>FPHR01000029.1_pt1 | contig 80738 bp, 76 predicted proteins | sample 1057281 | NCBI WGS metagenome assembly FPHR01 (sample SAMEA4473329, study PRJEB15554) | hydrothermal vent metagenome | biome: marine basaltic hydrothermal vent biome; feature: marine hydrothermal vent; material: water | place: Pacific Ocean | collected 2011-06-14/2011-07-23 | depth 1685 m | reverse complement strand
AATGAGTCAGCCATGTTTTTAGAGGTTACCAATTCTTGGAATTGTTTATCTTCCTCTGCATGTGCTTCAGCATCTTTAATCATATTTTCAACTTCTTCATCACTTAAGCCACTTGATGCTTTAATAGTAATTGATTGCTCTTTTCCAGAGTTTTTATCTTTGGCAGAAACATTTAAAATACCATCAGAGTCAATGTCTAGTGTCACTTCAATTTGTGGCTGACCCTTAGGTGCACTTGGAATGCCTTCTAAGTTAAATTGACCTAATGATTTATTAGCGCTGGCAATTTCGCGCTCACCTTGCAATACGTGTACTGTTACTGCTGATTGGTTGTCGGCTGCTGTTGAGAAAATTTGTGACGCATTCGTAGGAATGGTTGTATTTTTCTCGATTAGCTTAGTCATTACACCACCCATAGTTTCAATACCTAGTGATAAAGGCGTGACATCTAATAATAAAACATCATTAACTTCACCGCCTAATACGCCCGCTTGAATTGCTGCACCCATGGCAACAGCTTCATCTGGATTAACGTCTTTCTTAGGCTCTTTACCAAAGAACTCTTTAACCTTCTCTTGAACCTTAGGCATACGCGTTGAACCACCAACAATGATCACTTCATCAATGTCACTGATTGAAAGATCAGCATCATTAAGTGCTGTCTGACATGGATCAATTGTGCGCTTGATAAGATCTTCTACTAGTGACTCCAACTTAGCACGAGTAATTTTGATGTTCATATGTTTTGGGCCTGAAGCATCAGCTGTTACGTATGGAAGATTTACTTCTGTTTGCTCAGAAGATGATAATTCAATCTTAGCTTTTTCTGCTGCTTCTTTCAAGCGTTGAAGTGCCATTGGATCATTTTTAAGATTAACGCCTTGCTCTTTGTCAAACTCATCAACTAAATAGTTAATAATGCGCTGATCAAAATCTTCACCACCTAGGAATGTGTCACCATTAGTTGATAATACTTCAAAGTGCTTTTCACCATCGATGTCTTCCATTTCAATGATTGACACATCAAATGTACCACCACCTAAATCGTAAACAGCAACTGTTTTGTCACCAGTTAATTTGTCAACACCATAAGCTAATGCGGCAGCTGTTGGCTCGTTAATGATGCGTTTCACATTAAGACCAGCAATTTTTCCTGCATCTTTAGTTGCTTGACGCTGTGAGTCGTTAAAGTAAGCAGGTACCGTAATAACCGCTTCAGTAACTGTTTCACCTAAGTAGTCTTCAGCTGTTTTTTTCATCTTTCCGATTACTTTGGCTGAAATTTCAGGTGCCGCCATCTTAGAATCTTTAACTTGAACCCATGCATCGCCATTGTCAGCTTTAACAATTTTGTAAGGTACTAAATCGATGTCTTTTTGTACAGCATCTTCGTCAAAACGACGACCAATTAAACGCTTAATTGCATATAGTGTGTTTTCAGGATTTGTAACTGCTTGACGCTTAGCTGATTGACCAACTAGAACTTCATCTGAATCTTTTGGAAAAGCAATGATTGATGGGGTTGTGCGATCGCCCTCTGAATTTTCAATAATTTTAACACTGCCACCTTCCATAATAGCGACACATGAATTTGTTGTACCTAAGTCAATTCCGATGATTTTTGACATTTTATTGCTCCTTGTAATTTGATATACCCTCTATATAGGGGTGAGTATTTCAAATTCAAGCAATAATCAGGAAAAAACCTTACAGTTGTTGTTTGAGTAATGCTTCTACAGATTTTGGTACAAAATGGCTAATATCGCCACCTAATGATAAAATCTCACGAACTAGAGAAGAAGATATATTGGCGTATTGTTCTGCTGGTGTCATGAATAAAGTTTCGATCGTAGGGTTAAGATGTTTGTTCATGCCAGAGAGCTGGAACTCATATTCAAAATCACTCACCGCACGTAGCCCGCGCAAAATAACCTGCGCATTTTGCGCTTTGGCAAAATCCACTAACAATGTATTAAAACTCATGACTTTGATATTGCTAATATCACTTAGCGTTTTGTTAGCCATATCAAGGCGCTGGTCAATACTTAAGAAGGCAGATTTCTTACTGTTTTGAGTGATACCAATTATGACCTCATCAAACAACTTACTAGCACGCTTGATTAGATCAATATGGCCATTGGTAATTGGATCAAATGAACCAGGATAAATTGCAATTTTTTTTGTCATAAATAGTGCGAATGGTGAATAAACTTATAATACCTCAATTAAGCAATAATGCACTTGCCCTGAGTGTTTTTGTTTGTTTATTTTGATTTTTTGCGAAATTTTATCGGTGAGTAGTGATTTAGTTATTTCAAATTCAGACTCAAGATAAATACAACACCCTTGCGTTAAAAAACCATTCAAAGATAGCTTGTTTAGAGATTTTTCGAGGATTTTTTGATGAAAAGGCGGGTCTAGCAGGATGAAATCAAACTGTTGAGTGGCTTTATGACTTAAAAAATCCAACGCATCAGTGTGAATAAACTGAATTTGGTTGGATTTCAATAAATCTCGATTTTTTTCTAAGCTTTGAAATGCACGTAAATCTTTTTCAATGCCAAGCACTTGGCGCGCACCTCTAGAAAGCGCTTCAAAACTTAGTGCACCGCTACCAGAAAACAAATCCAAAAAAACCTTGCCACTAGATTCGAACTGTATCCAGTTAAACAAGGTTTCTCTAACTTTGTTAGGTGTGGGCCTGAGGCCAGTCGCATCGGGAAAGTTAAATCTCCTTCCTCGATGCATGCCGCCAATAATTTGAAATTGATTGGTGGCTTTACTCAAAGTTTACTTGCGATATGCGTCGTAAGATTCTTGTAGCTCTTTTTTAGCTTCTTCAGCATCACCCCAGCCTTCAATTTTTACCCACTTACCCTCATCTAAATCTTTGTAGTAACGAAAGAAGTGCTCAATTTGATCTTTGAGTGTTGCGCCTACATCATCAATACATTTAATGTCATGATACGATTTGCATAGCTTATCTGTCGGCACAGCTAAGATTTTGGAGTCTCTGCCAGCTTCGTCAGTCATTAGTAGAACGCCAATTGGACGTACAGTAATTACTGAATCATGAATTAATGGGTAAGGAGTAATTACTAGTACATCAGCAGGATCGCCATCATCTGCTAGCGTCTCTGGTACAAAGCCATAGTTACATGGGTAAAACATCGGTGTTGAAATAAAGCGATCCACAAACATAGCGCCTGTTTCTTTATCGATTTCATACTTAACCGGTGATGAATTTGCCGGGATTTCAATAATTACATTTACTTCTTCAGGTAGATTTCCTGCTGATACAGGCTTAAGACTATTTTGCATTTTTCAACTCCTCTTTTAGAATGTGATGGCGCCAGCCGCTAAGGAATTTAACGCTTTGATCGCCACGAATATATTTCATTAACGCTTTACCATTAGCAATTAATGTTTCGTCTAGATTATACTGAACTGCAATTTTTTGGATGAGTTTTTGCAGTTGGTTTTTTTGTTGTTTTTCACTTTTAGTGGGTGGCTGATGACTACCAATCTCAATACGCGTTTCAACTAGATGCGAATGCAGTGATAAAAACTCATTAAAAGAGGCTTTAGCCTTATCAGAAAGTTTTTCCTTGTTGGTGCTGTAATCAATGAGCTGGTCATCTGTCATTATCCATTTTCTTGGTTTATTTTTATTGACCGCTTGAGATTCTCGCCATGCAGCTAACTGTGCAGCTTTTTGATGTGTGCTTTTAGGAAGTCTTGATAGGCCTTTTATTTTTTGCCAAGCTTGATCAAGATTTGGTAAATACAGATCAATGTTTGACAAATCATGACCGTCAGCCATTAGCCAATCAAGCTTTTGTTCAATTATTAGTTGATCAAGTAGTTGCGCGTAGTTTTTGAGCAAATAAAGTACATCGTCTAATGCATATTCGATTGCTTCTTCGGGCAGGGGTCGGGTAGTCCAGTCAAGGCGGGTGTAGGCTTTATCAAGCAAGACACCTTGTAAAATCTCAGTGATTTTTTGATAAGAAATTTGAGCCGGATGGTTAAGAAAATGCGCAGCAATTTGGGTGTCGAATAGTTGATGTGGCAAGCGATTAGATAAATAATACAAAGCCTCAATGTCTTGACGGGCAGAATGAACAATCCATACGCTATCTTGTTGGTACAGCTTATCAAATAAAGGCTCCAAATTCTCAATAGCAAGTATATCTATACAATCAGTATTGCTTTGTGTGGCGATTTGCACTAGGCACAAAATAGGGTAGTAAGTATCAACACGCTTAAATTCAGTGTCTATGGCTAAATGGGTCTGTGATTTAATAGAAGCTAAAAAATCACGTAGTTGCTGGTCGGTTTGAATCATTGTTGTATTTTAGCAACAAGTAATGATACGGCTAGACTATTTATGAGATAATTCTGTCAAATTAAATTATTATAAAAATAAGTACATGACCTATCGTCCGCATTCAGACTTGATCAAAACGCCACCCGCTTGGTTTTGGACATCGATTTTCTTATTATCTATTTCTGGTACTTTTTATTTAGGCTTGAATCCTGGATTGATTGGCGAATGGTGGGGTTACTTAGTTGGCTATAACGTAACCTTAAGTGTGATTGCTGTTTATTATATTTACACAGAAGTTACTCGCCTAAAGAGAGATATGGGTGACGATATTGTGGGTTCAAAATTTACTTGGTCGTTTATTAAAATTGTGCCAATGCTGGTGATTGTGCCAGTGTTATCATTTTATATGTTCTCTTTTCAAACCATCCAAGATAACGTGGCTGATTCTGAAAAGACATTCGATACTTTTAGTAAGAATTTCATCCAGCAAGTTGATAGCCTCTATGAGGGTGTGCAAGAGGTTAGAAATGAGCGCTATACACAGCAAACTAGACGCCTTTTAACTTTGATTACTTCTTTTGGTAACTTTAAAAAAGATGCGGATAACTATCAAAGCAGCATGCAGATTTTTCTGGACGGGCTAATTGATAAGGGTTGGGCTTGTCAAATCACCTTATCAAATGAACAAGAGGAGGTGATTGCTAGAACTGCCGATGTTTCAAATTGTATGGCAGTTGAGGATCAGCCATTGCCCGGCACTCAGCCTCGTACTATTAATGAAGATAGTAGTACAAATGTAATACAAGTAAAGATGTCAACACGATACTTAACTCGTTCTCCAGTTAAACATTTCTTTGTTGTGGATGCTGTTTATGCGGCAGATCCTGGCTTACTTGGGTTTTTATCTCAAGTAGAAGCGTTTACCAAAAGAACTAAAAATATTGAGTTTGATCTAAATACCTCGATTACGCAAAAGCGTTTTATGATTGATTTCTCATCAACTGTACTATTGGCAGTGTTAAGTGCTTTGATGTTGGTTTTTCGTATGATTGAAAAGATTATGAGACCACTCAACAATCTTTCTATCGCCACGCGTGAAATTTCTAAAGGTAACTATGATGTACGTATTGAACAAAGCAAGGATAGTGATGATGTGCGCTTATTAATTGAGCAATTTAACATTATGTCCGAGCAAATCAAAACATCAAAAGAAGGCCTAGATACGCACAATCTTTATTTAGAAACCATTCTAAAATATTCTTACGGCGTTATTGCGCTAGACCAAAACAAGAACATTCGCTTAATTAATCCAATTATCGGTGAAATGTTTAGTATTGATAATGAACAATCTTTTATAGGTGGAAGGTGTAGTCAAATTTCCAAAAAATATACAGAGTTAAGCCCTTTATTTGAGCTAACTGAAGATAGATTTAAAGCGCAAAACAGTGAATGGAATGAGGAGCTGGAGTTAACTTTAACTGATCGCCATTTATTGTTATCGTGCCAAGGTGCTATGCTCGAAAGCCATGGAAATACACTGGGTTACGTAATTATTATTAAAGATATTTCTAAACTTAATCGAGCACAGAAAAAAGCTGCTTGGAGCGAGGTTGCTATACGCATGGCACATGAAATAAAAAACCCATTAACACCAATTTTATTATCAGCACAACGTCTGCGTAATCGTTTTATGGATTCATTGCAAGATCGAGATTTAGAAGTTATTGATAAAACCACCAATACCATTATTAACCAAGTGAAATCCATGGATCTGATGGTGAGCGCTTTTGCAGACTATGCAAACACCCCGCAAATTGAACGAAAACCAAGTAATCTGAATAGCATTGTTAGTCAGTCAATTTCTTTGTATGATGCGCAACAAAACTTAAAAATTGACTATGATCTGGCTAGTGATATTCCAGAGTTGCTGCTTGATCCAATTAACCTATCAAGAGTGTTAATCAATCTGCTTAAAAATTCAGCCGAATCTTCTGAAGAGGGCAATATTAACGTTAATATTGTGACTGAATATTTAGCTGATCAAGGTCTCGTGCGTTTGAGTATTACTGATAATGGCGAAGGCTTTAATAAGGATGTGTTAGATCGAGTGTTTGAGCCTTATGTTACTACTAAAGTTAAAGGTAGTGGACTAGGTATGGCCATTGTGCAACATATTGTTGAACAGCATGATGCGCGTATATTTGCATCTAACGTCAAGCCACATGGTGCTAGAGTTACAATTGAATTTAATCATCAAGTATAAAGAGGGGAAAGTAATGGACAGTACAAATATAATCGGAAAAATTCTTATCATTGATGATGAAAGTATCAATTCAGAAACGATGATGGATACCTTAGAGGATGTGAATTATCAGGTGAGTTTGGCAGCTAATGCGCAAGAGGCTAAAAGCATGATTCAAACTCAAACGTTTGATTTGGTGATGATGGATGTTTGGATGCCAGGTCAAGACGGCATGTCATTGTTAGAAGAGTGGATTGAACAAGGATTTTCAACACCCATTGTAATGATGTCTGGTCATGCAGAGCATCAAGATGTGGTGAAGGCGATTAAGCTAGGTGCGGTTGATTTCTTAAAAAAACCATTGCATGATATTTTGCCATTAGTGCGTAAATTTTTATCCCATCAAGCACTCAAAACCAGTAGAAACTCAATCACAGGTATTGATTTTGATGCGCCGTTAAAAGTGGCTAGAAACATATTTGAAAAAGAATATTTCAATCATCACTTGCAGGAGAATAATCATAATATTGCTGCAGTAGCGACTAAAGCAGGATTAGAGCGTACGACTTTATATCGTAAACTTAAAGATCTAGGGATCGATAAAAACAAGGCTTAAAAATGAAAATTTTAATTTTGGGTGCGGGTCAAGTTGGTTCAACATTGGCTAAATATTTAAGTGAAGATGATGATAATGACATTACCATTATTGATAAAGATGAGATAAATCTACTCGATCTTCAGCGTCATTTAGACATAAAAACTGTTTGTGGCTTTGCCTCTTATCCAAATATTTTGGAAGAGGCAGACATTAGAAATATGGATATGGTGATTGCAGTCACTCGTTCTGATGAAGGTAATATGCTTGCTTGTCAAATGGCTCACACACTGTATCAGGTAGATAAAAAAATTGCCCGTGTGCGCACAGCAGAATACCTTCATCGTAAAGAGTTGTTTTCAAATGATGCTATCCCAATTGATTTTATTATTACTCCCGAAGGGTTGGTCACAAACTATATTAAACGTGTGGTCGAAGAGCCAGGTGCTGAGCAAGTATTTGAATTTGAAAATGGCTTGGTACAATTGGTCGAAACCAAAGCCTATGCAGGTACACCGATTGTAGGGCATTCCATTAAAGAGCTACACAAGCACTTGCCCAATATTCATATGCGTATTGTTAGTTTATATCGCAATGGCCAGGCGATTCCTGCTTATGGCGATACGGTGATCAAAGATGGTGATCGTGTTTACTTTGTGACCAAAAAAGAAAGCGTATCTAAAGTATTAAAAGAATTTAGACGACTTGATAAGGCTTATAGAAATATTATTATTGCTGGTGGTGGACGTATTGGTCTTAATTTGGCCAAGCACTTAGAAAAAAACCATCGTGTTCGAATTATTGAACAAAGCAAAAAGCGAGTTAAGGAGCTTGCAGATGAGCTTGAAAATGTACTGGTGTTGCGTGGCAATGCATCTGATGAGGAGTTGTTGTTAGAAGAAGGTATTGAGAATACGGATTTATTTTTAGCACTAACTGATTCGGATGAAATCAATGTTATCGTTTCTATTTTGGCAAAACGTCTAGGCGCACATAAAACCATTGCTTTAGTAAAGCGTAATGTTTATGAAGACTTGGCTGAGCAAAGTGATGATGTAGATATGGTCATTTCACCTGACCAGATCACCACCAGTGGTATTTTGGCGCACATTAGAAAAGGTGATACGATGATGGTGCATTCGCTACGCCAAGGAAAATCAGAAGCAATTGAGCTGATTGTACATGGTGACAAGGATCATTCAGATGTTGTAGGCAGAAGTATTGGAGAAATTAACTTACCAGATGGTGTAGTGGTTGGTTCAATTGTGCGTAACAACAAAGTAATTATGGGCTCAAGAGTGCTCATAATTGAAGAAGGCGACCATGTATTGCTCGTGTTAACTGATGTGAATAAAATTCATGAAGTGGAAAAATTGTTTGAAGGTCGTTTTGATTAAAGTTAGACTTAATTAGGAAGAAATATGCAGTTTAGTATTGTATTCAAAACCATTGGCTTATTGCTAATGGTATTTAGTTTGACGCAATTGCCACCAATTGTGGTTGATGCTATCTATCAGCAACAAGAAGCGTTTTCTTTTGCAGTGGCATTTGCACTTACTTTTGCAAGCGGCTTATTATTGTATCTACCTTTTAGAAATTCCACTAAAGATTTCAGAATTAGAGAGGGAATTCTAGTTGTGGTAAGCTTTTGGTTTGTTTTATCTTTATTTGCAACCATACCATTCCTGCTCTCAGAATCCTTAAGAATGTCTTTTTCAGATGCTTTTTTTGAATCAATGTCTGGCCTTACTACAACAGGTGCAACCATCTTATCGGGCCTAGATGACTTACCAATGGCAATTTTGTACTATCGCCAACAACTGCAATGGCTTGGCGGCATGGGTATTATTGTATTGGCAGTGGCTATCTTACCAATGCTTGGTGTTGGTGGTATGGAGCTCTACCATGCTGAGTCTAGCGGTATTTCTAAAGATCGTCTAACGCCAAAATTAACGCAGACGGCTAAAGCACTTTGGAAAATTTATTTAAGCTTTACTGTGATATGTGCAGTGGCTTATTATCTTGCAGGTATGGATATTTTTGATGCCATTGGGCATAGCTATTCAACAGTTGCCATTGGTGGTTTTTCTACGCATGATTTATCCATTGGTTATTTTGATAATATTGCTATTGAATCGGTTGCTGTGGTGTTTATGTTTTTAGCAGGTATTAATTTTTCACTGCACTTTTTTGTATGGCGTAAGAAAAATGTATTAGCCTTTTTTAAAGATTCTGAATTTCAAACGTATTTATTAATGCTAAGTGTATTGATCGTGTTAGTTACACTGTATTTATTAAATAGCGGTCATTATCAAACAACACCAGAAGCTTTACGTTATGGTATTTTTCAAAGCGTATCAATAGCAACCACTACAGGGTTTGCCTCAACCGATTTCTCATTATGGCCATTGATTTTGCCAGTATTGCTTATTTTTTCTAGCTTTATTGGCGCATGTGCTGGCTCAACAGGTGGCGGCATTAAAGTGGTTAGAGTACTATTAATGTTTAAACTGGCTATGAAAGAAATCAAGAAGTTTATTCATCCCAATGCACAGATTAATATTAAGCTCAATCAGCGCAGTGTTAGCGAAAGTACACTGATTTCTGTTTGGGGTTTCTTCTCACTATATGTGATTGCCTTTATCTTTATCATGGTGGCATTAATGTTTACTGGAATGGATCAAGTAACAGCTTTTTCTGCAACAGCTGCAAGCATTAATAATCTTGGACCAGGATTAGGCGATGTGGCTGAAAATTATGGTGCGATTAGTGAAAGTGCTAAATGGATTTTGAGCTTTTCTATGCTATTGGGGCGACTAGAAATTCTAACGCTAATGGCATTATTGCATAAAGCCTTTTGGCGCTTTTAATCAAAAAACGTCATTCTCATTATTTGCTAAATTTTAGTTTTTAAAGCTTTATCACTCAACAACAATATTGTAATTAGGTAGGGCGGCTAATAGTTGTTTGCCATAGAATTTAGTGGTTAGGCGATTGTCAAAAATTGTAATTTTTCCGGTGTCAGTTTCGGTCCGAATGAGTCGACCGCAAGCCTGGATAAGGCGTAAGGACGCATCTGGCAATGAGATTTCCATAAATGGATTACGATTTTGAGATTGTAGATAATCAGCTAATGTTTTATCAATCGGTGAAGTGGGCACACTGAAACGTAGTTTTACAATGACTACATGGGTTAGATTGTCACCCTTAAGATCCACACCTTCAGCAAAACTATCAAGCCCAAAAATAACACTCCCCTGGCCTTGTTTGCGTAATTCAGAATGCTTTTCTAAAATGGTCTTTTTCGGGTATTCACCCTGTACAAATAGCGTGCAATCCAGCTTGTTCTCAACCGTATCAGCCACCATCTGCATTTGCTTATTTGAGGCAAATAATACCAAAGAGCCTTTGGTTGTATCTAGGCGTTTGAGTAATTGAACCCCCACCTCTTTGGTGTGATCATATACTTGAGTTGGGTTGGCTTTAAACTTAGCAATAATAAAATCAACCTGATCAAATGTAAAAGGTGAAGGTAGGCGTAGATACTGGTTTTCAGATTTTTTTAATCCTAATTGCTTGTTAAGTCGATCAAAGCTGCCTAATGAGGATAGCGTTGCAGATGTGAGTATGACCCCTGAAGCTTTTGACCAAATTAGTGAGTTCAGATTGGTAGATATATCTGTTTGTGCACTATTTAAAAGATAATTGGTTTTTTTACTAGCAAGGGTATTTTTTTCTATCCAGCGAGAGTGGGGTGATTTGGTATTATCATCACTGGCTAAAAAAGAAGATAGCAATTCAACAATACTAAGCAGGTGCTGCTCACATTCCCCGCTGGCATTATTAATAGGATCAACAATAGATTTATCGATTACCTTAATTTTTAGATAATCTGTCCAAGACTCTTTTAAAATTGAGAATTTATGCTGAATGTCGGCAACGGAAATAAACAGATTTTTAGCTATTTCTTTAATTGACTCATCAACTTGACCTTGCTCAAATAGATAAATATCTTCGTCAAATTCTAATGTTTTGAGTAAAGTGCTTAAGTCAGCAGTGTAATTATCTACTTGTTTGATATCGACATCAGCCGCATCTTGGCCACTAATTTTACACATTTGGTCGCCGATACCTTTTGCTTGACGAACAGTGGTTTTAATAAACTCAGTGCCGGTTGTTAGTGAAAAATGTGACAATGCTTTTGAGCTTAAATGGTGTGCCTCATCAAAGATAAAAATTGATTCATCCACATTTGGTAATATTGTGTTACCAGTGGCAAGATCAGCTAAAACCAAATCATGGTTAGCAATAATGACATCAGCTTTGGTAATTTTTTTTCGTGCAGTGAAAAAAGCACAGTCTTGATAGAATTCACAGCTTTTAGCCGTACAAGTAAACCGATTACAATTAATTTTTTGCCAAATATCGTGGCCAGGTGCACGCATTAAATCATCAATTTCACCATTCCATTTTTTGTCTGAATAATCTTCAAGTAATTCAGCCATTTCTTCTAACTGATACTTTCCAGGTGGCTCATCAAATAACAAGGTGCTATCAAACAGAGTGTTATCAGAGGCATTGTCCTCGCATAGGTTGATTAAATTTCGAATACACACATAACGCGACCTACCCTTTACTAGCGCATATTCAAAGTCAACTTGGCAATATTTTTGCGCTTCAGGAATGTCTTTAAATAGTAGCTGCTCTTGCAAGGCAACATTTGCACTAGAGACTACAAGCTTCTTTTTATTCGCCTTAGCAATAGGAATGGCGCTGAGCAAATAGGCAAAGGTCTTTCCGGTGCCTGTGGGCGCTTCGACACATAAAATTTGATTGGAGTCTTGGTATTCGCCACACAGAGTTTTGGAAATCTCAGCGATCATTTTATTCTGTGAAGGGCGCACGTTAAAGTCTTTCATGTCAGACTTTAATGCAATAAAAGAATCTCTAATTTGAGCTTTAAGCTCGTCCGATAACACTATGATTTTCGTTGAAGTGACAGACTGCACAATAAAATCAGTGCATCTTTGTAGGCTGATGATGGGATATCAACCAGGGCATCTTTGGCTAATTTGGCAGATTTTTTTGCCTGCTCGCGAGTGTATCCAAATGCATCTACAGATTGTAGAATTTTAATTACTTGCGTGATTTTGCTATTATCTGCATTGTTAATAGCATTTTTCAATAGCTGATTATCGGCACCTGTTGTATTTGCCAGGGCAAAAATCATAGGTAGCGTGGTCTTGCCTTCTGAAAGGTCATCGCCAACTTCTTTACCCATGGATTCAAAGTCTGATTCGTAATCCAGCACATCATCAATAATTTGAAATGCATTGCCTAAATGCAGGCCATATTTTTTTAATGCTTGCTCTTGAGTGTTATCTACTTTAGACAAAATACCACCAATTTGTGTGGCAGCCTGGAACAAAACTGCAGTTTTACGCTCAATAACTTGATAGTATTGATCTTCAGTAAGCTCAGAATTTTGACAATTAAGTAGTTGCAATACTTCACCCTCAGCAATGTTGTTGGTAGCTTTAGATAGAATTTTCATGATACGCATGGAGCCAGGCTCGACCATCATCTCAAATGATCTAGAGTATAAAAAATCACCCACCAAGACGCTCGCTGCATTGCCCCACACTTCATTAGCTGTATCTTGGCCGCGACGTGTGGCTGATTCATCGACAATATCATCATGTAGTAGCGTAGCAGTATGGATCAGTTCAATGACCACAGCCATTAAGCGATGGTGTTCACCTTGATAATCGGTAGCGCGCGCACATAAAAGTACTAGAAGCGGACGTAAACGTTTACCGCCAGCACCAATAATATAACTACTCATTTGATTGATAAGCGCAACATTAGAGCTAAGACGGGTTGTCAGCAGTAAGTCTGTTTTTTCTAGATCGTCTTTAAGTAATGTGCGAATATCATTAAAATTTTTCATTCGACTATTTTAAACCAATAGCTAATAAATATACTTCTTTAGAGCGAGCCCTTGATGCTTTTGGTTTGCGAATGATTACCTTTTTAAAGGCGGCTCGACAAGTCTTTACATATTCGTCAAATCCTACGCCTTGAAACACTTTAATGAAAAAAGTGCCGTTAGCACTGAGGGTTTTGACAGCCATATCAAGAGCCAGCTCACACAAATACATAGATTTTGGAATGTCAACAGATAACTGGCCACTCATATTTGGCGCCATATCACTAAGCACGACGTCAATTTTTTTACCTGTAGTTAGCTCAAGTAATTCCTCATAAACTGAATCTTGGGTGAAATCACCACATAAAAAATCGACATTATCTATAGGCTCAATATCAAGAATATCACTGGCAATAACTTGCCCTTTTTTGCCGACAAGTTTAATGGCAACTTGGCTCCATCCGCCAGGTGCAGCACCTAAATCAAGCACTCGATCACCCGATTTAATAAACTTATCTTTTTCAATAATCTCAGTAAGTTTATAAACAGCACGAGAGCGGTAACCTTCTTTTTGAGCTTTTTTTACATATTCGTCGCTAAGATGTTCACTCATCCAACGACCTGAAGAACTATTTTTACCCATAAGTCTTAAGTGATTGATTCACATTAATAAATCATAATATTATAGGAGAGTTAGGGGATAATAGTGTCTTTTTCGAATTATCCTCAAACGCATGAATACTAAACTTAGAAACATCGCCATTATTGCTCACGTTGACCACGGTAAAACTACCCTAGTTGATAAATTATTGGAGCAATCAGATACATTGGACGAGCGTTTTGAGTCTTCTGATCGTATGATGGATTCGAATGATCTTGAAAAAGAGCGTGGTATTACTATTTCTTCAAAGAATACAGCGATTAAATGGGGTGATTATCACATTAACATCGTAGACACTCCAGGACACGCCGACTTCGGTGGAGAAGTAGAGCGCGTACTTTCTATGGTTGATTCAGTATTATTGTTAGTTGATGCACAAGAAGGTCCAATGCCGCAAACGCGTTTTGTAACTAAAAAAGCTTTTGATCAAGGCCTTAATCCAATTGTTGTAGTTAACAAGATTGACAAAGACGCGGCACGTCCTGATTGGGTAATTGATCAAGTGTTTGATTTATTCGATTCATTAGGTGCGACTGACGAACAATTAGATTTCCCTATTATTTACTCATCAAGTATTAATGGTTACGCTTCATTAGAAGATGATGTGCGTGAAGGTGATATGTTGCCAATGTTTGAAACTATCGTTAAGCATGTAGCTGCACCAGAAGTTGATATTGAAGCACCATTGCAAATGCAAATTACAGCGCTTGATTACTCATCATTCGTCGGTGCAATCGGCATTGGCCGTATCACTCGTGGTACGATTAAAAAGAACCAACAAGTTATTGTTGTAGGTGCTGATGGTGTTGAGAAAAAAGCTAAAATTGCTAATCTAGAAGGTTTTTTAGGTCTTGATAAGGTTGAGACTAATTCAGCTGAAGCGGGTAATATTGTTGCTGTTACAGGTATTGAGGGTATTTCAATTTCTGATACTTTATGTGATCCTGAAACTATTGAAGCGCTACCACCGTTAAGTGTGGACGAACCTACAGTATCTATGGCATTTAGAGTAAATGACTCTCCATTTGCTGGTCAAGATGGTAAGTACATTACGTCGAGAAATATTCGTGACCGTCTAGATAAAGAATTAATTTATAACGTAGCACTTCGTGTTGAAAATACTAACGATCCGTCAGAGTTCTTGGTTTCAGGTCGTGGTGAATTGCATTTATCAGTATTAATTGAAACCATGCGTCGTGAAGGTTTTGAATTAGCAGTAGGTCGTCCACAAGTAATCTTAAAAGAAATTGATGGCGCTACCTGTGAACCATTTGAAGACTTAACTATTGATGTTGAATCTCAGCATCAAGGTACGGTGATGGAGAAGTTAGGTGAGCGTAAAGGTGATCTAACTAATATGGAACCTGATGGTAATGGCCGTGTTAAGCTTGAATTTAACATTCCTGCTCGTGGCTTGATTGGCTTTAGAACTGAATTTTTAACAGCGACTAATGGTACTGGCTTAATGAACTCAACTTTTGATGCTTACAAGCCTCAAAAGCCAGGTGATATTGGTCAGCGTTCAAATGGCTCGCTTATTTCAATGAATCAAGGAAAAGCAGTTGCTTACGCAATCTTCAACCTACAAAAGAGTGGTAAATTCTTTGTTGAGCATAACACGGATGTTTACGAAGGTATGGTTGTGGGTATTCATGCACGTGACAAAGATTTAGTTATCAATGTCATGAAAGGCAAGCAGCTAACTAACGTACGTGCCTCAGGTACGGATGAAGCGGTTTCATTAACGCCAGCAATTAAACTTGATCTTGAGCAAGCTTTAGAGTTTATTGACGATGATGAGCTGGTTGAAGTAACACCTAACAGCACACGTATTCGCAAGCGCCTACTTAAAGAGGTTGAGCGTAAACGCGCTAAATAGTTTTATTCTGCAATGAACATGGTTCGTTGCACGTAAGTGTTAAAACTTATACAGCAAAAGCTAGGTATTAAATTTTTCAAGGCTTAATAAATATTAAGCCTTGGTATACTATTTATCTATGAATAGTATTCTTGAATTTTTAGTCAGACAGAAAAAACTCGCACTGGTGTTTACCATTAGTGTGATTGCGCTCGGCCTACTTAGTTTGAACAACATTCAGCGTGATCAATTTCCTGTTGTGGATTTTGAAGTTATGTCTATTGTCACTGCCTATCCGGGTGCCTCTCCTGAGGATGTTGAGCAAAACATTACTAACGCTGTTGAAGATGAACTGAGTAATATATCAGGCATTGAGAAATTCACTTCCACCTCTCGTGCAGGCGTTTCTTCTGTGGTTGTTACCTTGTCTCAGGATGTGGGTGATATTGCCGAACTCAAACAAGAAATTCGTAATGCGGTTAATCGTATTAAATCACTACCAGAGGAAGTGGTTGATTTGCCACGTGTCACAGATCACAAGACGTCCAGTAAAAGTATTATTAAAATCAGCATTGGTAGTGATCAGTTAAATTATGCCAAATTGAGAAGTGTGGTAGATAGCATTGCCAATTCAATTGAGTTGATTGATGGCGTTTCAGAAGTTAGTAAGCAAGGGTATTTGGACAAAGAGATTCAAATTCGTATCAACCCTGAAAAGCTTTATCAATATGAACTATCCTTGCCTCAAGTGATGAGCGCCATCACTCAGCGTAATCAGCGTTATACCGTGGGTAGTAATCATCATCAGCAACAGGAAAAAACCATCGTGGTTTTATCTAAATTTGATGCAGCAGATGATGTCAGCGATGTTATTGTGAAATCTACCTTTGAAGGTCTAGTGGTCAGGTTAAAAGATATTGCAACGATTGAATCGGGTAATGTTGAAGAAAAATCAATCGTACGTGTAAATGGCAAAAAAGGCTTTATTCTACGCATTAAAAAACAAGCGCAAGCAGATGTTATTACCACGGTTGATTTGGTTAAAGATCATATGGATAAAATGGTTAATAAATATGATCGTAAGATAGATATTTTCTACTCATCTGATATGTCTAAGTACGTGCGTAACCGATTAGACATTGTGACTAATAATGGACTAATTGGGCTGCTGTTAGTTTTGGTTGTATTGGGCGCATTTTTATCGTTTAAAACTGCTTTTTGGGTGGCAGTTAGTTTGCCGGTGAGCTTGCTAGGCACAGTTGCATTATTGGGCATTACCGGTGAAACGATTAATCTAGTGTCTTTAGCAGCAATGATTTTAGTGCTTGGTATTGTGGTGGATGATTCAATTATTGTGGCGGAAAGCATTCACCATTATAAGCAAACAGGTGAGAACAAATTTAAGTCGGCCGTAGATGGTTTTAAGCGCGTGATTATGCCAGTGGTAACAACCATTTTAACCACCATATTAGCATTCTCTTCAATGTTTCTCATGGGTGGTACTATGGGTAAATTCATTTATGTTATTCCATTAGTAGTGATTTTTGCCTTAACGCTGTCATTTTTAGAGGTTTCATTAGCATTGCCTGCGCATTTAGCAGGCTCAACTGAGAAACAAAAAAAACATAATTGGTTTGAGTATTTTGAGGAAAAATTTGAGAAATTTTTAACCAAAGTATTAAAAATTCGATATTGGGTGGTGGCAATATTTAGTATTATCTTGGTAATTTCACTGTACTTTGCTAGTACGCAAATGAAGTTTGCATTATTCCCATCGGTTGGTGTTGATACAATCAATGCGCGCATGACAATGCCAGTTGGATCTTCATTGGAAAATACTGAAGCTAAGGCAACCCAAGTTGAAGCGTTAATCACCCGAATTGTTGGTGATGAGCTAATATCGGTAACAACAGATGTGGGTAAGTATTTCACTCATAAGGCAAAGCTAACTATTGAGTTGGTGCCGAGTTCTCAGCGTGATACTGATTCTAAAATAATTTTAAGCGCTTTAAAAGCTCAAGTATCCACAATCAAAGGTGTTGAAAAATTAAAGTTCTCAGTGCATCGTCCGGGCCCACCTCAAGGCGAGGATATAGAGATTAATTTAATCAGTCAAGATAAATCTGCAAACAAACGCGCTGCAGATAAACTAGATAAAATTTTGAGTGATTTGTCCGGTGTTGATAATATTAATCGTGACGATGATCCTGGTAAAGATCGTATCGAAGTAAAATTAGATTTTGAAAAAATGGCACGCCTTAATATTGATTTTTCTACCGTTAATCGTTATCTTCGTGCCGCCTTTACTGGCATTGATGTTACTAATATTAGAGAAGGCCAGAATGATGTTAATTTTCGACTTTATTTAGGTAATACACAGCAATCAGAAGTCTTTATTAATTCCCTTAAAGTGGTTAATCGCAGTGGCCGCGTTATTCCATTATCTAATTTTTCAAGTATTCGTGAGATTATTGGCGAGCCAGATTTCAACCATTACAATGGCCTTAGGTCAATCATGTTAAGTGCGAGTATTGACGATGAAATCACTTCAACTGGTGAGGTGATGAAAGAAGCATTATTACAACTTAACCTAGATGAAAAGTTTCCATCTGTGCGTGCTATTTCAGAAGGTGGCGCCAAAGAAACTATGAAATCTATGGCCAGTTTTAAGCAGGCCTTTGTTATGGCAATTTTTGGTATTTTCTTGTTGTTGGTGTTATTATTTAATTCTTATACGCAGCCACTACTTATTTTAAGTGCCATACCTTTTTCTGTTATCGGGGTTATTTGGGCGTTTTTCTTGCATGGCGAAACCTTAAGCTTCTTTGCAATTTTAGGTGTATTGGCGTTAGTAGGTGTTATTGTTAATGATTCGTTAGTGCTAGTATCGCACCTTAATTATCTCAAAGACAAAACCCTTGAAAAACTCACTGTGCATCAATGGATTGTTAAGGGTGCTAAAGATAGACTGAGAGCGGTAGTGCTAACTAGTTTAACAACGCTGGCAGGTATTATTCCATTGGCTTATGGTATTGGCGGTACTGATTACATCTTACAGCCAATGGCATTGGCATTGGGCTATGGCTTATTGTTTGGTACATTGATGACACTTATTTTGCTACCATGTTTATACCTGATGAACTATGAATTTATCAATTGGATTAAAAGATTTAGAAAGATCAATTAAGGTTTTAAAGTAACCGTAGTTGGTGGTAAGCATACTGTATCGCTACATGCCTGTAGTGTTAGATCTAGAGTGGGCAGTACGTAGACATTTGAATGGTTAATTAAATCGATTTTCATGGTAACTTGACCCTTATAGACGGAAATTTTCTCTTTCGAAAAGCCTAGTTCAGCTAATTCTCCTCGAGGGTAGTTAACATGTTTTATGGTCCAGTTTTTTTCATCCTTGCTGACGACTTTGGTAGCAATAAGTGATTTTTGTAAAGGCTGATGTGAATTAATATGCCAGAGGGGTGCTAAGGTTAATTTAATAGCGACTTGGTCATGTTTGTTTTTTTGAGTGTCAATATGTATCCGGCCATTATAAGCGTATGCAGTATTGGCTATTTCGCCACGAGTTTTGTTATTAAAGCCTAAAACAAATGAGCTGTGGTTGGTTGGATCTTGATTGATTTCATCTGCAAATACATTTAATAGTTGTTCTGCTTGTACGCCATACTCTTTATGTGCTGTTCTATTGTTTAATTTAATTAAAACATTGTATGCTATAGCGTTCGCCGAAGGAATGGCGCCATCAAAGGATTCCTTGTGGTTGGCGTTTATATATTTGTTGGCATTGGTTAAATTGAAGCCAAATTGTTCAGTATCCCAAAATTGACGATTCATTATTTCAACCAGTTGAATTGTTCTATTAAGCCATAAGTTATTATTGGTATGATCATAGGCTGATAGATAAGCATCTGCTAGATACGAATAGTCTTCAAAAAGTGCTTTGGTATCAGGTTGGTTGTGGGTTGACACTCTATAAAGTTGATCGTTGTAATTAAAATGGCTGTGTAAGTATTGAGCTAACTTTATACCTGCTTTGGTATATTTATCTTCGTTAAAAATTTTACCAGCCTCAAGTAAACTGGGAATCATTAGTGCATTCCATGAAAGCAATACTTTGTGATCAGTCAATGGCAGTATTCTTTTACCTCTGACTTTGTATAATTGATTTAAAAGTTGATCAATTTGTGAGAATTTACTTTGTTTAATACTGTCAATGTCTTTAAATCGAATAATATGATCCCCTTCAAAATCAGTGTGTGCTGATAAATCAAACCATTTGTCAAAGGCATTAAACTCATCTTCAGAAAAGGTTTCTTTCAACTCTTTGATTGACCAAACAAAAAATGTACCTTCCTCGCCTTCAGAGTCTGCATCAGTAGCTGAGAAAAAACCACCGTTAATATCTTGCATTTCTCTAAGAACATAATCTAATGTGTGTTTGGCAATGCGTTTGTACAGAGGTTTTTGAGTGATTTGATAAGCGCGTGTATAAACCAGAGATAGTTGTGCTTGATTGTAAAGCATTTTTTCAAAATGTGGTATTAGCCATGCGTTATCAGTTGAATAACGATGGAATCCGCCACCAACAACATCATAGAGCCCACCACTGGCCATCGTATCCAAAGTTGTTTTAATGGCGTTTAATTGTTTAATATTGGGGCGACGTTTGTGTTCATCTAAAAGCAACAAAAGCATGGACTCATGTGGGAATTTTGGCGCATCACCAAATCCACCCTCTAGATCGTCAAAACTAGCTAGCATGGCCTGTATGGCTTGAGTAGATATGTCTTTATTAATTGTATTGCTAGTTTTAGCGGCGGTTTTATTGAGTATATTGTCAATTTTATTGGCTTGATTGATAACTTTTTCTTGTTTGTTTTTCCAAAGGCTGGCCATCTGAGATAAAACATCAAGTAATTGTGTTTTTGGAAAATAAGTACCAGCAAAAAACGCTTTTCCGTTAGGCAGTAGTAATGCATTAAGTGGCCATCCACCATAACCATTTAATGACTGTGCAACATTCATATACACAGCATCAATATCAGGGCGTATTTCACGATCTACCTTAATAGCAATAAAATGCTGATTGAGATATTGTGCTACTTCAATATCATCAAAACTTTCTTCTTCCATGACATGACACCAATGGCATGTGGCATAACCTATAGAAATAAAAACAGGTTTGTTTTCTTTTTTAGCCCGGTCAAATGCTTCATCTGAAAAAGCATACCAATTGACAGGGTTGTGTGCATGTTGTAATAAGTAAGGTGAAGATTCTAAGATTAGATGATTGCTAAATATAGCGCGACCTTGCTTGTCAAGGTGCTGAGTTCTAGGCGTATAGTTTTTATCTTTATTTAAATAGGCCTGTTCTAGTTCCGCTATAGGATGCGCCCATGCAAGCATGGGTAGAAAAATCAATGATATGAATATTCTGAGCATATCATTGATTATAGCAAACTTAAATTGTATAAGAGTTTACTTATTTTGCAGTGCTTTACGAATTAATTCTTCGGTAGATAGCGATTCATCATTAATAGCGCTTAACATTCTTTCAGCTTCTTTAAGTTTAAAACCTAGTGATTGTAATGCCTGAGAAGCTTTTAATGAATTTGGATTGGCGTTTGTAGCAATAATTTTCTGATGACCGCTCTGACTTAGTTCTAATTTTTCTAGGCGAGTCTTAAGCTCTAAGATAAGTTTTTGTGCAGTTTTTTTACCAATACCCGGGGTTTTAGCGAGTAGTGCATCATCTTCATTGGCCACTGCATTCATGAGTGAGGCGATATTGAGGTGAGAAAGAATGGCGAGTGCCACTTTTGGACCAACACCATTTACACGAATCAGTTCTCGAAATAAGGTTTTTTCATCTTTAGAAATGAAGCCATATAAAGTTTGCGCATCTTCTTTGACATGAAAATGCGTATGTAATGAAATATTTTCAGTAGCACCCATTTCATAAAAACTTGACATTGGGCATAGCACTTCATAGCCAATACCACCCACCTCAAGTAAGACTTCAGGTGGATTTTTTTCCAGAATTTTTCCTGTTAAATGTCCAATCATGATTAAGAATTATAGCCAAGAATAGGTTTTAAAATACTGCGCTTCAAAAGTTTTAATATCGTCCGCATATTGCAGTGTCAAGCCAATATCATCTAGACCATGCATTAAACGACGTTTACGCTCCTCATCAACCTCAAAAGTATATGTCTTATTATTTGCTTGAATAGTTTGCGTATCAAGATCAATAGTAATATCATTCGTTATTGCAAACAATTCATCCATCACTTCATTGCTTTGAACGATTGGCAAGATGCCATTCTTAAAACAGTTATTGTAGAAGATGTCAGCAAAACTTGGTGCAATGATTACTTTAAAGCCGTAATCTTCTAGCGCCCATGGTGCGTGTTCGCGAGAGGATCCGCAACCGAAGTTTTCACGGGTTATTAGTATTTTTGCACCTTGGTATTCGTCTTTATTTAGTACAAAGTCTTTGTTGATAGGGCGCTTGGAATTATCCATACCCACTTCGCCATGATCAAGATAGCGCCATTCATCAAATAAGTTTGGCCCAAATCCAGAGCGTTTGATTGATTTTAAAAACTGCTTTGGAATGATGGCATCGGTATCAACATTGGCACGATCAAGTGGCGCAGCAATAGAAGTTAAAATTGTAAATTTATCCATGATATGATTCCTTAAGGTTGTGCAAAGTGACCAGCAATGGCACTTGCTGCAGCAATTTCAGGGCTGACTAAATGTGTAAATGAACCCTGGCCTTGACGACCTTCAAAGTTACGATTTGAGGTGCTGGCACAACGCTCTCCCACTCCCAGTTTGTCAGCATTCATGGCTAAGCACATAGAGCAGCCAGCTTCACGCCATTCAAAACCTGCATCGGTAAATATTTTGTCCAGGCCTTCTTTTTCAGCTTGAAGTTTGATTAATCCTGAACCAGGTACAACCAAAGCCAGTTTGATGTTATCTGCAATATGCTTGCCATTAGCCACTTGTGCTGCTGCACGTAAATCTTCAATGCGAGAATTGGTGCATGAGCCAATAAAGATCTTGTCAATACTTACCGTGTTGATTGGTGTGTTGGCTTCAAGGTGGATGTATTTCAGTGCGTCTTTAATACTTTGAGCTTTAACTGGATCAGACTCTTTAGCTGGATCTGGAATGAGCCCATCAACCGCAATCACCATTTCAGGGGATGTTCCCCAGGTAACTTGTGGCTTGATATCTTTTGCATCAATGTTAACCACTTGATCAAACTGAGCACCTTCGTCAGAATGTAATGTATTCCAATATTTAACTGCCTTATGCCATTCATCGCCTGTTGGTGTCATTGGTCGACCCTTAACGTATTCTAGGGTTTTATCATCAACAGCTACCATGCCAACACGAGCGCCTGCCTCAATTGCCATATTGCATAAAGTCATACGACCTTCTATACTTAAATTTTGAATGGTTGTGCCAGCAAATTCAATGGCAAATCCAGTGCCACCCGCCGTGCCAATTTCGCCAATAATATAAAGCGCTACATCTTTAGCGCTTACGCTTTTATTAAGATCACCATTAACTTCAATTTTTAGGTTTTTAGATTTTGATTGCCACAAACAGCCAGTAGCCAAAACGTGCTCTACTTCACTGGTGCCAATGCCAAATGCTAAGGCGCCTAAAGCACCATGTGTTGAGGTGTGTGAATCGCCACATACAATACTCATGCCAGGAAGTGTGGCACCTTGCTCAGGGCCAACCACATGCACAATACCTTGGCGTATGTCATTCATTTGAATTTCAATAATGCCAAATTTTTCACAGTTTTTGTCTAGTGTTTCAATTTGCAATTTTGAAATAGGATCTTCAATGCCACTAACACCACTTGAGCGCTCAGTTGTTGGTACATTATGATCAGGAACAGCTAAAGATGCATTGATTCTCCAAGGCTTTCTTCCGGCTATTTCTAGGCCTTCAAACGCTTGTGGAGAAGTAACCTCATGAATCAGCTGCCTATCAATATAGATAAGCGATGTAGTGGCCTCTTCTCGCACAATGTGCGCGCTCATTAATTTGTCATAAAGTGTTTGTGGCATAAATCTATTGAAATACTTGCTAAAATAGCTATTTTACATTTTCTACATTGAATATATGTGCGGTATTTGCGGACAATTAAGATTTGACAATCAAGCGGTTAATTCTCAAGATCTAAACATCATGATGCAAAAAATAGCGCGTCGTGGTCCAGATGGCTCTGGTGAGTGGGCTGATCAGCGCATTGGATTTGGCCATCAGCGCTTAAGTATTATTGATTTGTCAAACTATGCGTCTCAGCCAATGGTAGATCAAGCATTAGATTTGGTACTGGTATTTAATGGCACAATCTACAATTACAAAGCACTCAGAGCACTACTGATTAACAAGGGTTATGAGTTTTTCTCGCAATCTGATACAGAGGTTATTCTTAAGGCATATCACCATTGGGGTGAGGATTGCGTCACTCATTTAGATGGTATGTTTGCGTTTTGTATTTGGGATAAAAAACAACAACATCTTTTTGTTGCTCGTGATCGTATGGGTATCAAGCCCTTGTATTTTAATTTGACAGACAAAGCTTTTAGTTTTGCTTCTAATACCCAATCATTGATAGCGATTGGTGCAAATACAGATATTAGTTCTGTTGCATTGCAGCAGCAATTATCCCTGCATGCAGTAGTGCCAGCGCCAAATACTATTTTAGAAGGTGTGAAAAAGATTAAACCGGCGACCACGCTTATCATCAAACCAAACGGTGATATTAAAGAAACAACTTATTGGCAGCCTAAAGCACAACGCCCTAAAGTTGAGTTGTCTAATGCTGAATATATTGAGCGTACGCACGAGCTGTTAAGTCAAGCTGTGTTAAAAAGAATGGATGCTGCTGATGTGCCAATTGGCGTGTTGTTATCAGGTGGTTTGGATTCGTCTTTATTGGTTGCTTTGTTACATGAAGCAGGACATGAAGATATTCGCACGTTTTCAATTGGTTTTGAGGATATTGGCGATGAAGCTGGTTCTGAGTTTGAATATTCAGATCAAATTGTTGATAGATTCAATACACGCCATGAAAAATACGTGGTGAGTAATTCACAAGTATTACCAAGGTTAGGCGAGGCAATTGCCAATATGAATGAGCCAATGGTAGGTCAAGATGCTGTGGCATTTTATTTACTTTCTGAGCAAGTATCTAAACACATTAAAGTAGTATTATCAGGTCAGGGTGCAGATGAAGCCTTTGCTGGCTATTTTTGGTATCCACGCATGCAAGCTGAACAAGGCTCTGAGGTTGAGCGATTTTCAAAACATTATGTTGACCGACCTTATGAGGAATATTTGCAAACAGTTAATGCAAAGTATCATTCTGGCGACCACACACGGGCTTGGCTTAATAAGGAGTTTTCAAAAGCACATGCTGATGAGTTTATGGATAAGGTTTTTCGTACAGATATCACTAGGCTAGTTGTGGATGACCCAGTTAAGCGTGTTGATAACATGACCATGGCTTGGGGGTTGGAAGCGCGTGTACCATTTATGGATTATCAATTAGTGGAACACGCGTTAAGCATGCCACCAAGTTTAAAGATGAGTGAAGAGGGTAAACATCCACTTAAGCAAATATCTCGAGGCTTGTTACCTAATAGTGTGATTGATCGTAAAAAAGGCTATTTTCCAATGCCAGCGTTGAAATATGTTCAAGGTGAATTTTTAGAGTTTATGTCTGATATTTTGACCTCCAGTGCTTGCATTAACCGTGGCGTATTTGATCAAAAATTTATACAAAAAGTGATTAATAAGCCAGAGCAATACATGACGGCGCTGAATGGCTCGCGCTTATGGCATTTGGCACTGTTAGAATACTGGCTGCAAATTAATGTTGATTCCACAACTTCAATCAATAAATAGACATGAGTAAAATAATTATTTATACCGATGGCGGTTGCCGTGGCAATCCGGGAGTTGGCGGCTGGGGTGTGTGGCTTCGATATGGCGATCATGATAAAAAACTTCATGGCAGTGAAAGAGATACTACCAATAATCGCATGGAGCTTATGGCAGCTATTAAGGCCTTAGAGGCTATTAAATCTAAGAGTATTGATATAGATCTATACACCGATTCAAAATATGTCATGAACGGCATTAACGATTGGATTAAAGGCTGGAAGGCTAAAGGCTGGAAAACAGCTGCCAAAAAACCAGTTAAAAATGTAGATCTATGGCAGCGTCTGGATATGCTTAACGCATCCCATACAGTTCACTGGCATTGGGTTAAGGGGCATAGTGGTGACAAGGGGAATGATATGGCCGATGAATTAGCCAATCAGGCGATGGATAAAATTACAGCAAATAATTTTATAAAAAAATAAGTAATCGTTAAGCTTTTTTCTACCTTAATAAGATAAAAATATTATTATATTATAATTAATAGATGTACTAAATATTTTATTATTAATTGGTATTAATACCAAAAAAAACTTGCAAATAACTATCTTTGTGGTATAAATAGACCCTCAAACACATTCAAAAAAAGGAGAAAGTAGTGAAAAAGTTAGCCGTATTATTCGCATTTTTAATGAGCACAACAGTATTTGCACACCAAGATGGTGAGACAACAGCACCATTAGGTGCAACTTCAACAGAGGCACAAAAGCAGGTTATTCGTGACGGTGCACAAGATTTTTGTGACGCTGCTGAAGAAGATGCAAAAGAAGAATGCGTAATGGACTTTTTTGCCAATCACAACTTAGAAGAAGAGCCTAGTTGCGATTAAATTTTTAACAAATTCTTGACTTCACCCCTTTTTGAAGGGAAAAAGTCATTAATATAAAGCTCAATAATGAGTATTTTTTTATAAAGAGGAGAGAAGTATGAAACTTCAAACACTAGTAGTATCAGCTGCAACAGTAGCATTTTTAGCATCAACGGCTGTAACAGCTAAGCCAGTTGGTATCGTAAAGGGCGTAATGGAAGTTGCGGGTATTTCACGTAACCAAGATAACGCAGCAACGATTGATCCAGCGTTTGCAAAGACATCACGTCCTTGTCCTCCGTTTTGTATCAATGCAACTAACCCGTTTGCACCTGCAAAAGTTGAAACAGTAACTGAGCTTGATGTGATTCATGCTGCACGTGATTCTGCAAATGGCGACACTTCAGTAATCGTAGTTGATGCACGTACACCAGGTTGGGTTAAGAAAGGTACAGTTCCACATGCAATCAATGTTCCATTTACAAAGCTTAACTCTAAGGCATTAGCTAAAGATCCTATGGCAGTTGTTGAAATCTTAACTGAGAAGTTTGGTGTTAAAGATCTTGACGGCGTATTAGATTTTAGTGGTGCTAAGACGATTTACAATTTCTGTAATGGTGCATGGTGTGGTCAATCACCTGCTTCAATCAGAGCATTGTTAGCAATCGGTTACCCTGAAAGCAAGATTAAGTACTACCGTGGTGGTATGAATGCTTGGAAAGCTTTAGGCTTAACAACTAAGTAATTGATTCATAAAAAGGCACTTATTTAAGTGCCTTTTTTTATCTAGGAGATTATTATGAAAATTAAATTAATGACACTTGCAATTGCTACTGTATTTACACTAGGTGCTCAAGCAGACTTTTTAGGTGCTGATCATAACTGGAATAACGGCTCATCTGCAGCAGCACCTGCTGCTCCAGCTAAAAAAGCCGGTAAGCCAGTTGGTATTGTTAAAGGTGTATTAGAAATTGCGGGTATTTCTCGTAATGCTGATAACAAAAATACGATTGATCCAGCGTTTGCAAAGACATCACGTCCTTGTCCTCCGTTCTGTATCAATGCAACTAACCCGTTTGCGCCTTCTCAGGTGGATATGGTGACAGAGCTTGATGTTATTCATGCGGCTGAAAAAGTTGCAAATGGCGACACAACAGTGTTAGTGGTAGATGCACGTACACCAGGTTGGGTGAAGAAAGGTACAATCCCTCACGCAATCAATGTTCCATTTACAAAGCTTAACTCTAAGGCATTAGCTAAAGATCCTATGGCAGTTGTTGAAATCTTAACTGAGAAATTCGGTGTTAAAGATCTTGACGGCGTGTTAGATTTTACTGGTGCTAAGACGATTTACAATTTCTGTAATGGTGCATGGTGTGGTCAATCACCTGCGTCAATCAGAGCGTTGTTAGCAATCGGTTACCCTGAGCATAAGATTAAATACTACCGCGGTGGTATGAATGCTTGGAAGGCACTAGGTTTGTCAACAAAGTAAATTGATGAGTTATAGTATTAGGAAAGGGGTGTTAATAGCATCCCTTTTTTTTAGTTTCAACACCAATTTCGCGCAAGCAGAAACAAGATTTGATCGCTGGTATCAAATTGGTCACGATTATTCACAAGTGGGGCGTAACGACGCTGCATTTGAATGGATGATGCGTGCCGCTGACGGCGGACATAGTGCTGCGCAAAACAACATTGGATTAAGCTATTTACACGGGCTTGGTACAGAGAAAGATGATAAAAAAGCATTTGAATGGTTTGATAAATCAGCCAATCAAGGTTTTTCGTATGCCCAAAGTGAGCTGGGCATGCTGTATTACGATGGCAAGGGGATTGATAAAGATATTAAATTGGCGAAAAACTGGTGGTTGACAGCTGCTATGCAAGAGGATGAATACGCTCAATTTAACTTAGCCTCTTTAATGCTTGAACAAGATGATATTAAGCAAGCATATTATTGGTTTAATCGTGCAATGCAAAACAAACACCCAGATGCCGAGGCTGCTCTCAAACTTCTAAAGGAAAATTATGTTGAATAAATTAATAATTTCTATTGCTTTAAGTCTGTCGTTAAATGTTTCGGCATTTTTCCCAAGCTTTGATAGTTTGCCAGAATTTCCAGAATTGCCAAAAATAGGTAATTTTGATCCTCAGTCGCTACAAAAATATTACAATCAATTTACCGATGCTAAGCCTGATTTAGAGCGTGAAAATCGCATGATTGGTGAGATTGAAGATGCAGTAATGGACGGTGATGTAGAGTATTTACCGCTGGCTAACGACCAGGAAGTGTTTAGTATTTTTATGGAAACTGAGGATGAAGCGCCTAAAGGTGGTGTGATTGTGCTGCATTCTCGTGGGTATCATGCTAATTGGGATTCTGTTATTAAGCCGCTAAGAGTTGGCTTAGCTAGCAAAGGCTGGCACACATTGTCGGTACAAATGCCAGTACTGGATAAGAATGCAACTTATTATGATTATGTACCAATTATGCCGTTTTCACATGAGCGTATTGAAGCTGCAATAGATTTTTACAAAGCTCGTGGTATTGACAATATTATTTTGATTTCTCATGGCTGTGGTGCGCATATGTCAATGAGTTATTTTGATAAATATGGTGATGATCAGATTAATGCCTATGTGGGTATTGGTATGGGTGCAACGGATTACAAGCAAAAAGTCATTAAGCGCTTTCCGTTAGATATTATGCTCAAGCCAGTATTAGATGTCTATGGTGAGAAGGATTTTCCAGGTGTTGTTCGTTTATCAGATTCTAGACAAGCATTAATGGATATTTCTAACAATAACAAAAGCGCACAAAAAGTCATTAAAGGCGCGGACCATTATTACAAAGAAGAGGGAACAGCTGATAATCTAACCAAGGTGATTGATGCTTGGTTAAGTAATCTTAAGTAGCGCTTAAGGTGCTACGTGCTTGTAAATAATCCAATTCTTCATCTGAAAAATCTGCTAATTTTCGAGCTTCAATATTAAAAGGACCGCGAAGTTCACTACCAATATGTTTAACAACTAATTGATTAAAGGTCGAAATTGCATCAAGTGATCGCTGCTTACACAATGAGTGGAACCAATAATTGCCAATTTTTACATGGCCAATTTCATCTTTAAAGATAATATCTAGTAGCCCGATCATGGGCTTGAATTTTGAATTTTCAAAACGCTTTTGTATTTTTGGTGTGGCATCTAAACCCCTGGCTTCAAGCACTCTAGGCACAAGTGCCATTCTTGCAAGTACATCATAATCAGTTTCAAAGGTCATTTTCCAGAGGCCGTTATGTCCATCAAAATCTCCATATTGATAACCAAGCTCTATTAGATAATTATTAAGTAGTTGAAAGTGTTGAGATTCTTCAAAGGCTACTTGAATCCAATCTTGGTAAAATTGATCTGGCATATCTCGAAAACGATAGGCCGCATCTAAAGCTAAATTAATAGCATTAAATTCAATATGACAAATCGCATGTATGGTTTCGATAAATCCAATGTCAGATTTACCGCGTTTTGGCATGGTATTAAATCTAGCCAAAATTGGTTTAATGGGTCTACCCGGGTTTTCAACTGGATCTATTTTATAAGTTGACTGATAGTCTAGCGCTTGTTGGTTTTTTAATGAATGAAGCTTACTAACAAGAGTGATTTTTTCAGTAATGCTACTAGACATTAACGCTTGATAGCTCAATTCAAAAGGATTCATACTTTCCTTGTTTAATATCATTTAAATTCCAATCTCCAATTTGAGTGCGAATAAGTCTTAGTGTGGGAAATCCTACATGTGCTGTCATGCGCCTTACTTGACGATTTTTCCCTTGTGTAATTTTTAGCTCAATCCAGGAAGTAGGAATGTCTTTGCGAAATCGTACCGGAGGTACTCTAGGCCATAACCAATCAGGGGTGTCAATGATGCGTGCTTTAGCCGGTTTGGTTAGTCCATCTTTGAGCCTAACACCTTTACAAAGCTGAGTAATCGCATCACTTGAGATCTGCCCATCAATTTGTACAATATATGTTTTTTCTTTATCAAATTTAGGGTGTGATATTTTGTGCTGGAGTTTGCCATCATCAGTCAATAACAATAAGCCTTCAGAGTCTTTATCAAGACGTCCAGCAGGATAGATATTCTTGGTATTAATATAGTTGGCAAGTGTGTCACCTTCACCACTAAACTGACATAACACACCAAAAGGTTTATTAAAGCCATATAACATTAGTAAACTACCTTTGCTCTTGCAACAAATGCTTCTAGTTGTGAATTAGCTATACTGGTAAAAATTGGAGAAATAGCCAGATCGAGAATCTTTGAAGAGAAGCTAAAGTTTAAGCTTAGTTCAATTTTACAAGCTTGATCGTTAAGCTTGGTAAATACCCATGCACCATTAAGCTGTTTGAACATGCCTTCCTTTAGTTTCATGTCAATACGTTGATTGTGTGTTAATGTATTAATGGTTGTAAAGCTTTGATTAAAGCCTGATTTATTAATCTCAACCGAGGCTATAATTTGATCACTGGTTTGCTTTAAAATAGAGGCATCTGAACACCAGTTGAGAAATTTTGGATAATCGTCAACTTGGTTGACTAATTGATACATTTGCTCAGCTGAATAAGGCACAAGAGCACTTTTAGAGAGTTGATGCATGGCAAAAAAATCCAAAAAATCTAAAACAAGTTCGAATACAATCGTGCTGAATAAAAAAGCACGTCATGACTATTTTATCGAACAAACGTTCGAAGCTGGGCTTTCTTTAGAAGGATGGGAAGTAAAAAGCTTGCGTGAAAATAAAGTTCAAATTAAAGAAAGCTATGTGATTTTAAAAAATTCTGAAATGTTTTTGTTTGGCGCTCATATTTCAGCCTTGCAAAGTGCATCTTCTCACGTTAACCCTGACCCAACCCGAACTCGTAAACTACTGCTTAATCGATTGGAGATTAATCGACTTAAAGAGAAAGTAGACCAAAAAGGTGCCACGGTAGTGCCTTTAAAAATGTATTGGAAGCGTGGACGAGTCAAGCTTGAAATTGGCGTTGCTAAAGGTAAAAAAAATCATGACAAGCGCCAGGATATTAAATCTAGAGATTGGGAGCGAGATAAGCAAAGAGCGTTAAAAGAAATAAATAAATAGATCAATATGATGCCTTGTTTTTTTTTGTAATTGATTGATTTGACAGCACTTTTTTAACTATAATTGATAAAAAAATAATTAACAAGGCATTTTTATTATTTGTTAATTAATATTTTTTTAAAATTTTAATATTAATGGGGAAGAGAATGAACAAATCAGAATTAATTGATGCAATTGCGTCAGAAGCAAATTTATCAAAAGCAGACGCAGGTCGTGCACTTAATGCAATCACTGGCGCAATCACTGGTGCTATGGCTAGCGGTGATGGCGTTCAGTTAACTGGTTTTGGCTCGTTTGTAGTTAGAGATCGTGCAGCGCGCACAGGCCGCAACCCACAAACAGGTGCTTCGATCCAAATCAAAGCTTCTAAAGTTGCTGCGTTTAAAGCAGGTAAGTCACTTAAGGATGCAGTTAACGCGTAATTCATTATTCGTTAGTTGAGATAAAAGCACCTTAGGGTGCTTTTTTTTATTGTCTAAAGTTTGGTAAAATATAAATATTATCTTTTAAACTATGGAGGCTCTTATGGAGCGCACTTTATCAATTATCAAGCCAGACGCAGTATCTAATAATGTTATTGGTCAAATATATACTCGTTTTGAAAAGGCGGGGTTTAAAATTGTAGCTGCAAAAATGCTACATTTAACTGAAGAATTGGCTGGCGGTTTTTATGCGGTACATAAAGATCGTCCTTTTTATGGTGAATTGGTTGATTTCATGACTTCTGGTCCGGTTATGGTCCAGGTGTTAGAGGCTGATGATGCAGTGGTTAAGCATCGTGAAATTATGGGGGCTACAAACCCAAAAGACGCAGAGGCAGGCACAATTCGTGCAGATTTTGCCGAGTCTTTGGATGAAAATGCCGTCCATGGTTCTGATTCATTGGAAAATGCCGCAATTGAAATTGAATATTTCTTTGGTGCTGATGGCGTTTGCTCTAGAACCCGTTAATTAATATTAATTTAAATCGTGTGGGCTTTCTACACTATATTTAATTATGAATAAAACAATAAATCTTTTAAATCTTAATCAAAAGGCATTAGACGAATTCTTCAAGAAGATGGGTGAGAAGCCTTATCGTACCAAGCAATTAATGAAGTGGATTTATAAAGACCATGTATTTGATTTTGATCAAATGCTTAATTTAAGTAAAAAACTTCGTGAAAATCTTAAAGAGATAGCTTGTATTAATCTTCCTACCGTTGTCTCTAAGAATCATTCTCTTGATGGAGTTGTGAAATGGGTGATTGATACGGGTGGCGACAACAATATTGAAACGGTCTATATTCCAGAAAAGGATCGCGGCACATTGTGTATTTCATCACAAGTAGGTTGCGCCTTAGCTTGTACTTTTTGTTCAACCGGCTATCAAGGCTTTAATCGAAATTTATCAACGGCTGAAATAATGGCTCAAGTGTTGATTGCAAATTTACATTTAAAGTCTTCTGGAAAGCGTATTTCCAATGTTGTATTTATGGGCATGGGCGAACCAATGCTAAATGAAGAGGCTGTTTACAGTGCTTGTGATTTATTATTGGATGATTTAGCGTTCGGCTTGTCGCGCCGTAAGGTGACGATTTCAAGTTCTGGCGTTGTGCCTGCATTGTTACGCATGAGTGAGCGTGTGCCAGTTAGTTTGGCTATTTCTCTTCATGCACCAACTGATGAATTACGCGATGTACTTGTGCCTATTAATAAAAAATATCCGATCAAAGAATTAATGAAGGCTTGTGATGTTTATCTCAATGCAGGAAAGCAAGAGCGCCATATCTTGTTTGAATACGTCATGTTAAAGGATGTTAATGATTCTAATGAGCATGCACAGCAACTGGCAAAATTACTCAAAGGTGTGTCAGCTAAAGTGAACTTAATTCCCTTTAATTCATTTCCACAATCTGACTATCAAGTATCAAGTGCTAGAACCATTGAAAAATTTCAAAACGTCTTATTTTCGCAAGGCATTCGCACTATGACTAGGCGCACTCGAGGTGAGGATGTTGATGCTGCGTGTGGTCAACTTGCTGGAAAGATTAAAGATAAAACTAAACGTTCTGATGCTAGACGGAATTGATTATTACCCTAAAAAATCAAAGAAAAAGTCACAGAGTAGAGGTTGGATTGTTGTTGTATTGATTTTGTGTGTTGTTGGATATTTAACGTCTCAATTTTTTGAAAAAAAAATGGTTAAATCATCTAGTCAAACTATGATTGTTATTAGCAAGGCTAAAAAATCCATTGAGGAGCCTACTAGTATTATAATTAAATCTAATAAAGCCTATCAGCCCATTATTGATCATCGTGTAGAAAGCGCTAAAGGTCTTGATGAGATAATTCAAACATTTAAACAACAATGAAAGCAACTCATACAATTATAAGAAGAAAATCACGTCAAATATTTGTTGGTAATGTTGCCATTGGTGGTGATGCGCCAATTGCAGTTCAGAGTATGACAAATACACCGACCACCGATGTTAAAGCGACATTAAATCAAATTAAAGCGATTGAAAATGCTGGTGCTGATTTAGTGCGAGTTTCTGTACCAACAATGGAGGCGGCGGAAGCATTCAGGCAGATTAAGCAGCAGGCAAATATCCCGTTGATTGCTGATATTCATTTTGACTATAAAATCGCACTTAAAGTGGCTGAATATGGTGCTGATTGTTTGCGTATTAACCCGGGTAATATTGGCCGTGAAGACCGTATTCGTGAAGTGGTAGCCTCTGCCAAAGATCATGGAATTCCGATTAGAATTGGTGTTAACGCTGGCTCTCTAGAAAAAGATTTACAAAAAAAATATACTGAACCAACCCCTGAAGCAATGGTTGAGTCAGCTTTTAGGCATATTGATATCTTAGATCGCTTGGATTTTAATAACTTTAAAATTTCGCTTAAAGCCTCTGAGATTTTTATGACAGTTTTTGCTTATAAGCAATTAGCTTCTCAAATTGACAATCCATTGCATTTGGGTATTACCGAGGCAGGCTCTTTACGCTCTGGCACGGTTAAATCAGCTATTGGCTTGGGTTTGTTGTTGGCAGAAGGTATTGGTGACACAATTCGTGTTTCTTTGGCGTCTGATCCGGTAGATGAAGTTCGAGTAGGTTTTGATATTCTTAAGTCGTTAAGTTTACGCCAAAAGGGTGTTAATTTAATTGCATGCCCATCTTGTTCGCGTCAAAAATTTGATGTCATTAAAGTGGTTAACGAGTTAGAAGCTCGCTTGGAAGACATTACACAGCCTATTGATGCAGCAGTTATTGGTTGTGTAGTGAATGGCCCTGGTGAGGCTAAAGCAGTTTCTGTTGGTCTTACTGGTGGCGAGCCAAATCTGATGTACGTTGACGGTAAAACAGATCAAAAGGTATTGAATGAAGATTTGGTTGATACGCTTGAGGCTAAGATCAGAGCTCAGCTTAAGCTAACTGTGGATAATTTATAGTTTGTTCATGCGTCGGTATATTCGATATCGATAAATCAACTGTACACCAAAATAACCAATTAGCGAAGTCACTACAGATACTATTAAACAGCCTAATAAGAAGGGCTGCCAGATGGTGTCGAATACTTGCCAGACATACTCTAGAGACATTACAAAATCAGACTCAATCTGTACGCCTAAAATCCAAGCACCCAATTTATAACATCCATAGTAAATAGGCGCCATGGTGACAGGATTAGTTATCCAAACTAAGGCGATCGATAGGGGTAGATTGGCTGCAAAAATAACTGCAGCTGGCGCAGCAAGGAGCATTTGAAATGGCACTGGAATAAAGGCGAAAAAAAGCCCAACAGCAAACGCTTTTGAAATTGATTTTCGATTGAAATTCCACAAACTTGCATCATGTAAATGCTTGCTAAGCCAGCCTAAATGTTTATGATTTTTTAGATCATCTGGCTTTGGGCTATAGTGTTTTAGTAATTTTTTCATTGTTTAGCGGCATTAATAATGCCAGTAGCATCTAAACCATAGAGCTCATAAAGTTCATTTTGAGAACCTTGTTCGGTGAATGTATCAGGTAATCCTAAAATAGTTAATGGCGTGCTGATTTGTTGTTGATGTAGGAATTCACTAACACCACTTCCTGCACCTCCATTAACGGCATTATCTTCTATGGTAATAAACTGGGCGTGCGATTTTGATAGTTTAATAATTAGATTTTCATCTAATGGCTTAACAAAACGCATGTCAACAACGGTAGCATCGAGTTCTCCTGCCGCTTGCATTGCTGCTTCAAGCATTGTGCCAAAGGCTAAAATAGCAATATTAGACCCTTGGCGCATGATTTCAGCTGTGCCAGCTTTAATACATTCATCACTGATATATTGATCAACTTTGGAAGTACCGCGAGGATAGCGTACGCATATCGCACCAGGCATATCAAATGCAGTATTTAACATTTGATACATTTGCTTAGCGTTACTTGGTGACATAATAGTTAGATTGGGTATGCAGCGCAAAAAACTAAGATCAAAGCTACCCGCATGTGTAGCACCATCCGCACCAACCAAGCCAGCTCGGTCAATAGCAAAAACAATATTTAACTTTTGCAGGGCGACGTCATGAATTAGCTGATCATAGCCACGCTGTAGAAAGGTTGAGTAGATGGCAACAACAGGCTTTAATCCTTGAACGGCAAGACCACCTGCAAAAGTAATGGCGTGCTGTTCAGCAATGCCTACGTCAAAATACTGATCCGGAAAATTTGTTTCAAATTCACTCATACCTGAACCTGTGCACATGGCTGGCGTAATGGCAATTAAATCTTTATTCTTCTTGGCGGTATTGTTAAGCCAGGTGCCAAATACGTTACTGTAGCTTGGTAAAGAGCTGGTAGTTGATTGAACAGGGGCGATACCATGAAATTTACAGGGATCATTTTCTGCCGACTTTAAGCCGTTACCTTTTTTGGTAATAATATGTAATAGGCGGGGCTTGTTTTGAATTTTAAGATTTTGTAATGTTTTGACTAAAGTTGGCAAATCATGACCATTAATAGGGCCAAAATAATCAAGCCCTAATTCTTCAAACAATGTGCTAGGTAAAACCATACCTTTGAGATGCTCTTCTGAGCGCTTGGCAAATTCATGAATCATTGGCATTCTTTCTAAAAATCCTAATGATTTGGATTTCATTGTAGAATACACTTTGCCAGAAATTAACCTGGTCAAATATTTATTCATAGCCCCGACATTCTTAGAAATACTCATGTCGTTGTCATTTAGGATGATTAATAAATCTGCCTCTGAGTCACCAGCGTGATTAAGGGCTTCAAATGACATGCCACCAGTTAAGGCGCCATCACCAATTACAGCAACAGATTTATTATGATTTTTATGAATACCATTGGCTATTGCAATACCAAGTGCAGCGCTAATCGAGGTTGATGAATGGCCCGCTCCAAAACTATCATGAATGCTTTCTGAGCGCTTAGTAAAGCCAGAAAGGCCGTGTCTTTGGCGCAAAGTCGGCATCTTGTCTAAACGACCAGTTAAAATTTTGTGAGTGTAGGCTTGATGCCCAACATCAAAAACAAAGCTATCCTCAGGTGTATTAAAGACATAATGCATGGCAATAGTCATTTCAATTGTGCCTAAATTAGGTGCCAAATGTCCACCCGTTTGTTGGATATTTTCAATTAAAAATTCACGAACTTCAGCCGCCAAAAACTCCAGTTGAGTAATATCTAATTGTTTGATATCTTGCGGAGTTTTAATCGAGTTTAATATTGGCAATGACGTGTCTGAATCCATCTAAATATTATACGGATATTTATTTGACTGAAAATATGCATTAATCCTTTTGATGGAAATAACCTTAATTATTTTTCTGTAAAATAGATTGTTTTTTTACTCAACAAATGAGACTATATGTTTACAGTTTGCGCTTTGTATCAGTTTGTACGTTTAGATGACTTTGAATCATTTAGAGAGCCATTACGAGAATTAATGGTTGAATTAGAGATAAAGGGAACTATTTTATTAGCATTGGAAGGTTTGAATGGAACTGTTTCCGGCACTCAAAATTCAATCGATAGATTGATTGAATTTTTAGATAAAGACGGGAGATTTGATAATTTAGAAATTAAATTTTCAAAAAGTGAAAATTTACCGTTCAAACGCCTAAAGGTTAAACTTAAGAAAGAAATTGTTACTTTAGGTGTTTCTGATATTGATCCTAAAGAGTCGGTTGGTACTTATGTATCGCCACAAGATTGGAATGAGTTGATTAGTGATCCTGAAGTAATTTTAATAGATACTAGAAATAACTACGAATATGAAATTGGCACTTTTAAAGGCGCCATTAACCCAAGTACTGAAACTTTTAGAGAATTTCCAGAATACACCAAAACCAATCTTGAGCAATATCAAGGCAAGAAAGTTGCTATGTTTTGTACGGGCGGCATTCGTTGTGAAAAATCAACTGCCTATCTAAAAACACAAGGGTTTGATCGGGTATATCATTTGCAGGGCGGTATTCTTAAGTATCTTGAAGAAGTTTCTGAGCAGGATAGTATGTGGAAGGGTGAGTGCTTTGTGTTTGATGATCGAGTAGCTGTTAAGCATAACCTAGAGCAAGGTCAGTACGACCAATGCCATGCATGTCGTTACCCAATTACCGAGCAAGATAAAAATCATGAGCATTATGAAAAAGGCGTGTCATGCCCTAGATGTCATGGCTCGAGGAGTGATGATCAGATTAATAGATACCGAGAAAGAGAAAAACAGGTTCAACTTGCAAAGCAAAGAGGAGAGTCTCATATAGGGGATAATGCTAGTCAAATCATTGCTTCTAAAGCAAAAAAAATAGCTCGAAAAAAACAACAACAAAACTAATTATGTTTACCCGAAAAGATATTCCAAAATTAAAGCTAGATCTAAAAATTCAGGCAAATTTACTAGATCATGATCTAACTTTGCAAACACGATGGGGTGTATTTAGCCCAAAATCAATTGATGATGGAACTATATTGTTTATGAAGTATCTTGATATTAGCAAAGCTGACAAATGTCTAGACTTGGGTTGTGGTTATGGGCCAATAGGATTGGCAGTAGCTAAGTCTTGCCCAGAGGGTGAAGTGCATATGGTGGATAAGGATTTTGTTGCTGTAGAATTATCAAATACTAATGCCAAGCTAAATCATATTAACAATGCCCAGGCTTATCTTTCAGATGCATTTTCAACTGTCAATAAGCAAAATTATTTTGACCAAGTGCTGTCAAATGTACCCGCTAAAGTTGGCAGAGAGCAGTTAAGTATTATTTTGTATGATGCATTTGATGCGCTTAAACCAGGTGGAAAAATTACCTTTGTTACAATTAATGGTTTACGTCATTTTATTAAAGATAATTTTAAATCTGTCTTTGGAAATTATAAAAAATTAAAACAAGGTCAGAAATACACTATTGCACAAGCAATTAAACAATAATATACAGATATAAGAGTAAAATACTAGGTTTTTAGACACGCAAGAAAAGGAGTAAATTATGAGCGTAATGGATAGAATTCAACAGCAAGTAGACAGTGCACCAGTGGTACTTTACATGAAGGGTACGCCTCAGTTTCCACAATGTGGTTTTTCAGCAACCGCTGCACAGACGCTAGCATCTACAGGTGTTGAGTTTGCTTATGTGAACATTTTTGAAGATCAAGAGGTAATGCAAAATTTACCAGCTTTTCAAGATTGGCCAACATTTCCGCAAATCTACTTCAATGCTGAGCTAGTTGGTGGTGGTGATATTATTGTTGAGATGGCTCAAATGGGTACATTAAAAGCAGCAATGGAAGAGGCGACAACAAAGTTTAACGATAAGTAATTTTTACAGGTTTGTTAGCCTGTAACCATTCTCATAAAGCCAGCTTTTGCTGGCTTTATAGTTTGGCAAAATAGATGATACAAGTTGCCAGAAATACTTCGAATGGTTCTTATGGGTAGTGTGGCATAACTCATGTACTATCACGTAATCAATAACACTCATCGGCGCTTGAATTAGTAAATAATTAAGATTAATATTATTACTCGAAGAGCATGAACCCCAAAGTGTTTTTTGGGTTTTTAGCCTAACTTGATTATACGAAAATTGGTGATTTTTGGCATAATATTCAAGCCGCGGTAGGGCGATTTTCTTAAAAGAGTTTTTATACCAAGCTAAGAACTCCTCTTTGTTACCCTGATTAAGGAAGAATTCTTGGCCATCAAAGGCTAATGTCTTAGGGTGATCGGCTTTAATGCTTAATGAATATTCAGTGCCCAAATATAAAAATTTTTCACCATCTATGTAGCTCGGTTTTTTTGGTGTTTTGGTAAGAATGGTCGTTGATTTATTTTCAATCCAGGCGGATTTTTCATCAATAAAGCGTTCTATTTTGGCTATAGATAATAGATTTGGAGCGCGCACGATTAGCTGTGCATTGCTGTTAATTTGTAAACTTAAGGTTTTACGTTTTGATCGAATGAGTTGATAATTCATAGCTACTATTTAAGGTTGTAAAAATCTAAGAGGTTTTAACATTGATCTATTTTGCAGTAATGCTTGATTATATGTAACAAGTTAAAATTAATATCTAGGTTGATGGTATTATTTTGGAAAATAATATATCGCTAGATTTATTATATTTATTAATCAATATAGGAATAAACATGGACTTGACTGTATATCTTTCTGGTGAAATACACACAGACTGGAGACAACGCTTAAAAGATGGATGTAAGGCGCATAATTTATCCGTTACATTTACTTCTGCTGTTACAAATCATGAGGCGAGTGATGCTGCTGGAGATATGCTTGGTGACGAAAGCAATAGTTTTTGGCGTGATCATAAATCTGCAAAAGTAAATGCAATACGCACTAAGACACTGATTGAAAACTGCGATGTAGCTGTTGTGCGTTTTGGCGATAAGTATAAGCAGTGGAATGCAGCTTTTGATGCTGGATATTGCTCTGCATTGGCAAAGCCTTACATCACCCTTCATAATGAAGATATAGTCCATCCACTTAAAGAAGTAGATGGTTCAGCAATGGCATGGGCAACAACGCCAGAACAAGTTATTGAAATTCTAAAGTATGTCCTGACTAAGGCGTAAAGTAACCGGGCTTCCTAAGTGAAGCTTAGTTGTCTTAACCTAAATATTAGTCAATCCAAGCTCTAGCATTTTCAAACATTCTCATCCATGGGCTGCGCTCATTCCAGTCTTTTGAATGGTGTGAGTTTTGCACTGCTCTAAAAACACGTTCAGGGTGTGGCATCATAATGGTCACTCTACCAGAGTCGTTTGTCACGCCAGCAACACCTTGTTCAGATCCATTTGGATTGTGAGGATAGGATTGAGTCGTATTACCCTGATGATCAACGTATTGTAGGGCGATATTATTAATAGAATTTCCACTAAAGCTTGCTTTGCCTTCACCATGGGCAATAGCAATTGGCATAATAGAGTCTTGCATATCATTAAGGAAAATTGAGTGTGACTTGCCAATTTTAACACTTGAAAATCGAGCTTCAAATTGTTCAGAAACATTACGAGAAAAGCTTGGCCAATTTTGAGATCCAGGAACAATATCACGTAGATTAGACATCATTTGACAGCCGTTACAAACACCTAGTGCAAAGCTATCTTCACGATTGAAGAAAGTTTCAAATTGATCTTTGGCTCGCGCATTGTAGAGAATTGAACTTGCCCAACCGCGTCCTGCGCCTAATACATCGCCATATGAAAAGCCACCACAAGCAACCAAACCTTTAAATTCCTCAAGAGAAATTCTTCCTGAAAGGATGTCACTCATGTGAACATCTACTGCGTCAAACTGAGCTTTGTCGAATGCAGCACCCATTTCAACTTGTCCATTAACACCTTGCTCTCGAAGAATGGCGATTTTTGGCTTAACATTGGTTTTGATGTAGGGTGTAATGATTGAATGATCTATGTCAAAGCTTAGGTCGGTTTTGATGCCATCAGTTGTTTGACTAATGTTGTCAAACTCCTGTTGTGCGCAGTCTGGATTGTCTCTTAATTTGGCTATTTCATACGATGTTGATGACCAAAGTGTGTGTAATTCTGCTCTTGACTGTGAGTAAATTTGCTTACCATTAGAGGTGATGTTGATCGTATCAGAGTCATTAATAGTGGCAATAGTGCTAGTACAATCAGCAAGTCCTGCTTCTGCAAGTGCCGCTACCACTTTTGATTTATTGGCATTAGAAACTTGAATAACACAACCTAGCTCTTCATTGAATAAGGCTTCAATACTGGCATTGGTTTCAATGTCTAGTCCACAGTGTGAAGCAAATGCCATTTCTAATATAGTCGTTATAACACCGCCATCAGATCGATCATGATAAGCACTGATTAAATTGGCTTTATTTAGCTGATTAATAACGGTAAAGAATTTTTTGAATAATGACGAGTCATCAAGGTTTGGTGCAATATTACCGATCTGGTTATACACTTGTGCCAAACAAGAGCCACCCATTCTGTTTTGGTCAAAGCCAAGGTCGATTAAGAGTAGTTCAGAGTCTGAATCAGTATCTAGTAAAGGTGTTTTTTGTGCTCTAACGTCCGGCGTTTTCGAAAAAGCAGTGATAATTAGTGATAGTGGCGAAGTAACAGACTTATCTACTCCATCATCAGTCCATGAGCTTTTCATGCTCATGGAATCTTTACCCACAGGTACGGTTAAGCCAAGCTCAGGACAAAGATCCATACCAACTGCTTTAACTGCTTCAAATAGTTTTGAATCTTCACCTGGATGGCCACTTGCACTCATCCAATTAGCACTTAGGCTAATATCATGAATATCTTCAACATAACCACTTAACATGTTGGTTAACGCCTCACCAATGGTCATACGTGCTGCTGAATTGGCATCACATAACGCAAGAGGAGTGCGCTCACCTAATGACATAATTTCGCCTTTAAAGCCGACATAGTCAGAAATAGAAATAGCACAATCGGCCACTGGAACTTGCCAAGGGCCGATAAACTGATCGCGCGCAACCATGCCAGTCACACTTCGATCACCAATGGTGATTAAGAAGTTTTTACTGGCAACTGTTGGCAGTTGTAAAATTCTATTAATGGCATCATCTAATTTAATGGCAGATGTGTCTAAAGCGTTAAGATTGATTTCTTGTGTAATTGCATTAATGCTAGTTTTTGGCGGATTTCCTAATAATACTGACATCGGCATATTAATCGGCGTGTCAGAAAACAGTTCATCACTTAAGACTAATTCTTGCTCTTTGGTTGATTCACCTAGTACGGCAAATGGCGCACGTTCACGTGTACAAATATCACTAAATAAATCTAAACTAGATGGTGCAATAGCAAGTACATAGCGCTCTTGAGATTCATTACACCAAACTTCTAGCGGTGACATTTGCTTATCATCATTTGGAATATTGCGTAATTCAAAGCGACCACCACGACCTGAATCGTTGACTAGTTCTGGCAAGCCGTTAGATAGGCCACCAGCACCAATATCATGAATCGAAATAATTGGATTATCATCTGCTAAATTAGCACAACGATCAATCACCTCTTGGGCGCGTCTTTCCATTTCTGGGTTGGCACGTTGAACAGATGCAAAATCTAAATCCTCACTTTGTTCACCACTCTTAATACTAGAAGCGGCACCACCACCCAAACCGATTAACATTGCAGGACCACCCAATACAATGATCTTGCTGCCAACAGGAATCTCACCTTTTTTAATGTGTTGTTCTTGAATGTGACCAAGGCCACCTGCGAGCATGATTGGCTTATGGTAACCACGAACATCACCATCAGGTGTTTGTTGTTCATAGCTACGGAAATAACCCAATGTGTTTGGACGGCCAAATTCATTGTTAAATGCAGCGGCACCAATTGGACCTTCAATCATAATATCAAGTGCAGAAACAATTTGTGAGGGTTTGCCATGTTCTACTTCCCATGGCTGAGTTGCATTATTAATCTTTAAGTTGGATACGCTAAATCCACATAAGCCAACTTTAGGTTTTGAGCCTTGGCCTGTGGCACCCTCATCACGAATTTCACCACCAGATCCAGTTGCTGCACCTGGATGCGGTGCAATGGCAGTTGGATGGTTGTGAGTTTCAACTTTCATTAGGATGGCGCGATGCTCATTCGAGCTAACATATTTGCCATCTTTATCGGCATAAAAGCGCTCACCATCAAACCCCGCCATTACGGCAGAATTGTCTGAATAGACACTAAGTAAGCCTTCTGGATGTTTGTGATACGTATTACGAATCATGGAAAATAAACTTTTAGCTTGCTCGGTATTATCAATGGTCCAATCAGCATTAAATATCTTATGGCGGCAATGCTCAGAGTTTGCTTGTGCAAACATCATTAGCTCAATGTCTGTAGGATTTCTCTCAAGCTTAATAAAACTTTCAACTAGATAATCAATCTCACCATCAGACAAGGCTAACCCTAGCTCTATGTTGGTTTTTTCTAATGCTGATTTTCCTTGAGACAGAATATCAACACTGGAAAAAGGACGAGGCTCAAAATGATCAAAAATAGCATGTGCATTATCAATATCAGCCAATTCAGACTCTGTCATTTTATCCATGACGCAGCTTAGTACCTCAGAGTGATTGACTATTTTTTCATCAAAATGATAAACAACAGCACGCTCAATGCGATTGATTTGAGTTATGTCACACAAGTGCATGATGTCAGTTGCTTTAGACGACCAAGGAGAGATAGTGCCCAGTCTTGGGATAATGATTACGCTTGAAATTGCATCATCAATATTAAGAGGCTCTTCATATGATAATAATTGAGTCAATTGTTCAGATTTACCTTCATCAAGGTCTGCATTTAAATCAGTAAAGTGGATATACTCAGCACCCAATAATGATAGTCCTGGCTGGGCTTGAGTTAGTTTAACTTGTAAAGATTTGGTCTTGAATGCACCTAGTGCATTGATGCCTTGATGAATGTGAATCATAATTGTGCCATTACCTCTTCAGAAATATCTGCATTGTGATAAACCTCTTGAGTGTCATCAAGATCTTCTAAACGTTCAATAAGTCTCATGAATTTTTCTGCATCACCTAAATTAAGTTCAACACGCGTAGATGGCTCCATAGTTACTTCAGCATGAGCACTCTCCAAGCCAAGCTCTGTTAAAGCATCTTTAACCGTAAAGAAATCTTCAGGTGTTGTTATGACATCAATAGACCCGTCATCATTAGTGATCACATCTTCTGCGCCTGCATCTAATGCAGCTTCCATGATTTTGTCTTCGTCACTACCTGCAGCAAAGCTTATAAAACCTTGCTTGGTGAATAAATAAGAGACCGAACCATCAGTACCTAAGTTTCCACCGTGCTTAGTAAATGCATGACGAACATCAGCAACAGTACGATTTCGATTATCAGTTAGTGTGTCAACCATGACCGCAGTACCTGCCAGCCCGTAACCTTCATAACGCACTTCATCATAGTTTTCACCATCTAGATCACCAGAGCCACGCTTTACAGCACTTTCTATGGTGTCACGCTTCATATTAGCGGCCAATGCTTTATCAATCACCATTCTTAGGCTAGGATTGTTTTCAATAACACCGCCACCTGATTTTGCAGCAATCACAATCTCCTTGATTAACTTAGTAAAAATTTTACCGCGTTTGGCATCTTGGGCGCCTTTTCGGTGTTGAATGTTATGCCATTTACTATGTCCTGCCATGGGTTTTTCTCCGGTGAATATTGGGTTTAAATTTTACCTTTTATGTTGTAACTTTATGCAGTAAAGTCGAGTAATTTTTGGATTGATTTTTGCGCTTTCTGGTTGACAGAGGTATCGATATTTATTGCGTTTTTCCCTGTCTTTATCGTGTCTAAGCAATTTTCAAGTGTATTCATTGCCATCCATTCGCAATGAGCACACGATTCGCAGTCAGCACCTTGACCAGCAGTTGGTGCCTCAATCAGCGTTTTATTAGGAGCAACTTCACGCATTTTATGAAAAATACCGTTATCTGTTGCAATGATAAAGGTTTGTTCTGGTCGATCACGAACAGCATTAATAAGAGCGGTTGTAGAGCCCACAAGATCGGCCAAATCAACCACAGATTGCGGTGATTCTGGATGCACTAGAACGCCAGCTTCGGGGTGGTGCGCTTTTAAATTGGCCAAAGCATCAGCTTTAAAGCGTTCATGCACGACACAAGAGCCTTGCCAAAGCACCATGTCAGCATTTGTTTCATTTTTAACGTAGTTGCCCAGGTGCTTATCTGGCGCCCAAAGAATCTTTTTTCCTTGATCTTTAAGGTGTTTAACTACATTGAGTGCACTGCCTGAAGTAACCACCCAATCAGCACGAGCTTTTACCTCGGCACTGGTATTGGCATAAACAACCACAGTACGATCAGCATGCTGATCGCAAAATGCTGAAAATTCATCAATCTGACAATCTTCATCCAAAGAGCATGTAGCACCCTCGTCGAGTACTAAAACAGTTTTTTCAGGAGAAAGAATTTTTGCCGTTTCACCCATAAATTTAACACCAGCAACCACAATGGTTTCTGCCGTGCAATTTTGTCCAAAACGTGCCATTTCCAAAGAGTCAGAAACAATGCCACCACTTTCTTCTGCAAGCATTTGTAATTCTGCGCTCACGTAATAATGAGCAACAAGAACAGCATTCTTAGCAGACAACTCAGCCTTTATTTGTTCGGTAATACTACTCACAAAATTAGTCTTTTTTCGCTATGCTCACTTGTACGCTTAACTCGCGAAGAACTTTTCTTGGTACGCTTGAAGGCGCATTGGTTAGTAAACAAGCAGCTGTTTGAGTTTTAGGGAAGGCAATAACATCACGAATTGAATCACAACCTGTCATGATCATTACTAAACGATCTACGCCAAAAGCCATACCACCATGAGGAGGGCAACCATATTCAAGCGCATCAAGTAAAAATCCAAACTTATCTTGAGCTTCATCATCAGAAATGCCTAATAACTTCAATACAGTTTGCTGCATTGAAGTTTGATGGATTCGAATTGAACCACCACCCACTTCTGAGCCGTTAATTACTAAATCATAAGCTCTTGAAAGTGCAGTTGCAGCTGTGTCTTTTAGCGTGTCTGCATCAACACTAGGGGCTGTGAATGGGTGATGGATAGCGCTTAACGAGCCATCATCATTGGCTTCAAACATAGGGAAATCAACAACCCAAATAGCCGCCCATTGTTTGTCGTACAAATTTAAGTCTTTAGCTAATTGCTCACGCAAGTTGCCAAGCGCTTCATTAACAATTTTTATTTTGTCAGCACCAAAGAAAATAATGTCGCCAGTTTGTGCGCCAGTCATCTCAATGATTTTATTGGTTACTTCATCACCTAAGAATTTTAAAATTGGTGATGCTGGACCATCTTCATTAAGCTTGATGTAAGCTAAACCTTTGGCACCATAGATGCTTACATACTTCGTGTACTTATCGATTTTCTTTCGACTAATAGATGCACCACCTGGTATGCAAAGAGCAGCAACACGAGAGTCGTCACTGCTAGCAGGTCCAGAAAATACTTTAAAATCAACAGACTGCATGAGTTCATCCATATCTACCATTTGCATTGGAATACGCATATCAGGACGATCAACACCATATAAATGCATAGCATCAGCGTAAGTGATAGTTGGGAATTTATCACCTAAGTCAACATCAATAACACTTTTAAATAAACCGCGAGTCATATCCTCCATCATTGCCATGATTTCATCTTCATTCATAAATGAAGTCTCCACATCAAGCTGAGTGAATTCTGGCTGACGATCAGCACGTAAATCTTCATCTCTAAAGCATTTAACGATTTGATAGTAACGCTCAAAACCCGACATCATTAACAACTGTTTGAATAGTTGTGGAGACTGAGGTAGTGCGAAAAAATCACCTGGGTGAGTTCTTGATGGAATTAAGTAGTCACGCGCACCTTCGGGTGTTGCTTTTGTTAGAAAAGGTGTTTCAATATCTAGGAAATCATTTTGTTCCATAAATTCACGCATAAAGTGAGTTACCTTTGAGCGTAAACGCATACGCTTTTGCATGACATCATTGCGTAAATCTAGGTAACGATACTTAAGGCGAACTTCTTCTGAAGTATCAGTTGCATCAATTTGAAAAGGAACAGGCTTGGAAGTATTAAGAATTTCAATATTTTTAGCAACAATTTCAATTTCACCTGATGCTAGTTTTGGATTCGCTAAGCCGTCAGCTCTAGCAATTACATGACCGGTAATTTTAAGTACAAATTCGTTGCGAATAGTTTCAGCGATAGAAAAATCAGCATTATCTGGGTTGATAACCACTTGAGCAATACCGCGTTTATCACGCATGTCTAAAAAGATAACACCACCATGATCACGACGACGATTAACCCAACCGCAAATTTCAACGGTTTGACCGATGTTTTCTTTGTTTAATTCGCCACAATAATTCGTTCTCATATTTTTTCCTTTTTTGTTAATCTGTTTGGTTATTTGTTTGGCTCTACTACACCAGTAGAGATGATTAGTTTGAATGCTTCATCAACGCTCATATCTAACTCAATAATATCTTTTTTTGGTAGCATGATAAAAAATCCAGAGGTTGGATTTGGTGTTGTTGGTACATAGATGTTAATAATTTCTTCGCCAATTTTTGTTGCAATTTCACCTTGGTAATTGCCAGTTTGAAAGGCGATAGTCCACATGCCTTTGCGTGGATATTCGACTAATAGTGCTTTTTTAAAGCTATTGCCTGAAGGGCTAAGTACAGTATCAGAAAGCTGTTTAAGAGCTTTGTAAATGCCACGAAAACCAGGAATTTTATCCAATAATTTTTCCCATAGCTCTACTAGCTTTCGACCAATAAAGTTGTTAACCAAAAGACCAGTAACAACAATAATTAATAATACCCAAATAATGCCAGACCCAGGAATAGCGCCTTCTAAATTAAATAGAGCTTCAGGTAGGTATTTGGGTGGCACAATGTCATTGATAAGCCCTAAGAAGAACTTAATAACAACAATGCTAAGGCCTAATGGAATCCAAAAAAGCAGGCCTGTAATAAAATAATTTCTTAGGTTTTTCAACGCTTAGATTTGGGTGACAATAAAAAACCTTATTTTAGCACATGCAGCCAGTGACTTAGATATCCTCTTCGCCTCTAAGAGTAAGGATTTCATACCCCTCTTTGGTAACTAAAATGGTGTGTTCCCACTGCGCTGAAAGTGAGCGATCTTTGGTGGTAACAGTCCAGCCATCAATCTGTGAAGTGGCAACTTCAAAACTACCAACATTTACCATAGGCTCAATAGTGAATGTCATGCCTTCTTCAAGAACTGGACTATCATCAACATTGCCATCGTCATAATGAACAACTTGAGGCTCTGTGTGAAATTTCAAACCAATACCATGTCCACAATAATCGTGCACAATGGAGAAGTTGTTATTTTTTGCATGAGCGCCAATGGCAATGCCTATCTCACCGAGCTTAATACCTGGCTTAACTTTTTTAATGCCTATGTATAAACATTCTTGAGCAATGCGACAAATACGTTGCGACTTAATACTAGCCTTGCCGATAACAAACATTTTAGAGGTGTCACCATGGTAATCATCTTTGATGACAGTAATATCAATATTGACAATATCACCTTTTTTAAGTAATTTTTCGCCTGGTATTCCATGACAAACAACATTGTTTACACTAGTGCAAATGGATTTTGGAAATCCGTGGTAATCTAGTGGCGCAGGAATAGCCTGTTGTTCATTAACGATATAATCATGACAAATTTTGTCTAATTCATCAGTGCTAATGCCAGCCTTAACAAAAGGCCCAATCATGTCTAAAACGTCTGCGGCCAAACGACCAGCAACGCGCATTTTTTCAATCTCTTCAGTTGATTTTATGTCAATTGCCATTTGTTATCCTTTGTTGTGTATAGCGCGTGCTTCAAGTGCAGCAATGCGATCTTCAATTGGTGGGTGTGATGAAAACCATGAGGCAAAGCCCTTTTTGTCATCAATGCCAAAAGCAGCCATTTGCTCAGGCAATGCTTCAGGCTCTACTTGACCTAAACGTTTTAAGGCACCAATCATATTTTGATGCCCTGCAAGATCTGCACCACCTGTGTCAGCCACAAATTCACGTTTTCGCGAGACATACATAACAATTGTTGAAGCTAAAATAGATAAAACAATTTGTGCGAAAAGGGTAGTTATGAAGTAGCCAATACCATGACCTCGTTGATTTTTTAAAATAACACGATCCACAAAATGACCAATAACTCTTGAAAAGAAAATAACAAACGTATTGACCACGCCTTGAATTAGCGTTAGGGTAACCATGTCGCCATTCGCAACATGACTCATTTCATGACCAACCACTGCCTCAATTTCACCTTTATTCATGTTGTCAAGTAAGCCTTGAGAAACAGCAACCAGCGCTTTATTTTTACTCATGCCAGTAGCAAATGCATTCATTGAATTTGATGGGAAAATCGCCATTTCTGGCGTGTTAATGCCAACAATTTTAGCTTGCTTTTCAACTGTTTCAACTAACCATTTTTCCATATTATTGGCGGGAGATTCAATCACCACAGCGCCAGTCATGCGCTTAGCCATCCATTTGGAAATTGCAAGAGAAATGAATGCACCGCCAAAGCCGAATACTGCAGAAAAAATTAACAACGCATTTAAATCAAGATCTGAACCATTCTCGGCCAGAATACCCTCAACACCCAACAAACTAAGTGTAATACTCAGTAAAACTAGAATGGCAATATTGGTCATTAAAAATAAGAAAATTCTTCGCATGTTTTGTCCTGTTGGTAGAGAGATATAGGTACTGACTATTTGGGGGGTTATTGTTTTAATTCAAGTAGATTAGTTTACAATGAGTGTAATGATTAAAGTTTTATTATTAACAGCGTTTTTACTAAGCTCTTGTGAGGATCAAGTGGGTGAAGATCATGCCTATGTAAAGCCTGGATCTGAACAAATGATTAAAAAGCACAAACACCAAAAGCTAGAGGAGCCTTCAATTTGTGCTGAGTTATCAGTGAATGAATGTTTAAGAATTATTATCCCAGCAATTTGGGATCGAGAAGTGGAGAGAGATTGCTCTTAAATTGAGAGTTGTTTCTCTACTTCTAAGGTAATCTTAATTGGTTTATTATCGATAGGACAGTTAAACCCCAATTGAATGGCTTGTAGTTGTAGGTCTTCAGGATGGTTTTTTAGTGCATTGCCATGTAATCGATCACCAATAATTGGAAAATTAATGCCACTTAAGTGCTTTCTAATTTGATGTTTTCTACCTGTTTCAATAGTTATCTCTAGAAGTGATTTTTCCTGATTTTTCCTTACCAAGTGAACATGACTTAGTGCATGTTTGCCGTCTATGTCACCATCTAAACTGATTGTCTGATGTGGAAAATCACCCTCGACAATAGCCAAATAGGTTTTGTTAATTTGTCGATTGGCAAATAAGTTAGATAAGTTTTTAGCAGCTAGCTTTGTATGGGCAATGGCCATAACACCACTGGTTGCTCGATCAAGTCGATGAACTAAAAAACTGTCTTTTTGAGTTATCTTTTCAACCAGTCTAGTTAGTGCACAATGATCCCCCCATTTTGAGCCTTGGGAAAATACGCCTGCAGGTTTAAACCATAAGCTGTAGCTATTTTTATCTAGCAATAATTCAGGCGCTTTAGGTGTGGAAGATAGTATTTTTTCATTGTAATAAATAAATACTTCATTGCCGATTTTTAGTGGTTTTTTAATGCGCCTGACGCGATTAATTTTTTTGCCAGTTTTAAGCCAAACACAACCTTTGTCTAACGCACTCTTTAGTATTTGCTTGGAGAGTTGGGTTGTTTCAACCAATGCATCAATTAATAATTGACCATTAGTTTTAATGAGTATTTTTCTTTCAATGACGGTGTGCATAAATTAAAATAATACCTATGAATACAATAAACAGATTTTTATTTAAAGAATTAGATATTCGCGGCCAGCATTTATCACTGGACGATACATGGCAAGATATGATTCTAGATCGGGGTTATAGTGCACAAGTACGCCAATTGTTTGGTGAATTAAGCGCTTTAGGTATTTTCTTGGCAAGTGGCATGAAACATAAGGGTAAGCTTACCTTGCAAATTCAAGGTGATGGTATTGTTAGTTTATTGTTGGTTGAGGTTACTAATGATTTAAAAATTCGTGGCATGGTTAGATCTTCAGAAGCTATTGTTGAAGGTGATTCTCTAGATAAAATACTAGGAAAAGGGCAGATTGTTGCCACTCTATATAATCAGCAAACTGATCACAGCTTCCAATCACTAGTATCAAGAAACTCCAAAGGGTTGATTGCTACATTTGAGGATTATTTTTCTCAATCAGAGCAGTTAGATTCTAAATTATGGGTAAGTTCAACCCAGGATAACCTTTCGGCAATGCTGCTGCAAAAGATGCCAGAAGCAGACCATAGCGACTCCGAAGGGTGGATTAGAGTGGGTGCCTTAGCGGCCACCACCACCAACGAAGAGTTAAACTTACTTGATGCAGAATCACTACTACATCGATTATTTCACGAAGAAACATTGCAACTGTTTGAGGCTGATTGGGTGAGCTATGAATGTGCACAAAATCGAGAAAGATTTGAAAAAATTATTTTTGATTTAGGCGAACAAGATGCCCGAGATTTATTGAAAGAGCAGGGTGAGATATCTATTCATAATGAAATTTGCAATGAACACCTATTTTTCGATGAGCAAGATGTAAATCGAATTTTTAACCTTAAAACATAAAGAAATGTTATGAAAAATATTATTTGGACAAAGGCTAATTGCTCATATTGTCGTAACGCCAAGTCAATGCTTGATGAAGAAGATATTGAATATGAAGTTCGTTTGGTTGATGAGATTAAATGGACAAATGACGACATGCTTGTTATGGCGCCAAATGAATTAACTTATCCGCAAATATTTTTAGGTGAAAAGCATGTTGGTGGCTGTGATGATCTTGAAGCGTATTTAATGTTACGAGAAATGGGTATTGACACTTAAATTAAATAAAAGCGCAGACATCTATATTTTTTTTTGAGTAGCCATCAAAAAAAGGCCATAAGGCCTTTTTTAAAAACAGGGTGATAAACCCAATTAACTTTTAATATTACACAGAGGGCAATACTTCAGAAATATCTCTTCGGTCAACGTAAGGCGTGGTGTCTTTAATGCTATCCACTAAATCTTTATACTGAAGTGGCACTATAAAAGAGCCATTGATTGTTAAACAAGGTATGCCTTGTTTGGTCAATTCCATTACCACCTCAAAGACTATATCTGACTCCCAGCAGCCAATAAAGTCACCATAAGCTCTACCTTTATTGTAGTAGCTAGCTACCTTAGGATGCTTCTCTAAGATTGCATTTGCTATGTCTGTAGGCTTAATATCCTTCTTGAATTCAACATACTCTTCATACTTTTGAATGTCATTTTCTTTAGGATTCTTGGTCTCTATAGCTTTTCTTTTGTAATGATTAAGAACTGAATGAGCTACTCCTTTAGGTGATTTACTGCCTTGCATAAAAGAAGAAAAGCTCTCAGCAATATGTCTAGGCACTACACGACCATCTACGGTTATGTGATATGGGTCATCATCATGGGGATATGGGGCGCCAGTAACTACTTGATACATGGCGTTTAAATTTGAGGCATTCCTTTCTAGCTCAACAGTCTGTTCTCCATTAATAGTAATTTTGCTTCTATCTTCCAAAGATAGATTAACCCATGGTCCTGACATTCTGCCGCCAAAAGTAAATTTCGCATTGTCATAAATAGACTTATGTTTAATGAAATTTCGTTGAATTGTGAATTTACTAAAGACTCTATCTTCAAGTTCATCATTATTTGACAAGACAATTTTGCAGTTATTTAGGAGCTGGTTGTATTGCTTTATCCTTTCTCCCAGCCACTTTGAGTATTTGGTATCTTCAAAATCAACATAGACAGCATTGTTGTTTTGTTTTCTAGTTTCTTGTAAAGTCACATAAGAACCTACTCTGGTATCTATTCTATCATCAGACCATTCGGCATCTTCAAACCACTGCATGAGTTTGTCAGTCGGCTTTATGGTAGTCATGGTGTGTTCGTTATGACTGCCTATTTTTTGAATGATGTAGTCATTTTTATGTAACGCATCAAGAGAGGCGTTAATCGCTTTATAACCAATGTCCAGTGGGTTGTATTTATCTCCACCTAAAGACAGTTTTCTACGCGAGAGCATAATTTGTCTCTGACCTTGAATGTACATATTGCATAGAAGTAGCCTAAACCCTCTCATTTGACGCTTATCTAGTATGCCTATCTCCTTTCCAAGCTTGTGTGATAAGTCCTTTATCTGCTGCCTATTAACTTCTAGAAATAGGTCTAATTTAGGTATGTGAGTCATAATTATTTTCCTTTAAAAATATACTAGGCAAGTATTTACAATCATAAGCTTTTTTTTCTTGAAACATCAATGATTGTTTTTATATCTTTTTTTTGCCTAATAATTGCAATGTTAAGCTTTTGAATACACGCCATTATGCTCTCATGTGTAGTTACACGTGGGTTACATAATGGGTATTCAAAGAATAAAGACTCATTTAAGAATCCTTATAGATGTGGGGCGAGAAACGGGGTTTGAACCCGCGACAACCGGAATCACAATCCGGGGCTCTACCAACTGAGCTATTCCCGCCATAAACTTGGTGCGCCCTTCAGGATTCGAACCTGAGGCCTACGGCTTAGAAGGCCGTTGCTCTATCCAGCTGAGCTAAGGGCGCATAAACCTAAAATAGGTGCTTTCTCTGTTGAAATCCATGAGGATTTATAGAGGTTTATGAGCAAAATTTATAAATATGGTCGGAGTAGAGGGATTTGAACCCCCGACCACCTGGTCCCAAACCAGATACGCTACCAAACTGCGCTATACTCCGAAAAAAAAGAATTATACTTTGTTACGCCGAATTGTAAATAGTTAATTAGGGATTATTTACAATTAATTGATATTTAGGTCTTCCCAGATATCATCCACTTTTTGTATAACATCATCACTCATAACAATTGGCGTGCCCCATTCACGATTAGTCTCCCCTGGAAGCTTGTTGGTGGCATCAATACCCATCTTTGAGCCAAGTCCAGAAACAGGCGAGGCAAAATCAAGATAGTCAATTGGCGTGTTATCAATTAGTGTTGTGTCACGAGTTGGATCAACGCGAGTTGTCATTGCCCAAATAACCTCTTTCCAATCTTTTACATCGATATCGTCATCAACAATAATCACAAATTTGGTGTACATAAATTGGCGTAAGAATGACCAAACACCCATCATTACGCGTTTGGCGTGACCAGGGTATTGTTTTTTAATGCTAACCACAGCCATACGATATGAACAAGCTTCTGGCGGAAGATAAAAATCTGTAATTTCTGGATATTGTTGTTGCAACAAAGGCACGAAAACTTCATTGAGTGCCACACCCAATATAGCTGGTTCATCAATTGGTTTACCAGTGTAGGTTGAATGGTAAATAGGGTTTTTTCGATGGGTAATACGCTCAACGGTAAATACGGGAAATCTTTCAACCTCATTATAATAACCAGTGTGATCTCCATAAGGTCCTTCATCAGCCATTTCACCAGGGTGAAGCACACCCTCTAGAATAAATTCAGCATTCTCAGGTACTTGTAAGTCGTTACCGATACATTTGCATACTCGAGTTTTTTTACCGCGCAATAATCCAGCAAAGGCATACTCACTTAGACTATCAGGAATAGGGGTGACAGCTGCTAATGTAGTAGCTGGATCAGCGCCAATGGCTACAGCAACTGGATATGGTTCGCCTGGATTTTTTTCACACCAATCTTTAAAATCTAGTGCACCACCACGATGCGATAACCAGCGCATGATTAGCTTATTTTTACCAATAACTTGTTGGCGATAAATACCTAAGTTTTGACGTTTTTTTAAAGGTCCTTTGGTAATAGTCAATCCCCAAGTGACAAGTGGCGCAACATCGCCTGGCCAGCACGTTTGAATAGGTAGTTTAGATAAATCAACATCATCACCTTCAATCACCACCTCTTGACACAAGCCTTTTTTGACAGTTTTAACCGGCATATTTAATACTTTTTTAAGTGTCGGTAGTTTTTCGATGGCATCTTTAAGGCCTTTAGGTGGCTCAGGCTGTTTGAGTTCGGCTAATAGCTTTCCTAACTCTCGCAGAGCGGCTAAATCTTCTTGACCCATGGCTGAAGCAACACGACCTGTTGTGCCAAATAAATTAGCCAATACTGGAATATTGGAACCTTTAACGTTTTCGAACAATAATGCCGGGCCTTGCTTGTCTAATGTGCGACGGCAAATTTCAGTAATTTCTAGATTAGCATCTACCTCAGTGGTGATACGTTTAAGTTCACCGCGCTTTTCTAGTTCAGCGATAAATTCCCTTAGGTCTTGATATTTCATATTGTTAAGTGTTTGTAAAGTAGGTATTGTGCGCTTCAATTTCTTCTGCATTAGCATGCACAACTTTAATTTTGGCTAGATCGCTTTTAACTCGAATAATCTTATGTTTAGCGCCATTTTGATCATCCGATGATTGCTCGGTACTAAATAAAGTGGATTGGCCGCCGGTCATGGCTAAATATACTTGTGCGAGAATCTGTGCATCGAGCAGGGCGCCATGTACGGTTCTAGCACTAGAGTCAATTTCAAAGCGTCGACATAAAGAGTCTAGGTTATGTAGCGTACCTGGACGTTGTTGTTTTGAAAGTACCAATGAATCGATAATAGTACAAGTATCTTCAATGCGCTCTTCAGAGCCAAATAGTTTAAGCTCATGATTTAAAAATCCTAAGTCAAAGGGTGCGTTATGAATAACCAAAGTTGCACCTCTAATATAGTCCATAAACTCACTAACAACTTCTTCAAACTTTGGCTTTCCTGTTAAGAATTTGTCAGTAATGCCGTGAATTCGAACTGAATCACCGACATTACGCTCGGGCTGAATGTATTGGTGGTATTCATTATTTTCGGTAATTTCTCTATCAATGATTTCAGTGCAACCGATTTCAATAATACGATGGCCTTCTGAAGGCTCAATACCTGTGGTCTCCGTATCTAAAACAATTAGTCTTTCCATAAAATATTGTGCTCGTTAATTTTCGTGTAAAATTGATTGATTTTATCATAACTAAAAGTTAGAGAGTATTATGGCTAGAGTAACTGTTGAAGAGTGTTTAGATTTTGTAGATAATCGTTTTGAATTAGTATTAGTTGCTGCAAAACGCGCTCATCAGTTAAGCTCTGGTGGTTATAGATCAACTTTAGATGTCGGTAAAGACAAGCCAACTGTTGTTGCTTTGAGAGAAATTGAAGCGGGTCTTATTAATGCATCAATCTTGACAGAAGAGTATGCAATGGAAGAAGAGCTTTCTGCTCAACAAAAAGTTCAAGATGCTGAAACGGCTAAAGAAATTGAAGCAGAATTATCAGTAACTTCTGTTGACGAAGGCGTTGATGAAGTTACAGAAGTTAGTGAAAAATCTGAATAATTTCAATATTATTTAGATTAAGAAAAATGACGCTTTAGCGTCATTTTTTTTCGTCTCTTATTAATTACTTGGTATTATTTATAGCTTAATTTACCAAGACCAGTTTAATTCTTATGAAAACCTATCCAATTGCGCAATCAAACAGATCGTCATTATGCGACGAGGCTCAATATCAATCTATGTATGCAGACTCAATTAATGATTCTGATTCATTTTGGGCTGATCAAGCTAAGCAATTTTTAAGTTGGGATAAGCAGTGGGATCAAGTGTCAAATGTAGATTACACTCAAGGTCAGATTGAATGGTTTTCAGGTGGCGAGTTGAACGTTGCTTACAATTGTATTGATAGACATTTACCAAAACGCGCTGAACAAGTGGCGATTATTTGGGAAGGTGATAATCCGGATGTTAGTCAGAAAGTTACGTATCAACAATTGCATGATGAAGTGGCTAAATTGGCCAACGGCTTGAAAAAACTTGGTGTTAAAAAAGGTGATCGAGTATGCATTTACATGCCTATGATTCTAGAAGCTTCGTATGCCATGCTAGCCTGCGCACGTATTGGTGCTATTCATTCTGTGGTATTTGGCGGATTTTCACCTGAAGCGCTTAAAGATAGAATCTTAGATTCAGAATGTAAGATTGTTATTACTGCTGACGAAGGTGTACGTGGCGGCAAGGCGATTCCATTAAAAGCCAATGTAGATAAAGCGATCGGTGCTTGTGCTTGTGTTGATGCAGTGATAGTTGTTCAGCATACTAAGGGCGAGGTACACTGGGGCATTAAAGATGTTTGGTATCACGATCTAGTAAGTGATGTGCCAAGTGAGTGTCCTTGCGAGCCATTTGACGCCGAAACACCGTTATTTATTCTTTACACGTCAGGCTCAACTGGAAAGCCAAAAGGTGTGTTGCATACATCGGGTGGATATTTACTCTATGCAGCCATGACGCACAAGTACACGTTTGATTATCAAGAGGGTGATATTTATTGGTGCACAGCAGATGTTGGCTGGGTAACAGGACACTCTTATATTGTCTATGGTCCATTAGCAAATGGTGCGACAACACTCATGTTTGAAGGTGTGCCCACTTATCCTGATTGCGCTCGTTTTTGGCAAGTGATTGACAAACATCAAGTTAATATTTTTTATACGGCGCCAACTGCTATTCGTGCATTGATGGGTGCTGGAGATGAGTTTGTTGATAAGACAGATCGTTCAAGTTTGCGAGTGTTGGGTACTGTGGGTGAGCCAATTAATCCTGAAGCATGGGAATGGTATTATCATACGATTGGCCAAGGTAATTGCCCAGTGGTGGATACCTGGTGGCAAACAGAGACAGGTGGGCATATGATTACGCCATTACCGTATGCAACAAAACTTAAACCGGGATCAGCCTCTATGCCTTTCTTTGGTATTGAGCCCCAAGTTGTCAATGAACAAGGTGAGGTTTTAGAGGGTGAGGCTGAAGGTATTTTGGTGCTTGCCAGATCTTGGCCTGGGCAAATGCGCACGCTTTACAATAATCATGAGCGCTTTATGGAAGCTTACTTTTCAACGTTCCCGGGTAAGTATTTTGCTGGTGACGGGGTTAAGCGTGATAAGGATGGCTATTACTGGATTACTGGTAGAGTAGATGATGTGCTAAATATTTCAGGACATCGACTAGGTACAGCAGAAGTTGAATCAGCATTAGTCTTACATGAAAGTGTTTCTGAAGCGGCAGTTGTAGGCTATGCGCATGAGATCAAAGGTCAAGCGATTTACGCTTATGTATCAATTATGAGTGGTGTTAAGCCAACAGATGAGCTAAAAGCAGAGTTGGTAAAGTTGGTGCGCTCTGAGATTGGACCAATTGCGACTGTGAATAAAATTCAGTTTGCACCCAGCTTACCAAAAACACGCTCAGGAAAAATAATGCGTAGAATTCTACGTAAGATTGCTGACAATGATTATGATAATTTGGGTGATATCTCAACTCTGGCAGAGCCAGAAGTGGTGAAAGACTTAATTAGTAACCGAATTGATTAGTTTTTAATTGGTGTAATCTTTAGCTTTTTTAAGCCTTTTTTAACTTTATCTTTAAAGCTAACTTCACATTGATTGTGATAGGTGCTTTGCATCTGTGAATCTAGAGAAACAATCTTACCGAATACTTTATTCTCAAGGCTCATGATATTTTGAATATTCTTGCAGTAGTTGTTGATTTCTTCAGTTGTGTACGACACTAATGTTGCAACGCCGATTGCAGGTACGATCAATCCAGTAATTGCAATACCACTTGTTGTTTCTTTAAGCTCTTTAATGCGGGCAATGTTGTTAACAATGGTTGATTTATTTTGAGTTTCAAAAATTTGCTCTAGATATTGAACCTTGTCAGCAGATAGGGTTAATTTTTGTTGAGTAGATTGTAATGAACCTTGAAGGGTTTTAACCTCATCTCTAGCATCACTCATTTGTGAAATTTCATTACCCAGTACGTGAGTTTTGCTAGCGACTAATGATAATTTTTCTTCAGATATTTTAAGTGCTGAACGCGCCTTGATTAACTGATTGTTTAAATCTTCTAACGCTGAAACATTCGATTCTTTTTTATCTTTTTGAACATCACTTGTCAGTGCTGATAATTTTAGATTGTATTCTTGAGTGATTTCGCTAACGTCTTGCTCAAGCTCAACGACTTTATTGTTGTAAAAAGTATAGGTTGCAATTAATGCAAATGCTAAAACAATGGTGCTAAATAGTGATTTGTTTTCCATGATAAGTTTTCAAATTATTGTGTGATTATAAGTGTCAATTATACACTAAATTTATAACTATATAAGAATATTATTATATTTTAATATAAACCTTATTTCAACCACTTAGCAGCCTGTTTGGCATAATAAGTAAGAATGGCATCACTACCAGCACGCTTGAAGCAAAGTAATGTTTCTAGCACCACTTTTCTCTCATCAATCCAGCCATTTTGGCTAGCTGCTTTAATTTGTGCATATTCACCACTAACGTGATAAGCGAATGTTGGCATACCAAAGGTTTGCTTGATGCGATAAACAATATCTAAATAGGCTAGACCAGGCTTAATCATTACCATATCTGCACCTTCATCAATGTCTAGGCCAACTTCACGAATGGCTTCATCAGAGTTGGCTGGATCCATTTGATAAGTTTCTTTACTTGAGGTTCCTAAATTAGCGGCTGAACCAACTGCATCCCTAAACGGGCCGTAATAACTAGAAGCGTATTTGGCAGCGTAAGCTAGAATATTGGTATGAATAAAGCCATCTTCTTCTAGTGCTTCACGAATAGCGCCAATGCGACCATCCATCATATCCGATGGGGCGACAATATCACTACCTGCTTGAGCGTGAGAAAGGGCTTGTTTAACTAGAACCTCAATGGTCTCGTCATTCATAACGTAACCATCATCATTGATTAAGCCATCTTGTCCATGAGTGGTGAACGGATCAAGTGCAACATCGGTAATCACTGCTAATTCTGGAGAGTTTTGTTTAAGTGCGCGTACAGCACGCTGAGCTAAACCTTCCTCATTAAAGGCCTCTTCAGCGGTTAATGATTTTTTTTCTTCTGGAACGACGGGAAATAAAGCCACAGCACGAATGCCCAAATCAACCAATTCTTTTGCTTCAATGATTAGTTGATCAATGCTTAAGCGTTCAATATCAGGCATTGACTCAATGGTTTCACGCTTGTTGTTACCTTCAACAACAAAGATAGGGAAAATTAAATCATCAGTTGTTAGTGTGTTTTCACGCATTAATTCACGGGTATATGCGTGTTTTCTCATACGACGTGGTCTATGGGTTAAAATTGCCATCTTAAAAATATTATTAAGTTAATTTACCGGATTATACAACAATGAGTCAAACAAGCGAAACCTTAACAAGCATGTCGAGCGTCAAAGAGGCGTTTATCCAACCTTTTCCTAATTCTCACAAGATTTATGTTGAGGGTTCACGCGCTGATATACAGGTGCCAATGCGTGAAATTACATTAACGGATACCATTGGCGAGTTGGCTGAAAAAAATGATCCAATTCATGTGTACGATACTTCGGGTGTTTATACTGATCCTGAAGTTACAATTGATTTGCGTAAAGGTTTATCCAATATCCGTGAAAACTGGATTAATGAACGTGCAGATACTGAAATGCTTGAAGGCATGAGTTCTGATTTTTCTAATGAGCGACTTGACAATGCCAAACTTGATGAATTACGTTTTGAGTTTTTAAAGACACCAAGACGTGCAAAAGACGGCAAAAATGTCACTCAAATGCACTACGCTAGACAAGGTATTATCACCCCAGAAATGGAATACATCGCCATTCGTGAAAATTGTAAATGGCAAGATTACAAAGACCAAATCGGCCAGCATAAAGGTGAGAGTTTTGGTGCTGAAATTCCTGATGAAATTACTGCTGAATTTATTCGTAGTGAAGTTGCACGTGGGCGCGCAGTAATTCCAGTCAATATTAACCATCCTGAAACCGAGCCGATGATTATTGGTCGTAATTTCATGGTAAAAATTAATGGCAACATTGGTAACTCAGCACTTGGTTCAAGCATCGAAGAAGAAGTTGATAAGATGGTTTGGGGTATACGTTGGGGTGCTGATACGATTATGGACCTTTCAACGGGTAAAAATATTCACGAAACGCGTGAATGGATTATTCGAAACTCACCAGTTCCAATTGGCACTGTGCCAATTTATCAAGCATTAGAAAAGGTCAATGGTGTTGCTGAAGACTTAACTTGGGAAGTATTTAGAGATACCTTAATTGAGCAAGCTGAACAGGGTGTTGATTATTTCACCATTCATGCAGGCGTGCGTTTAAAGCATGTACCGCTCACTATTGATCGTATTACTGGCATTGTTTCTCGCGGTGGCTCAATTATGGCTAAGTGGTGTTTAGCACATCATACAGAAAGTTTTATTTATACGCATTTTGAAGATATTTGTGAAATTATGAAAAAGTATGACATTACCTTTTCATTAGGTGACGGTCTGCGTCCTGGTTGTATTGCTGATGCCAATGATGCGGCACAATTTGGCGAGTTAGAGACGCTAGGTGAGCTTACCAAAATTGCCTGGAAGCACGACGTACAAACCTTTATCGAAGGCCCTGGTCACGTACCAATGCAGATGATTAAAGAAAACATGGATAAGCAACTTGAAGAATGTGGCGAGGCGCCATTCTACACGTTAGGTCCATTAACAACAGATATCGCTCCAGGTTATGATCACATTACCTCAGCGATTGGTGCAGCACAAATCGGCTGGTATGGTTGTGCGATGCTTTGTTACGTTACCCCAAAAGAACATTTAGGCTTGCCGAATCAAGATGATGTTAAAGAAGGTATTATTGCTTACAAAATTGCCGCTCACGCTGCCGATTTGGCTAAAGGTCATCCAGGCGCACAGATTCGTGACAATGCATTAAGCAAAGCTCGTTTTGAGTTTAGATGGGAGGATCAATTTAATCTTGGATTAGACCCAGATACAGCGCGTAAATATCATGATGAAACCATGCCAAAGCAGGCAGCAAAGACATCGCACTTTTGTTCAATGTGTGGCCCTAAGTTCTGTTCAATGAAAATCACCCAAGAGATAAAAACCATGGATGAGGCAGAGCTTGCTAAGATTGATGCTGTTGTTCAGCTTCAAATGGATCAAAAATCAGCTGAATTTTTAGCCAATGATAGTGAAATTTATCTAAAAAACAATAGCTAACACCTCGTTTTAATTTTTTTACCCTGGGGTGGGCTCTCCTTGCTAAAGTAAATTCACCTTTTGCGAAATTTCTATTTTCTTAAATTCTTTTAAGCAACATTGTTTAGAAGGGTTGAGATTTTCGCAGTTGCAATAGTTGTGTTTGGTTTGAAATATTATAAACTTTTTTAGAATTTCTCCTTTTCCTGCATTTAAAGCTTCAATATAGGCGTTTTCACTAATATTGAAGCAATGACATAGTAATTTTTCGTCAATTTTTGTGTTGCAACAGCCCATTTGGTATTTTCCTTAAAGAAATTTTGTATAATTAAAGCTATAATTATATTCATTTTATTTATTTATTATATTTTATGAAACACATTTATTCTTTTTTTATTGCACTATTGTTGTCAACTTTTGTAATCGCAGGTGTACATCCTTCAATGCCTTGGGTAGAGGTTAATTACCCGCAAGATAAAGAAAAAAAATGGTGGGATGATGCCTGGTGGAAAGAGGGTCAACTTCCCACACCTCAGAACTATAAAGTTTTCATGGAAGAGGTGACTTATATGGATGAGGATGTTGAAGTTGAGGCGTTTTTGTTTAAACCAGAGAAGCCTGGAAAGTATCCAGCCGTATTGTTCCAGCATGGTCGTAGAGGGTTGGATAGTTGGACCCTGCCAAGAGTTAAACGCCTAGCGGCACGTGGATTTATTGTATTGGCACCCAATATGTTTGGAACTTATATGAAATCCCCATTCCCGATTGAACATGATTATATTTATGATCAGCACGTAGCTAAAGGTATAGACACTTTATTACAACGGGACGATATTAAGGGCGATAAAGTTTGTGCAGTATCGCACACACGTGGTGGCTATATGACGCTTAAGGCCTTAGTGACATATAACCAGCAAGATCAGAACGTGGCTTGCTACGTTTCTTATTATCCACATTGGCAAGATCCCAATGCCTCTGAAGCAAAACAGATTTATCAATATGCACCTGAGCTTAATGAGCTTAATGTGCCTACTTTAGTTTTTGTTGGTGAATATGATCAATACCAAAGAATTCGCCCAATTATGGCCGGTATGGAAGAGTTAAAAGGTAGGGGTGTTGATGCTGAACTGATTATTTATCCAGGCGTTGGCCGTGGATTTGAATTTAGACCAACACATGTAAGAACTTTTGCTGATGATTTAGCAGCGAAAGATGCCAATCAAAGAACTGCCGATTTCGTTAGAAAAAATTTAAATCAATAGTTATTTTTTTTGGTTTAGCAATAAGTTGATTTGATTGGTTAGATTGTTAACAGCGCCTTGTTTTGATTTAAAGTACTGATTGGCGTTTTTACCAAGCTGATCAGATTTTTTCTGATCAGTTAATAGCTGGATGATTTCTGTCAACAGCTGATCAGAATTTTGCACCTGAATTGCAGCTTGATTATTGAGTAGTTCAGAAGATATTTCGGCAAAATTAAACACGGTTGGACCAAAAATAATAGGCTTTGAAAGTGCTGCTGGTTCAAGCATGTTGTGCCCACCTGTATCATTTAAGCTGCCACCCATAAAAACGATATCGCTAATTTCAAAATAGCTCATCATTTCACCCATAGAGTCACCTAATAGAAATTGGGCGCTCGTGGTTGACTTTACTCTTGATCGACGAGCAATGGTTAAATTAGAATGGTTCACTAATTTTTCCACCTCATTAAAACGCTCCGGGTGTCTTGGAACAATAATTAAGAGTGCATCGATGTTATCTTGGTACTTTAGAAAACTATCGACAATCTGGCGCTCTTCACCTTCATGGGTGCTCGCAAACGTTACTACCAGTCTATCATTTGTAATTTTCTTAAGCGCATTGATAGTTAGTGTGTCAGCTTGGAGGTTTAGGTCAAATTTAATATTACCAGCATTAATTACTTTATCCTTTTGTGCACCAAGAAGGATAAAACGATTGGCTGAGTTTTGGTTTTGTGTTGCAATAATGCTTAAATTATTAAGTGTTTCATTAACCAGGTTAGAGGCAAATTTTTGATATTTTTCAAGTGAGCGTTCAGACATTCTGGCATTGATCAAAATGCTTGGTATATGCTTTTGTTTTAAGGCGTGGATTAAATTAGGCCATATTTCAGTCTCCATCAAAATACATAAATCAGGTTTTATTTTATTAATGTAGCGTTTAACAATAAAGCCTAAGTCAAATGGAAAATACAAGTGTAGCACTTCGTTGCTATAGTGTTGTTTTAGTGCATCTGACCCTGTTGGCGTCGTGGTGCTAACCAAGATTCGATGGGTTGGATGTTGTTTAATCAGCGCATCAATTAAAGGGATTGATGCTCTAAATTCACCAACTGAGACGCAATGGATCCAGATAATAGGCACCGGTATTTCATTGATAAAGCCTAGTCGTTCAGAGATTCTTTTGCGATATGCTGGTGCTTTGATTGACTTAATAAATAAGCGCAAAAGCATGACTGGTAAAAGTAGATATCCGATTAGGCTGTATAGGGCTTTATTCATTTATGATGGTATAATATTGTTCATTGTATTTTAGCGGTTTTTTATGAAATTTGTAGATTCTGCCAGTATTCGTGTTGAAGCTGGAAAGGGTGGTTCTGGTTGTTTGGGTTTTCGTCGAGAAAAATATATTCCAGATGGTGGTCCAGATGGTGGTGACGGCGGCGATGGCGGGCACATTTATTTTCGCGGACAAGAGGGTTTAAATACGCTGAGTGAGTTTCGCTTTAATCGTTTGTATAGGGCTAAAAATGGCCAGCCTGGACAAGGGCAAAATAAACGTGGTAAGTCAGCTGATCATTTAACCGTTGAGATTCCTCTAGGCACCAAAGTGTTCGATCTAGAAACAGATGAACTAATTGGTGAAATGACCGAACATGAGCAAATTATGTTGGTGGCTAAAGGTGGTTTTCATGGCTTAGGCAATACTCGCTTTAAATCAAGTATTAACCGTGCACCTAGAAAAACCACACCCGGCTCTTTAGGTGAGGTGCGTGAAATTGGCCTAGAGATGAGTGTAATGGCTGACATTGGTTTGCTTGGTATGCCAAATGCTGGAAAATCAAGCTTGATTCGTCAAATTTCTAGTGCTCGTCCTAAAGTGGCAGATTATCCTTTTACAACTCTACATCCTTCTTTGGGCGTGGTGTCTTATTATGATGAACATATTGTCATGGCGGATATTCCCGGATTGATCGAAGATGCCAGCGAAGGTGTGGGCTTAGGTTTTGAATTTTTAAAGCACTTATCACGCTCTAAAGCCTTATTGCATGTGGTGGATATTTTGCCAGCTGACGCCTCAGATCCAGCTAAAAACTTTCTTATTATCGAGAGTGAACTCAGAAAATATGACCCAGAACTAGCTGATAAGCCAAGATTATTAGCCATTAATAAAATGGATTTATTGCCAGAAGATGACCGTGTTGAGATCGTTAAAGCCTTATTAACAGAAATCAATTATCAAGGTGATTTTTATAACATTTCAGCATTGAATGGCTTAGGCTGTAAAGATTTGGTAGAAGGTCTATTTAAACTGGTTAAAGGTGAAGATGAGTAAGCAAAAATGGGTGGTTAAAATAGGCTCAGCCTTATTAACCAACGATGGAAAAGGCTTAGATATTAATGCAATTAGTGCTTGGGTTGAGCAAATTTCACAATTAAAAGCTAATGACATCGAGATCATTTTAGTGTCTAGTGGTGCTATTGCTGAAGGTATTAAGCGCCTAGGCTGGAATTCTAGACCAGAAAATATCCATCAATTGCAAGCTGCTGCTGCTGTTGGTCAGATGGGGCTTGTGCAAACTTACGAGTCGTTATTTTCAACTCATGGAATTCATACTGCGCAAGTATTATTAACCCATGGTAATTTAGCGGATAGTGAGCAAAGTGATAATATTTCAGCCACACTTAAAGCGCTACTTGATCTTGATACTGTGCCTATTGTTAATGAAAATGATACCGTTGCTACAGAAGAAATAAAATTTGGTGATAACGATACATTAGCGGCACTAGTGGCTAATTTGGTTGGTGCTACTCAGTTGGTTATTTTGACGGATCAGGGCGGTGTTTATGATGCTGATCCTAGGACAAATGCAAATGCCAAACTGATTGAACGCATTCATGTTGAAGACGAAAAACTAACCAAAGTCGCTTCTAGATCGGGCGGATCTTTAGGTTCTGGTGGTATGTATACAAAAGTATTGGCAGCACAAACAGCTGCTAAATCAAATACCAATACTGTAATCGCCTCAGGTAAAGAAAATAATATTTTGACCAGGCTTGGCGCTGGTGAGCACGTAGGGACTTTAATACATTGCTAGATTAAGCAACTAAGATAAATAAATTAAACCCTGTAATAAAAGTAATAAACAGTCCTAAAGATAGAAAAGGAATAAAAGGTGTTTCAATTTCTTGTTTTTTTACAAGGCCATAAATCGCAGGGAAAAGTGCAAGTATAGCTGCAAGGAATATTGCAGATACGCCTAGTTGCATACCAAGCAAGCCACCAATCACACCCGCAATTGGAATGTCACCTTCACCAAGGGCGCGTTGGTTTTCAAGATCTTTGTTTTTGATAATTTTGGCCTTAATAGTTTGTATATAGAAAGTTAAAATCAGTTCTAGTAAAACAAAGCCACCCATAAAGATTAAAGCATCTTTCCAATCTCCCAATATCAATGTAAGCAGCACTACGATAATCAATAGATAATCGGGGACAGCCTTGTATTTAAAATCAATAAATGAAAGTACAATCAGCATGTAGAACAGCACAATCGTTAGCACTAAATCTACATCAAACCATTGGTGTTGATAAAGCAATACAGTGACCAAGCCGGTGGTTAACTCAACAATTGGATAAATAATAGATATTTTTTTAGAGCAGTTTGAGCATTTACCTTTTAAAAACAAATAAGAAGCAACAGGTATATTCTCATACCATTTTATTGCGTGTTGGCAATGTGGGCACTCTGAACCCACGGGTTTGAATAGTGAAATACCCAAAGGTAGGCGATAAATCAATACATTTAAAAAAGAGCCAAAGATTAGGCCAATAGAAAAAACGATAAGATAAGTGTCCATATGACTTATTTTAAACGATTAATGGTTTTTTTAGGACTATAATAAAATCTCGGTAGGATCAATATTTAAGGGGAGTTAATGTTTGATAAAATTGAAAAATACACCAATGAATATAAATTTTCAGATATTCATTTAAAAGAGGAATTGCCTCTTATTTTACGTATTAACGGAGAAATGACAAAGCCTAGTGAAGAAGTTATTTCTGCAGCTGAGCTCAAGAGTTTTATTAACCAGTCTTTAACCGAAGATCAAAAATCCCATCTTGAAGAGGTTCGTGATGTTGACTTGGCGATTGAAATTGGTCCATACCGTTTTCGTGCTAATTTTTTTTACACCTCAGATGGCCTTTCAGCTGTACTTAGAAAGATTGAAACTGCAATTCCAACTATGGAACAGCTTAACCTGCCTTATGTAATGCAAGAAATGGCAGAAAAGCCAAATGGACTTATTTTAGTAACCGGGCCGACAGGTTCAGGTAAATCCACCTCACTTGCTGCCATTATTGGCGAGATTAATGCCAACAAAAAAGGCCATATTCTTACTGTAGAAGACCCAATTGAATATATTCACCATTCCAAGGAGTGCACAGTGTCACAACGTGAAATAGGGCGCGATGCACAATCATTCGCTAGTGCCCTACGTGCATCATTGCGTGAAGATCCTGATGTGATTTTGGTGGGTGAAATGCGTGATCGTGAGACCATCCAGCTAGCACTCACTGCCGCTGAAACAGGGCATTTAGTTTTCGGTACTTTGCATACCTCTGGCGCACCTAATACCATTAATCGTATTATTGATGTATTTCCTGCTGAGCAACAAGGTCAGGTTCGGGCGCAGCTTTCCCAGTCTTTACAAATGGTGGCAACTCAGCGTTTATTTAAAACTGCAGATGGCGAAGGTCGTGCAGCAGCTTTTGAAATTATGGTGTGTAACCACGCCGTTAGAAACCTTATTCGTGAAGGCAAGATATTCCAAATTGAATCCATTATGCAAACAGCTCGAGGCGAGGGCATGATGACTATGGATCATGCAATTGAACAATTGATTTCTAGCGGTATAGTTACTCAAGAAGGTGTTGAGGGTGCACACTAGAAGCCTAATGCGCCATGCAATTACGATTGTAGAACTGCTTGTTGTTGTGGCTATTGTAGCTATTATGGCTAGTATTGTTGGACCAAATTTGAGCACATGGAATTGTAAACAAAATGTTGAAAATGATTTTTCATCACTCAATGGGTTTTTAGATACTTTACGCTTACGTTCAGCCAGTCAAAATAGAAGTTTTGTGGCCAAGGTATCTAAAAATGGATTAAAAGCGCATTATAGTAATAAAAAATGCAAAGTTGGTAGTGAGGTTGGTCTGTCTAATTTAGAGATTAATTCAACAATTAATTTTAAATATTCAAATTTAGACACTTGTTTTCATGCAGCTGGTTCAGCTAGTAGCACGAGTTTTGAACTTTATAAAAAATGTGATAAAAGGCAATACCGATACAGATCTCAAATATCAGGTGTAACAGGTTTTATTAATAAAGAGAAGTACAACTATAAAACTAGACGATGGGATGATTTATAAAATTAATTATGAATACTAGCAAGCCAGCATTTACATTGATAGAAGCATTAATTTCAGTAGTGTTGATGTCTATTGGATTTGCTGCTGTCTATTCATTAGTTACTACTTCTAATAGAATTATGCATGCAAGTATTGAGCGTCAAAAATTAAATTTTCAAGCTAATGAAATTATTGAAACTTTGCAAGCTGATCGTAAACAAATTGAAGAATACGGCTCTAAAGATTTAACTAGGTGTGACCGATTAGGAGGCTCTGGAAAGTCTAAGCATTTGGATAGTATGAGGCGCTGGTGTGAAAAAATTAATGGCGATGTTGGCGGTAAAAAATCTTATAGTGATAAACGCTTTATTGGCGTTGAAAATAAGAAAGATAGCTTAGGTAATGACATCTATATTGCAACCATTGAGCTTAGCGGCAAAGATGGTAAGACTGTTTATGTGAAGCGAGTGTTTTATGCACAATAGACTTAAAAAATCCTTCACCCTAATCGAGCTCCTGATAGTAGTAGCCATTATTGGTGTACTCGCTGCAGTTAGTGTTCCTATGTATAACGACTACATATTACAAGCCAAATATTCAACAGCTAAAATGAACTTTAATGAAGTATCCAACCACTCTCAAGTCTTGTTAATGGGTTGTGATATGGATGGAAGGATTAAAGTTAAATCTAATACGGCAACCCCAAGAGGATCGTATCAATCTTTTGTTTGCTCTTCTCAAAATACCAATTCAATAGCTTCACTCCTTATAGATCATTATCATTTTGATGGTGTTATGAATCCATTAACTGGTTATAGCGCTACTTGGTGGTTTGGCACACCAGAGGGTATGTCTTTAAAAGATAAAGATGGTTATATATTTTTTAATGGGAGGCCAATCAGTAAATGTTTGATAAAAATCACTAGTACTGTTAAAAATCCAGATACAGGTAAGAAAGAAACTTTTGAAAGGTCAATTGATATGAGAGGCAGGGTTAGTGGATGCTAAATAACCTCAACCAAAAAGCCTTCACCCTCGTAGAAATGCTTGTTGCTCTTGCGGTAAGCTCTATTATGATTATGGCTACTTATGCTTCTTATGATATCGTTGCTCAACAATTTAAAAAGAACAAAGACATAGCGGAGCTCCATACCTCAGGCAGAGCCATTATGAGAATGGTAGAGCGTGATATACGTATGGCTGGTTTCTCTTTTAGAAACAGAGATGCTAATCTTGTATTTGGTGAGATTTTAGACAAGGATGCACTTAAATTAACTGATAGTGGTACAGATGTATGTTGTGATAGTGTTACTGTACAGTATGACTATTATGATGAAGAATACAAAACTGTAGAAAGACAAGAGATTATCTATGACGCTAGTAAATACAAAGATCGTTATCGCCTTTTCAAACGTATTAATATCTTAGGTAAGGACGGAACGCTTTACTCATCTAAGAGAATCGGCAAAAGAGAGGTAATGGCTGATTTTATTGAAGATTTTCAGTTGGTGAATATTGACAATAGTTCGCGGTTATATGCTGGAATGGAAGGCGTTGGTGGTATAAGAATGTACGATCCAGTTGAAAAAAAAGGAGTTGGCGGGTTTGATTCCATAAACATATCTGCTCTTGCTTTTGGGCCTGATGGGCTCTTATATTCTGGATTTCGGCCCAGGTATAGGATATGGATAGATGATCCAGTTTCAAAAAGAGGGCTTGGCTTTTTCCCTTCCCGCTTCCGCGTATCTGCCCTTGCTTTTGGGCCTGATGGACTCTTATATTCTGGAAGTGAATTTAGTGGTGGTATAAGCATATACGATCCAGTTGCAAAAAAAGAAGTTGGCTTTATTCGTGGTGGTTACAACGTATCTGTCCTTGCTTTTGGGTCTGATGAACTCCTATATTCTGGATCTGATCGTGGTATTGGTGCCACTGGACGTGTATACGATCCAGTTGCAAAAAAAGAAGTTGGCGCTTTCGATTTAAACAGTCCATCTGCCTTTGCTTTTGGGCCTGATGGACTCTTATATGTTGGAAATGATCGCAGGGCGGATTTAAGCATATGGGATCCAGTTAGAAAAAGATTTGTTGGACATTTTCGTTCAATTGATGTTCGCATGCCAATATCTGCTATTGCTATTAAAAGTAAAAAAACAGGACAAGAAGCCCTAGTCAAAATCCACTTGGTAATCAGAAGCCGTAAAGAGCACAGTAGGATTGATAAAACCTATACTAAGAAAAGTTATGATATTGGCAACTACAAGTTAAATAAAAGAGATAAATACAAGCACGATAGTTTTTCTTCGACCGTGTTGGTTAGGAATATGGTGTTGTGATGAATAATAATCACAATAGAGCGAAAATGCGCCAAGGTAGTATTGTTGTTATATCGCTTATGATGCTACTGGTGATGACAGCGATGGGTATAGGCTTGTACAACGTTACACTCCAACAATCTAAGCAGGTTGAAATTAGTTTGGAAAGGGTGGATTCATTACATGCGGCAGAGTCATGCATTGATGAGTCTATTCAGTGGCTTATTGATGAGGCAAAAACAGACATTCCATGTAAAGATACAGCTTCAGGTACACGATGTAAGATTATTGGTGACAAGAGTATGCGTCACTCTTTGTGGGAATCAAAAGAAGATAAGGGCGTCCATAAAGATAAAAAAAATAAAAAGTTTGAGCGTAATTTTTATCGTTGTGATATATTCAGGGCTAGTACTTTAGTTGAAGCCTTGGAAGACGATGCTAAGGAAAAGCCGGAAGGTGAAGAAGGTTATGACGTGAGTGATGATGACTATGAAATTAAGACCAGTTATTATTCTTATTACAAGATTAAGTCGTATTCTTGTGTTTCAGATATTAAATCATGTTTATCATCTGATGAAACTGTTACAACTAAAAGGTCAGTTGAAGTTATTGTGAAATTTTTCTAAAGGATGGAGTAATGAAAAAAAAAGTCACCTTATGTTTTTGTTTATTTGCATTAGTATTGGCGCCTCTTTCAGTGCAAGCGGGAAAAAACAAACTTGATACATCAAAATCTGATGATGTAATTATTCCGCACAGCAAAAATAGCGCCATGTCGCTATCATCTGCAAGTCTATCTTCACACAGGACTCCTAGAACACCTGGAGCTGTTATTTATAATTCTATTCTGCCTGCCAACCAGAAAATTGCATTGGGTGTTAATCGAGAAGGGCATTTAAACACTACTCCTGATATTGTGAGAAACGCTAGTGCGACAGGATTGGCTATTAAGTGGCCTTCAGGTGTGCCTGGTGGTTCTGTAGGGCAGTGGTATGATGCCACGTCTCCGGGTTGTTTATGTGAGGGCTGGGGTGTGAGTGGTAATGGCCAAGTTGGAAGGGCCGATGTATCAGTGGGTGGAGTGTCTGGCTTAAGGGTAAAGTCATTTGAAAATAGTATTGCCAATATTGTCTCTGTCACTGAGATGGGCCCTACGGGTGCTGAAATATTAGAGATTACACATGACTACAGGCCTTCACCAGAATCGGATCACACCCTGTTTGAGGGTTTAGTAACTATTACGAATATTTCAAATAAGGTAGTTAAAGATGTTCGTTATCGTCGAGAAATGGACTGGGATATACCGCCAACAGAATTTAGCGAATATGTGAGTCATTTTGGAGTGAGCACTTCTCTAGCAGCTGAGAAAAAACCAAAATTGATTTGCTCAGATGATAACGGTTTCCAATACCCTAACCCTTTAGACAGATGTCGCCCAATAAGAAGTGGTACGCATAATGCTGATTTTGAGCATAATGGTCCTGCAGATCATGGATCTACTTTTAATTTTGCCTTTCCAGATCTTAATTGCGGAGAGTCGATTTCTTTTATGATTTATTATGGTGTTGCCAATACTCGAGAAGAGGCTAAAACGGCTATTAAAAAAGTAGGTGCTGAGGTGTATTCATTTGGCGCGTCAAGAGTTGCAAGAGATGGTATTACCTTTATATTTGGTTTTAAGGGTATTAGCGGCACTAAGCTGCCTGTAGAAATTCCACCAAAAGCAGGTTCATTGCCAAGCATAACTAAGGCGCAAACTTTTAATAAGGTGTTTCCATTCGATAATGCATTGTACCAATCAACCTTTAAATATAGAAAGGACAAGCAATGGAAGGGTAGTTTAAAAAAGTACAACCTAAATGATGACGGTACAATTTCAACAACAGGCATAATTGATGCGGGTGAAAAACTTAAAATCAAAAAATCAGCAGATCGAAATATTTGGACAGTTGCTAATGGAAGCTTAACATCGTCTAGATCAAATAATAATTTTCTTACCTCTAATAAGGCAACATTAAAAGACGCCTTGTTTAGAGATGCAACCACAATACCTTCAGACGAAGAGGTTGAAGACTTAATTAACTTTGTCAGGGGTGTTGATGTCTATGATGAAAATTTGAATGGTAATTTCACCGAGGATAGGGATTGGAAGTTGGCTGATATTTTTCATGCTGATTTAACAATTGCACCACCACCTAAAAATCTGGATACTAGTAAAAACATAAAGTCTAGGGCGGTTTATAAGAATACTAGGTCGCCTGCTTATAATAGTTTTGTTTCAGAAAATTCAGCAAGAAAGACGTTATTATATGCAGCAGCAAATGATGGCATGCTGCATGCATTTGACTCAAGCACTATGGAGGAGCGGTGGGCATTTGTACCCCCTCCTGCCCTGGATAAAATTAGAGCAATCTTTAACACCAAGGGTGATGGCGATGTATTAAAAGGTAAAACAAACAGTGTGTATTTGGTGGATGGCACTCCTACGATTAAGGATATTTTTTATGATGGGGAGTGGAGAACTGTACTAATGGCTGGCTTGGGTTATGCAGGCAAAGCTTATTATGCACTTGATATTACCAATCCAGACAGTCCATCACATTTATTTTCATTTATGCATAACAATGAAAAACGTATTGTGGATTATTGGGATGGATCAGGCACAAGAACAACATATGATTACGTAGAAGAAGCTATAGCAGATGCACTTAATTACTCAAAATTAGGTGAAGCTTGGGCAAGGCCTTTTATTACATTAATGCCTTATAACGGTCAAATGAAATGGATAGCTGTATTGGGTGGCGGCTTTGCTGGTATTGATGGTGCAGCAGTAGGCTTTGGACGGTATGTTTATATTATTGATTTAGAGCCAAATATATTACACAGTGATAAGATTGGAACAGTTTTGAAGGCTGTTGAGTTGAAGCCGCTAGATCCAGAGGTTAGTGATATTCCAAATGGCATTGTTTCAGCAATTTCGGCGTTAAGTGTTGATAGTTCAAGCAGTTTAGATCTTTATGGGAGTATTATTTATTTAGCTGATTTACAAGGTAAAACATGGAAGTTGGATTTGGCTAAAGTTAGTGTCGCCGATCCAGATTCTAAATTATTTTCTGTTGAAACGCATTTTAATGGCGAAGCAACCCTGGACAATGATAGGCTCATGTATCAAAAACCGTCAATAAGTTTTATTGACGGGGTGCCGTTTAATTTTATTGGTACTGGCGATATGATTAGACTTGAAAGACAAGTTGATTCTATAAAAAACCGTATTTTTGGTGTTAAAGATTTGGATTATCCTGCAACTGGAAATATTGACAAGAGTATTCCTTATACAATTTCTAAATTAAGAAATGCAGCGTCAAAAACTTGTCCTACATCTAAACAAAAAGGCTGGTATCAAGACTTGTCATCAGTAGTATCGCCATCTAAAGGTGCTAAAGTTGTCGGTAGTGCGGCATCATTCTCAGGTAGTAAAGATGTTTATTTTCCAATTTATGTTCCTAGTAGTGAAGAGTTTTGTGCATCTGAGGGAAATTCTCATTTAGTTACATTAACAAAAGCCTGTGGAATACAAGAAGTTGGCGCTGATAAGATAGGTAAAGGTATAGCAACAACGCCAGTCATTTACAAGGGTTCAATATATATTGGCATAGGAAACAAGGATGAAAAAGATGCGTCCGAAGGCGGGGCGCCGAATGTTTATACCAAATCACTTGTAGATAGAGATAAAGCTAGTGAAGGTGATGGGAAGAGTTATTCGATAAAGTCTTGGAGAGAGAGTTTTTAGTTATAATAGTTCATTTAGACACTGGTTTATTGCTTGTGAGAAAATGTTAAAAAAAGTCATTAATTTATTAATGAACTACTTAAGTAAGTTTAATGTAGAGCAAGAAGATTTATTAGGATTAGATATCACGCCTGGCGCTATTCGTGTTGTTCAGTTAAGTGAAAAAGATAATAAATGGACAGTAGAAAGACTTAGTTATAAATATTTAGATGGTGACCATACCTTAGCCTCTCTCGAAGAGGATGTTGATCAATATGTAGACAAGATACAACAATTAGTCACTGCAAATAAAATTAAAACTAAAAATGCAGCAGTATCAATTCCAGTTAGTAGTGCAATTATTAAAGTGGTCTCTATTCCACTGATGAGTGATGAAGAATTGCAAGAAGCACTTGATACAAAAACTTTGTGGGATAACACAGTACAGTTGGCAGACAATCTAGATGAATATTCTGTTTTTTGGCAAAAACTTGGTGAAAATACAAAAAATAATAGCATGGATTTGCTTTTTGTTGCTTCAAAATTAGATGAAGTAGATAAGTATTTAAATATTGTAAGAAAAGCAGGGCTAAACCCTGTGGTAATAGATGTGCGTTGTTTCGCAATTAGAAATGCATTAGAATTGCGAAAAGATTTAAAAGTGAAAGATTCACCAATAGTAATTGTTGAGTTTGGTCCATATGAAAACTATATTTTAATTCTTCATGATGATGCTCCTTTTGTGTCGGATATTTATTTGAGTGAGAAAGATAAAGCTATATTTAATTCCGGTAGTGTAGACGACGAGGATTTAAAAAGGATTATCGCTCGCTTATCTATGCAAATTTCACAAATGGTTTCTTCATATCAATCAAAATACAAAACACCAAATATAGAAAACATTCTATTAGTATCAACTGTTTCAAATATCGATAGCATGATACCTATCTTCAATAACAAACTAAACAGTTACAAGGCTGAAGTTTTTAATGCTTTTAAAGCAATTATTATTCCAGAAAATATTAAGAAAAAATCTAGTGCAGAGCAAAATCAATCAATGTTTTGTTCTGTATTGGGATTAGCTACTCGAAAATTAGATGTATTTGGTTACTATGAGTATGTTACAGGAGCAACCAGTAATATTAACTTGTTGCCAGATAGGGATGGTGTAAAAAACCAAGAGAAGATGAAGTTTTTATCACGTTGGGCGGTTGTGATATTTGTTATTATTTCTTTTATTGTAGGCATATGGAGTTATCTCGATGGCCAAGCTGAGAGTGAAGAGTTGGCTTACAAAATAAGCGAATATGAAACCTTAATGATTCAAAAGGAAGCTAAAAAAATAAAGTTAACAAGTTTAAAAGATCAAAAGACCAAATTAAGTGGCATGTTGAAGGCTAGTAGTAGTATTGTTTCAAATCAAAAAATAATGCATGCCGTACTATTGGGTATTAATTCATCAGTACCCCAGGGGGTTTCACTCAAAAGTATTGAGTATCAAGGGGATGGCCAGGTAGTGATTAGCGGACTTTCAGTAAGCGACCAAAATATCTTACAGTTTATTGAAAATTTGGCAAAATCTAGTGCAATTAGTAAAAGCTCACTATTACTAATGTCAGTAAAAAAAGTTAAAAAGCGCACCTTGAAGTTATTTACTGTGCTGGGAATATTGGCAGATCAAAAGACTGTTAATAAAAAGGAGGTAGCTAATGGCCATTGACATGAATGGAGATATTGGAGAGATTTTCAAAAATATTTTTTCCAAAAAGACTTCTAGCGATAACTCCTCGAAGAATAACCCTAGAAAGCCTGGTAATCCCTTTATTAAAATTGTAGCCGCTGGCGGAATTGTTTTTTTGTTAATTATTCTTTATTTATTTGTGGGATATTTTCCAACTCAAGAGGACAATAGAATAAAACGAGAAAATGTAGCACTAATAAATGATCTAAATACCTGTATTGCAGAAATATCTGATGACATTGTTAGTGCATCAAAAGAATTGAATTTGGCTCAAAGTGAATATAAGCGTCTAACCAAGTTGTTTCATACTGGACAAGAGTTAGATGATCTTTATCGCCATATTAGTATGCTGGCACTTTCTAATAAGTTAATGGTTTTAAAAATTAACAAGATGGGTGAATATCCAGTATTTGAAGCTAAAGAGGCATTATTAGATGGCGGCATGACTGAAAATTTTGATATGGCACCAATAGACGATATGGGCCAAAATAGTAACACTTCGGCTTGTGATATATTTCTAAATAAGGGTGGCCCCTTAATGGCTGATGATTCGTTTAATGATCAGGATTTTCAAGATCCAATGCTTACAGATAACGTATCAGGAGCAGGGGATGAGAGAGAGGTTAAGCCTCAAAAAGTGGCTTATTATGAGCTTAAAGTTGAATTTGAAATTAGTGGAAATTATGCAAAATACACAAATTTTAGGAAGGGTTTAGCCGAATTAAAGAAGATTATTAATATTACCAAAGAGAAGATAATAGTTCTAGAATCTGAAAACAAAAAAGGAGAGGTAAAAGTTGAAACTGTTTTTTCAATTTACCGTATTCCAGTTACTGAATCAGATAAATATGCTCTCCCGAATGAGGAAATAATTTTAGGAGATGTTTGGCCGAATTAAAGAAGATTATTAATATTACTAAAGAGAAGATAATAGTTCTAGAATCTGAAAAACAAAAAAAAGGAGAAGGTAATAGTTGAAACTATGTTTTCAATTTACCGTATTCCAATTACTGAATTAGAAAAATATGCAATCCCGCAAGAGGAAATGTTATGAAGAAAAATATTAAAGCCTGGAAAAGCAGTTTAGGTAGAATCAACAATCTAAGAGAAAAAGTAGTATTAGTCAGTCTTGGTGTTTTTATATCAATTGCATTCACCACAATTGCTAGTGAAGGTGTGAACCCTTTTGAGCCAATTTATGAGACTACATCAGGGCCAAATCCAACAGATTATGTAGGCATACATCCATTACAAAAGTACCAGGCCAAGAGTTATATATTAGCTGCATTGATTACTTCAAAAAAAGGGAATATTGCCATGGTTAAAGTTAAAAATGGCCAAGAGTATTTTGTGCGTATGAATGATGTACTGGGAAACTCTGGTGGCAGGATTACTAGTTTTACTAAAAATGGTATTGAAATTACACAAAAAGATGAAGTAGTTGTCCTTGTGGTTAGAAATAAAGGGAGTAAATAATGGCAAATTTCTCAAGAATTTTTGTGACTGTATTGATAGCATTAATAATGACCTCATGCTCAACTACAAGGTCAATGACCAAACAAAGTAATGAGTTAATTAAACCTGAACAATTTGCTGTTGATAGAATGGCCGGTATAGATCGTAGTGTAGCGCTTGGGCCTAAGTTAGATTTAACACAAAAAGAAATTACATCAACCAGAGAAAGAGTTAGAATTGATAAGCAAGAACAGAAAAATTATATCGACATTGGCGATGGAGGAGGCAGGCAGTTTCCTGTAAGCTTGAATTTTGAAAATGTCAATATACGTGACGCTATGTCGATGTTTTCTGAAGTTACGGGAGTAAATATCTTGGTTGGCGACGATGTGGATGGAAAAGTGACAGCCAAACTTGAAAATGTCCCTTGGGATACTGGGTTAGATTCTGTTTTAAAAATGAAAGGCCTGGCTAAACATGTTGATAACACTGCCAATATCATTCGCATTCATAAACGTGATGTGCTTATAGAGCATGAGGAGTATGATCGAAAACGTATTCAAGACTTGAGAAAAACACTTGAAGCGCAAAACTCTGTTAAACCATTATATACAGAGATTTTCAAATTATTCTATACTAAAGCTGAAATAATTAAAGCTGAAATTGAGGGTTTACTAGGGTCATCGTCAAGTACTAGTGAAGGCACTGAAGGTGGCTCGACTGGTATTGGCATTACAGTTGATAGTCGACTGAACTCGATAATTGTAAAGACAACCGAACAGGAATTAGATTTGATTTCTAAGTTGATTGGTCAGTTAGATGTGCGCACTAAGCAAGTCCTTATTGAGGCGTTTATTGTTGAGGCCAATGATGACTTTAGAAAGGAACTAGGGACAAGATTAGGTTATAACGCAACAAATTTGGGAAATATAGATGGTGATAGGTTTGGTGTTTCATCATCTGGTGTTATTGGAGAGTCTTCAGGTGCGCCAACTATTGGCACTACCACGGGCAATGTGACTAATTTAGCCGCTGCTGGCGCCACAAGTGGTATTGGATTTTTGCTAAATAGTACTAGTTCTGCGCTGAAGATAGAGTTAACTGCTATGGAATCGGAGGGCGTGACTAAAATTTTATCCAATCCAAGAGTATTTACTTTGAATAATGAAAAGGCAATTGTTAAACAGGGTTGGGAGATTGCCTATCCAGTAACTTCAGACGGAGAGTTGAGTTATGAATTTAAAGAGGCAATGCTGATCATGACTGTTACTCCAAGTATTGTGGGTGACGGTAATATCATTCTCGATATTGTTATTGAGAAAAAAGATGCTGACACTTCTAAAGAAGTTCCACCAATTCAAAGTGAGTCAATTACGACTAAATTGTTAGTCAAAGATGGCACAGTGGTTGTTATTGGCGGTGTGCGTAAACAAAAACTAATTGATTCTACAGATAAAGTTCCATGGTTAGCAGACGTTCCTATTATTGGTAATTTGTTTAAACATAAAAAAGATACAGATCAAAATGAAGAATTATTAATATTTATAGCGCCACGTGTTATTTAAGTTATGAGCTATACGCTATCACTTGATTCTGAAGTTCAGTTGGCTAACTTTTTAGTTAGTTATGGACTGCTTACTGCCAAACAATTACAAGAGTGTGAATCAGCAAGTCAAGAAGGTGGAAAGAGGTTGCTTGAAAACATTATAGAGTTTGGGTTTACTGATGAAATGCTTATTTCAGGTGCTATTTCTACTGCTTATGATCTTACCCCTGTGGATTTGACTAATACTGAGATAGTGAGTATTTCTGCAACGTCAGTATTGCCTTTAAAATTTATTCAAACTAATAGAATAGTGCCAATTATGGTTTCTGATGACAGTGTATATGTTGCTATTTCAGAGCCATTAGCGCT
>FPHR01000021.1_pt1 | contig 89049 bp, 95 predicted proteins | sample 1057281 | NCBI WGS metagenome assembly FPHR01 (sample SAMEA4473329, study PRJEB15554) | hydrothermal vent metagenome | biome: marine basaltic hydrothermal vent biome; feature: marine hydrothermal vent; material: water | place: Pacific Ocean | collected 2011-06-14/2011-07-23 | depth 1685 m | reverse complement strand
TCGTCCGATTTTTTTGGATTAATTACTATACCCCATAATGGATTAGCACTAGTTGGAAGCATCGAATATCTAATATCACCTAAAATTGATTGATCACGAGGATCGAAGGCGATATAGTCATTGGAAAAAGACTGAAAGCGCATAATATCCTTAAATAACAGGCTGTCTTTGTCTATAGATGAAAAATTATTATCTTGATTAATGCTTTCGACTGCTTCACCTTGGTAGATTCTATCATTGGATAATCCGACGCGAATTGCATCGATATAGTAGCTGCCTTGATAAAGGTAGATAGAGCGCCATAATACAATATTTCCTAGGGTTGGTTTAACGATGGATTTTTCGACAATATGCCCACGTTTTTTAGAAAGCTCAGTTTGTATATTGATTGCCCGACTTTGCTGTATGTGGGCAGTTGATAAATAGACAGTGCAAAATAAAATACTGTAAATTGTGATTTTATTAGATTTGAATTGTATATTGCCAATAACGCCAACTAGCAAGGATAGTGTAAATATAGGATCAATAACAGAAATTAAATTTCCAGAAACTCGCTCATCTGAGAATGGTAATAATAGATGTGTACCATATCCAGTAAATGCATCCAAAACCCCGCTTAAAAGATAACCCAAGAAAGCAAAAAAATATAGGCGCCTAAAATTTATATTTTTTTTAACAAAAGGCCAGCATACTAAGGCACCGATCAGTGCACCTATAGGGATAAATACAATTGAATGGGTAAAATGTCGATGGTAATCTAGAAAAAGCAACGGATCGTTAGCGGATTGAATAAATATATCAGCGTCTGCTAAAACACCAGCTATGCAACCGATAAAAGTTGCAATTTTTAATTCAGATTTTTTGGCACCGAGTTGTGCAACTGCTGATCCCAATAACGCCTGTGTAACGATGTCCATAGTAACTTGGAAATTTTAGATACCACATAATACCCGAAAGGCTAGTATTGGCTTGTTACAACAAGTAAGGCTTAAATCTTCTATGTATGTTGAATAACCCAGTTACTAAAGTTTGAGGCAGTCATAGCGCCTGATACACGATCAATTTCTTTTCCATTTTTAAAAATCGCTAGTGTTGGAATAGAGCGAATGTTGTATTTGGCAGAAATTGCCTGCTCTTTTTCAGTTTCTATTTTGATAAAACGAGCTTTAGGTTCCAGTTGTGCGGCTACCTGCTTAAAGGTAGGTGCAAACTGTTGGCATGGGCCACACCAAGTTGCCCAAAAATCAACAATTAATAATTCACCTGTCTTCTCAATGGCCCGTGTTAGTTGTGTGCCCGTCATTGAGATTGGCTTACCCTTGTATAAAGGCTCTTTACATTTACCACAGTTAGGGTTTTTGTCTAGCTTTTCCTCTGGGATGTTGTTTAAACCACCACAGCTTGTACACATTGTAATCATAGAGATCGCTTAAGTTATTTTGCTTATAAGGTTTATCTATGGGCAGTTTGTTTTAATTACAAGCTAAACCAGGTGATCACTTGAAGATTTGTTATTGTAAGTTAAATCTTGTCTAGTCGATGGACGCTTAGAGCGTGGAATTTTATTCTTTTTTCGCTTAACTAGCTCTTCTTTCGATACAATTTTATCTACAGACACAAGATCATCAACACTTTTTTTGATTGATTGAAATGCTTTTGGGGCTTGAATTTCGACAATTTGCTGAATAATCCATTTTTCATCAACCTCAGTCATGGCTTTTTGTACCTTCTCACCAAAATAGCGCATGAATAAATAGTTAGGCTCACCTTCAGAAAACTCATAATCACTATAGTCTTGAGAGCGCAAATTATAGGTATCTATAAATTCTTGCCAATGATCGCCTTCACCAATACGCTCTTGTTTATTTTCTTGGTAATAGTCCGCTGATTGTTTGGCTATTGCAATGATAAGCTCTTGACGTTTCTTTGTGTCAAGAACATCAAACGCTAATCGATCAACACATTGAATTAAATAGCACATGTATTCTCTAATAACGTCAAATACTTGATCTTTTTCAATAACGTAGGCTTTGTTGATTAGATCAGTTAGGTGGTTTTTAGTAATGCGCCAAGAATTAAAGGCAAGCGCACCTGCAATGTCATCTATGGTTTTTACTTGAGTCTTATGCCAAGTGCTTTTTACTCTCATGTCATTTATTTATAAAGTTCTATGAAGAGAATTTTAACAAGCAATTGAAGGGAGATTGCTTATAAATAAAAAGGAGAATTAATCGCAGTTGTAGTTCTTAAAAGAACCTAAATCATGCACTTCATCAAAACCCATTTGAGTTAAATAATTTTTTGCAGTTGCTGAGCGAGCGCCACTTAGACAATACAAAATAACTGCCTTATCCTTTTTAATTACATTGGCTGCATTCATAATGCCCTGAAGTGGCAAACTGATTGCATTTGGTAGTGCGCCACGTGAAAATTCAGCACTGGTTCTAACATCAACAAGTTGGGCGCCTTTGGCTAATAGTTTGCACGCATCAGCGGACGAAAATGAGTTAAACATAGTATAATTTCCTGAATAAGTTTTTTTGAAAACTCTAGTCAATTAAGAGCTCATATCAATATAAGGGAACCATTATATAACAATGTTAAGTAAAAAGCAACTAAGAAATGATATAGAATCAGTCGCTGAGGCGCTTAAAAAGAGACATTTTTCCTTTGATATCAATGCCTTAACTAAATTAGAAAATAGTCGAAAAAAAAATCAGGTTAAAACACAAGAGCTTCAAAATTCAAGAAACTCTCAATCAAAATCTATTGGCAAGGCTAAAGCTGCTGGCGAAGATATTAAGCCATTATTAGATGCAGTGGCTAACCTTGGTGATGATCTTGATGCGGCCAAATCTGAATTACAAGAGATTGTAGCTAAAATTGATGATATTACTTTATCAATGCCTAACATTCCACATGAATCTGTTCCTGAAGGAAAATCTGAAGATGACAATATTGAGGTGTCAAAATGGGGTGAGCCTGGTCAGTATGATTTTGAGGCTAAAGATCACGTTGATTTGGGCGAGAAGCTTGGTTTAGATTTTGAAACGGCGGCGAAGATTTCAGGCAGTCGTTTTTCGGTAATGACAGGAAAAATGGCGCGCCTACATCGTGCTTTGACTCAGTTTATGATTGACCAGCATGTTGATGTTAATGGTTATACTGAGGCCTATGTCCCATATTTGGTGAATGCAGAATCCCTAATGGGAACAGGTCAATTGCCTAAATTTGAGGCAGACTTATTTAAAACCCATTTGCATGGCGAAGAAGGTGATGCTAAAACTTTGTACCTTATTCCCACTGGCGAAGTTCCTATTACCAATATGATGCGTGACACCATTGTTAATGAAGCGGATTTACCACTTAAATTTGTTGGTCATACGCCAAGTTTTAGATCTGAGGCGGGTGCTTATGGTCGTGATACTCGTGGCTTAATTCGCCAACACCAATTTGAGAAGGTTGAGTTAGTGCAAGTGGTTAAAGCGCAAGATTCTTATGCGGCCTTAGAAGTGTTAACATCACATGCTGAAGGTATTTTGCAGGCACTAGAATTGCCATATCGTAAAGTTAATTTATGTACTGGTGATCTTGGATTTTCATCTGCAAAAACATTTGACCTTGAGGTTTGGTTGCCCGGTCAGAATGCATATCGTGAAATTTCTTCATGCTCATGCTTTGAAGATTTTCAAGCACGCCGCTTACAGTTAAGATTTAAAAACAAAGAAACAAACAAATCAGAGTTATTGCACACTATCAATGGCTCTGGCCTTGCGGTAGGCAGGACGTTGGTTGCAGTCTTAGAAAATCATCAACAAGCTGATGGCAGTATTAAGGTGCCATCAGTATTACAAGGTTACATGGGTGGCCTGGAAGTTATTAATTAATTTTTTATATAAGGAGATAAAATGAATTTATTAGATTTAATCATTAGCCCTGCATTTGCAGAAGGTTCAGCAGGTGGCGCTGGCGACCCATTAGGCGGCTTACCATTTTTAATTATTATGTTTGTACTGATGTATTTTTTACTCATCAGACCACAGCAAAAACGTGCAAAAGAGCATAAAACATTATTATCAGCATTGAAAAAAGGTGACGAAGTTGTTACCAATGGCGGTATTATCGGCACTGTAGCATCAGTCGATGAATCGTTTGCGACAATGACGATTGCTGAAGGTATTGTTGTTAAGGTTCAAAAGCAAGGTATCAATCAGAAATTACCAAAAGGCAGCGCTCAAATTTAATTAACTCAGGCTTTTTATGAATCAGTTTTCTGCACTTAAAAATACATTAATAGCATTTTTCTTATTGCTTGCAGCGTTGTATGCATTGCCAAATATCTTCGGCTCAGATTTGGCAGTTCAGGTATCTGCTACTGGCGATGCCGCCTTGGTACAATCTGATTTAGACAAGGTTAAAAAAACCTTAGATACTAAGTCAATCACCTACAAGTCGGTTGAGCTAACTGGTCGTAGAATTTTAGCTCGATTTTCAGATAACAAGTCACAACTAAAAGCTAAAGAATCGCTAAAACTGGAGCTTGGCCGTAATTACGTTACTGCCCTGAATCTAGCGCCTTCTGTGCCAACTTGGTTGGCTGATTTGGGTGGTAAGGCAATGTCATTGGGGCTTGATCTTCGCGGCGGCGTACACTTCTTGCTAGAAGTTGATATGCACGCTGTAATCAATATGTCGATCAATAAATCTTACAATGAGGTGCGTTCGTTACTTAGAAAAGATCGATTGTATAAGCGCGTAGAAATCCAAGGCAATCACCTTGTTATCTTATTTAAGACTCTCGAGACTAGAGATAAAGGCCTTGAGATAATTAAAACAGAATTAACCGACCTTGAAGTGCTAGAGGTTGAGTCGGATAATGACTTACAAGTCAGCATTGGCATTACTGAAAATGCTCAGACTGAAGCTAAAAATAATGCTTTAAAGCAAAATATTACCACTTTACGTAATCGTGTTAATGAGCTTGGTGTTGCAGAGCCAATTATTCAGCAGCAAGGTTTAGAGCGTATTGTTGTGCAATTGCCAGGCGTGCAAGATACGGCGCGTGCTAAAGAAATCCTAGGTGCTGTTGCGACATTGGAGTTTCGTCTTGTTGATGAAAAGAATGACCCGCAAACAGCCATTCAGTCAGGTCGTACACCAGTTGGCTCTAAGTTGTATTATTTTAGAGATGGGCGTCCATTGCTACTTAAAACCCGTGTAATTACTACTGGTGAAAATATTACTGGTGCCTCTTCTGGTATTGATTCAGAAAATGCAACGCCAATGGTTAATATTACTTTGGATAGTGCCGGTGGTCGTGCAATGTTAAACACCACTAAAAAATATTTACACCATCGTATGGCAGTTGTTTTTATTGAGAATAAAGTTGAAACTGTTTTAGAAAAAGGCAAGATAGTTAAAAAACGTTCAACCACTCAAGATGTGATTAACGCAGCAACCATTCAAGGTACTTTTTCATCAAGGTTTCAAATCACTGGTATCGATAGTGCCAGAGAGGCAAGAAACTTAGCGCTTTTATTAAGAGCGGGTTCGTTGTCAGCACCAATTGAGATTATCGAAGAGCGCACAATTGGCCCAAGCTTGGGTGCTGACAATATTAACAAAGGTGTGATGAGTGTTATTATTGGCTTTATCTTGGTATTAATATTTATGGCGGTTAGATACCGAGTATTTGGCCTAGTTGCAAATGTTGCTTTGACACTTAATCTAGTAATGATTGTGGCAGTTTTATCGTTATTACAGGCAACTTTAACATTGCCAGGTATTGCCGGAATTGTACTAACGGTAGGTATGGCAGTTGATGCTAACGTACTAATTTTTGAGCGAATCAAAGAAGAATTAGGTACGAATAGTAATATCCAAAAAGCTATTTCAGCGGGTTATGATAAGGCAGTATTGACCATTGCCGATGCAAATATTACCACCTTGATCGCATCACTAGTATTGTTCAGCTTTGGTACTGGCCCAGTTAAGGGGTTTGCAATTACTTTATCGATCGGCATTGTGACTTCAATGTTTACAGCCATTATTGTTTCACGAGCGATTATTAATAAAATTTATGGTGGCAAGAAAAAGCTAGAGGAGATTTCAATATGAGCATAACAGCTTTAAAGATTCCATCAATTGATTTTGTTGGAAAGCGCATGTACGCTATTATTTTTTCAGCTATGCTGATTGGTCTTAGTGTATTTTCATTAGTTAACAATGGCTTAAAGCTAGGTATTGATTTCACAGGTGGCACGCTTATTGAGGTAGGCTATAAACAAGGTGTAAATTTATCTGAGGTAAGGTCAACACTTGATCAAGCTGGATTTAAACGCGCAAATGTTCAGTATTTTGGCTCTACTAATGAAATTTTAATTCGTCTTGAGCCACAAACTATTTCGAGTGCAAAGCTAAGTACTAAAATTATTCGCCTATTGGGAGACGATGTTGATATTCGTCGGGTGGAATTTGTAGGGCCCAAGGTTGGCGAAGAGTTAACTAATGATGGTGGACTAGCAATGCTATACGCTTTGATTGGTATTTTGATATATGTTGCTTTTCGCTTTGAGTATCGCTTTGCTTTAGGCTCAATTTCTGCATTGATTCACGATGTAATTGTGACATTAGGTTTCTTTTCTATCTTTCAGATAGAGTTCGACCTAACAGTGTTGGCGGCTATTTTGGCTGTTATTGGTTATTCTTTAAATGATACGATTGTTGTATTTGATCGAATTCGCGAAAATTTCTTATCAACGCGTCATGTTGATCCCGAAAAAATTATTAATGGCGCCTTGAATCAAACCCTTTCGCGAACAATCATGACTTCATTAACTACATTGATCGTATTACTAGCGTTGTTCTTTTTAGGTGGTGAGATTATTCATGGTTTTGCCGTTGCCCTTTTGATTGGTGTATTGATCGGAACCTACTCTTCAATATATGTAGCAAGCTCAATGATTCTCGCGATGGGCATTACCAAGGAAGACATGCTACCTTCAGAGAAAGAAAAACAAGAAATCGATACAAGACCTTAGTCTAGTGTTTGACTCATTAAAAAGGCCGCTAGTTAAGCGGCCTTTTTAATGCATGATATTTTACTTATGTCTACGCTTTAAACTTCTCAAATACCAAACAAGCGTTAGTGCCACCAAAGCCAAAGCTATTCGACATCACTCGGTTAATTGATTGAATTGTTGTTGAGCGAACAATTGGCACACCTTGTGCCGCTTCATCAATATTTTCAATATTAACAGACTCGGCCATGAAATCGTTTTGTAGCATTAGTAATGAATAGATGGCTTCGTTAACACCAGCAGCACCTAAGGCATGACCAGATAATGATTTTGTTGAACCAACGTTAGGCACTTCATCGCCAAACACTTCTTTAATGGCGCCTAATTCTTTAGAGTCGCCAACTGGTGTTGATGTGCCGTGCGCGTTGATATAATCAATAGGACCGTTGACAGTTGAGATTGCTAACTGCATACAGCGTTTAGCACCTTCACCTGATGGAGCAACCATATCATAACCATCTGACGTGGCGCCATAGCCGGTTAATTCAGCTAGAATAGTTGCGCCACGTGCTTGTGCATGTTCTAGAGACTCAAGCACTAAAGCGCCACCACCACCAGAAATAACAAAACCATCACGATCTGCATCATATGCACGAGAAGCCTTGTCAGGTGTTTCGTTATACTTAGAGGAAAGCGCACCCATGGCGTCAAATAGCATTGTTAGCGACCAGTCAAGTTCTTCGCCACCACCAGCAAAAACAACATCTTGCTTGCCCATTTGGATTTGCTCCATAGCATTGCCAATACAGTGTGCAGATGTTGAACAAGCAGAGCTAATTGAATAGTTAATACCCTTAATTTTGAACATGGTAGATAGACACGCCGATGTGGTTGATCCCATTGTACGAGGTACACGATACGGACCTACTCGTTTAATGCCTTTTTCTCTTAATATATCGGCTGCTTCAACTACATTTTGGTTAGAGGCGCCACCAGAGCCCATAATTAGGCCTGTACGAGTGTTTGATACTTGATCTTCGCTTAAGCCAGATTGCTTAATAGCTTGATCAAGTGCAACCGCATTGTAAATAGCTGCGTCAGCCATAAAGCGCTTCATTTTTCGATCAATGATGTCGCTTGAATCGACTTCAGCAACTTGACCAGATACATGAGACCTAAGTCCCATTCTGGCTTGATCCTCATCAAACTTAATGCCTGATTTTGCTGTTTTTAGTGATTCTAAAACTTCTTCACAGTTTGCGCCCAAGCTAGACACAATACCCATTCCGGTTATGACAACTCTATTCATTAGAATGCACTCGTATCAGCAAACAAACCAACTTTTAAATCTTTAGCTTCGTAAATAACTTTGCCATCAACTTCCATAGTTGCATCACCGATACCCATGTAGAGTTTGCGAGCAATAACGCGTTTAAGGTTGATACGGTAAGTTACTTTTTTAGCTGTTGGCAATACTTGACCAGTAAATTTAATGCTGCCACCTAGTGCGCGACCACGACCAGGGCCACCTAACCAGCCCAAATGAAAGCCAATCAATTGCCACATAGCATCAAGACCTAAACAACCAGGCATTACCGGATCTTCGTTGAAATGACAGGCAAAAAACCACAAATCAGGGTTAACGTCTAATTCAGCAATAATTTCACCTTTACCGAATTCGCCACCTTCATCTGAAATGTGGGTGATTCTGTCAAACATTAGCATTGGCGGCTGAGGCAGTTGAGCATTGCCTGGGCCAAACAATTCACCATTGCCACATTGGATTAATTCTTCGTATGAATATGAGTTTTGCATAGGGTTGCCTTGTTTATATTTTGATGAAATTATACATCAAAGTCCTTTATTTATATCGTCTATCAAGTCGTTTACATCTTCCAGTCCAACAGAAATTCTAATTAGACCTTCTGAAATATTTGCGCTCAGTTTTTCTTCATCAGTTAAGCGACCATGCGTGGTGGTGGCAGGATGAGTAATGGTTGATTTAGTATCGCCCAAATTAGCCGTTATTGAAAATATTTCCGTGGCATTAATAATGTTAAATGCCGCTTGTTGCCCACCTTTAATCTCAAACGAAACAATACCACCAAAGCCCGCTTGCTGATTTTTGGCTAGCTGATGATGAGGATGTGATTTCAAGCCTAAGTAGTGTACTTTTTCAACTGCAGGTTGTTTTTCTAGCCAAGTTGCAAGTGTTAGCGCGTTGTCGCAATGAGCATTCATTCTTAAGCGCAATGTGTCTAAGCCTTTGAGTACGATCCAAGCATTAAAAGCGCTAAGGCTTGGTCCAGTTGTACGTACAAAGCCATGCACTTGCTCGATGATATCTTCATTGCCCAATACTGCACCAGCAAGACAGCGCCCTTGCCCATCAATATATTTTGTTGCTGAATGAATAACAATGTCAGCGCCCAACTCTAATGGCTTTTGTAATGCAGGTGTTAATATGGCATTATCAACAGCCAATAGAATGTCATTAGCCTTTGTGATTTTACTTAGCGCTATAAGGTCAACTACTTGCCCCAGTGGATTAGACGGGGTTTCCAATAGGAAAAGCTTGGTGTTGTTATTAATTGAATCTTTCCAAGCATTTAAATCTGATAAATCAACAAAGCTAACACTAAGGCCAAATTTGGCAATAATGGTATTAAGTAGCACAATCGATGTACCAAACATGTTGCGCGAGGCAACAATATGATCACCTGTCTTTAATAAAGCCATTAAGGTGGCAAAGATAGCTGCCATGCCAGATGATGTGGCAACACAGGCTTGAGCACCTTCTAGTGCAGCAAGCTTCTTTTCAAATGCATCTACGGTTGGATTGGTAAAGCGTGCATAGATATTGCCAGGCTCTTCTTTAGAAAAGCGTTTAGCTGCTTGTTCAGCAGAATCAAAGACAAAGCTAGAGGTTAAAAATATTGCCTCTGAATGCTCTTGTTCAGCTGTTGTTCGATAGCCTTCACGAATTGCTTTGGTGTCGAAATTTAACTCTTTCATTGTTTATAAGTAATTGAGATATAGGGTTATTCTACATCATTGCAGATTAATTCAGAACTTTCGTTAGTGTTGTTTTCTTCCTTAACAGAATCTGCCCTGACCTCTTCTATCTCGTTTAAATATTGCTGATCAATATCGCCAGTAACGTATTTGCCATCAAAACAAGAGCTATCAAACGTTTGTATTTTTTTATTACCTTGTTGGACGCACCAAATTAAATCATCTAAATCTTGATAGATAAGTTTATCAGCACCAATCGCTTTGCAAACTTCTTCTGTGGTTTTTCCATGAGCAATAAACTCTTTGTTACTAGCCATATCAATACCATAAACATTTGGATAGCGTACAGCAGGTGCGGCAGATGCAAAAAATACTTTATTAGCACCCGCATCTCTGGCCATCTTGACAATTTGTTGGCTAGTTGTGCCTCTGACAATTGAGTCATCCACTAATAAAACATTTTTACCATTAAATTCTAGACCGATAGCGCTAAGCTTTTGACGTACTGATTTTTTGCGTAATTTCTGCCCTGGCATAATAAAAGTACGAGCAATGTAGCGATTTTTAATTAAGCCCTCAGAGTACTTAACCTCTAATTCATGTGCCAATTGCAAAGCCGATACTCGAGAAGTGTCAGGAATTGGAATAACGACGTCAATTTTTTCATCACCCCATTCTTTGTAAATTTTGGCTGCTAGGCGCTCACCCATTCGTAAACGTGTTTTGTAAACAGAAATATCATCAATAACCGAATCAGGTCGTGCAAAGTACACAAATTCAAAAATACAAGGTGAATATTTTGGATTTTCAGAGCATTGTTGTATGAAAATATTGCCTTTTCGGTCAATAACTACAGCCTCACCCGGCTTAATATCTTGTGTAATCTCATAGCCAAGAGCGGTTAATGCAACACTTTCTGAGGCAAGCATATATTTTGTACCGCCATTGGTGGTACGCTTTCCAAGAATAAGTGGACGAATGCCATTAGGATCTCTAAAGCCAAAAATACCATAGCCTGGAATCATGCCGATTGTGGCATAAGCACCACGGATACGTTTGTGTACTTGCTTAACAGAATCAAATATATCCTGCTCATTAATGCGTTGTTTTTGTAGCTTGGCTAGCTCGCTGGCAAATACATTGAGTAGAATTTCAGAGTCTGAATTGGTGTTAATGTGGCGTAAATCTTGCTCGAATAATTCCTGAGCCAATTGTTTGGTATTGGTTAGATTGCCATTATGAGCAAAGGCAATACCATAAGGTGAGTTAACATAAAAAGGCTGTGCTTCAGCTCCACTTGATGTGCCAGCAGTAGGGTAGCGCACATGGCCAATACCCATGTCACCCAATAAAGTGGTCATATGTTCAGTTCTAAAGGCATTTTTTACCAAGCCATTGGCTTTACGCATATAAAAACGACCTTTGTGAGAGGTAACAATACCTGCAGCATCTTGACCTCGATGCTGAAGAATGGTCAAAGCGTCATAAATATAGACCGCCGTGTCTTTTTTAGTAGTGGATAGAATGCCAACAATGCCGCACATAAAAGAGTTCCTTTAGTCGTTTTTAATAAATAGTAAGTGTTCTGATAGTGCTGGCTTAATGTCCGTCACCACGTCCTGAAAGACACGTAAAGCGCCATTAGTTTCAAGCCAATAATATTGCTGTGAAATGCTATCAATACTTTGAAATACCAGCACCATAATTAAGATGGCCAAACTGCCTTTGAGCAAGCCAACAAACATACCGCCTGCGTTATTTTTACGGCTATTAATATTTTTGGCATTAAGTTTGTCGTCTAAAGTGTGTAATGCATTAAGAGTTTTTTTAAAGAATGAAGATAAAAAACACGGCTTCGATGCATCAATAGAGATATTAAGCATATTGGAAATACTAGAGCAGACACCAACAATAATAGCAAAAGTAAGGATAAAGGAAAGTGTAATTCGAGTTGAAGTGTTGGTGACAACAATCTCCATCAAGCCAAGATTAGCAATAATATCAAGGTAATACCAACTCAATGCGATAGCTGCTGCGAAAAATATTAAATAGGCGAAGATCTTATTTAAGGCGCATGGATTGCTTATATTGGAAGAGGCTTTGGTAAGCTTATAGATGGCTTTTTTAATTAACAGTACGCCAATAAAAATAACACCAAAAGCAATGGCCATATGTGATTGATGTGATAGTAGCATCCAAGTAACGGGATCACTTATAGCTAGAGGTTGGTAAAACAGCCATGCAATAATAATAGCGAGTAATAAAAAGCTAAGGTTGATTAGCTCTTTAGCCATACCGCGCTTGAAGCCCAGTACTAAGAACGCAATTAAAATAACAAGCGTAATCCAATCGGACCAAACCAATAGTCCGATCATATTCCAGGCATTTGCAAAAAATTCATTCATCAATTTTTTTTAGATCATTTTTATTATATGCGCCAATTTTACAAGGTTTTCTGTTCAAACGTTACTTAAACACCGTTAATGCATCAGCAACAACATGAAAAGATCCAAACACCACAATGCGTTGGTAGGCGTGTTGATTTATGGCCTCGGTAATGGCTAGATCGATAGCACTGTGAGCCTTGATAGAATCTTTTAAATTAAATTGATCAATTAAAAATGTAACGTCTGCTGCTCGATTAACGCTTAATGGTGCTATTAGCCATTGATCAATAGATGGTGAAATGGCTTTAATCATCAAAGAAATATTTTTATCTTTAAGGGCGGAAAAAACAGCTAATGTTGGTTGTTTATCTTTGTTAAGCTCTTTGGCTAATGCTTTGACAGCAGCCTCATTGTGGGCTACATCAAAAATAAATTGCTTATTGTTAATCTTTTTTATCTGAAAGCGTCCGTCCAACTGTGCTTTTTCTAAGCCCTGATATATTAAGAGTTCACCAACCTTAAGCTGCTTATTAAGCTTACTGACGCATAAAGCAGCAAGTGCGGCATTGTGTTGTTGGTGATCGCCTTTAAGACTCAAGGTTCCTGAATAAGGTTCTGATATAAATTCGAGCATGGCGCCAATGTTATCAGCATGTTTTTGCAGTGATAAAGGTGGGTTTGCATCGCTACAGACGCATGGATGATTGGCTCGCATAATGCCGGCTTTTTCATGGCCAATGAGCTCGCGTGTATCACCCAGATAATCCACATGATCAATCGCAATATTGGTAATCACGGCAACATCAGAATTCACTACATTGACAGAATCCAACCTACCACCCAGGCCAATCTCTAAAACGGCAACATCCACTTTTTGATCAGAAAAAATCAGCAGAGCTGCCAGTGTTGAAAATTCAAAGTAGGTTAAAGAGGTGTCGCCACGAACTTGCTCAATTTTCTCAAAAGCTGTGCAAATTTGCACGTTAGTTGCCAGTACACCATTAATACAAAAGCGCTCATTGTAATCAAGAATGTGTGGCGAGGTAAATTTAGCCACCGAAAAGCGAGTTTGTTGATAAATGCTTTCAATAAAAGCTATAGTTGAGCCTTTGCCATTAGTGCCGGCAACGGTGATAACTTTAAATGGAACACCTTTTGGAAATAGCTTGTTATAAACGCGACTAATTCGTTCTAGACCAAGATCAATTTCTTGTGTGTGTAAGCTTTCTTGCCAGCCAAGCCACTCATCCAGCGTTGTTAGTCTTCCCAAAATTCACCATCAATCGTGCCATTTTTGTCTTTAGTTTTATTGGGTTGGTCTTTGTGAATAAACGGACCATTTTTTTTAGAGAATACTTTTTCGGCATTTTTAGATAAAATTCGATCAATGAAATAAACCCTAGAAAAAGGCATCAAGCCCAGCAGGCCAATGCCATCAGTGATAAATCCAGGGGTTAGTAGTAGTACGCCAGAGACCAGTATTACCACACCCTCCATCATTTCGAACGCAGGCGTTTGTCCATTGGCCATAGCATTTTGAGCTTTAGCCATAGTTGACCAGCCCTGTTGTTTGAGTAGGGTTGAGCCAATCAATGCAGTAATGACAACTAATAAAATAGTAGAAAATCCACCAATTGATTCACCTACTGAAACCAGTACGTAAATCTCTAGTAAAGTCATCACAACAAATATTGGAAAAATCATAATTATTTCTCGTTAGTAAAAATTAAATCCCAAACACCATGGCCAAGTCTTTCACCGCGACGCTCAAACTTAGTAATTGGTCTGCGTTCAGGTCTTGGTAAGTATTTATGGGCGCTTAGTGTATTTTTAAAGTGGGCGTGTGATTCAAGCGTTTCCATCATCTGTTGCGCATAGTGCTCCCAGTCTGTAGCCATGTGTACAAAGCCATTATTAATAAGTTTATTTGACATCATATCCATAAATTCATTTTGAACGATGCGGCGTTTGTGGTGTTTTTTCTTATGCCAAGGATCTGCAAAATATAGTTGAAATCCAGTCAAACTATTATTTTCGATGTTGTTTTTTAGTACTTCAACCGCATCCTCTTTAATCACTTTAAGATTGGTTAATTTGTTTTTGTGTGCCTCATTAATCAAGCGTCCAACGCCAGCTTCATAAACCTCAATGCCTAAAAAATTTCGCTCAGGCTCATTAATAGCCATTTGTAATAATGAGTCACCATTGCCAAACCCTATTTCCAAAATAACATCCTGCTGCTTTTCAAACAAAGTGTCAAAATCAATAATTTTGTCAACTATCGGATCAATGCCGTATTCAGGCCAAAGATCATTCAAGCCATATTTTTGCCCTTCGGTTAATCTACCAGAGCGTTTAACAAAGCTTTGAATTTTGCGTATTATTTTGTCACTCATAAGTTGTAATCAATGATTAACGGCGAATGGTCAGAAAAGCGCTCATCTTTATAAATGGATGCACTTTGCACTTTGCCTTTCAAATTTTTGCTCAAAATTTGATAATCAATTCGCCAGCCGGTATTGTTGGCCCAGGCTTGCCCGCGATTTGACCACCAAGTATATTGATGCGCTTCTTGGTTAATTTCTCTAAAGGCATCACTATAGTCAGCCTCTCCAAATAGTTCATCCATCCAAGCGCGTTCTTCTGGCAAGCAGCCAGAGCGTTTTTTGTTGCCAGCGAAATTTTTAATATCAATTTCTTTATGCACAATATTAATATCGCCACAAATAATATAATCCCGACCGTCTTTTTGGAGAGTCTTTAAGTAAGGCATAAAGCGTTCAGTCATAAAATCCATTTTATATTGCTGACGCTCTTCTTTTGACGATCCAGAAGGGATGTAAATTGAAATAACGCTAAGATTGCCAAAATCTGCTTGAATGAAGCGACCCTCAAAATCAAAATCCTCCCAGGGGCTAAAAATAACCCGATCAGGTTTCTGTTTGCAATATAAACCCGTACCACTATAGCCTTTTTTCTCAGCTGGCTTGTAATAGGTATGAGTGTCTTTTGGATAAAATTTATCATCCAACTGATCTTCTTGCGCCTTGATTTCTTGCACGCAAACAACATCAGCATTTTGGCTTTTCATCCAAGTAAAAAAACCTTTTCGTTCAGCCGCTCTAATGCCGTTGACATTAGCCGTTATAATTCTCTTCATCAAAATAATTTTATAGGAAAAGCCATGCAGCAATATCAAAAAGACTTCGTAGATTTTATGTTAGAAATTGGCGCACTTAAGTTTGGCGAATTTAAGCTTAAATCAGGCCGTGTCAGCCCTTACTTTTTTAATGCTGGCTCATTTAATACTGGTGAGCATTTGTCAAAATTGGGTAAATTTTATGCTCAAGCCATTACTGAAAGCGGCCTAGATTTTGATGTTTTATTTGGCCCAGCTTACAAGGGAATTCCGCTAGCTACTGCTTGTGCAATGGCGCTTAATGATTCATTTAATGTCAATGTACCATACAGTTTTAATCGTAAAGAGGCCAAAACTCATGGCGAGGGTGGCGATATTGTTGGCCATGCATTGGAAGGTGATATTTTAATTATCGATGATGTGATTACGGCCGGCACCGCAATCCGTGAAGCAATGGACATTATTGATGCAAATGGCGCCAAAGCCAAAGGCGTGATTGTTGCCGTTGACCGCCAAGAAAAAGGCAAGGGTGATAAATCAGCCATTCAAGAGGTGGAAGAAAATTTCGGTATCGCCGTGCTAAGTATTATTAATCTTGGTCACTTAATCGATTACCTGAAACAGGGTGACGATCAAGCGCTGATCGCGCGTATCGAAGCTTATAGGAATCAATACGGCGTTTAAAAACTAACTGGGTTATATTGATAGTCTAGGCTTTCAGCCACCGCTTGATGTGTGACTTTGCCTTGAAAAATATTCAATCCATTTAGCAAGTTTGAATTATCAAATATGGCTTGCTGAGCGCCTCTATTGGCAAGTTCAATCACATAAGGTAATGTCGCATTCGTCAATGCTAAGGTTGCAGTCTGTGCGACTGCACCAGGCATATTGCCCACACAATAATGAATAATGCCATCAACCACATAGGTTGGCTTGTCGTGCGTGGTCACTATTGATGTTTCAAAACAGCCACCCTGATCGATCGAAACATCGACCAATACTGAACCTTTTTTCATTAACTTGAGCATATCACGTGTAATCAGCTTTGGTGCCGAAGCCCCTGCAACTAATACAGCGCCAATAACCAAATCAGCGCTACCTAAGTGTTGCTCTATATTAGCTTGCGTAGATAGGCCAATGGACAATTGTAATGAGTGTTTTTTTTGAAATTTCACTAATCGTTCTGAAATTGAGCGATTAAGGATAGTCACATCGGCACCCATGCCTATAGCCACTTTGGCAGCATTCATGCCCACAACGCCACCGCCAAGCACTAGCACTTGTGCAGGATCTACCCCAGTGGCACCACTTAATAACACCCCAGAACCGCCCTGGGTTTTTTCAAGATGGTGGGCGCCGGATTGAATAGACATTCGCCCAGCAATCTCACTCATGGGCTGAAGCAGTGGCAAACGCCCATTATCATCAGTAATGGTTTCGTAAGCAATGCATGTTGCGCCTGATTCTAGTAGAAGCTCAGTTTGTTTTGGGTCGGCGGCCAAATGCAAATAGGTAAAAAGTATTTGGTTTTTATTTAACAGCTTGCATTCTTTTGGCTGTGGCTCTTTGACTTTAATGATCATTTCAGCCTGATTAAAGATAGCTTTAGCTGATTTCACAATGTTTGCACCCACTGTTTGATAATTTTGATCGCTAAATCCAATGGCATCACCTGCAAGTGTTTCAATAATCACCTGATGGCCAGCCTCAACTAACAGCTTAGCACCGTGTGGTGTTAGTCCAACGCGATATTCGTGTATTTTAATTTCTTTTGGAACGCCAATAATCATGCTAATATTGTAGTACGAATATTATTTGATAATTCCCTATTATAGGATTTTATGATGATTACTAAAATTAGAGCAAGAGAAACGCTTGAGGGTGATGGTGTTGTAGTTAATCGCCTATTTCCTATTACTAAGCGCATGAACTTTGATCCGTTTGTATTATGGGATCATTTTGACATTTCTGCTGGGCATGGTTTTCCAGATCATCCTCATCGAGGTTTTGAGGCGATTACTTACATGCTTAATGGAGGCATGCATCATAAAGATAATTTAGGTAATGATGCTTTTGTTAGTAACGGCGGAGCACAGGTGTTCTGTGCTGGAGCGGGCATGGTTCATTCAGAAATCCCCGCTGAAAAAGGTCAAAGCATGGGTATTCAATTATGGATTAATTTACCCAAACATCTTAAAACAATTAAGCCGAGTTATCAGCAAGTTTTAAGTGAAAATTTACCTGTAACTACTTTTGAAGGTGGATATTGTCGAACTATTGTTGGAGGAGGGTCCCCGATTGAGCTGCATACAGATATTACCTATCAACATGTCAATCTTAAACAAGATCATTTTTACCAAATTTATATTAACCAAGGTCTTAATGCGATTATTTATGTCTTGTCAGGCGAATTAATATTGGGTAATGAGACGGTTAGTGCAACTAAGGCGTTATTATTGGAATGCAATGAAGAGAAAAACTTATCCATTAAAGCTGACAAAGATAGTGAATTTATGTTTTGTTGCGGGATGCCGCTTCATCAGCCAATTTATCAACATGGTTCGTATGTTGATTGATGCTAAGCTTCTTCTTGATTATCAACAATTTCTTCACTAATCATAAGATGATTGATTTTTGCGAAAGAATGAATACGCTCATAGGTAATAGCGCAAGCATACTCAAGTTGCTCGTCAAAAACAATCGATTTGATACCGTCAATCTTTCGAATTTTTAAATGACCGTTGTAGCGTTTTAATTGTTCGGGTTGCATGCAAACCAGTCTTTCAGTCCAGTCGCTAGGTCTAAATTTCTGACCATCGTTAGTAATACCTGATAGGGTGTAACGAATATGCGACATTACTATCTCCTTAGTTTAGTGAAAGCAATGCAATACTGCTTTTTTTTCGATAGTATAAGCCAAATTTTGCTATGGTAAAAAGGATTCTCAACAATAACAGGATCATGGCATTTGTGCCAAGTCACTGTTGAGATGTTTTTCTAGGTTAGCGCCCTTGCGATGCAAGGAATAAGTTGGTGGAGGGACAGGGATTTGAACCCTGGAAGGAGATTAATCCTTGCTGGTTTTCAAGACCAGTGCATTCAGCCGCTCTGCCATCCCTCCGAAGTGGTGTATGATACAGCTACTTAAGGCAATAGTAAATGTATTTTTTATAAAATATAGCTTTGAGTGTTAAATTTTTTTAAGTATAATTTGCTTCTTTTAGATTTGTAGTAGGTAAAGTAATGGCAAAGATATGTCAAGTAACTGGTAAGCGACCAATTAGTGGTAACAATGTATCACACGCAAACAATAGGACGCGTCGTCGTTTTTATCCAAATCTTCACACGCACCGTTTTTGGGTGGAAAGTGAGAATCGTTTTGTAAAGCTTAAGCTAACTGCTAAAGGTTTACGTATCGTTGATAAAAAAGGCATCGACGTTGTACTTAAAGAAATCCGCGCACGTGGCGAAAAGGTTTAGGAGTAAATTATGAGAGAAAAAATTAAATTAGTATCATCAGCTAAGACTGGTCATTTCTACACAACAACTAAGAACAAGCGTCTTCACCCAGAAAAAGTTGAAGTTAAAAAGTTTGATCCTGTTGTAAGACAACACGTTATATATAAAGAAGCTAAGATTAAATAATCTTTTCTTTTTTACAAAGACAATAAAAAAGCCGCTATAAGCGGCTTTTTTATTGTCTTGATGATTCTAATTATTCTTCTAGAATTGTGTCGAGTGCAATGTGACCAACTGCCTCTTGATACTCAGAGAGCTGATCAAAGTTAAGGAACTGATAAAGTTCAGCTGCCATTGGTTTAATACCATTCATGGCGGTTAAATATTCATCAATAGTAGGGATGTGCCCTAATTTTGAAGTGATGGCGGCTACCTCAGCAGAGGAAAGGTAAACATCAGCATCATCGCCCAAACGATTTGGAAAGTTTCGAGTTGAGGTCGACACGACAGTAGCATTGTCTTTGACTCGCGCTTGATTGCCCATACACAAAGAACATCCTGGAACCTCTGTATGTTCTGTGAGATTCTCAAATACTGTATAAGTGCCTTCTTTCTTTAGTTGCGCCTCATCCATGCGCGTAGGCGGTGCTACCCATAGTTCGGTTTTTGTTTCAGTATCATCTTTTAGCAATTGAGCTGCCGCCCTAAAGTGGCCAATATTCATCATACAAGAGCCGATAAACACTTCGTCAATCTCAGTGTTGGCAACATCTGATAACAGCTTGACATCATCCGGATCATTTGGACAGCATAAGATCGGCTCTTTAATCTCGTTCAGATCAATTTCAATCGTGGCTGCATATTCACAATTCTCGTCAGCCTCCATTAATATTGGGTTGTCTAGCCATTTTTGCATGGCCTTAATGCGCTTAGCAATGGTCTTTTTATCTTCATAGTCCATTTCTATCATTGATGACAATAAGGCAATGTTAGATTTTAAATATTCTTCAACTGGCTCCTTGTTAAGCTTAAAGGTGCAACCATTGGCAGAGCGCTCTGCAGAAGCATCGGCAAATTCAAATGCTTGCTCTAATTTTAGGTCGCCCATGCCCTCTATTTCTAAGATGCGACCCGAAAAGATATTCTTTTTGTGTTCTTTTGCAACTGTTAGTAGGCCCTTCTGGATGGCCACATATGGGATGGCGTTTACAATGTCTCTAAGGGTGATGCCTTCTTGTAGGGTGCCAGTAAATTTAACGAGTACTGATTCCGGCATGTCTAATGGCAATACGCCGATAGATGCGCCAAAGGCAACTAGCCCTGAGCCTGCTGGAAAACTAATGCCTAGCGGGAAACGGGTGTGCGAATCGCCACCAGTGCCGACTGTATCAGGCAATAACATACGATTTAACCAGGGGTGAATGATGCCATCACCAGGCTTTAATGCTACACCGCCACGAGAATGCATAAAGTCTGGCAATGAATGTTGGAGCTCTAGGTCAATAGGTTTTGGGTAGGCCGCTGTATGGCAAAAACTTTGCATCACTAGATCGGCAGAAAATCCTAAACAAGCTAATTCTTTAAGCTCATCACGGGTCATGGCACCCGTGGTATCTTGCGATCCAACTGTGGTCATGCGTGGTTCACAGTAAGTGCCTGGGCGAATGCCATCAACACCGCACGCTTTACCTACGATTTTTTGTGCTAAGGTAAAGCCGGCGCTAGATTCACTAGCATCATGTGGGCGTAAGAAAAGTCCGCTAACGGGTAAATCTAGATCTTGACGGGTTCTATCCGTAAGACCTCTACCAATAATTAGAGGGATCCTGCCACCTGCACGCACCTCGTCTGGCATAGTGGTTGGTGCCAATTCAAAGGTGGATACAACATCACCCTGAATATTGGTAATCTTTCCCTCATAAGGGTATATGGTAATTTCATCACCCATATTAAGTTTAGATACATCGCATTCGATTGGTAGTGCACCTGAATCTTCAGCAGTATTAAAAAAGATGGGCGCGATACTTTCACCTAAAACAACACTACCACCACGCTTATTGGGAACATAATTAATATCATTACCTAGGTGCCACAATACAGAGTTAATCGCAGATTTTCGTGAAGAGCCAGTGCCAACTACATCACCAACAAAGGCCAATGGCAGTCCTTTTTCTTTAAGTTCGGCAATCGTTTCCAATGGATTGTCCATTGTTTTCGTGAGCATGGACTGAGCATGTAATGGAATATCAGGTCGAGACCAGGCTTCAGTGGCCGGAGATAAGTCATCAGTATTGATTTCGCCCTGAACACGGAAAACAGTAAGTTTAATTTCAGTAGGCAATTCATTTTTAGCAATAAACCAATCGGCATTTGCCCAGGCATTCACCACTTTTTTGGCAAAGCTATTGTCAGCTGATTTCTCTAGAACAGTCTGATAAGCTTCGTAAATCAGCAGTGTTTTAGACAGTGCATCACAGGCAGTCTGCGCAGTTGCATCGATATCTAACAGTTCAATTAGTGGTGTAATGTTGTAGCCACCTAGCATGGTGCCTAGTAAAAATGTCGCCTGCTTTTGATCAATTGCATTACAATTTTGCTCGCCTTTGGCGACACTAGTTAAAAAGCTTGCCTTTACATAGGCAGCTTCGTCAACGCCAGGCGGCACCCGATGAGTTAACAAATCGAGATAGAATGCCTCATCATTGCCATTGATTAAATTTTTAACTACAGATTGAGTTTGTTCTGCATTTAATGCTAATGGAGGTAAATTGTTTTGGGCGCGCTCATCAACATGGGCTAAGTAGGCTGTTTTCATCTGCATAATAAGTGAATCATATAAAGCGTATAATTTTATCATTTATTTGAATTGACTAAACGAATTATGAAACTCAATGCTTTAACTGCAATTTCACCTGTTGATGGACGTTATTTTGACAAAACTAAAGATTTGGCAGATATTTTTAGTGAATTCGGCCTAATTAAATACCGAGTATTGGTTGAAGTTGAATGGTTACAAGCCATGGCAGATAATCAAGGTATTGAAGAAGTGCCTGCATTTAGCGCGCAGGCTAGTGAATTTTTAGCCAATATTGCAACTAATTTTTCTTTAGACGATGCGCAAGCAGTTAAAGACATTGAAAAAACCACTAACCATGATGTTAAAGCAGTTGAATATTTCTTAAAAGATAAGATTAAAAACAATTCAGAGTTAAATGCCGTTAGTGAGTTTTTCCATTTTGCCTGCACCTCTGAAGATATTAATAATTTGTCACACGCATTAATGCTAATTGATGGACGTAAGATAATGCTTAAGCAAATGAACAATGTTTTGTCATTAATTGGCAAGATGGCTAAAGACAATGCTCATATCCCAATGCTTTCTCGCACCCATGGCCAAACCGCTTCGCCAACGACAGTAGGTAAAGAAATGGCAAACTTCGCGTTTCGCCTTAAGCGCCAAATTGAACACTTAGAAAGTGTGAAAATTATGGGTAAATTTAACGGTGCAGTTGGCAACTTTAATGCACACATATCAGCCTATCCAAATCTTGATTGGCAAGTAATTTCCCAGCAGTTTATTGAAGGCTTGGGCATTAACTATGCAATGTACACCGCACAAATTGAAACCCATGATTACATGGCTGAGTACTTCCATTCTATGAATCGATTCAATACTATTTTGATTGATTATTGTCGTGATATTTGGGGCTATGTATCGTTAGGCTACTTTAAGCAAAGAACCATTGAGGGTGAAGTTGGCTCATCAACCATGCCGCACAAAGTTAATCCAATTGATTTTGAAAACGGCGAGGGTAATTTAGGCATTGCTAACGCACTGAATACACATTTAGCTGATAAGCTGGCCATCTCTCGTTGGCAGCGTGATTTGTCCGATTCAACGGTGCTTAGAAATTTAGGTGTTAGTTGTGCTCATTGTTTAGTGGCTTATGCATCGATCGCTAAAGGTATTGGCAAACTAGAAACCAACGAAGCACGCTTGCATCAAGATCTTGATTCGTCATGGGAAGTGCTTGCTGAACCTATTCAAACAGTTATGCGTCGTTATGGTATTGAAAATCCGTATGAGAAGCTAAAAGCGCTTACTCGTGGCAATACAATTGATGCACAAGTATTAGCTGAGTTTGTTAAAGATTTAGACATGCCAGAGGCAGCAAAACAAGCCTTGGCTGAATTAACACCAATGACCTATACGGGTGATGCACAAAAATTAGCACGTGATATCGAAAAACTGATATAATTTCGCGTCTTATACCTTTTTGGTGTAAGCTTTATAAAATAATACAGGAGCAAAAAACCCATGGTTAAAATTAGACTAGCCCGAGGTGGAGCCAAGAAAAAACCTTTTTATTCAATTGTAGCAACAGACTCACGCAAGCGTAGAGACAGTGGTTATATTGAGCGTATCGGATACTTTAATCCGGTTGCTCGTGGACAAGAAGTTAGGCTTACTATCGAAGAAGACAGATTAGATTACTGGACATCAAAAGGTGCACAAATTTCTGATCGCGTTCAACAACTTGTTAAAGAATTCAAAGACCCTTCAATCCGTGAAAAGCGTGTGGCATCTCAAGATGCTAGAGCAGCAGCAGTTGCAGCTAAATTAGCGGCAGAGGCTAAAGCTAAAGCGGACGAAGAAGCTAAAGCTGAAGCAGAAGCGGCGTCAGAGGAAGCAGCAGCTGAATAAGCAGTGAGCAATAACTCTACCAATAAAAGGCTATTAATCGGACAGATTAATGGCCTTTTTGGCGTCCAGGGTTGGGTGAAATTATTTTCACATGCCAATCCTAGAAAAAATATTTTGTCTTACCAGCCTTGGCATGTTGAGGTTGATGGTCAGTGGAAAACGCTTGAAATTGTTAAGGGTCGAGTACAAGGAAAGACTATTGTCGCCCAACTTAAAGACGTGAATGATCGAGAGGTTGCCAGGAATTATATTGGTACAGATATTTATATTGAAAGAGATCAATTGCCTAAATTACCTAAGGGTGAGTATTACTGGGATGAGCTAACAGGCTTAGAAGTTGTTAACACTACCGGTGTTAAGCTCGGTAAGATCTCTTATATGGTCGATACCGGCTCAAATAATGTCATGGTGATCAATGGAGAGAAAGAACATTGGGTGCCTTATATTGAGCCATTTTTGATCAATATAGACATGGATACACGTCAGATCTTGGTTGATTGGGACGAAGATTTTTAGTTCTAATTAATAGACAATAAAAAAGCCTGCATATCAGCAGGCTTTTTTATTATTTGATGAAAGTTGATTAGTTAATTAACGCCTTGTCAATGCCAATGTTTTCTAAGAAGTGTCTAACCCTAGTATTGGTACCAACAATAGTAATATCAGCTGACTTCTCAATACAAATATTGCAAATTTCTGAAATTGCACGTGATGTTGTATAGTCAATCACAGGTACGTTAGATAGATCTAAAATCACTCTATCATAGTTACCTTTGGTAGAAAAGTCTCTAACAATGCCTTTAGCTGAGCCGAAACTCATTGGGCCGTTTAGCTGATAAAACAGCGTGTTTCCGGCGCGGATTAATTCTTGATGAGTTTCATCTAGATGTGAGGCTTCCTCAATAGTTTGAACGGAAACGATGCTTGCTAATTGTACGTCTGTCATTCTTTGCAAGAAGATAAGGCTAGCCATCACCAGGCCAACACCAACGGCAGCCATTAGATTGTAAAACACAGTAATTCCCAATACAACAATCATGATTAGAGCGCCAGATTTAGGCGCAGCAAGCAATCCTTTTAAGTATTCCCAATCGATAATATCAGTACCTACTTTAACTAAAATCGCACCCAACACTGCTAGGGGTATTTCTTTTGCGTATTGTGCGCCACCTAATACAATAGCAAGTAACAGTACTGCGTGTAGTGCGCCAGAGATAGGTGTTAAGCCGCCAGCTTTTACGTTGGTCATGGTACGCATGGTGGCACCCGCACCTGGAAGGCCGCCAAATAAACCAGAAAAAGTATTACCAATACCTTGACCGATTAGCTCACGGTCAGATTTGTGATGCGTGCGCGTAATTTCATCTGATACCAATGACGTTAGTAATGAGTCAATAGAGCCTAATACTGCAAGCATCATGCCTGCTGCCATCATATCAACAACAATGCTAGCTTCCCAAACTGGCATATGAAAGCTAGGCAAGCCAGTTGGAATGTCGCCAAGAATCATTGCATTTAATGGCTCAGCAGTTGATGAGAACATCTCTGGAAAAAACAATAAAACCAAAGTACCTGTTATTAATGCAAACAAAGGTGCTGGAATAAATTTACCAATTTTTTTAGGTAGTAAGTACACGGTAGCAAGGGTTATAGCTGCAATTGAGATAGCGCCAATATTAACAAAATGCTCTTTTACTTCGCCTAATTCAGAGAAGATTCCTAATGTCGAGCCTTTGATTTCATAAAATCCCAAAACCTGAGGAATTTGTAAAATAATAATGATTACACCAATGCCCGTCATAAAGCCAGAAGTTACTGGGTGAGGCATCAAATTAATAAATCGGCCTAACTTTAGTAGACCAAAGATAATTTGAAATAAACCACCTAAAACAACTGTTGTAAAGGCAATTGCAAGGCCGGCACCCAGCGCCGCATCTTGAGTATAGACAAGGCCAGTGGACGGATCAATGGAGCCTGAAAAATAAGTAACAAATTGAGTAACAACAAGTGCCATTACAACTGTCATAGGGCCTGTAGGGCCAGATACTTGAGCACCGGTACCACCGAATAATGCAGCAAGGAAGCCGGTAATGATTGCACCATATAGTCCAGCGATGGCGCCAGCGCCCGAAGCTAAGCCCATGGCAATTGCAAACGGAAGAGCTACAACACCAGCGGTAATACCACCAGTAATATCGCCACGTATATTATTAAAATGTAAATTTTCAATCAATCTCATGAATTAACCCTTGTTATATATAAGAAATAAATAAAGTTGACTTTAAAAAGCCAGGCTTAATATTATACAAAAATACACTTATTAAATGGAGGTATTATTATATAATATTGAACTAATATTCTTTTAGCTTGCTAAGAGATTTTTCAATAGCAACAGGCTATTTTTTTTAAATTGGAATACACAATGAACAAGATTGCAAGATTTTTACCATTTCTAGCGTGGATTGGCGAAATTAGAAACTCAAATGTATTGAAAGCAGATATGGTTGCAGGTTTGACTGTAGCGCTAGTGCTAGTACCACAATCGATGGCTTATGCGCAACTTGCAGGTTTGCCACCACAGCATGGTTTATATGCATCATTCTTGCCGGTAATGATTGCAGCGTTAATGGGTTCGTCTCGTCAGTTAGGTACTGGTCCAGTTGCTGTTGTGTCACTACTAACAGCAGCAGCGGTGCCAACCATCTTGCCTGAAGGTGCAAGCATGGAAGAATATGTTATATATGCATCGCTACTAGCCTTTTTAGTGGGAATTTTTCAGTTTGCACTAGGCGCATTAAAACTGGGTTTTGTAATTAATTTCTTGTCTCATCCTGTTGTGGTTGGTTTTACTAACGCTGCTGCAATTATTATCGGAACATCGCAATTAAATAAAATTTTTGGCGTTGTTAAAGGTGATGGTGAGCACACGTATGAACAAGTGTGGGGTACGATTGCTAATGCTGCCTCGAATACACACATGGCTACTTTAATGATTGCGCTTTTGGCTTTTGCAATTATGATTGCAGTTAAAAAATACGCGCCAAAACTACCAGGTGTTTTGTTAGCAGTGGCAGTAACAACAATCATTGCCTGGTTAATTGATTTTGGCGGTTCAGTTGAAGCTGGCGGTTATGGTGGCGCAATTGTTGGGTTTATTCCAGAAGGATTGCCACCATTGGTAATTCCAGGTTTTGACTTTTCAGTCATAAATCAAATGATTGTCACAGCAATAACTATTGGTTTGATTGGTTTTATGGAGGCAATTTCAATTGCAAAGGCGATGGCAGCCAAAACTAAACAGCGCCTTGATGCTGATCAGGAGCTAATGGGCCAAGGCTTGTCTAATGTAGTTTCAAGTTTTTTCCAAGGTTATGCAGTATCGGGCTCGTTCTCTCGCTCTGCGGTTAACATTTCTGCTGGTGCGGTTACAGGATTTTCATCAGTGGTAACTGCAGTGATTGTTGGTATTACGCTATTATTCTTAACACCACTTTTATGGCATTTGCCTCAAGCAACATTAGCTGCGGTGATTATTATGGCGGTTATTAATTTGATTAAATTTGCACCGATTTTGCACGCTTGGAAAGTTGAAAAGCATGATGCGATTGTTGCGGTTACTGCGTTTACATTGACATTATTATTTGCGCCACATTTGGAAAATGGTATTGTAATCGGTGTTATTTTATCGTTGGCTTTATTCTTGTACCGTACAATGGAGCCAAGATTTACTGAGTTATCTGCACATGATGGATCAACTATGCTGGTTAATGCATTAGAAAATAAACTCGAGAGCTGTGAAGTGGTATCAATTGTTAAATTTTCTGGCTCTTTATACTTTGGTAATGCAGGTTATTTTGAAGATAAAATTTTAAAACTCATTGCCGATAAGAAGCAATGCTTAAGGTACGTTATTGTGGATATGGCGGGCATCAATCAGATTGATGCATCAGGTGAAGATGTATTGGCAGGCCTATTAGATAGATGCTCTGGCGCAGGTGTTGAAATTTTATTTGCTCGAACTGAAGGTATTGAAAAAGTACTTGAACGCTCTGGATTTATGAAAAAGTATGGCAAAGATCGTTTTTATGATCGTCGTACAGATGCATTGCGCTTCGCCTGGAAAGAATTAGGTGATGATGAAGCGGCTTCTAAGAGCCCTTTAAAGCATTTAATTTCTTAATGAATTATTAAGAAATTTCAAAAAAATCCAAGCTAAGGCTTGGATTTTTTTTGGATGATCATATGTTTTTATAAATTTTCATAAAAAGCCTTAACAAAATAAAGCCCTTGTGGTTGTGCAGTTGCGCCAGCTTGTTTGCGATCTTGGAAGTCTAATACTTCCTTAACCCATTCAACTGGTCGTTCACCTTTGCCGACTTTAAGTAGCGTGCCTACAATATTGCGAACCATATGATGCAAAAAGGCATTGGCTTTAATGTCCAGCAAGACATCGTCACCATCTTTGGTTAGACGAATAAACTCAATGGTTTTAATGGGTGATTTTGCCTGACACAAGCTACCTCTAAAAGAAGAGAAATCATGCTCGCCTAATAAGTATTGAGCTGCCTTGTTCATGTGATCAATGTTTAGTGATCTAGGCTCCCAAAGAGAGTGATGGCCAATAATGGCCGAGCGTACTTTGGTGTTGTGAATTTTGTAATGATAGCGCCTGGCAAATGCATTAAAACGTGCATGAAAATTCTCATCTACTTGTTTTGCCCAAGTGAAGTTCACATCGTGTGGCAAATTAACATTACCACCAAATAGCCAAGCCTTATCTTCACGAATTGCGTGAGTTTCAAAATGAATCACCTGTTCAATAGCATGCACACCAGCATCAGTTCTGCCAGAGCAAAACACCCTTACAGGGTGATCAGCAATACTAGAAAGGGCTTTTTCAACCACTTGCTGTACGGTGCGAATGCCAGATTTTTGTAGTTGCCATCCATGAAAGTCGGTACCCATGTATTCAACGCCTAATGCTATTTTCATAATTAAACATGTGTGTAAAATTGATTTAACTATTTTAACCACATAAAGAGCACCCCGTGAAAAATGAAGCAACTGGCCTGAAGAGAATTTTTACTGCTTATGAGTTTTCAATGAAAGGCTTAAAAGCTTGTTATCAATCTGAAGCAGCCTTCAGACAAGAAGTGTGGCTGTCAATCTTCTTACTGCCAATGGCATTCATTTTTGGCAAGACGGGCGTTGAGCAAGTTATTTTAATAGCAACTGTATTTTTGGTGCTTATTGTAGAAATTCTTAATTCAGCTATTGAGTCTGTGGTGGACCGTATTGGTGATGAGTATCACGTACTTTCTGGCGCCGCCAAAGATATGGGTTCTGCAGCAGTGTGGTTATCTCTAATGCTACTAATCATTACATGGCTGATTATTCTAATCTAGAGGGTCAAATTGACTCACCGGTTGAGTGTTTTGTTTTTGACTCAATCCCAAGTACCAATGATTTTCTTTCATCGCTGACGTTTTCTAAAACAACACAGGTTTGTATTGCTAGGGAACAAACTCAGGGCAAAGGCCAATATGATCGTACCTGGTTAAGTCAAAAAGATACCAATGTTTTATTCTCAATTAGACATGTATTTGATACTTCTGTATCTTTAAACGGCCTAAGTTTAGTAATAGGGCTTGCTGTTGTAAATACTTTAGAAGAGTTAGGCTTAGCGAATGTTAAACTTAAGTGGCCAAATGATGTTTTTTTCAATGAGAAAAAAATGGCAGGCATCTTAATTGAAAATTCCGTTCAAGGAAAAAGCCAATCAGTAGTCATTGGGCTTGGCTTGAATTACAAGCTTAATCAAGCATTTGAATGCGACACACCTTGGGTTGATTTGGCGAGTGTATTACAGAAACTGCCAAGTATTGAAGATTTGAGTGCCGTATTAATCAATACCATATTGAAATATTGCCAACTCTTTGCAGCTCAAGGATTGACTTATTTTTTAAAGTCTTGGCAGGCTGTGGATTATCTAGCTGGAAAAGGCGCTGAGGTTGATATTGATAATCAAACATTGCAAGGTGTTATTATGGGTGTTAGTCAGCAAGGTGCACTAATGATAAAGACGGATAGTAAGGTCGTTGAAGCCTATAGCTCCAAACAAATACGCCTTATTTAGGGTAAGATAACTTCTAGACATTTAATCAAATTATCATGGCTCTAAATACCCTTACCGTTAAAAACATCAAAAAAAAATACGCACGTCGAGAGGTGGTATCAGATGTTTCTTTTGAGGTTAAATCAGGTGAAATTGTTGGTTTACTAGGGCCAAATGGCGCTGGAAAAACCACTTGTTTTTATATTGCTTGCGGGTTGGTGAGAGCAGACAAGGGGCAAGTATTTATTGATGGCACCAAGGTTAGTAAAATGCCAATGCATAAGCGTTCAAAGCTAGGATTGGGTTATCTGCCCCAAGAGCCTTCAATTTTTCGAAAATTATCGGTCGAAGATAATATTATGGCGGTATTGGAATTAAACCCTGAACTTGATAAAACAAAACGAAAGCATCGGCTTGAAGAGTTGTTGGCTGAGTTTAATATTGAACACATTCGCCATATCGATGGACTTAGTTTGTCTGGCGGCGAAAGGCGACGTGTGGAAATAGCCAGAGCATTAGCCATGGACCCTAAGTTTATTCTATTAGATGAGCCATTTGCTGGCGTTGATCCTATTTCTGTGGGCGATATTCAGCAAGTTATTTTTCATTTAAAAGATAAAGGTATCGGTGTGCTAATTACCGATCATAACTATCGCGAAATGCTGGATACTTGCGATCATTCTTATGTCTTGCACGCTGGCGGTATCATTGCTCAAGGTGACAAACAAACCATTCTAGATAATGCAGAGGTTAAGAAAGTATATCTAGGTGAATCGAATGTCAGTCACTAAGCCTTTTATTACGCTCGGTATTGAAAGTTCGTGCGATGAGACCGGTATTGGCCTGTATCACAGTGAAAAAGGCCTAATTGGACACCAGTTGTTTTCACAGGTGGAAATCCATGCGGAGTATGGCGGTGTTGTTCCAGAGTTGGCATCACGTGATCATATTCAGCGCACATTACCATTAATCAAGGACGTTCTTGCAGAAGCAAAATTAACTTTGTCAGATATTAGTGGTATTGCCTATACAGCAGGCCCTGGTCTTGCTGGTGCATTACTGGTTGGTAGTGCGGTTGCCAAATCATTAGCCTGGAGTTTAAAAATTCCATCGCTTGGTGTGCATCATATGGAAGGGCATTTATTGGCACCTTTGTTAGAAGATCAACAGCCAAGCTTTCCATTTGTTGCTTTGCTAGTGTCAGGTGGCCACACCATGTTGATTGATGTTAAAGCTATTGGTGAATACGAAATACTGGGTGAGTCATTAGACGATGCCGTGGGCGAGGCATTTGATAAAACTGCCAAAATTCTAGGTCTTGGTTATCCTGGTGGCCCAGCTTTGGCGCAGCTTGCACAACAGGGCAATCAAGATGCATTTAAATTTCCACGACCAATGATTGATCGCCCAGGACTAGATTTTAGTTTCAGTGGTCTTAAAACATTTGCCCGCAATACCTTTGCCAAGCATCCTGAGCAAAAAGCTGATATTGCCAAGGCATTTGAAGTAGCCGCTACTTCAACGCTAATGATCAAATGTAGACGTGCTTTGGAGCAAGCCAATAGAAAAACTTTAGTAGTGGCGGGCGGCGTTAGTGCTAATTTATCTTTGCGTCAAGAATTAGACGCAATGGGATTAAAGCTAGGTGTTGATGTATTTTATCCACGACAAGAATTTTGCACGGACAATGGCGCCATGATTGCATTAGCGGGTCATTTGCGTCTAAGCAAAGGCCAAGTTACAGCTGGTGGCGAAATCACCATTCAGCCAAGATGGAGTCTAGAAGATCTGGAGGTGGTGTGAGTCAGCTCGCCAAGGTACTGACACGAGCCTCAACTGGGCTTGATGCGCCTATTGTTACCATTGAAGTGCACATTTCAGGTGGCTTGCCTGGATTTTCAATTGTAGGATTGCCTGAAGGTGCGGTGAAAGAAAGCAAAGATCGAGTGCGCTCTGCACTAATGAACTCAAACTTTAAAATGCCCAAGGGGCGCATTACTGTTAGCCTGGCTCCTGCTAATCTACCAAAACATGGCGGACGTTATGATTTGCCTATTGCTTTAGGTGTATTAATTGCCTCGGGTCAAATCAAGCCAAGCATTGATATATCAAAATTTGAAAGCTATGGTGAGCTTGGATTAGACGGGCTATTACACACAACAGAAGGATTGCTACCTGCGATTATTGAAGCAAATAAAGCTAAGCATGGTGTGATTGTGCCTTTCGATAATTACGCACAGTGCGCACTGGTTGAGCAAGTTCAAATAGTGCCTGCTAAACATTTATTGCAAGTTTGTGAATTTTTAACAGGGCTAGTTACGCCTCAAAGTCCAGCTGTTCAAGCAAAAATTAAGCCTAAGTATGAGAATGATTTTTCTCAAGTCAAGGGTCAGTATCACGCAAAGAGAGCTTTGGAAATCGCTGCAAGTGGCGGACATAATTTACTTTTTAGAGGTGTTCCAGGCTCAGGGAAAACCATGTTGGCAGAAAGACTACCCTCTATCATGCCGCCACTAAGCACAGAGAAGGCCTTAGAGCATGCTGCAATTTGTTCAGTGGCTAACAAAGTAATTAATTCATCACAAATTTACGTGCGACCCTTTCGTTCGCCACATCATTCTTCATCAGCAGTTGCATTGGTTGGTGGCGGGTCAAATCCCAAGCCAGGTGAAATTTCTCTAGCACATGAAGGCGTATTGTTTTTAGATGAACTGCCAGAATTCCAACGCCAAGTTTTAGAAGCGTTGAGACAGCCTTTAGAAAGTGGGGAAGTTCATGTCTCTCGAGCTCAACAGCAAGTAACTTTTCCGGCAAATTTCCAACTTGTTGCTGCAATGAATCCCTGCCCGTGTGGCTACTTTGGGGATGGCACATCTAAGTGCCATTGCACTGAGGATCAAGTTAATAAATATCAGATGAAAATTTCTGGCCCTCTGCTGGATCGAATTGACATGGTGCTTGATGTGCCGCCATTGCCAAAAGAGATGTTACTATCTCAACAAAATAATGACATAGAAAATAGCGAAACAATCAGAGCTCGCGTGCTTGATTGTTATAATAGGCAGCTGCAAAGACAAGGAAAGTTAAATGATCAGCTAAATACAGCTGAAGTAGATAATTTGATTGTTTTGAACACTGATAACAAGCAACTATTGGAAAGTGTGATTGATAAATTACACCTTTCAGCAAGAGCTTATCATCGAATTTTAAAAGTGGCTAGAACCATTGCTGATTTAGATCATTCGCAAGCTGTTGAACAGCAGCATTTGATCGAAGCAATTGGGTATCGCCGACATAATGGATAGAAAAATGGTAATAATTCCTGCAATTGATTTAAAAGATGGCCAGTGTGTTCGCCTTAGACAAGGCTTGATGGATGACACAACAGTATTTTCAGATAATCCGGTTGATATGGCGGCTCAGTGGGTTGAACAAGGTGCTAAGCGTCTGCATTTGGTGGATCTTAACGGTGCCTTTGAAGGTAAGCCAGTGAATGCTACCAGCGTTACCGAGATAACCAAAGCCTTCCCAGATTTGCCTGTACAAATCGGCGGCGGCATTCGAAATATGAAAATTGCCAATACTTATATTGAAGCAGGTATTAGTTATTTAATTATCGGCACAATGGCGGTAACTCATCCTGAATTTGTTTCTGAGTTATGTCGAGAATTTCCAGGAAAAATCATTGTTGGGCTAGATGCTAATAATGGCTTGGTGGCTACTGAAGGTTGGGCAAAGCAAACCGATTTACATGTGGTTGATCTGGCTAAAAAATTCGAACAAGATGGTGTTAGCTCAATTGTTTATACTGATATTGCTCGTGACGGCATGATGCAAGGTGTTAATGTCGAAGCCACTGCAGACCTAGCCAAACAAACTTCAATTGATATTATTGCCTCAGGTGGTATTACTAATATGGACGATATTACTAATTTATTAAGTGCATCACATCACGGTATTGGTGGCGCAATTACTGGTCGAGCAATTTATGAAGGTACGCTTGATTTTGCTAAGGCGCAACAACTCTGCGATCAGCAAGGCTAATGAATATTGAAGTTGCTTACGCATTAGAAAATGAGCAAACCTTGTTGAATATAGAAGTGTCGGAAGGTATTAGTCTAAAGCAAGCCATCGAAGATTCAGGTATATTGGTGCTTTATCCACAAATTGATTTAAGCAAAGATAAGACTGGAATTTTTGGAAAAATAGCCAAACTTGATGTAGTTTTACGCGATAAGGATAGGGTAGAAATATATCGCCCGCTCATAGCCGATCCTAAACAGGTACGTAAAGAACGCGCTGCCCAAGGTAAAAAAATGCGCAGTGGTAAAAAATCCTAATTTTTGGTAAAATATCGCTTTAGATTAAAAAATATTACATGAACGAAGATCAGCCTCCCTCGACACAGTCATTCTTAGCAAAACTGTTCAAACAGTTTTTTCATACGCCATTAAATTCTATTGATGCGCTTTTAGAAGCGTTAAAAGAATCTGAAGAAAACCATATTATTGATTCCCATAGTCGTAGTATTATCGAAGGCACATTGCAGCTTGAAAATATGGAAGTGCGCGATGTCATGGTGCCAAAGTCAAAAATGATCACTATTAAGCATAATGCAAATGCTAAAGAATTGCTCGATATCATGATTAATTCAGCACACTCTCGCTTTCCTATTATTGATTTAAAACGCCATAAAATTCAAGGCGTTATTCTTGCTAAAGACTTGTTAAGCTATTTGGCGGGCGATAAGCGTAGTGACTTTAATTACAAAGAGTATGTGCGTAGTGCGATATTGGTGCCAGAAAGTAAAACACTTGGTGCGCTACTTAGAGATTTTCAGCAAAATAAATCACACATGGCAATCGTTATGGATGAGTACGGTGAGATTGCTGGCTTGATCACGTTAGAAGATGTTTTAGAGCAAATTGTGGGCGAGATCGAAGATGAACATGACCTAGAAGAAGACAACATTATTGATTTTGGCGATGGCCGTTATTTGCTTAAAGCCAATACGCCTATTGAAGAATTTGATGAATTCTTTAACACAACACTAGCGATTGACAATGTTGATACGGTGGCTGGTTTTGTTATTGGCGGCTTTACTAGATTGCCAGAGCAAATGGATGAAATCACATTACAAGGATTTAATTTTAAAATATTAAAAACAGATTCTCGTCGCATTCACCTTCTTGAAGTGGTGCGTGATATAGAGAAAGGTAAGGTTTAATGGATATTCTCATTAGTGTTTTTCTAATGGGTTTTCTGGGTGGTGTGCATTGTTTGGGAATGTGTGGTGGTGTGGTTGCCATGTTAACTGCTAGCCTTGATCCAGAGGTTAAAGCCAATCCTAAAAAAGTAGCATTATTTCATCTTAATTACAATCTGGGTAGGGTTCTTAGTTACGTCTTAATGGGTGCCATATTTGGCCTACTTGGTGCATTGTTAACTCAATCATTACAAATGGATGTGATTGACAAGAGTCTTAGAATATTTTCAGGTGTATTGATGATCATGGTGGGCTTGTATATTGCTGGCTGGTCTTCAGGCATTCAAATTTTAGAAAAAATTGGCGCAAAGTTTTGGGCAATATTACAACCCTTAACAAAGCGATTTTTACCAATTAGAAGTTTAAAAAGCGCTTTTTTTACAGGGTTGTTATGGGGTGGCATCCCATGTGGTTTGGTTTATGGCGCACTTAGTTTTTCAATTATTTCTGGCTCTGCTACGCAAGGTGCTATGATTATGTTGGCATTTGGCTTAGGCACATTGCCAAGCTTGTTGTTGATGGCGAGTTTATCCACACAGCTAACACGGTTTGTGCAAAAACCCATGGTTAGAAAAGCATCGGGCTTAATGATTATTGGCTTAGGTATTGTGGCATTATGGATGCCAATTAGCACATTGATTAAAGATGTGAGTCATGCTAATATGCAAATGATTAACACACCAATGAATGTGCCAATGCTCACGCCTAACAATGAAAAAAAATTCCCAACACCAACTGATTTTGATTACTTAACTTAAGCATATGTCATTAGAAAATACCGCACAACTAGCCATTGATTTATTAAAAACACACGATATTACTGATTATGAGATTTCTATCAGCTCTAGCTCCGGCGTATCGACAGCAGTTCGATTAGGCAAGGTTGAAACTCTTGAATATCACTTAGACAAAAGCTTTGATATTAATGTTTATATGGGTAACTCAAAGGGCCATGCCTCGAGTGTGGATCTAAGTGATGATGGTATTCTTAAAACCATCGAATCAGCTTGTTTGATTGCTAAATACACACAAGATGATCCATTTAACGGCCTAGCACCAAAAGAGCTAATGGCTTTTGATGTGCCAGATTTAGACATGTATCATCCTTGGGAGCTTGACCCTAGTCATAGTATTGAGTTAGCAACGCAATGTGAGGCTGCTGCACTAGATCAAGATGATATTAGCAATTCTGATGGCGCTGAAGTATCAAGCTTTCAGGGTGAAGGCTTATATGCTAATTCAAACGGTATGATGAGCGTGCAAAAAGGCGCCAAACATTCGCTTAGTTGTAGTGTGATTGCCAAGAAAAATAAAGATATGCAAACAGGCTACGAATATACAGCAGCACTAGATGCACAAGATTTAGAAGCGCCAGAACTGGTTGGAAAAAAAGTGGCCAAGTTAGCAGCTGATAAATTAGGCGCTCGTTCGTTGTCTTCACGTAAATGCCCGGTGATTTTTTCACCACGTTTATCTGGCGGGCTATTTTCACAATTAATTGGCGCTTTAGCAGGTGCTAGACAATATAAAAAATCAACATTTTTATTAAATAGTATTGATCAAATTGTATTGCCAGAAACCATCAGCGTACTTGAAAATCCTTTTGCTTTAAAAACCATTGGCGCCAAAGCGTTTGATAGAGATGGTGTTTTAAAAAGAAGGCAATATTTTGTTGAATCTGGCCAGGTGAAAAGCTACGTATTAAGCCAATATTCGGCCAATCAACTAGGCTTGCAAACCACGGCCAATTCAGGCGGTGTCAATAATCTAATTATTGAGCATCAGTTTAAAGGTGATTTAGGCGACATGATTAAAACCATGGATAAAGGTGTACTAGTAACAGAGCTTATGGGCCAAGGTGTTAATACAACAACGGGTGATTATTCTCGTGGAGCGCTTGGATTTTGGGTAGAAAATGGCGAGATACAATATCCGGTTTCTGGTATTACCATCGCAGGAAATTTAAAAGATATGTTGTTAGGCATTGAGCAGATTGGTACAGATGTCGATCATCGTAATAATATCAAAGTAGGCTCTATCATGATCAATCAAATGACCATTGCTGGCGAAGTGTAATGAAGTACGACATAGTCATTAATGGCGGTGGTATGGTGGGTCAGGCGTTTGCATTAAGCATGGCCAATGCTAATTACAGTATTGCTATTATTGAGCCGAACAATCCTAATCCTACATTAACGAAAGAATTTCATACGCGTGTTAGTGCCATTACCCCAAAATCTGAACAACTACTCAAAGACATTGGCGCTTGGGGTTTAATTCAACGAAAGCATGCATTTACTGACACCAATGTCTGGGATCAAAATTCACATGGTACGTTAGAGTTTCACGCTAAAGATGAAAGCCTAGATTATCTGGGTCATATTATTGAGAATGACGCCATTCAATCAGCACTATTTGCCGCACTTAAAAAAACCAATGTTGATTTTATTAAAGCAAAGCTTGAAAATATTAAAAAAACTGACAATGGCTACCAGGTAATATTGGACAATGGTGAGCAGCTAGAGTGTGAGTTGTTGATTGCATCAGATGGCGCAAGATCACGCATTAGAGAGTTATTAGCCATTGAATTTAGCGAGCACAACTATCAGCAAAAAGCTATTGTTTGTAATATAAAATCTCAAAATGGTTTTAAAGATGCAACTTGGCAGCGATTTTTGTCAGACAGTATTATTGCTTTATTGCCACTCAGCGACACTCATGCATCTATTGTTTGGTCGGCGCAAAATTCACTAGCCGATGAATTAATAGCATTAGACGACCAAGAATTTGCAAAGCGCTTGTCAGCAGGGGTTGAATATCGATTTGGTGAATTTGAAGTACTAAGCAGTATTCAAGCTTTTCCACTGATCGAACGCAGCTCTAAAGAATATGTAAAGGAAAATTTGGTATTAATTGGCGACGCTGCGCATAATATCCATCCACTTGCTGGCCAGGGTGTAAATCTTGGTTTTGCCGATGTTGCTGAGCTTTCGTCGCAATTATGTAGAAGTGACAAGTCTTTGGCTAATTATTCTGTATTGCGACAATATGCTAGAGCTAGAAGATTTGACAATGAGCTAATGGCAAAAACCATGACTGGACTAAATTGGATTTATAAAGAAAACAATGAGCCACTTAGATGGTTGCGCGGTTTTGGCATGAACATCATTAACGAAACTCCGGCGCTTAAATCATTCTTACAAGAGCACGCACTAGGAAATTCTTAAAATAATTAATAAATGCTCGATGGCGTAATAATTGCATCAAGCGTTACATCCCAATCTTGTGTCTCAAGCTGCTCAACGTGCTGGCAATCAAATGCAAGTCCAATTAATGTAGGTTTTTCGCTAGATTTTTGATCTTTTTTAAAGGCTAATGTGCGATCGTAATAGCCACCACCCATGCCAATGCGATTTTTATCGCTGTCAAAACCCACTAATGGCATAAATACAATATCAAGCTGTTCTGCACTGATAATTTCAGTAGAAATTGGCTCTGGAATGCCATATTGATTATTTCTAAAATTTTCACCAACTTTTGCAAATTTAAGGCTTTTATCGACTAATATTGGTAAATAAGTATTTATTTCTTGTTTTTTTAGGAAGTTTTGTAAGTATTTCGGATCAACTTCACCATCATTTGGCAAGTAAAGGGCGATTTTTTGATCTTTATTAAAATTTACGATTTTTTTGATATTACTGAGTAAATTAATGGCAAGTTTATCCCGAACAACGATGCTGATATTACGTCTTTTTTGTCGAAGGGATTGGCGTAGTGCGTTCATATTTGCATTATAGCCGAAGAATATAGTGCCTATTGTGCCGTGTTGGCTTAAAACCTGAACCAGTAAGGCTCAAGGCGGAAATTCGAAGAGTACCGCAGGCTTCCCACTTCGAGGTGGGCTTGCACAATAGCAATCTATCTCATATCCTTAGTTGTTTATTTATCGGCTCAGGGGACGTAGCCAAACAAAAGTACAATAGACAAATATTATTATCACCTCTTACAATTAAATTGGCACACTTTTTATAAAAATAAACTTATATGTCTGTCATTAATAGGCGTAATATTTATAAAAATGTGCCTTATTAAAATAGAATAGTGTTATTGCATTTTGGGTGAGAATGTCAAGCTATTTATCTTGTACTTTAATACTGCCTTTCACTATGTGAGTGGTGAGCCCTATCATCAGCATAAAATTTATAGTGGTTATTCTCGAGAAAGACAAACAGAACTGCTAAATCAAGGCATTGATATTAATATTGTAGATTAGCGTAAAATCTACCCTATCTATATTTAGGGTGATTATTGTGAGCGATACTAATTTTTCTTGTCTGGGATTGCGAGTCGATCTTTTAAAAAACTTAACCAGTTTGGGCTATGAGTCAATGACGCCTATTCAGGCATTAAGCTTGCCGCCGATTCTATCCGGCAAGGATGTTATTGGCCAGGGAAAAACTGGCTCAGGAAAAACAGCCGCCTTTGGCTTGGGGCTGTTGCAAAAATTGGATGTCAAAGCATTCAGAGTGCAATCTATTGTTTTATGCCCGACACGTGAATTGGCCGATCAAGTGGCCAATGAAATTCGTAAGTTAGCTAGAGCTGTTCATAATATTAAAGTATTAACCTTATGTGGTGGTGCACCATTTGGGCCACAAATCGGCTCTTTAGAGCATGGCGCACATATTGTAGTTGGCACACCTGGACGTATTGAAGAGCATTTACGCAAGCGTACACTGAAGCTTGAGCATGTTGATATGCTGGTTTTAGATGAGGCTGATCGCATGCTAGATATGGGTTTTCAAGATGCGATTGACGATATTATTGAAAAAATTCCTAGCAATCGACAAACTTTACTATTTAGTGCTACTTATCCACAAGAAATTGAAGATATTGCGCAACGTGTGATGAAAGATCCGGTTTCTGTGAGTGCACCTTCAACGCACGAAGAATCCACTATTAAACAGCACTTTTATCAAATCAATTCTGATGATGAGCGCATGAATGCTTTGCGTTTGTTGCTAGCGAAGCACAAGCCTGAATCTGCCTTGGTTTTTTGTAATACTAAGCGCGACACTCAAGATGTTGCTGATGAGCTTATTTACTATGGTTTTTATGCATTGGCGATTCATGGTGATTTGGATCAACGAGAGCGTGATCAAGCGCTAATTCGTTTTTCTAATAAAAGTATTTCAGTGTTGGTGGCAACTGATGTTGCTGCTAGAGGCTTGGATATCGATGCATTGGATTTGGTAATAAACTTCAATGTTGCCCACGATCCTGAAGTACATGTTCATCGTATTGGCCGTACTGGCAGAGCAGGACGTAGCGGTATTGCTGCAACTTTCTATAGCGATAAAGAGACTCGAAAGCTCGATGAGTTAAACATTGATATCAGTACTGATGAACTACCAAGCGATGCTCTTTTGGATAGGCCGATTAAAAAGCCTGCAATGACGACACTGAAAATTGACGGTGGTAAAAAACAGAAACTACGCCCAGGTGATATCGTTGGTGGCCTTACTGGCAAAGATGGCATTCCAGGCGACAAAATCGGAAAAATTACTGTTTCTAGTAATTGGTCATATGTGGCAGTAGAATCAAGTTTAGTTAAGGTGGCACTAAAGAAAATTCAAAATGATAAGCTCAAAGGAAAAACCTTTAGAGTGAGGATTTTGTCTTAGTCTAGAATGGTTTTTAGTAGTGCAATGGTTTGATCCATAGACATCTCTAAATTTTGAAATAATTCAGCTTTACTGTTGTGATTGGCGTCATCAGAAATGCCTTTAATTAAAGTAATAGGTATGTCATATCTATTGGCCACATAAGCAATCGCAAAGCCTTCCATATCGACCATATCAGCACCATTATTAATACTTACGGCGTTAGTGATGAATTGATCGCCCGTTGTTAAAATCATGGCTTTATCGGCATGTTTGGGTACATGGCAATCAATACGCTGATACATATCTTGTTGATAATCATCAAAAGGGATAAAGGTATCGTGCTGTGTGACTGAGCTAATAAAATGAGCACTACCTGTAGGAATAGAATTAATCGCACCTGCAAGGCCGATGTTAATGAGTCGATCAATATTAAATCTATTGATCAGCGTGGTTGCTGCCAATGTGCTGGCGACTTTGCCAATGTTGGATTCAATCAGGGTGATGTGATTGTTTTGGTAGACTTTATAGCCTAGATGATTATCAATTTTAGTTAGCTTGTAAGTAGCGATGATTTTATCAACCTCTTCGCGCATGGCGCAAACAATACCAACTTTAGTCATAGGTTATTTGTGCATTAACTTGTATATCTAAATCTACTCTGGCTTTTAAAAAGCTAAGCTCAATGACGCACTCAAGAGCAACTACATTAGCTTTTAGAGTTTTTATTAGTTGGCTGACTGCCTTAACACTTCCGCCTGTTGCCAGTAGATCGTCAACAATTAATACTTTGTCATTAGCTGAAATGGAATTTTCATGTAGCTCAAAAGAATTTTGACCGTATTCTAATTGGTAGTCAATACTAATACATTGATCGGGTAGTTTGCCTGGTTTGCGGACCATGACAAACGGTACGCCAATTTTATAAGCAACAGCGGCGCCGAAAATAAAGCCTCTGGCGTCCAGGCCAACAATTTTATCAATGGAGTCTTGGTTGTATTTGCTGGCAATATTGTTAATTACATAGGCAAATGCTTCAGGATTTGCTAGTAATGGGGAAATATCTTTAAAAACGATGCCTTTTTTTGGAAAATCTACAATATCTTTAATATAAAGATTAAGATCCATTGTTAATCTTCCAATAGGGTAATCTCAAGAATTTCCCAAGTTTCAGAATCATAATTAACTTTGTAGCCAACTAACGCTCCTTCAACTTGATCTCTTAAAATTAAAGGAAGCTCCCATACTCGCGTACAGCCAGGATAGCCAAAAATATCATGATAGGTGTTATCTGAGATGGTAATGAGTTTGCTTAAGCCCATCTGTGCAAAGCTACCCATAACATCTTCAATAAAAGTTGGCGGCGCTAATGGGTAGAATTTTATTCTTTCATACATTTGCACAGTAGCAACTGACTCTAGTAAATTCTGTCGAATACCCTCCACATCATTGATATCTTGTACCAACTCGGTGACGAGATCGTTTTCTTTGTCGATGGTAATCGAATGGATCATTGGAAAAACATTCATTGTTTCAATTGACATAATAATTCCTAGTGTTTGAAGTGGCGCATGCCTGTAAATACCATGGCAATACCATGTTCGTTGGCAGCTTCAATAACTTCGTTATCACGCATAGAACCACCTGGCTGAATAATAGCTTTGATGCCAGCTTCTGCAGCAGCATCAATGCCATCTCTAAATGGGAAGAAAGCATCTGACGCCATTACTGAGCCTTCCACTACAAGGCCCTCATCTGCCGCTTTAATGCCGGCAATTTTGGCTGAATAAACACGTGACATTTGACCTGCACCAACGCCAATTGTCATTTCATTTTTGACATAAACAATGGCATTTGATTTAACAGTTTTGGCCACTTTCCAGGCAAATAATAAATCTTTGATTTGATCAGCTGTTGGCTGAATATCGCTCACGCATTTAATGTCAGTTTCAGTGATAACGCCTAAATCTTTATCTTGCACAAGTAGGCCGCCAGTTACACGTTTGTAATCAAGTGACGGTTGAGCATTGGATAAGTCACCACATTCTAAAGCGCGAACATTTTGCTTGGCTGACAATACTTCTTTAGCGTCAGCATCAACACTAGGTGCGATGATAACTTCAACAAATTGCTTGTCAATGATATCTTGCGCTGTGTTTTTGTCTAGTGGGCGATTGAATGCAATGATGCCACCAAATGCAGATGTTGGATCAGTTTTAAAAGCATCTAAATAAGCGGCATGTATGTCTTGTCTGACGGCAACGCCACAAGGGTTAGCGTGTTTAACAATCACACAAGCGGGCTTATCAAAGCTACGAACACACTCTAGGGCTGCATCAGCATCCGCCATGTTGTTGTATGACATTTCTTTGCCTTGAAATTGTGAGCTTGATGCAACGCAAGCTTCTGCGATATTTTTTTCAACATAGAAAGCTGCATTTTGATGTGGGTTCTCACCGTAACGCATGGATTGTACTTTGTGAAATTGCAGATTCATGGTGTTAGAAAATCCATTCTCTCCTTTGCCTAAATAGTTAGCAATAGCGCCATCATATTGTGCGGTATGTTCAAAGGTTTTTAATGCTAGTTTGGTACGAGTTGCAAGTGTAGTGTTGCCAGAGTTGTTAATTTCATCGATAACAACTTGGTAGTCTGATGCATCTACAACGACTGTAACTGATGCATGATTTTTGGCGCTAGAGCGCAACATGGCAGGACCGCCAATGTCAATGTTTTCAATTGCATCTTCTAATGTGCAGTCAGGATTGGCAATGGTTGCTTGAAAAGGGTAAAGATTAACTACCACAAGATCAATTGGCTTAATATCATTCTGCGCCATTACCTCTTCATCAAGTCCGCGACGAGCCAAGATGCCACCATGAATTTTTGGATTAAGGGTTTTAACACGACCCGCCATCATTTCAGGAAAGCCTGTGTAGTCTGATACTTCGATAACTGGAATGCCTTGCTCAGCAAGTAATTTTGCTGTACCGCCAGTTGAAAGAACTTCAATATTTTTACTGCTTAAAAATTGAGCAAGTTCAGTAATACCGGTTTTATCAGAAACACTGATTAAAGCGCGTTTTATAGACATGTTATTCCTTTGTATGTTGGAGATGATTTACAAAGGATATTATAGAGTTTTAGAGCTTGTAGAGTTCGATTTTTTTCTTCAGTGTGCCACGATTAATGCCGAGCACGCGTGAGGCTTCACTTTGGTTGTTATCCACTAAATCTAGAACAAATTTAATCACAATGAGGTCTACTTCATTGGCAACCATTTTATATACGCCAGAAGCTTGCTCGCCATCGAGTTGCTCGAAATAGCGAGAAAGCTTTGCATTGATACAAGCAGGTAAATCCGTTGAGCTCATAGCTGGCTTAAATAGTCCTTTAAAATATTAAATTGCTGTTTGCGTTCAGTGACTTTGTTAATGGTTTTCCAAAACTGCTGAACATGATTTTCATCAAGGTGCGTAGCATACCAAAGAATATGCTTCCTGGCGAGCCTCAATCCCAAAAAATCCCCATAAAATTGATGAATTTGTTGAATATGCTGAAGAATGGTGGATTTTTTAATCTCAAGTGGTACAGGGTCGTTTATTTTTCCTGTTTTTAGATAGTGATTAATTTCAGCAAAAATCCAAGGATTGCCTTGAGTGGCTCGACCAATCATCACGCCAGATGCTTTAGTGTACTCAAGTACTTGCTGAGCTTTTTTAGCGCTGATAATATCGCCATTAGCAATAACGGGAATATCCACTTGGCTAACTACAGTTTTAATGGTGTCGTATTCAGCCATGCCATTGTATTTGTCTTCTTTTGTGCGCCCATGAACACTTAGCATTTGAATGCCTGCTTGCTGTGCAATTTGTGCGATGGTTGGTGCATTTTTATTATCAACACTCCAGCCCGTACGCATCTTGAGTGTCACTGGAATATCCACTGCATTAACAACAGCCTCTAAAATTTCTTTAACCAATTTCTCATCTTGCATGAGTGCTGATCCAGCAGCCTTATTGCAAACTTTTTTCGCAGGACAGCCCATATTTATGTCAATAATATCAGCACCATATTCAACTGCCTTTTGTGCAGAAGTCGCTAATTCTTGCGCTTCTGATCCAGCAATTTGAATGCTAATTGGTGCAGATTCACCTTCAAAGTTTAATCTATATTTTGATTTATTTGTATTGAGTAAGTGCTCTTGTATGACCACCATTTCTGAGGTGGTAAGGCCTGCACCAAGAGATTTACACAGCATTCTAAAGGGCTTGTCGCTGGTACCAGCCATAGGCGCTAACAGCACGGATGAATTTAGTTGGTAAGGTCCAATTTGAATTGACACAATGTGGTTTTATTTTTGAGCTTTTCGAGTTTTTTCAAGCAAGCGTCTTTGCTTAAGCTTGGATAAATGATCAACAAATAAAATACCATCTAGATGATCAATTTCATGCTGAATGCAAACACCAAGTAACTCTTGCGCTTCAAGCTCAAACTCTTCGCCATTCTCATTTAAAGCCTTAACTTTAATATGATTGGCGCGAGTAACACATTCATAGTAATCAGGCACAGATAAACAACCTTCATCCCACTCAAGCTCACCATCTTTTTCAATGATTTGGGGATTGATCAAGCATAATGGCTGAGATTTATCATCTGATGTATCAATGACAATTAGTCGAACATGATGATCTACTTGGGTTGCTGCTAATCCGATACCAGGTGCTTCATACATGGTATCAAACATATCTTTAACCAAGGTTCGAATAGTGTCATCCACCTTTTCAATAGGCGCAGCCTTGGTACGAAGACGCTTATCTGGATAATGTAATATTGGTAGTAGCATGACTATATTATAGTGTTTTTTGCAATTTTAGATTGCATAGGATGGTCTTCATTGAAATGCAGTCCTCGACTTTCTTTTCTAGAAAGGGCTGATTGAATGATAATTTGAGATGTTTTTACCAAATTTCTAAGCTCAGTTAAGTCACTAGAAATTAAGTATAGGCTGTAATACTCGTCAACTTCAGTTTCAATTTGCTCGAGTCTGTGCTTGGCATAATTAAGGCGTCTATCTGATCGAACAATACCAACAAAATTCCACATAATTGAGCGAACTTCATCCCACAAATGAGAGACTACCACTTTTTCTTTAGAGGCTGCAACTCGTGAAGCATCCCATGGTTCAGATTGAAAATAGACAGAGTCTAGCGTTTGTTGATTGATGTCGTGGGCGCAAGACTTGGCAAACACAATGCATTCTAATAGTGAATTACTGGCCATTCGATTTGCACCATGAACACCAGTATGCGCCACCTCGCCAACTGCATATAAATTTTCAAGATTGGTTTTTCCATGTAGATCTGTGTTGATACCGCCACAAGTGTAGTGTGCTGCCGGCACAACTGGAATAGAGTCTTTAGTAATGTCAATGCCAAAAGTTTTACATTTATTGTAGATGGTTGGAAAGTGCTCTTTAATCCAGTCTGAATCTTTAAAAGAAATGTCCAGATAAACACAATCAAAGCCACCAGACTTCATCTCGGAGTCAATGGCCCGAGCAACAACATCTCTTGGAGCGAGCTCAGCACGCTCATCATATTGTTGCATAAATATTTGGCCATTTGGCAAATGTAGTTTGCCACCTTCACCGCGAATAGCCTCAGAGATTAAAAATGATTTTGCATGAGGGTGATACAAGCAAGTAGGGTGGAATTGTGCAAACTCCATATTGACAATACGACAACCCGCACGGCTTGCCATGGCAATGCCATCACCAGTTGAGGTGTCAGGGTTTGAAGTGTATCGATAAACTTTTGAAGCGCCACCAGTTGCTAAAACGGTCTTATGAGTAACAAAACTTTCAACTTGATTGGTGTGCTTATTAAGGATATAAGCACCTTGACATTGTTCTTCATGAATGAGTAAGTCGATGGCAATATAGCCTTCAAATAGGGTGATATTGCCACGCTGTTTAACGTTGTCTAAAAGATTTATCTGAATCGATTGACCAGTCTTGTCAGCAACATGCACAACTCTTCTGTGTGTGTGTCCGCCTTCGGTAGTTAGGTGGTAATCATCATTGTCTTTTGTAAAAGGAACGCCAGACTCTTCCAAAGAGGTGATAGCAGCTGGTGCATTTTCTACCATATAACTTACCGCTTTTTGATCAGCCAAGCCACATGCTGTTGATAGGGTGTCGGCCACATGCGTATTAAAATTATCATGAGCATCAAGCACTGCAGATATGCCGCCTTGAGCATAGAAAGAACTGCCTTCTAATAAGTCATCTTTAGCAACTAAGGCGATAGATAGCTCAGGCGAAAGCTGTAAAGCACTCATGAGTCCAGCACTACCAGTTCCAATTATTAGAACATCAAATTGATGTTGCTCATTTGAGCAGTTGTGTGTCGATTGTCTAGACATAGAGCAATAAGAATTATATCTTTGGCTTAACCATTAAAATTAATTTTGGTAATAATGTCAGGTTGGATAATAATGCACTAAGCATGGCGATAGCCGTAAACACACCAAAATAAATACTTGGAATGAAATTAGAAAGTGCAAGGATTAAAAATCCAAGGGTGACAGTAATTGATGTGTAGAACATAGCAAGTCCGATACTGGCATGTGATCGATACATGGTCTTTGTATAGTCGCCATCTTTTTGGAATTCAGATTTAAATCGATGAATATAGTGAATGGCATTATCAACGCCAATACCAATAGCAATGGCAGAAATAGTAATGGTCATTAGATCGAGTGGGATATTGGCCCAGCCCATAATTCCTAGAATGAAAAGCGATGGCAATGTATTTGGAATAAGAGCCAAAATAGACAGGCTAACAGATTTAAAGATGAATAAAAACATAATAAAAATCATGCCAAAGACGACGGCAATCGTCTTTATTTGCGAGTCAAATAAGCTTTGTAGCATGTTGTTATAAAGTACTAGCATTCCACTTAAGCGAAAGCTTTCAGGGCGAAAGCCAAGCTCTTCAGAAATGTGACGATTGATTGTTTCGATCAGCTCACCACGTTTAAGCTCTTTATTAGTTTCTAGAATGCGAATCACCATACGCAATTGCCCGCTTTCTTCTGAGATATATGGATCTAGTATGTGCTGTTTAGCAGACTCAGGAATTTGACCGCGAACAATATTTAAAAAGAAGCCGTTTAACGGCTCGTCATCGTTGGCCTGTGTCAAGATACTCATCAGTGTATCAATAGAAAGCACTTTCCCTGTTTCGTCTAGACTGTCAAGATATTCATGCACTTCATGGATTTCTAAGCGCAGATCTTCATCAAACCAATAGTCTTCCGCCATGTCTTCAAAAACGATTTCTAAAGGAATGGTGCCGCCTAATTTTTTATCAATTAATGTAAGGCCCTGGTTGATTTCAGTACTTTCTTTAAAGTAATCAATGAAACGATTCTCTACACTGAGTTTATTAACACCGACAGCAGAAGCACCGATAAAGATAACCAAAACGATTAGCAAATGATTGCCGAAGCGTTCTACAAATTTAGCCAGTGCCGTGGTGAATCCCAATTCGGTTTTGTGGGTGTCAACCTTAGCCTTGGGTAACAGTGACATAATCATTGGAAATGCTAGGAAAGATAATACCAATGCAATGGTAACGCCAATTGACATCATCCAGCCAAAGTCGATAACAGGGCGAATGCCACTAATGAGTAATGATCCAAATGCAGCAAAGGTTGTTAGTGTGGTGAATAAACAAGGCTTAAACATTTGTGTCAAAGTGTCTTTGATTAACTGGTTAGATTCAAGCTCTGGATTAAGTTGTGACAATTCTCGATATCTAACCACTAAGTGAATAATAACAGAAAGCGTAATAACCAATAGTAATGAGAAAAAGTTACTGGAAATGATGGTAACTTTCCATTCTAAAAATGCCAGTAGGCCAGTCATGATTAAGGCGCCAGTAATGCTAATAGCAATCGGCATCACTACCCAACGTAAACCTTTAAAGATCAGCGCTAAGATTAATGTCATTAATCCGATGACCGCCAAACTGAAAACAATTAAATCGTTACTAATGTAGCTAACAATATCGGTGGTGATCATTGGCAATCCACCTAAAAATAGACTGGCCTTATCGGAATATTTAACAATTGCTGTACGAATTTCAGCAATGGTTTGAGCTTGTTGCTCACCTTGAGTGGTTGCATTGCGAAGCACTTGTTTTTCAATACTTTTTAATTTAGCTATCTGATCAGTGTCAAGCATCTTGTTGGCTTGCTCAATGCGCATTTGATCGCGTGTGTCTCTTAGCTCTGAAAATCTAGTATTGCCTTTTAGGCTGATTAAAATAGCGGTTGTTTTTCCATCTTTGCTAACTAAATTATTTGAATATAAAGGTGATGTTGTAAATTCTTTAATGGCAAGGGCAAGATCGGCATTACCATTTTCAATAGTGATATTCTCACTAGCTAAATCCACTAGTGAGAGTGGCGGAGAGCGAAATAAAGGTACATCTAAAATACTTGTAATCGACTTAATTTGCTCTATCTTCTCTAAATCTCTCTTAAAGTCGGCCAAATGGGTTAATTGCTTCGGATCAAGAAGGTTGCCAGTTACTTGGTAGGAGATGACTAAATAGTCATCTGAGCCATAATTTTTTTTAATGCGTTGATAAAAAGCTAAGTTTTCATCACCCTCAAGCACCAATGAATCGGATGAGGCATCAAGTTGAAAGTTTGGTATCTGAGAAATAAAAAATCCTGCAATGACTAGTAACAGGGTTAATCCTAATAGTGATTTTTTTAAAACAAAATTAAAAAAAAGATTCATAATTTCAAAGTGAGTTTAGTGATACTAGAATTCAAATTTAGCGGTTTTTTCTAGACCAAGCATAACGTTTAGTTGCGTTTCAAACAATGATTTTGTTTCCCATTTGTGCTCACTTAGGCGGGTAACAACCTTGGCACTCATTGCTTTTCCCGAGCCTTCAACAACAAAAATTCGTCCACCAACATTAAGTAAGTGGAAGAAGCGACCTGTGATCTTTGGCACTGATGTGCCAATAATTACAACATCAAAAAAGTCTGTAGATCGTTGCCAGCCTTTTGAAGCATCACCAATCTCCGTGGTAATATTGTTAATATTAAGTTCTTTAAATTTTTGCTGTGCTGATACGCTTAATTCTTCATTAATTTCAATGCTCGTTACTGATTTGCATAGCTTTGATAAAACCGCGGTTAGGTAGCCACTGCCAGTGCCAACTTCTAGCACGGTTTCATTTTTTTTGATTTTAAGCGCATCGAGAATTCTACCTTCAATCTTTGGAGATAGCATTTTTGCCTTATCAGTTAAAGGGATTTCTATATCAGCAAATGCAAGATCTTTGTATTTTTCAGGTACAAAAAATTCTCTAGGTATATCCCTTAAGGCATTATTAGCAATGTAATCTAAACCTCCCCAAGGGCGAATTTGATTGTCAATAGAATTTTTTCTAGCTTGATTTGTGTCCATAATTTTTTAACGTTTTTTAGGAGGTAATAAATCAGTGATTGTGCCTTCGGCCATTTCTACAGCAAATGCTGTTGTTTCACTTAGTGTTGGGTGCGCATGAATGGTTAAGGCGATATCTGACATATCACAACCCATTTCAATAGCTAGTGTGGCTTCAGCAATTAATTCACCTGCGTTTGTACCACAAATTCCCATGCCTAAGATTTTTCCAGTTTTGGTATCGAATAAACCTTTAGTAACACCTTCAGATCTACCAATACTTAGGCTTCGACCACTTGCAGCCCAAGGAAAGACACCTTTTTGGTAATCCGCGCCTTCAGCTTTTAACTCCTTTTCTGTCTTGCCTGTCCAGGCAACTTCAGGGTCGGTGTAAGCAACTGACGGGATGGTTAGTGCATCAAAACCAGATTTGTGTCCACAGATAACTTCGGCAGCAACTTTCGCCTCATGAACCGCTTTATGTGCCAGCATTGGTTGGCCAACAATATCACCAATTGCGTAGATGTTTTCTACGTTGGTTTTCATTTGCTTATCAACACTAATAAAACCCCAATCGTCTACGTTAACACCTGATTTTTCAGCATCAATTAATTTGCCGTTAGGTGTACGTCCGATTGATACCAATACTTTATCAAAGGTATCAAATTCTGGCGCCTTCTTGCCTTCAAAGCCAACTTTAATGCCTTCATCGAGAGCCTCCATGCTAGAAACCTTGGTGTTTAAAAAGATGTTTGCATAGCGCTTTTTGATGCGTTTGAATAAAGGGTTTACAATATCTTTATCGGCACTAGCAATCAGCTGATCTAATAATTCCACAACTGTAATTTCACTGCCTAGTGCTTCATATACTGTGGCCATTTCTAGACCGATAATACCACCACCAACTATAAGTAAGCGTTTAGGTACGTCGCTTAGTTCTAACGCATCGGTTGAATCCATAACGCGTGGATCGTCAAATGGAAAGGCTGGAATTTTGGTGACACGCGAACCTGCAGCAATGACACATTGCTCAAATTCAATAATTTCATCACTATCATTAATTGCTATTTGGTTATTAGAAATAAATTTTCCATAACCGGTAATAACGTTTACTTTCCTTGCTTTTGCAAGCGCTTTAATACCGCCTGTTAGCTTAGAAACAATGTTTTCTTTGTTGCCACGAACACCATCAATGTCAATATTTGGCTGGTTGAAAGTAACACCTAAATGCGTCGCTTCTTCCGCTTCGTTAATAACTTGAGCAGTGTGTAGTAATGCTTTTGATGGAATACAGCCAACGTTTAAACATACACCGCCAAGCGCTTCATAGCGCTCAATTAGAGTAACTTCTTTACCTAGATCTGCAGCTCTAAAAGCTGCAGTATAGCCGCCTGGGCCCGATCCGATAACAACAACTTGAGTTTTAGTAATCATAATAAAATTTCTCTAATATCTTGTAGAATTGAATTTAAATCAGCCATAAATCTTCCACCTTGCGCACCATCAATAACACGATGATCATACGACAGAGCTAGGGGTAATGTTAGGGTTGGAATGAAGTTTTTACCATCCCAGATTGGCTTGGTTTGTGAACGAGAAACACCCAAAATAGCAACCTCTGGCGCATTAACAATTGGTGTAAATTGTGTACCACCGATGCCGCCTAAACTTGAAATTGTAAATCCTGCACCTTGCATATCGCCAGGCTTAAGTTTGCCATCACGTGCTTTAGCAGAGGTTTGGGCTAATTCTGCTGCTAATTCAGTTAATGATTTTTGATCAACATCCTTAATAACAGGGACAACCAAACCTTTCGGTGTATCCATAGCAATACCTAAGTTAAAGTATTTTTTAAGAATAAGATTTTCACCTGATTCATCTAGTGATGAGTTAAAGCGTGGATGATTTTTCAACGCTTGAACGGCCGCCTTCATAATAAACACAAGTGGCGTAAGTTTGACGCCTTTTGCTTTTTGCTCTTGTCTAAAGCTCTCCATTTGGTCAATGTTCACTTCATCAAATTGAGTGACATGAGGGATATTTAACCAGCAGGCAGTTAAATGTTTGCCAGAAAGTTTGTTAATTCTAGATAGGGCTAGTGTTTCAGTATCGCCAAATTTTGAAAAATCAATAACTGGTGTTTTTGGTATAGAACTCCCTGTGCCACCTGAAGTGATAATTTGCTTAACATAGCCTTTTAAATCTTCATCTAAAATTCTACCTTTTGGTCCACTGCCAGAAACATTGGTTAAATCAACCCCCAGTTCTCTTGCTAATTTTCGAATAGAAGGTGAAGCATGAGATTCACCTTTCGGTAAAGTAGATACTGATTGGTCTAGCGCTGGTGTAGATGGCTTTTTAACTGGTGCTGGTGCAGGCGTTGGAGCTGTCGTTTGAGTGGTTACAACTGGCTCGGGTGCAGTAGTAGTTGATGCGGCACCGGCATTAGACTCAATGGTTAAAATAAGATCGCCTAACTTTAGTTTGTCACCTAGATTGATGTTGATATCAATTACTTTACCGGCAACTGGGGTTGGGATTTCCATAGAAGCTTTATCGCTTTCTAGAGTAATAATACTGTCTTCTTCTGAAAGCTCATCTCCAACAGAAGTTAGGATTTCAATTACTTCAACTTCATCAAAATCACCAATATCAGGTACAACAACTGGCACTATTTTTGATGCAATTACGTCTGAATTGGTAACTTCTTGGTCGTTTGTCTCGTTGTTGGCAGCCGCATCTTCAGAGCTTTCAATGCTAATTAGCACATCGCCTTGTTTGATTTTGTCACCAATATTGACATTAATACTTGTCACAATACCATTACTAGGCGTTGGAATTTCCATAGAAGCTTTGTCGCTTTCCAGAGTTAAAATGCTGTCATCAACCGAAATTGTGTCGCCAACATTCACTAAAATCTCAATAACTTCTACTTCATCAAAGTCACCAATATCAGGTAATTCTATATTTTTTATCGCAGACATAATGTAAATTTCACTACTCATTTAAAGATGATAATTATCGCAAAAATAGGCTACAAAAGGGGATAAATGTTAAAATACTTTCAATCAGATCTTTTTATTGTCTGAAATTATTTTTATAGGATTTTATTTAACAATGTCAAACGCACTGCTAATTTCAAATTTAACAAAAACTTATGCTAATAATGTATCAGCACTATCTCAGGTCAATCTATGTGTGAAGCAAGGTGACTTTTTTGCATTATTAGGTAGTAATGGTGCCGGAAAAACCACTATGATCGGTATTATTTGTTCTTTGTTAAATAAAACTTCAGGTGAAGTGTCTGTATTAGGGCTGGAGCAATCTAAAAATCTTAATCAAGTTAAGCGCATGATTGGATTAATGCCACAAGAGTTTAACTTTAATCCGTTTGAACCAATTGAGGAAATCTTAATCAATCAGGCGGGGTATTACGGCATTGATCGTCAGTCAGCCAAGGCTAGAGCAGAGACGTTATTAAAGCGTGTAGAGCTTTGGGATAGACGTTTAGATGTGGCCAAATCTTTATCGGGTGGCATGAAAAGACGATTAATGTTAGCCAGAGCCTTGATACATGATCCAAAGATATTGATTTTGGATGAGCCGAGTGCTGGTGTTGATGTGGAGATTCGTCGCTCTATGTGGGAATTTTTAAAAGAGCTTAACGAGCAAGGAATGACCATTATTCTCACCACGCATTATCTAGAAGAGGCCGAGCTATTGTGTCGTAATATTGCCATTTTGGATAATGGGCAAGTGGTAGAGCAAAGTAGCATGAAAAGTTTATTGGCCAAGGTTGCCAAACAAGTGCTTATTCTAGAAAGCATTGAGCCATTACCTTTAGTTTTTCCAAATTTCAATTTTTCTATTGACAAATTAGATGATTATTCAATACAAGTTGTCTTGGATGATATTAGTATTAGCCAAGCGCTAGGCGAATTAAGTTCAAAAGGTATTGAAATAGAGCATGTAAGAAGTGCACAAAATCGTCTAGAAACTTTATTTTTACATCTAACCTCAAAGGAAAGATAATATGTGGATTGCTTATAAAACCATTGTTGTCAAAGAAGTTTTGCGCTTTTCACGTATTTGGGTGCAAACCATCTTTCCACCAATTATCACCACATCGCTATATTTATTGATTTTTGGCGGCTTGATGGGTGAGCGTATTGGCGACATGCAAGGGGTGGATTATTTACACTTTATTATTCCAGGCATTATTTTAATGACTGTTATTCAGAATGCATATGCCAATACAGTTTCATCGTTTTTCTTATCAAAATTTAATCACAGTATTGAAGAGTTATTAATCTCCCCAGTCTCTTATTGGATAATTTTATTGGGCTATGTTTCAGGCGGTGTTGTTCGAGGATTTACGGTGGGATTAGGAGTGTTTGTTGCGGTGTCGTTTTTTGTAGATTTACAAATTTATAGCATTGGTATTGTTTTAATCACATTCTTGCTGACAGCCATTTTGTTTTCTTTGGCAGGGTTTATTAATGCAATTTTTGCCCAATCATTTGATGATATATCAATTGTTCCAACTTTTATTTTGATGCCAATGACTTATCTTGGTGGCATGTTTTATAGTATCGAAATTCTGCCAGAATTTTGGCAGTCTCTAAGTAAATTTAATCCAATTTATTATATGGTTGACAGTTTTAGAATGGGATTTTTAGGTAGCTCTACAACTGATTTTTCAGTCTCTATCATGGTTCTTACTTCGATGATTGTGATACTGGCGTTAGTCGCTTTTTATCTACTTAAAAAAGGCGTGAATATTAAGACTTGATAGAGCCTTCATCACCCGATAGCATGCGCTTAATATTGCTTCTGTGGGTGAAAAAAATCAACAAACTCATTAATATAATGATGTAGGTTGCTTGAAGATTACCACTTAAGAAATAAAAGAATATAGGCGATAACAAAGTAGCAATCAATGCTGATAGTGAAGAGATTTTTAATACTTTGGCAACAAACAACCAAATCAATGCAAAACTTGTGCCTATGGTAAATCCAAGTGCAAATAATGCGCCTAAGAAAGTTGCCACACCCTTGCCACCTTTGAAACCAAAAAATACCGGGTAAACATGGCCCAAGAAAGCCGCTAGCGCCACCCAAGTTGCATCAACTAAATCAAAACCCATGTAAAGGACAAGTAAAACAGGTAGCGCACCTTTTAGACCATCTCCCAGCAAAGTAATAGCAGCCGCTTTTTTCCCGCCAATGCGCAGCACATTGGTGGCGCCTGGATTGTTAGATCCTTGGGTTCTAGGGTCAGGTAAATTCATCACCTTACAAACAATAATTGCCGTTGAAATGGATCCGATTAAATAGCTAAAGATAATTGCAAAAGAGAACTCAGGTAACATAGTGGGTTAATTTAATAAAGGAATTAATTGTTCCAAAATGTTACTATGGATATCGTATTTATACAAGGGTTAAAAATTGATTGTGTCATTGGAATTTATGACTGGGAACGAAAAATTCGCCAAGATATCACACTCGATATTGAAATGGGTTTTGATATTTTTCCTGCCAGTGAGACAGACCATATTGACCAGACACTCGATTACAAGGCGGTATCAAAACGTTTGATTGAATTTGTTAAAAACAGTGAGTTTCAATTGGTAGAAACTTTAGCACAAAGAATTTGTGAAATTATTCTTGATGAGTTCGATGTCACACAAGTAAAGCTTACCTTAAACAAGGGCAAGGCCGTTACTGGCGCACAAGGTGTGGGTGTAATTATTAATAGACGTAAAAATGGCTAAAATTCATATTAATATTGGCTCAAATCAAGATAGAGAGGCAAATATTGTTGGTGCAATTGAGCTATTAAGGCTGAATTTTGGCGACATCAAAATTTCTGATATTTTTGAATCTCCTGCACAGGGCTTTGAAGGAGACGATTTTTACAATATTGGTGTTAATACAAATACTGAGTTAAGCGTCGATGATGTGAATGCCGTTTTAAAAGATATAGAAAAAACTTTTGGCCGAGATCGTTCAGCGCCGAAATTTTCATCTCGTTTAATTGATCTAGACTTAGTTGTTTATGACGAAATTATTGATGAAAAATCAAACTTACCCAGAAATGATATTTTATTGTATTCATTTGTATTGGCACCATTAGCACAGCTAAGTGGTAGTGATATTCATCCACTTGAAAATAAAAGCTTTCAGCAGCTTTGGCAAGAATTCCAAACTAAGAATCAATTTCAATTATCGCAGTATAATATTGAAAAAATCCTTTAATTATTTTATGAAAATTATGAGCCAATTAAGACGCCTTTTAGTAATACTTTTATTAAGCATTTCAACTGTTAGTTTTGCAGAAACTTACACAGAGGGAAAGCATTATTTAAAGCTAGATAAACCCGTTAAAACCATCACTGGCGATAAGATTGAAGTAAGAGAGTTATTTTGGTATTACTGCCCGCATTGTTTTAATGTTGAGCCTGTATTGAGTAGCTGGGTAAAAAAACTACCTAGCCATGCAGCGTTCATTCGTCAGCCAGCTGTTTTTTCTGATCGCTGGATTAATGGTGCTATTTTTTATTATGTGTTGGAGCAATTAAATGAAGTTGATCGCTTACACGGTAAGTTATTTGATGCTATCCACCTACACAAAACAGCTTTTATTGATCAGGCAGATTTTGTTAATTGGCTAGGTGGTCATGGCGTTGATAAGGATAAAGCCAATAGTGCGTTTAAATCTTTTTCAGTGCGTGTTAAGGTAAATAAATCTAAAATTAATACAGTTAAATACCACACTTCTGGCGTACCTGCACTTGTGGTGAATGGTAAATATTGGACAGATGCTTCTCATGCTGGTGGTGAATTTGAAATGTTTAAAGTGGCTGACTTCTTAATTGCAAAAGAATCTAAATAATTTTTGTGCTTGATCGTGTTTTAGTTTTATCCGGACTTGATCCTTGTGGTGGCGCTGGTATTGCTGCTGATATTGAGACTATTAACCAATTTGGGGTGACACCATTACCCGTTGTCACTACACTAACAGTACAAAATACTCAGCGTGTAGACTCACTACATGCAGTTGATCATCAGCTGATTGAAAAACAACTTGCTAGCTTGCAAGAAGATATTGATATCAATGTTATTAAGATTGGACTATTGTCATCAGTTGAGCAAATTAGTGTTATTGCCAATTGGATTGATGAAACGCATACTGTAATACTCGACCCCATTATTAAAGCCAGTACAATGGACGAACTATTAACCAAGCAGGCTGTTGAAGTACTCAAAAAAATACTGTTGCCAAAAGTGCACATCCTTACGCCAAACGTATCTGAGCTTGAAGTATTGGCACCAGGATTGGACGAGCAAGCAGCGATTGCCTCACTGCCTTGTGAATGGGTTTTACTTACTACGACAGATGTGTCCGAGCAAATGATTGAGCATCGGTTGTATCATCAAGGTGAGTTGTTGGAGCGATTTTCTTATCATAAGCTACCTGGGCAATATCATGGTTCTGGTTGTACGCTTAATAGTGCCATTAGTGCACTGATAGCAGCAAAATTAGATGTCAATATTGCTGTAAAACGTGCACTAGACTACACTTATCAAACTTTGTTAAACGCCAAACGAATAGGTAAAATACAATACCATCCTAATAGAGCAACCCCTTGATATGAGTTTTATAAATAATTGGCTAAGATCTGACATTCAAGCGATCAATGCGTACCATGTGCCACCAGCTAGTGATGTGATCAAACTCGATGCGATGGAGTCGCCATTTGCTTTACCTGAAGATTTAATAGGGCAGTATTTAGCTTATTTGGCAGATAGTGAGCTTAATCGTTATCCAAGTCCTGGTGCAGATCAGCTAAATCAAACCTTAAGAGGGTTGATGGAAATTCCAAAGGAATTTGGGGTATTGCTAGGTAATGGCTCAGATGAATTGATTCAACTGCTGGCATTAGCTTGTGCAGCCGACGATACAATTTTAAGTGTCGAACCAAGCTTTGTGATGTACGACATGATTGCTAAATTTACCCGTTTGAATTACAAGGGTGTGGCATTAACTAAAGACTATCAATTAGATTTAGCACTTATGTTGAGCGCTATTTCTGAGCACAACCCTAAGCTTATTTTTATCGCCTATCCGAATAATCCAACAGGCAATACTTTTGATAGGGCGGATATAGAAGCTATCATCAAATCTACTGATGCCATGGTGATTTTGGATGAGGCATATTACGCTTATGCGGGCGATAGCTTCATTGGCGATATTGCTAAATATCCAAATTTAGTGGTACTACGCACTGTGTCTAAAATTGGCTTTGCAGGATTGAGATTAGGTCTATTGATCGGATCTCAAGAGACGGTATTAGAGCTTGATAAATTACGTTTGCCATACAACATTAATACATTAACCCAGGTAAGTGGTAATTTTCTGTTAAAGCAAAAAACAGAAATTAACAAAAATGCTGCCATTATCGTTGAGCAAAGAGAATTATTATTAGAAGCTTTAGCGAAGGTTAGCGGATTAACTGCATATCCATCACAAGCTAATTTTATTTTATTCAAGGCGCCAAATGCCCAAGCCTTGTTTGATTACTTGAAAGATAATGGCGTGTTAATTAAAAATCTAAGCTCTGCGCCAAAGCTGACTGATTGCTTGAGAGTGACTGTTGGCAGTCCTGAGCAAAATCAACAATTCATGCAAGTGGTTAATAAATTTTACATCCCACAAGGAGGTGCAAGTGATTGATAATAAAACGCTTGCCACATATTGTAATGAGTACTTAAATGTTGCTAAATTCTCTGATTATTGCCCTAATGGTCTTCAAATTGAGGGAAAATCTGAAATAACAAAAATTATTGCCGGTGTCAGTGCCAATCAAGAATTAATTGATCAGGCAATTGATGAAAAGGCGGATGCCTTGTTTGTGCATCATGGATTTTTTTGGAAAAATGAAAAAGCAAGTATCACTGGTATTAAAAAAAATAGAATTAAAGCGCTATTAGATAATAATATCAATTTATTCGCCTATCATTTACCACTTGATGCTCATCCAGTGGTGGGTAATAATATTCAATTGGCTCTTAGACTTAAGATTCAAAATCCACAGCCAATGGGTGATACATTGGTCTGGAAGGGTCAGATAGATGCGCCATTGTCTGATGTTGCACAGGCGCTACATAATGTCACTGGACGTGAGCCACTGATTTTTGGTGATGCCGACAAACCTATTAGAACGATCACTTGGTGTAGTGGTGGCGCTCAAAGTTATATTGAGCATGCGATTGAGATAGATGCTGATTGTTTTATTACTGGCGAAGTGTCTGAACAAATCCCAGCCATTGCTAAAGAAAACAATATTGCTTATATCTCAGCAGGACATCACGCAACTGAGCGTTATGGTGTGCAAGCATTATGTCAGCATTTGGCACAACAATTTGACCTTGATTATCAGTATATCGACATTGATAATATCGTCTAATTAAACCGGTATCAGGCGTTTTTAGCACTTGATACCGGCCAACAAACTCAAGTATAATAACCTTGATTTTATAATTTTCAATTTATCTGACTTATGAGTAAGAAATATAACGTTGCCGTTGTTGGCGCAACAGGTGCTGTAGGCGAAACAATTCTAGCAATTTTAGAACAGCGTAATTTTCCAATTGATAATCTATACCCTTTGGCAAGTGCCAATTCTGCGGGCAAGAAAGTATTTTGCCAGGGTAAAAGCTGGACAGTGCAAGATTTGGATGCATTTGATTTCTCTCAAGCGCAAATTGGCTTGTTCTCAGCAGGTGGCCATATTTCTGAAAAGTTTGCTCCTATTGCTGCAGAAGCAGGCTGTATCGTCATTGATAACACGGCACATTTTAGACGTGATGAAGATATTCCGCTAGTTGTGCCAGAGGTCAATCCTCATGCGATTGCTGATTATAAAAAACGTAATATTATTGCCAACCCTAATTGTTCAACTATTCAAATGTTGGTAGCACTTAAGCCAATTTATGATGCAGTAGGTATTGAGCGTATTAATGTAGCTACTTATCAGGCGGTATCAGGCTCTGGTAAAGAGGCTATTTCTGAGTTAATTGAGCAGACAACCAAGCTATTGGGTGGCAACACTGATGTTGATGTTGAGGTATATCCAAAGCAAATCGCTTTTAATGTGATTCCACATATTGATGTTTTTCAAGAAAATGGCTACACTAAAGAAGAGATGAAAATGGTTTGGGAGACTAAGAAAATTTTTGAAGATGAAAATATTCTAGTTAACCCTACAGCGGTACGTGTGCCTGTTATTTATGGCCACTCTGAAGCGATTAACATTGAAACTAAAAAGAAAATTACCGCTGCTGAAGCAACTGAAATTTTATCAAAAGCTAACGGTGTAACAGTAATGGATAAGCATGAAGATGGCGGTTATGCCACACCATTTGTTGAGGCAACTAACCACGACGATACGTTTGTTAGTCGAATTCGTGAAGACATTTCGCACGAGAAAGGCTTAAACTTATGGGTAGTTTCTGATAATATTCGTAAGGGTGCAGCATTAAACACGGTTCAAATTGCTGAAATATTAATTGAAGAGTATTTATAAAGAATATGATTAAAGTCTCTAGAAAAACCAATGAAACTGATATTACGGTTGAGTTAAATTTGTATGGTACAGGTGAAGCCAGTATTGACACAGGTGTGCCATTTTTAGATCACATGCTAGATCAAGTGGCTCGTCATGGTTTAATGGATTTAACCATTAAGTGTGATGGCGATACACAAATTGACGATCACCATAGTGTGGAAGATATCGGCATTACGCTAGGGCAGGCATTTTCCCAAGCAGTAGGCGATAAAAAAGGATTTACTCGTTACGGACACTCTTATGTTCCACTAGACGAAGCTTTGTCACGCGTGGTTCTTGATCTTTCAGGTCGCCCAGGTTTGGACCTTAATGTGAGCTTTACTCGTGCGTTAATTGGTACTTTTGATGTTGATTTATTCTCAGAATTTTTCACAGGTTTTGTGAATCATGCATTGGTAACTTTGCACATTGATAATCTAAAAGGGGTTAATTCACACCACCAAGCAGAGACTATCTTTAAAGCGTTTGGTCGTGCACTAAGAATGGCTGTTACCCCAGATGAGCGTCAAGCTGGTGTCATCCCTTCAACCAAAGGCTCTCTTTAACAAAAGAAACACTATGCATTCTACAAGTAGTCAAACCATTGCAATCATCGATTATGGCATGGGCAATGTGCGTAGCGTACAAAAAGCAATTGAGCATGTTGCGCCTAACGATAACGTCATACTGACTGATAATGCCGATTTAATCAATCAGGCTGATCGTATTGTATTTCCAGGACAAGGTGCCATGGGTGCTTGTATGCAGGCGCTTAATGAGCACGGACTGTCTGAAGTTATTAAAAAAGCCGCACATGAAAAGCCATTTCTAGGAATTTGCCTGGGATTGCAATTGCTGTTTGATCATTCTGAGGAAAATTTTGGCACAAAAGGGTTAGGCATTATTCCTGGTAATGTTGTTAAATTTTCTAAAAGTGAGCTTAAAATTCCACATATGGGCTGGAATACGGTTAATCAGTCTATTGATCACCCACTGTGGCATAATATTGAGAATAATGCGCGTTTTTATAGTGTGCATAGTTATTATGTTTCTGAGGCAGATGCTTCAGTGGTTGCTGGTACAACAGATTATGGTGTTGACTTTACTTGCGCTGTTGCTAAAGACAATATGTTTGCAGTGCAGTTTCACCCTGAAAAATCTCAGCATGATGGATTACAATTACTGACTAATTTTATAAATTGGAAAGTTTAGCCAGTACATAGACTTTGCAACAGCCCTCATAATCCAAATTCAAAAAAAATAGTAGCGAGTTATTGTGCTTGAGCCTCTAAACAACGAATGTAAGCTTGATGATCCATTGGTAAATTATTTTTTTGTGACGAGAAAATCATCTCAGCAATGCAATCCATCATTTTGTGCTCTGCCTCATGAGAGTCACCGGCACTATTAATAATTTTTTGATAAATTTCTTTAATACCATGAGGCTGATTAATTGACAGCTGCTCTCTAAGCGAAAGGTGTAAATTAATATGCAAAAAAGGATTCACTTCACCTTGTTCTGGAAAATAATCTGATTCAAAATTTTGAATTAATGAGTGATATTCTGGATGAATTTCAATCACTTGGGTTAGTTGGCTTTCTAAAGGATCAAGAATCTTCTTATCGAGAAATTTCTGCCAAGCATTGGCTAGAAATTTTCTTTGTTCGGTTCTGTCTTGTGTGTACAGCACCAACTAAAACTATAAGTTTTTTTCTTCGTATTCGCACAAATCAAGCAAAATACACTCAGTACATAGTGGTGAGCGCGCTTTACAAGTGTAACGACCGTGCAAAATCATTAAATGGTGTGCTGGGACTCTGTATTCATCAGGAATAAATTTAACCAGTTTTTTCTCAACTTCAAGCACTGTTTTACCACTAGCAATTGCAGTACGATTAGCAACACGATAGATATGCGTATCAACAGCAATAGTAGGATGGCCAAAGGCAGTATTAAGAACAACATTGGCAGTTTTACGACCAACACCTGGAAGTGCCTCAAGCTCTTTACGAGTTTCAGGAACTTTTGAATCGTACTTGTCAATTAGAATTTTACAAGCTTGAATAATATGCTTAGCTTTTGAATTAAACAATCCAATAGTCTTTATTGTATCTCTAAGAGTATCTTCGCCTAATTCAAATATTGCCTCAGGTGTATTAGCAATTGGAAATAACTTATCAGTTACCTTGTTAACACTTTTATCTGTCGCTTGGGCAGATAAGGTTACCGCTACTAGCAGCTCAAAAGGTGTTGCGTAATTTAATTCTGTTGTCGGATTAGGTATCTTTTTAAGTAACCTTTCAAACATTTCGAAACGAGTTTCAGCGTTCATTCTTCTCTTCTGTTAAATTCCTCAAGAAAAGATTATACCCGATAATTAAATTAATAGCAAAACGAACCAAGATGATTAAAAGAAGGACTCCCCATAATTTTCCAGTTGTTTCCAGAGTTTTTCATGATTAGGGTGTTGTTCACGCATAGTATTGATGCGTTGAAAGTATTCATCAATATTTAAATAACCATTTTCACCAGATTGAATTCTACCTTGAACAGTTTCAAACCAATTTTCCATCTCATCTTCAGTTAGGCTTTCTGGGTAGTTTCTAGCTTTAAAGTGAATTAGTAGGGTGGTCAACTTCTCATCTTTAAATTTAGGATGAAAGTTTTTTAACTCATTAACATCAAGTGTCTGCAATTGATCGCCAATGCGCTTATCTGCATTGTCCATAAAGCCACCATATAAAGATTGATCAACATCCATATTGCCTGCAAAATCCTGGTCATTCCGATATAAATCTTGAACAACCTTTCCAATCTCTACTTGATTATTTTTAATAAAGTTTAAATGTTTTAAGCAGACATTCATATTAATTTGTAACTGCTCGGTCACCTTAGGATCTAGCTTGTGAATATTAGGCACAAACATAGGGCTTTTATTAAAAATTAAATCTTTAATTTGCAAGCGCTCAACACCTTTAGGTAACTCTGCTTGCTTAGTGAACATCAGTGTTTTAAGCTCTTCAACGTCTAATTCTAATAGTATTGATGGATCTTGGTCTAAATTGAAAACAATGGCTCTGTCGTTATAGGCTGGATGATAGGCTAGTGCAACTGATAATCGTGTGCAAGATTTTTCAGCTGCGTACATACCTGAAGTATGTAGCATTGGCTCAAATAGATTAAGCTTAGATTCTACAAATTTTTTCTCACGTAATTTAAAAGCGTGATCAAATAAACCAGGCTGAGTTTTTTTAATAATTTTCGCAATGGCGATAGTGGCACGCACATCAGCCAATGCATCATGTGCATTAGTATGCTCAATACCATTCGCTGGAGATAATCGATCAAGCTTAAAAATTGGCTTGCCATTTTCATCATGCACCCATTGTAAGCTTGCATCCTTTTTTAGGGCGTAACACATGCGTACTACATCCAAAATATCCCAGCGGGTATTGCCATTTTTCCAGTGCCAAGCATATGGATCTAAAAAATTTCTATACAAGGTGTAGCGCGTAAATTCATCATCAAACCGTATTGAATTGTAGCCAGCAATACAGGTGTTTGGTGTTGAAAATTCATTGTTAATTTTTTTAATGAATTCATGTTCAATCATGCCTTTCTGTTCGCACAGTTGAGGGCTAATACCCGTAACCGCACAAGCTTCAGGTGATGGCAAGCAATCATTTGTTGGCTTACAATAAAACATATGCTCGTCAAGAATATTGAGATTTTCATCGGTACGAATGCCTGCAAATTGAGATATTCGGTCAGTTTTTGGGCTAATGCCAAAAGTTTCGTAATCGTACCAGTAGAATGTTTTCATGAGTTTATTTTAATAGAGACTTTTGTATAAATAGGGGTGATTATTCATATTTATGCAAAAGTTTCTATTAAATTTTAGACAATAAAAAACCCAGCGATTAAGCTGGGTTTTTTGATTCAATAGTTTAAAAACTACTGAGGATGTACGTTAGCCGCTTGAGGACCTTTAGCACCATCTTCTAAGTCGAATTCAACTTCTTGACCTTCTTCTAAAGATTTGTAACCGTCGCCTTGAATTGCACGAAAATGTACGAATACATCGTCGCCATTATCTTGCTCAATAAAACCAAAACCTTTTTTAGCGTCAAACCACTTTACTTTTCCTGTTGTAGACATAATGTCTCCTTATAAGTTTAAAAAAATACCGTAAAAATAGACCACATTTATAACTTAGAGAGGATGTAACCATCAGTCAAAACAATATAAATAGCAGCTGTATACTTTACCAGCAAGCGTATTTTAACGTATTTTCAACCTGTTTAAGTATTAAATTACTATGAATTGTTTTTTGGCTTAGAGCGCGAGAATTTTGGCTTTCTATTGCCGCCAGCACTGTTGCCATCTCTACTGCCTCTACCGCCATCTCTACCGCCATCTCTGCCGCCACGTCCGCCACTTCTGCCGCCACGATCACCAGCACCGCCTTTAGAAAACTTCTTGCGACCAAAGTTTCTTTTGCCACCTTGTGATCCGCCAACTGTAGCCTTGTTGTTTTTATCGGTTAGTGCAGTAATATTTAAGCGCTTTCCATTAACTGTAGTTTTTCCTAAAATAGCAAAAGTTTCTTTTGGCATTTCATCAGGAAGGTCAACAGTTGAGAAATTATCAAAAATTTGAATAGAGCCAATGTACTCACTATCCATATCGGCTTCATTAGCAATAGCACCTAGGATATTTCCTGGCTTGATATTGTTATTGTTACCCACTTCGATTTTGTATCGACGCATCGGAATATCTGGATGATTTTTAAGCTGATTTGGCTCAATTGAAATAATTTTTTCTTCACCAGGCTTTTGATCTCTACCAAAACTCGGCTCTTTTTCAGATAAAAATAAAGGCTCGTTACCTTGTGCGATATGTGCCAGTGCTGCTGCAATTTTAAGGTGCGTTACCTCTTCATTAGCTTCTTGAAATTCACCAACTAATTTTTCAAAAACACTTAAGTCTCGATTGTTGATAGTTTCAGTAATTTTCTTTTTAAAATCATTAACACGTTTTTCATTGATGATTTTTGCTGTTGGTAATTCAATAGGTGTGATTTTTTGACGAGTAACGCGTTCAATGTTACTAAGCATGCGACGTTCGCGATGAGATACAAATAAAATTGCTTCACCTGCACGACCTGCACGACCAGTACGGCCGATACGGTGTACGTAAGTTTCTGCATCTTGAGGAATATCATAGTTCACTACATGAGAGATACGCGGAACATCAAGTCCACGGGCTGCAACGTCTGTTGCAACTAAAATATCAATACTACCTTTTTTAAACTTACCAATAATTTTTTCACGTTGACTTTGTTGAATGTCACCGTTAATTGCTTCTGCAGTGAATCCTCTAGCAGCTAATTTTTCAGCCAACTCCACAGTAAGAGTTTTAGTTCTGGCAAAAATAATCATTGCATCAAATTCAATAACTTCTAGAATTCTAGTAAGCGCATCTAATTTTTGGCTCAAACCACCCACTAAACAGTATTTTTGATCAATATTTGGAGCGGTTTCTGTTTTGGTTTTTACTTTAACAATTTTTGGGTTGTTTAAGAATTTTTCTGCAACACGCTTAATAATGCTTGGCATGGTGGCAGAGAAAAGAGCGATTTGACGCTGTTCTGGAATGCGCTCCATAACCCATTTAATATCGTCAATAAAGCCCATTTTCAACATTTCATCTGCTTCGTCTAAAACGAAAGACTTAATGTTGTCTAATTTTAAAGTGCCTTTTTTGATGTGATCCATAACACGCCCTGGCGTGCCAACAACACAATGTACGCCACGCTTTAAAGGGCGTAATTGAACGTCATATGATTGACCGCCGTAAATTGGCAGTACGTGAAAGCCTTTTAAGCCACGAGCATAAGTTTGCACAGCTTCAGACACCTGAATGGCTAACTCACGTGTTGGTGCAAGTATTAATAGCTGGGGTGCATTTAAGTTTAAATCAATATTGTCCAATAAAGGTAGGGCGAAAGCAGCTGTTTTTCCAGTACCCGTTTGCGCTTGACCAATAATATCTTCACCATTTAAAAGGTGGGTGATACATTGTTCTTGAATTGGAGAAGGGGTTTCGTAGCCAATTTTATCTAGTACACTTAAGATTGAGTCAGAAAGACCTAGATCGCTAAATTTCATTTGTGTTGGTTTATCAGTTGTTTGTTCAGACATGCGTAATTATAAGACGTGCAAAGGACCCAATTATACCTGTTTAGCTGCCTAATCGATTAACATATATTAGATTTTTATTATATGTGTGATTTTAAACCCATTTAATAGAGCAGTCCATTGAAGAAATTTGCTCCAAAGGGCCTTTACCGGTTTCTACTACTTGTTTCATGGCCTCAAATAAGTCACGCTTAACATCTGTAGCAGTGCTTTCTTTGCGTGATGCATCTAATCGACCACGATATTGAAGAGTTAAATCTGAATTATAGTTCTATCACGGTAAACAGACACTACCATAGACACTAGTTCTAGATCTTTAAAAATAAGGCTTTCCAGTACTTTTTCTAATGTCTATATTTTTTTTAATTTTATGAAAAATTTAGCAGTTATTTTGTCTATACCTTTTGAGTGATTATTCTTTCCATTTGATAGAACACCCCATAGAAGGGATTTGGCCTTCTGGACCCTTATCAGTTTGCGAAACTTCCTTCATCGCTTCAAACAAATCTCTACGAGTGCCTTCAGGTGCCATGTCTTTTCTTGAAGCGTCAAAGCGACCTCGATATTGCAACGTCATGTGTTTTGATAGACCAAAGAAGTCCGGTGTGCATACTGCTCCGTAGGCTTTAGCAACTTCCTGCGTTTCATCAATCAAGTATGGAAATGAAAAGTCCATTTTTTCTGAGATTTGAATCATATTCTCGGTTGAGTCCTCATCATATAAAGACTGATCATTGGACATAATTGCCACTGAATTAATACCGTATTCGTCTTTTAGTGTTCTAGTATCTTCAACAAGTCTAGGAAGAATAGCTTTGATGTAAGGGCAATGATTACAGATGAACATTACTAATAAGCCATTTTCACCAGTGGCCTTATTAAGATTCCATCTGTCCCCATAGATATCAGGTAAATCAAAGTCAATAGCAGGTGCATTGAAATCACATACAGGTGTTGTTAAGCTAATCATTTTCCCCTCCTTTGCTTTGCTATGGTGTTGTGGATCTACATACTACATTATTTCATTAAAGTTATTGACAGATTAAAGACTAACTAGTGCCGAAAGAGCAAGTGCATCAGGTAATTGTATTTTTACTCTTGGTGATCTATTTTTTAGTAATTTACCTTCAATATGCAATGATTAAATGTTTATTTATAGTTTATTGAACTTGTGCAAAAGTTAGATTTCATAAGAAGTTTAACTTATCTTTAGCACGTATTTATTTTTTCGGCTAGTCAGATGTAAGTGCTAAATTAATTTTCAAGCTTTATTAAGTGGACTCTTGTATTTAAGAAAAATAAGAAGATTGTTAGCTATGATTTGAAATATACCCAAAACTAATGGGTGATTATAATCACATAAAGATCATAATTAAAATAATAGATTGACATTTTTTTCTTTTAAAAAAACAAGAGTAAAATTTGAATCTATATAGTGTTTTAAATAAAGAGATATAATTTGTGAGAAGCGGCGCACCAAAGTTGTTAATAGTTGATGATGATTCAGAAATTTGTCATTTATTGAAACAATACCTACAAAAATCGGAGTTTAAGGCTGAGGTTGCTGCTGATGGGGTGCAAATGTTTTCAATGTTAAAAAAAGCATCATTTGACTTGATTATTTTAGATCTGATGTTGCCAGGTGAAGATGGCTTGTCTTTACTTAGAAGGCTGCGTGTGGATGCCAATATCCCTGTCATTATGTTAACTGCAATGGGAGAGGAGACGGATCGAATTATAGGTCTAGAAATGGGTGCCGATGATTATATTTCTAAGCCATTTAACCCTAGAGAATTATTGGCGCGTATTAAGAGCGTATTGCGTAGAGCTTCAATATCTAACGATATATCTAAAAATGAAAAAAGCACTAAAGCTGAATTTTCCAAATGGATACTTGATTTTAAGCAGCGTCATCTAATCACTCCAGAAGAAGTAGTTGTTCCTCTTAGTGGTGGCGAGTTCCGATTATTAAAGATTTTCATTGAAAATAGTGGCAGAACATTGAGTCGTGAACAATTGCTTGATCTTACTCAAGGAAGAGAGCATGACCCATTTGATCGTAGTATTGACGTACTAGTGGGACGCATCAGAAAAAGACTTAATGAAACCCCTAAAAATCTGAAAATTTTGCATACTGTACGTGGCGAGGGGTATTTATTTTCTCCTGCAGTAAGGCTTTATTAATCATAGTATGAAAGCTATACCTCAATCACTTCATGGGCGTCTGCTAGCAATCTTATTGGTTGGGCTTATGGTGCCACAACTCTTAAGCTCCCTTTTTCATCTTTATGACAGGGATTCTGCCCTGAATCAGACGATTGGTGTAGACAGTGCAAACAAGATTAGTTCAATTGTTACATTGCTAGACTCTATTGATGCTAAATCTAGGCCTGCCATCGTTGATGCGCTCAATGGCTATCCTCTTGAAATTTCTTTAAGTGATTTTAAGGATGACTCTACTCATTCAGTATTAAGAGAAGATGAGAATAATGAGTATTTGACTGTTTTATTTCAAGAGTATTTACAGCAAAATCTCCCTCTAGGGTACGAGGTTCATGTTGAAATTGTTGAAACAAGACTCTCTTCAGAATTTGCAAGTCAGGGGTCTTCAAGCGCAGCAGCCCAATTAAAAACTCAAGAGACACCTCTTTCTTTTTTAATTAAATCATTTCATGCCCAAGTAAGGCTTAAAGATGGAGCTTGGGTGGATTTCCATTACTTTTTACCTGTGAAAATTTTTGAATGGCCTATTCGTCTGGCAATGACTTTATTGGCATTGATGATTGCCGTTTTACTCTTAACATGGGTTGCAGTACGCTGGGTTACAAAGCCGCTATCTGTTTTATCTCAAGCTGCTGAAGCACTAGGAAAAGATATTAAACATCTTCCATTAGATGTCAAAGGGCCTACAGAAGTTCAACAGGCTGCCCAGGCCTTTAATACGATGCAAGAAAGACTGGTAAGATTTATTAGTGATCGTGCGCGCATTTTATCTGCAGTATCGCACGATTTAAAAACCCCAATAACGCGCCTTCGTCTTCGGGCTGAATTATTAGATGATAAAAAACTTAGTAATGAAATTAAAGGTGATCTAGATCATATGGAAAAAATGGTTCACGCTACTCTTGATTTCATGCGTGGCACACAAAAACAGGAGTTAAGGCAAAAGGTTAATTTAGAGGCTTTAATGGAAAGTTTACAAGAAGATTTTAAGTCTTTAGGTATGCCATTTGAAATCCAAGGCAAGGTGTGCAGACCTATAAAAATTCAATTAACCTCTATTAAACGTTGTTTGACCAACCTATTAGAAAATGCATATCGATATGGAAATGGAAAAATTGTGGTTGACATGCAGGATTTCAAAAAATCTGTTCAAATTACAATACACAACAATGGCGATCCAATACCAGATGAAGAGTTAGACAAGATATTTGAACCGTTTTATCGATTGGAAAAATCTAGAAATCATAAAACCGGCGGCACTGGACTGGGGCTTGGTATTGCTAGAAATATCGCTGTTGCACATGGCGGCGATCTTAAAATAAAAAACTCCACAAAGGGTGGTATTACTGTCTTCCTCGAGCTACCAAGATAACACCTTCTGCCAAATCCATAATCACTATTCATGCTAGCTTAGTGAAATCTGTTTACATTTTGTTACAAAAGTCTGCCTTCTAGACACACTAGAATTACAATCAACTCCTATAATTTCCTGCAAGTTAAATCGGTTTGATCGGCCGACTTTTCTCTCAACTCTCCTCTTTTGTTGGGTAGTAATAATTGATTCGAATTACCTACGTTACAGGTTTAATAATTTAACCAGCATTGTTCGACTATAAAAATAAGCATCAATGCCAATATGAATCTAAACAGGAGAGAAGTGAAAAAAGTATTAGGGTTGGTGAGTGTAAGTTTGGTAGGTGGTATCGCATTTGTACTGTCGGGGTCATACAATGTTTCCGCAAGTAATAAACATTGGGATATAACCACTAAAATACTTGAACTTGCTAGAGATAGATCAGTACATACAGCATCGGAAAATATAGAGGTTCCTGATCTTGATGCTATTGAAATGATTTCTAATGGTGCAAAAAATTATGATGCCATGTGTGTTCAGTGTCATTTGGCACCAGGCGCACCAGGTACCGAGCTAAATCAGGCTCTATATCCAAGACCGCCAATTTTTCATCAAAATGACGATAAACACAAGCATAGTCCTGCCGAGACATTTTGGGTCATTAAAAATGGATTTAAAATGACAGGAATGCCTGCTTGGGGTGAATTCCATACCGATCAACAATTATGGGAAATGACAGCCTTTCTTCAAAAAATTAACAACATGACAGCTAATCGATATTTTGAATTGGTTGGCGAGGGCGGACATAGTCATTCAGACAACGCAGTGCATTTTGAGGCATCTAGTGATGATGGACATCAAGAGTCATCACACAAAGATATAGTTAACAACGGACACTAATAAATTTAATATAAAAAAAGGGAATAGATATGAAAAATACAATAAGCGCAGTTTTAACAGTAGTAGTATTAATCGCCAGTGCAAATAGTACTGCAAGATGGCACAATCCGAGTCAAGGTGGTTCATCAAGTCATGGCCATTCTCAGGGTGCAGATCATTCAAAAATGTCAGCAAATGAACATGCGATGATGGATATGAAAGATATGGATCATTCTAAGATGACAGCAGATGAGCTCTTAAAGATGAAAATGTCAGATATGGACCATTCAAAAATGTCAGTAGATGAACTTTCAAAGATGAATATGTCAGGTGCAGATCATCAAAAAGATGCTCACGGCCATTAATCTAAGAGAAAAAAGATGAATAATAAGTTATTATCTCGCAGACAATTTGTTACAGGGGTGGCAATGGGCGCCACAGCATTGGCGATTAATCCAGGTATTTTATTTGCCGGTGTTAGTGGCAGGAGTGGTGTAAATACTTTAAGGGGTCAGGTTTTTAATTTAAACATTGGCGAGCAAAACGTTAACTTTACTGGAACTCAACGCAGGGCTACAACAGTTAACAACTCATTACCAGCACCCTTGTTAAGATTTAAAGAAGGTGACGATATTGTTCTACACGTTACCAATCATTTAAAGGAGTCTACTTCTATCCATTGGCATGGATTAATTTTGCCATCAGAAATGGACGGCGTCCCCGATATCAGCAATGATTTTCATGGCATTGCACCAGGTGAGACCTTCACTTATCGCTTTAAGGCATCCCAAAGTGGCACCTATTGGTATCACTCACACTCAGGATTTCAAGAGCAAACCGGATTGTACGGCCCAATTGTGATTGACCCAATTGAAAAAGATCCTGTTAGTTACGACAAGGATTATGTGGTTATGTTGTCCGATTGGACAGATGAGAATCCAATGGATGTCTATGCAAAACTAAAAAAACTATCTCATTATTATAATTTCAATGAAAGAACGCATGAAGATTTGATGAATGATATCGATCAGAAAGGGTTGGAAAATACCTGGAATGATCGAAAAATGTGGAATCAAATGCGTATGAGCCAGCGTGATTTATCCGATGTTACAGGCTACACCTACACCTATTTGGCTAATGGTGTAACACCTGATAAAGGCTGGGTTGGGCTATTTAGCAAAGGTGAAAAAGTAAGATTAAGATTTATTAATGGTTCTGCTATGACATTCTTTGATGTAAGAATTCCTGGTCTGAAAATGACAGTAGTTTCTGCTGATGGGCAAAATATCGACCCTGTCTCTGTTGATGAATTTAGATTGGGCGTGGCGGAAACTTACGATGTTATTGTTGAGCCAAAAGACGATAGAGCTTATACCATTTTTGCTCAAGATATCGCCAGGTCTGGCTATGCTAGAGGAACGCTTACTCCAGATATTTCGATGACTGGTGAAGTTCCAGCGTTAGATGCTGTTCCAAATTTATCCCATTCTGATATGGGTATGGATATGTCAAACATGGCTGGTATGGATCATGGATCAATGGATATGTCTAAACCATCGAAAGGTATGGACCATTCTGGTATGGACATGTCAAAACCAATGCCTGGTATGGATCATTCAAAGATGGACATGGGTAGTAAAAAAATGTCAACCATGGATTCGATGGTGACACATGCAGATACTGAGTTTGGTCCACATGTGGATATGCGCTCAGAGGCTCCGCAATATCGCTTGGATGATCCTGGCGTTGGACTGCGCAATAATGGCAGAAAGGTGTTAACTTATGCTGATTTGTATAATTTAAATATGACGCATGGGTATCCCGACCCAGATCGAGAAATTGAATTACACTTAACCGGCAATATGAGTCGCTATATGTGGTCTATTAATGGTGTAAAGTTTTCCGATGCTGAGCCGCTACAATTTAAATTTGGCGAAGTTGTGCGTATTACTTTTGTGAATGATACGATGATGAACCACCCTATGCATTTACACGGCATGTGGAGTGATTTAGAAACGGGAGACAATATGTATATCCCACGCAAACACACGGTGATTGTTCAGCCAGGCGCAAAAATTAGCTATCGCGTTAAAGTCGATGCCAAAGGTTCTTGGGCATATCACTGTCATTTACTTTATCACATGTTGGGCATGTTCCGTCGTGTGGATGTTGTATAACGGAAGAGAGATAAAATGAAAAAAATTAAAATATTAACCAGTTTGCTTTTAGGCTTATCATTCTTAGCGCACGCAGGTGGTGTAGATGATGATCCAATATTAACCAAAGTGATGGGTGAAATTGAAACACGAAGCACAGTAGGCTCCAATCCTAAGGTGTGGGCTGTTGATGCTTGGGTTGGTAAAGATCTTGAAAAAATATGGATTAAAACTGAAGGTGAAAAGCTTGATGGCAAAACCACTGAAGCAGAATTACAAGTTCTTTATAGTAAAGCGGTCACCCCTTTCTGGGATTTGCAATATGGAATCAAAAAAGATTTCAAGCCCACGCCTAGTCGAACTTGGGGTGTAATTGCTGCCAAAGGTTTGGCGCCTTATTTGCTTGAAGTGGATGCTTCATTGTTTGTTGGTGAATCCGGACGTACCGCCGTTCGCTTAGATCTTGAGTACGAATATATGTTTAGCCAGAAGTTGGTCTTATCGCCAGAAGTTGAGGTTAATTTCTTTGGAAAAAATGATGAGGCGACCGGCACAGGGGAAGGGTTGTCTAATATCGAAGCAGGGCTTAGACTAAGATACGAATTAAGTCGTGAGTTTGCGCCTTATGTCGGTGTTAACTGGGGTAAAAAATATGGAAATACTGCAACTTTTGCAAAAAACGAAGGTGAGAATGTTGAAGATGCTCAAATTGTTACAGGTGTTCGCTTTTGGTTTTAAAGTATCCTGAAAGATGCCAATATTAAGTGATTTCTACATTGATATTGATAAATTGAGAAAAAATTGGTAAGACCTTATTGGTTATATTGACCCTTATGATTGGTTTCTTTGCGCTATTGTCCGAAAGTGAGTGGATGAAGTCAAAAAAGAGTTGCTAGTCAAAATTAAGTGCCGGGGTGTCGAAGTCGCAGATAGGAGTTTGTGTACTGACCATTTTTTCCTTTTGTGTAATTTATTAAGAAAGCCTTGCTTTCATTTGATTAAGATTTTAATAAGGATTGAATAATATGTCCAGCCATCATTAATCCAAAAATGTTTGGCATATAAGATATTGCGCCATTTACAGCTCTTGGTCTTCCTACCGGTGCGGCTTTGTGAGGCAAGGCTTTTATGGGTAATTCTGTAGAATGCACCACAGGAAATTTCATCGAGGCACGGATATTTCTAAGTTGTTTGCGCATTTCTCTCGCCAAGGCGCAATTTTGAGTTTTATCCATTCGTGATATCTTTACTTGGGTTGGGTCGAGTCTACCGCCGGCACCCATACTAGAAATGATCGGCATTTCAGATTTATTACAACTGTCTATTAGTACAGTTTTATAGGCTATGGCATCGATACAATCAGCCACAAAGTTGTAGTCTTTATTAATTGCTATTAATTGGGCTGCCTCCCGATCAATTAATTCATCACGTTTGATAATAATAGTATCTGGATTGATGTCGTTAAGTCTATCAGCCAGTGCATCGACTTTTTTCAATCCTAGGGTGGAGTGAAGCGCAATAACTTGGCGGTTAAGATCGGTTGTTTCAATGATGTCAAAATCAATTAGGGTGAGCGTTCCAACGCCAGCACGACATAGGCTTTCAGCGCAAGCGCCACCAACGCCACCAAGGCCAGTAATCACAACATGTGATTCGGCTAATCTAGCCAACCCTTGTTGGCCTAATAATATTTCAGTACGTGCGCAACTACCAGCCATTATGATAATGTGAAAAGTGAAATGGCGTTATTATCACATTGAGCGATGACGGTGTCTATTGGTATTTGCTTAAGCAGTGATATTTCTTCTGCAACTAGTTCTAAATCATTTGGATTAGGATGGTCGTCAGTTTCAATTAGTATAAATTCTAACGGGCAATTTTTTACAATCTGACGAATTTTAGTAGAATTTTTATTAGTAATTTGTAAGCCAAAACCTAAATAAAAACCCATGCTGGTTAATTGCTGAGCTTGAGGTTCACTGCCAGAAAATCCATGAATTTCTCCTTTTAGTTTTGGATATTTTTTTAATGTAAGAATTATTTCTTCGGTTGCTTTAACCGCATGAATGATAATGGGTAAATCATAGGTAAGTGCTAACTGGACTTGGGCATCAAAAAAATACACTTGCCTATCTCGATCTATATCTTTATGAAAATCAAGTCCACATTCACCAATTGCAACAGGATTGTTGCACTTAATTAAATATTCAAGACGATCAAGGTCACGTTGCGAATGTGATTCAACCATCCAAGGGTGAATACCAAAAGAAAAATAAGGATACATTTGAACATCGGTCCAATTCTGATTGCCAATACTAGGCACAATTGCAATTGCATTTTGAGCAATTGTATTCATAGAATCAAAATCTAAATGAGCGTGTGAATTAATCATTGTTAGTTGTTAAAGGTTCTTGTTACGTAATATAATAATCAATATTTATCGTTATTAGTATAATTCATGAAGATTACTCATAAAATTTCTCTTATATCGCTTGTGCTTATCGTGTCACTATTTGTGACCCTAGTGGGCAATGTTAAATTTTTTACAGAGACAGTGGCTATCTACCCTCTTCATGATAATTTAGCTTTTGTTGTTTCGCTGTTTATTTGGCTTTTTGCATTCCTGTCAATCGCATTATTATTGGTGGCTTATCGTCATAGTGTTAAGCCAATTCTGATTTTTATATTATTAGCTTCCTCTGTCGTAAGCTATTTTTCCAATAATTACGGAACTATTTTTGATGACAATATGATTGTCAACAGTATGGAAACTAATTTGGCAGAATCAATGGATTTATTTAACATTAAACTGGCTGCCTATTTTGTAATGCTAGGTGTTCTGCCTTCTGTGTGGGTATATCGGGTAACACTTCAAAAGCATTCCTTTACTGCCCAGCTATGGCGTAGATTTAGAGCTATCGTGGTTTTAATCATTGTATTTGTATTGGTTACGCTAGCCTTCTCTAAGGCTTACACTTCCTTTGCAAGAGAGAATAAGCAGCTTAGGCTACACATCAACCCAACTTATTTTATGTATGCAATTGGCAAACATATAAATAATCAATTTAAAAGTATAGATACGCCTTTTGTTACCATTGGACAAGATGCAACCATTCAACGAAGTGACAAAACAAGTAAGCTAATTATTGTAGTAGCAGGAGAAACTGCAAGGGCTGATCGATTTTCATTAAATGGCTATAAAAGAGATACCAATCCACTACTTGCTCAACAGGATGTTATTAGTTTTGAGCAAATGAGTTCGTGTGGTACTGATACCGCCGTATCTTTGCCTTGTATGTTTTCAAGCTTAACCAAGAGTGATTATTCTCATACTCAAGGAAAGAATATGAGTAATGCGCTAGATGTCTTGTCAACGGCGGGTGTAGAAGTACTATGGCGTGATAATAACTCCAGCTCAAAAAGTGTAGCAGATCGAATTGAATATCAAGATTATAAATCAGATAAGGTAAATACTATTTGTGATATTGAATGTAGAGATAAAGGTATGTTGCCAGGCTTACAGTCTTATATTGATGCACGAAAAAATAAAGATATTATGATTGTTTTACATATGATGGGCAGTCACGGACCGGCTTACTATAAGCGCTATACAAAAGAGTTTGAACTATTTACACCCGTATGTAAGACTAACCAGCTCAATGAATGTACAAACGAGCAAATTAATAATGCCTACGATAACACCATACTTTACACAGATTATTTCCTTGCCAAAGTGATTGAGCTATTAAAAAATAATCAAAAAGAACATAAAACAGCCATGCTGTATATGAGTGATCATGGCGAATCTCTTGGAGAAAAGGGCTTATACCTACATGGAATGCCGTATTTTATGGCGCCAAAAGAGCAAACTCATGTTAGTTCTATTATGTGGTTTGATGATCAATTTTCAAAAGAAATTGACCTCCAATCCCTTCAACAAAAATCTAAACAAGCCAAAACACATGACGGCCTATTTCATACATTACTTGGCTTGATGAATGTTGATACCAATGTTTATGATAAAAAGATGGACTATTTAATATATGAGTAAGGGTTTTTATAGTATTCCTATAGTGGCAACTACGCTTGTTTTGGTTGTTGTTTTATTTGAGTTTTCATCAGTTGATGCCATTGTCCAATCTCTTATATATAACAACGATACTCAAATTTGGTTGGTTGATAGAAATAATCCGCTACTTGATTTAATTTTCTACAGTGGCATTAAAAAAATATTTATATCACTAGTCCTATTCTTATTATTTTCATTGATTTTTCTAAGGAGATTTAATTGGGTTAAGAAAAATACCAAAGGCATGATAATTGTTGTTTTGGCAGGGATTGTCGTACCTCTAACAGTAGGTGCATTAAAAGAGGCGACCAACATGCCTTGCCCCAACCAGTTAGTAGAGTATGGCGGCCCTTACCAGCATATAGGTTTGTTTGAAAGTTTAAGTATTGATCAGCAAAGACCAGCCGCAAGATGCTATCCTGCAGGTCATGCAAGTGGCGGCTTCTCTCTTTTGGCATTATTGTTTTTATTTGTAGCAGCAAGATCAAGGAGAAATATATTAGTCATTATTATGGCATTAGGCTGGAGTACAGCAGGATATAAGATGTTTATTGGCGATCATTTTTTAGGTCATAGTGTGGTAACTATGGTGCTGGCTTGGCTGCTAATCTTGATAATTGCTTTTCTTATTGAGAAAATTGAGAATAGATTTTTTAATAAGAATATAAGTCGATAGTTCAACATCGATACGTAAAAGTGATTATAATAGTCCGATTATTCAGATTGAAGTTATACACGAGTTATTATGAAGACATTTAGCGCTAAAGCACATGAAGTAAAAAGAGATTGGTTCCTTGTGGATGCCGATGGTAAGACATTAGGCCGTTTGGCTACAGAAATCGCATCTCGCCTTCGTGGCAAGCATAAACCAGAGTACACGCCACATACAGACACAGGTGATTACATTGTTATCATCAATGCTGAAAAGGTTAAGGTAACTGGCAAGAAATTTGATGATAAGATGTATCATCACCATACTGGTTACGTAGGTAATTTAAAGTCAATCGCTTTTAAAGACTTACAAGCTAAAAAACCAGAAGAAATTATCAACAAGGCTGTTAAAGGCATGTTGCCAAAAGGTCCTCTAGGCAGAGATATGTTTAGAAAGATGAAAGTATTTGCAGGTTCTGAGCATTCACATGCTGCACAACAACCGCAAGTTTTAGATATTTAAGGTAAGAAATTATTATGGCAAAGACAGAAACATTTTACGCAACAGGCAGAAGAAAGACATCAGTAGCTCGTGTTTACATGACTAAAGGTAAAGGTGTATTTACAGTAAATAAACGTCCAATGGATGAGTATTTTGGTCGTGAGACTTCTTCAATGATCATTAACCAACCGTTAGATACAGTTGAGATGAGAGATAAGTTTGATTTCACTATCATGGTTAAAGGTGGTGGTGATACAGGTCAAGCGGGTGCAATTCGTTTGGGTGTAACACGCGCTTTAATGGAATACGATAACGACTTAAGACCTGACCTACGTAAGGCTGGTTTTGTTACTCGTGATGCTAGAATTGTAGAGCGTAAGAAAGTTGGCCGTAAGAAGGCACGTAAGAGCGAGCAGTTCTCAAAACGTTAAATCGTTTTCGAAAGACAATAAAAAACCCGCTAACAGCGGGTTTTTTATTGCTTAAGGTTTATTGATCAGATCATATTTTGAAAGCTTGTTGTAATTGATGATAGATTGTACTGTCTCAACATATTCATAACCGATTTCAGCATAATTTTCTAATCCTTCAGCAAGTGCTATACCGGTAATAGGCTGTTTCTGGTCGCGTTTATTTTTACGAATTTTTCTAAGCGTTGTGTAAGCTGAATTTCTATTGATAGATCGAATATAGTATTCAATGCTTTTTTCTAGGGATGAGAACTTGGCCACTTCATGTGTGGCTTTTTTATTGCGCTGTAATGGAACAACACCACAACCTTTTTTAAAGCACCAGAGGCCAAAAAAATTGTGATAATATTTGGCAAACCGTGATCTTCCCCAGTTAGATTCATAAGCACCTTGGGCTAAAATAAGTGATGCAGGAACCACATCAACCCGCATTAATAGAGCTTCAATATCACCTTCTTCTACACGATAATATTTATAAATTTGTGCGAGCTTTAATTGATTAATATCGCCAGTTATAATGTTATGGCGTAATTGAATAATTTTGGTATTTTGTTTGCTAATGGCAGGGATCAGGTAGTTAAAGAAAGCTTGTTTACGTTCTTTTACATCTGTAATTTCTTCGAAGTTAGGTGTCTTAAGTGAACTAACCCATGATTCAAGCCCCCAAAATTCATCTGCATGAATAGAGGAGGTTGCTAGGATAGCACTTAGTGCAATGTATTTAAATTTCAAAATTTTCACAAGAAGCGCTCATAACTTCTATTGTAAACATTTTTTCAATGGGTAAGCTGAGTAGATGAGATTTAATAACTCGAATCACACCGGCATGTGCAACGATGAGCAAGCTATCGACATCTTTTGATGTGATGTCATTAAATGCATTCAAAACGCGCTGTTGAAACTCATACAAGTTTTCAGCGTTAGGTGGTTGGTTGTTAATAGGGTCTTTCTTAAAAGAATCAACTAAATCTTGTCCGATGTCTGTAGCACTTAGACCTTGCCAATCTCCAAAACCTAACTCTTCAAACTGATTAATGATTTCTAATTGTGATTGTTGTTGAACGCTAAGGTGTTTAGCAAAGGCTTGGCAGCGTATTAAGGGTGATGTTGCAATGAGGTCCCACGTTTTATTTTGTGTGGAATCTAGCATTTGCTGCCAACCTTTATCGGTAAGTGCATCATCTTGATTGCCTCGATACAGGCGCCCGCCTTGAGGCTCACCATGTCTCAATAGGTCAAGAATCATTCGTTAACTTGTTCTCGTGACATTAAATGATTAACTGCTTCAGTAGGCGACACTATTCCTTGAGTTACTTGATAAACTTGCTCACAAATTGGCATTTCGATTTGATTTTGTTTCGCAATCGATAAGACTAATTCTAGAGTGTTAAGCCCTTCAACCGTTGCACCAACATTGTTCAAAGCCTGCTCAACACTTTGGTCGTTGGCTAATTCCTTGCCGAATCGACGATTTCTAGATAAATCGTCTGAGCAAGTGAGTACTAAATCACCCAAGCCTGATAGGCCGTTGAAGGTCTTTTCATTGGCACCCAGGCTTTTTCCAAAGCGGATCATCTCAGCCAATCCTCGAGTAATTAAGGCTGCCTGCGTGTTAGCACCATAGCCCAAGCCAGATGCAATACCGGCGGCAATGGCAAGGATATTTTTGACAGATCCACCCACCTCTACACCTATGATATCTTCATTGGTGTATGCTCTTAACGTTTTGGTGTGTAGGGTCTTAGCCCAATAATCTCGAGTATTTTTATCTGCTGAAGCAACCGTAAGTGCAGTTGGTTTATGACTGGCAACTTCAAAGGCAAAACTAGGGCCAGAAATCACACAGCTTGGATGACTGCCTAGAATCGTCTCAAAGCTTTCATGTAAGAAGCCTTGTTGGCGAGTGTCAAATCCTTTGGTTACCCAAGCTATAGGTTGTCCTGGTGTCAGGAATGGTTTAATACTTTCCAGTGTTGTGGAAAAACCATAACTTGGTACCGCAATGAGAATACTTTGAGATTGTTGGATTAATGACAGGTCAAAAGTTAATTCGACATTGTCAGCATAATTAACTGGAAGTGCGGGGTGTCGTGGTTTAAGAGTTGCGATCTCTGCTTCTGAGTAGGCATGCAAATAGATTGTATCAAATTTATCTGATAGTGCGATAGACAGCGCACTACCCCAAGCACCAGCACCAATAATTGATAGGTTAGCCATTTAGAATATCGTCCAATCTACCTGATTGATCAGCGGCAGATAAATCATCAAAGCCACCTACATGTACGCCATTGATAAACACTTGTGGAACGGTATTTCGTCCTGTTAGTTGTGAAACTTCTTCCCAGTCACTTGGACTTTTAACATGATGCTTAGTAAAAGGAATGCCACGCTTTTCAAGTAGTTGATAAGCGCGCTGGCAAAAAGGACAAGAGTCGCTACAATAAATTTTATTTTTTTTCATTTTCCTATTTATATTCCTTTTTATATTAAGTTTTTATAGGCATTTTTGCTCGTTTCCAAGCTTGAATACCACCTTTTAAATTGTATACTTTTTCATACTCATTTCGAGTTAATAAACCGGCAATATGAGCAGATCTTGAGCCACTTCGACAGTAAACAAGTATAGATTTATTTTTATCTAACTTACTTAGTTGGCTCTTAACGTCACTTAATGGAATGTGTAAGCTGCCATTAATATAGCCTGATTTTCTTTCTTTCTTTTCTCTTACATCTAAGATAATCATGCTTTCATCATCCATTAACGATGTGGCAGCATTGGCGTCTAGATCTTCATATTTTTTTAACTTGTCAGTAACAATATTACCAACTAGTAAAGCAATAAGAACAATTAAAGTGATGGTTGTAAATAGTTGCTCATCGGCATATAAAAAATCAATAATTTCCATAGTTATAGTGTTTTTCCTTGTAAAAAATTATCTAACATTTCATGACCTTGTTCAGTCAAGATAGATTCTGGGTGAAATTGTACGCCTTCAAGTGCGAATTCTTTGTGTCTAATGCCCATAATTTCATCTATTTCCCCTTGGTCATTTTCAGTCCAAGAGGTAATTTCAAAACAATCTGGCAAAGTTAGTTGGTCGGCTACCAGGGAGTGATAGCGAGTTGCATTAAGTGGGTTTTTTAAGCCGCTAAACATAGCTTTATTGGTGTGATGAACTGCAGATATCTTGCCATGCATGATCTTTTTAGCACCAATTACATCGCCACCAAACGCCTGAACCATGGCTTGAAAACCTAGACAAACACCCATCATTGGTATTTTTCCACTAAAGTGTTTGATAGCTTCAATAGAAATACCTGCCTCATTTGGGGTGCAAGGTCCTGGTGAAATAATCAAAAACTCAGGATTGAGGCTTTCAATTTCTTCAATGCTAATTTCATCATTACGATGCACTTCAACCTCTTGTCCCAGCTCGCCAAAATATTGAACCAGGTTATAGGTAAATGAATCGTAATTGTCAATCATGAGTAACATAGTGAGGCCTATTTTACCGCTAAAAAGGATGCAAAGTTAAGGCACTGAAAATGACAAGTGCTGATACTAAATCCTGCTTTTTCAAAGCGATGAAAGTGTGTTTTTTTGTCATCTGTGATTAGCACGTTATCGATAGATTGGCGTTTTGCTGCGATTTCAAGCTCGCTATAACCATTAGCCCGCTTAAAGTCTACGTGTAGATTTGTCATCAATTGCTGTTTATTAGCATCGCTAAAATGAATCTTTTCAGAGACGATTAATGCACCACCTTTGTTTAGTCCTTGGTAAATTTTATTAATGAGCGTTTGCCTTTCCTTTGGGCTGATAAATTGCAGGGTTAGATTCAATACAACAATCGAAGCGTTTTCAAAATTGATAGCATTGATATCAGCACAGATAACATCAACATTTTTTTCGTTCAATGCTAAATTTTGTCGACATTTTTCAACCATGCTTGGTGAATTGTCAACAGCAATAATTCGGTTGTTGGTGTGCGGGTTGTTAACACTTAAGGCAACGGATGTCGCACCAGTTGAAGCGCCTAAGTCATAATAATTAGTATTATCTTGGCCGTAGGTTTTTACACTTAAGCCAATCATTTCTATCATTGCTTGATAGCCAGGCACGCTGCGTCTGACCATGTCATCAAATACGTCAGCCACTTGAGCATCGAAAGTGAAATTAACTAAGTCATTTTCTTGGCCGAATATTTGATCACGCATATAAGTCTTCCATAAAAAATTCACTCACTAAAATTTTGCTATTACCAATGGTGAAGGCTGACCTTCTACCCCAAATATGATCAGATTGTGTAATTTGCATGGAGTCTCGTTTGATATGGGTATCGTTAAACAAAACCTCTCCCAAAGGTTTTGAGCCGATGTTCAAAATATCCTTAGTATCACTAGTTAGCGGTATGATCGAACGTGCATAAACAACTATTTTATTATTGCCAAGTAATGCCACTTCACGAATCACACACTCAGATTTAGTGTTAATTATTTCAACTTCATTAGCATGAGGCTGACCTTGTTGTTGGGATATGACTTTCACTGAAAAATCCGAAAATTTCTGCTTTAACTTGGCAGTTAACGAGGCTTCATCGTTAAGCCATTCTACGGTCTTTTTTGGAGCAGATTTAAGGCATGATAAATCTTGCCAAATTAGCTTACTAGTATCAATCATTTGGTTATTTTAAGCTAAGTATTGGCATATTGTGCCTTGTCATGTGTAATCCATCGATGGATTAGTGCCTGTTGTCTATTTTCATCAAATTGCAAAAATTCAGCTGCATAATAATTCACTTGTTTCAGTAAGTAGCCATCACGGACAATATTGGCGATCTTCATATTGGCAATGCCAGTTTGTTGTGTGCCTAGTATTTCTCCAGGCCCGCGAAGCTCTAAATCTTTATTAGCAATTTTAAAGCCATCATTAGTTTGTCGCAAAATATCAAGTCGCTCAATTGCATTGCTACTCAGTGGTGGCTGATACATTAAGATACAAATACTCGCATCCGACCCTCGACCAACACGCCCCCTTAATTGGTGTAATTGTGCCAGACCTAATCGCTCAGAGTTTTCAATTACCATAAGTGAAGCGTTAGGTACATTAACCCCAACTTCAATCACCGTTGTTGCAACCAAAACATTAATATCCCCGCAACTAAAACGCACCATAATGTCATTTTTTTCTTGCTTATTCATTTTCCCATGAATTAACACAATGGATAAATCAGCCAGATTTTCTTCTAGATAAAGATGTGTATCGATCGCTGATTGGGCACGTAACACCTCTGATTCTTCAATCAGTGTGCAAACCCAATAGACTTGATTGCCTTGGTCGCAAACTTGTCTGATTTTTTCAAGTACCTTATCTTTTTTATTATTGGCTAATGCCACTGTTTTAATCGGGCTTCTACCAGGCGGAAGCTCATCAATAATCGATGAATCCAAATCTGCATAAGCACTCATTGTCAGTGAGCGTGGAATGGGTGTGGCAGTCATCACTAGCTGATGTGGCGTATTGTGTGCTTTTTGAGTGAGCGACAATCTTTGATGAACGCCAAATTTGTGCTGCTCATCAATGACAATAAAGCCTAATTTTTTAAATTCAACGGCTTCTTGAAACAATGCATGGGTGCCAATCACCACTTGCGCCTCACCCGAGCGAATCAAAGTCAGCTGTTTGTTTCGCTCGCTAGTAGTTTGAGAGCCAGTTAAAAAAGCAACTTGAATACCGAGTGGTTTTAGATAATCACTAAATCCGTGAAAATGCTGATTAGCAAGAATTTCAGTAGGCGCCATAATAGCCGTTTGAAATCCATTTTCAACCGCTTGTAAGCAAGCAAATACTGCCACAATAGTTTTTCCAGAGCCAACATCGCCTTGTAATAATCTAAGCATTGGATGCTTTGAGCTTAAATCAGTATTAATATCATTAATACTACGTTGCTGTGCATTGGTTAATTCAAAGCCTAAATTTTTAGATAATTGATCGGAAAAAATATTAGAAATTTTGAAAATATTGGAAATGGCACTTTTTCGTTCATTTTTAAGCTTCAATAAGCTTAATTGCTGGGCACAAAGCTCCTCAATAATGAGTCTTTGTTGTGAAACATGCTTAAAATCAGCAATTTTCTCGATATTGTCATCAATTTGTGGATGATGCAGGGTGTTTAGCGCTTGTTTGAGTGTTGGCATTGAATTTTTTACCAAACTTTGTAAATTGTCAATCACAGTTGATTTTTCTAGCGCTTCTAGTGCGATATTAATCCATTTTTTCATTTGTGGCTGATGAATGCCGGCAGTGAGTGGATAAATGGGGCTTAAGGTTTTTTCAATTAAGCCAGACTGACCTTTTGAGACTAATCTATATTCAGGATGGTGAATTTCCAACCCATCTCGGCCAATTTTAATTTCGCCAAAACACTGAATCAAATCACCTCGAGTAAGCTGTTGTTTCTGATATTGATTAAAGTGGAAAAACCGAAGGACTAGCGTTCGATTATGCTCATCCGACAAATAGCATAATAATTGGCGCTGTTTGGTGTTGATCTCTTCAATGCGATCTATGGTTAGCTCTAGTAAAGCTTCACTGCCAACCTGAGCCTGATCTAGCTTAGTGAAATTTGTTTTATTTTGGTAACGATTGGGTAAGTGAAACAATAAATGTTCCAGGTTGTAAATACCAATTGCATTGAGCTTTTCTTGCGCTTTTGGGCCTAATCCGTTAAGCGAAATAATCGGATCAGATAAATCATGCATTGCTAAAGGGTTTGATTAAAAACTATAGGAATCTTCATTAATTACCATGACGCCATCCATTTCCACTTGAGAATTTTTTGGCAATTCTTTTATGCCAACTGCGGCGCGTGCTGGGTAAGGTTGGTCAAAATACTGAGCCATAATCTCGTTTACAATTGGAAAATTACTTAAATCAGTTAGAAATATGTTAAGTTTTACTATGTCGTTTAAGTTGCCTTTAGACGCTTCACAAACAGCCGTCAAATTTTTAAAAACTTGATGAATTTGATCGCTAATGTCGCCTTCAATCATCTCCATAGTTTCAGGGATTAGTGGAATTTGGCCAGAAAGGTAAACCGTAGATCCACCCGTAATGCATACAGCTTGTGAATAGGTGCCAATTGCCTGTGGTGCTTGGTCTGTTGAGATAATGTGTTTTTGCATAATGGATTTTTTTAATAATTAATTATAAAATGATTATACGAAATATTTGGTTTTAAAATAGATAATATAAAAAAATATAGCAACACCTTTAAGGCATTTCCAGATTAATTATGATGAGCAGCTATATTGTGTCAATCCACCAATATTAAAAAGTTCAGATGGCTTTAATCTGTAATATTTACTTTCAATTTCTTCAGATTGCTCTGCATAAGGCTGAGTCATAACATCTTGCAGTTCTAGAATTAGAGAATAATCTTTGTTAGCTGCTTGTTGATAAGCAGGTTTAACAAACCACTCTCTCAAGCTATATTTTGGATTTACAAGTTTCATTTGTCTAGAGAGTGCTTCACGAGAGCTGGATGTGGCATTCATATCGTTTGAACCACAACTCAATAATTGCCATTTTTTGAGCCATTCAGACCAACGATGGTTTAAATCTTCCGAGATTGAGTTTGCATAAAAGCTCTTCTGAAGAGCGGTAATGTCATTAGGTATCATTGACAGTTCACGAAAGAAAAGCGTGTAATCAACAGGGGTTTCCATCATAAGAATTGCTAACTCATTAAATAGGATCGCATCAAAAGTTTCAAGCCCAAGTTTGTCGGCCCACATTTTTTCCATTTGTGTTTGCATCACTTTTGCAAAGTCATTTTGAATTTCTTTGAGTTGTAGTTGTTCACTGTTATGTGATGTGAGTAATGGCTGTAGTGCTTTACAAAACATGTGAAAGTTGCGTTCAGCTGCTATTGGCTGATTTAAAAAAGAATAGTGGATGCCGCCACCAGACCAAGGTTGATACTGTGGGTTAAATTCATCACAGAATCCAAAAGGACCATAATCGAGAGTAAAGCCGCCAGCTGCGCAATTGTCACTATTAAAATTTCCTTGACAATAACCGACACGAATCCAATTGGCTACAAGAGAAGTGAGTCGACTTTGAAATTCACGCGCGAGTAAAACTATTTTTTCAGCAGTCTCTAATTTTTTATCGATTGCATCAGCGTATTCACGATCAATTAAATGTAATACAATCATTTCTAGTTCTTGCATCGCTTTAGGATGTTCATTTTTTCGAGCACGACGACCAAAGAGTTCTAATTGCCCAACACGAATGAATGAGGGCGCTACTCGTGTTGAAATAGCGATAGATTCTGATGCCAGAACATCAGGATCCATTGAGTTCGATCCTTCAGAATACCATGGGCGATTAATTCTTTCTGTTTCCGATACGTATAAACTTAAAGATCGTGATGTTGGAACACCAAGTGCATGCATATGCTCTTGAGCTAAAAACTCGCGAATACTCGAACGTAGAACTGCACGACCATCTGCGCCACGACAATACGGCGTTCGACCACCACCTTTTAATTGCATTTCCCAGCGCTGACCGTTAATAACAGCCTCGAGTACAGAAACTGCGCGACCATCGCCATATCCATTTCCAGTTTGAAATGGGCACTGCTGATAATATTCAGTACCAAAGATGGAAAGTGCATAGCCAGTTGCCCATCCTGACTTTTGTATTAACTTCGGAACGCGCGAGGTGTCACCAGAAAACAGTCGAATAAAATCATCAGACTGCGCCATATTGTCCGAAAAGCCAAGTTCACGAAAAAAAGTTTTACTGTGTGTAACGTACTTAGGGTTTTTTATAGGTGTAGGGTTGACACGGACATAGTGCCCAGAAAAGACTTGCCTTGGATCATGATCAATGCCATTTTCTTTCGCGTTAGGATCGCAGTTAAGTGTATCAGTAAACGAATAGTCGGCTAATTTTGAAAGATCATCAAGCGTTTCTATTTTTGAGAAAGTCTTCTGAGAGAGTTTATTTGTCATATGGCTATTTTATATGAATGAAATTAGCGCGCCTAAAAGGATGTTACGAGGCTAAAAGTAGTTTTTAAGCTATATATATCAGTTTTTTTGGACAAAAAAAAGACTTCCGAAGAAGTCTTAATTTATAGAGTATGGTGCCCGGGGCCGGAATCGAACCGGCACGCCGGTGAAGGCGCAGGATTTTAAGTCCTGTGTGTCTACCAATTTCACCACCCGGGCATGAATTGTGTAATTGTCATAGACACACTAAAAAGAAGCAATTATATACTAAGCATCGGTAAAATTCTATTTTTTTGAGGTGAGGTTTCCATGGGGATTGTAAAGTTAATTATTATTGTTTTGATTATTTGGCTAGGCTTTAGTGTTTGGCGAAAGTTAAGACAATCAAAAGACAATGATCTTCCGCAACCTTCCACAAGAAAAATGTTGTCTTGCAATGTCTGCAAAATGCACATTCCTGAAAATGAAGCCATTATCCAAAATGGAAAGGCTTTTTGTTCTAAAAAATGCTTGGGGTAGCTAATGAAATTTTTACTTGATTTTTTTCCGATTGCTTTATTTTTTATTGTTTATAAGACAATGGGTTTATATGCGGCAATCTATGCCATGATTGCCGCCACAGCGTTGCAAATGTTAATTTCTCGTTATCAAACGGGTAAATTTGAAAATG
>FPHR01000006.1_pt1 | contig 147847 bp, 151 predicted proteins | sample 1057281 | NCBI WGS metagenome assembly FPHR01 (sample SAMEA4473329, study PRJEB15554) | hydrothermal vent metagenome | biome: marine basaltic hydrothermal vent biome; feature: marine hydrothermal vent; material: water | place: Pacific Ocean | collected 2011-06-14/2011-07-23 | depth 1685 m | reverse complement strand
TCGAGCTTAAGTACAAAGACAATAAAGGCAAGACTGGTTCTGCGACTGCAAAGTCTAAGTAATCAATATTGCTATTTGAGGAGAGATTAATGAAAAATTTAATAGTAACTTTTGCAGCGGTAGCCTTATTGGGCTCAGGATCTGCAATCTCAGCGCAACAATCATCAGGCGTACAGGCTGATATTGATGCATTTCAAAATCATTTTAAGGCTAAATTTCCAGATTTAAGTTTGAATGATTTTTCAAAAGGTCCTTATGCTATGAATGAAGACAAATTTATGCAGTTTGAAGCTGTCATGGAAATGCCTCCATTTGAAGACTTAAGAGATGCAGGTGAAAAAGCGTGGAATACGCCGTTTGCTAACGGTAAAACTTTCTCCAGCTGTTTTTCTGGTGGTGATGAGACATTAAGAGTTCAATACCCACGTTGGAATTCAGCTAAATCTAAGGTGGAAACTTTAGAAAAGGCAGTTTTAGATTGTAATAAAGCGAATGGTGGAAAGAAGATGAAATCAGGCAAAGGTAAGCTTGCTCATATTACATCTTACTTAACAACAATAGCAGAAGGTCAAGTGATCAATGTAATTGTGCCTGAAGGTGATGCAAAAGCATTAGCAGCGTACAACCAGGGTAAAAATGAGTTTTATGCTAAGCGTGGTCAGCTAAACCTATCATGTGCGAATTGCCATGTTGATTCAGCAGGTAAGCGTATTCGTGGTAATACATTATCTCCAGCTTTAGGTCACATTACTCACTTTCCAGTATGGCGTGGTAAATGGGCTAAAAAGAAAGGCGATGGCTTTGGTACAATTCAGCGTCGTTACGGTGGTTGTAACAAGCAAGTTAGAGCAAAACCTAGAAAGAGACATCAGAGTGAATACACTAATCTTGAATTCTTTCATACTATTATGAGTAACGGTATGGAAATTTCAGGAACGGAATACAGAGAATAAGGAGATTAACATGAAAAAACTATTATTAATTACAACGGCGGTATTTTCACTATCTGTTCAATCAGCTGATTTTCTAGGAAGTTCACACAACTGGAATGACGGCTCTTCTGATCCGTTAAAGGCTGCTATTGCAACTGCAACTGCTGAAAATAAAAAAGCTAAAAAAGCTGGTTTTGAATGGCGTGATACTGGCAAGTTTATTAAAGAAGCTGCTAAAGTAGGTGGTGCTAAAGGTTTAGCTTTGGCGAACAAAGCCAGACTTCAGGCGATAGATGCTCAACAGCAAGCTAAAGACCAAGCCAATGCAGGTCCTAGCTTTTAGTTAGCTAAGTAAGAAGAAATAAAAAAAACACCCTTCCAGGGTGTTTTTTTTTGGAATAAATCAAATAACTTTCATTATTAACTGTATTTTTTTTACAAAAGCATTGCTAATTAAATGATTAGGCGTTATCATTAGCAACAATGTAAGTAAGAGACTCTTACATAGGGTTAACTATTTTTTTTATACAATGAGGAGAGAAACACATGAAGAAAACCATTTCTTCTATCTCAGCGGTAGCCGCTTTAGCAGCATTATTCGTAATGCCACTTGAAGCAGGTGCTAAAGAGATGACGGGCGAAGAAGTTACTTTCGGTCGTAAATTAGGCAACTGCCTAGCATGTCACATGATTCCTGGTGGTAACCTACCTGGAACAATCGGTCCACCGTTACTTGCTATGAAGGCAAGATTTCCAGATAAGGCAGTATTAAGAGCTCAAATCTGGGATGCAACGGTGAAAAATCCAAACACAATCATGCCTCCATTTGGCAAGCATCAAGCGCTAACTGAAAAGCAAATTGATCAGATTACAGATTACATTTACACAAAATAAGGAGAATAAGATGAAAAGAAGATTATTTCTAAAAAGTGCAATGGCAGGTTCTGCGGTTGCAACAGCTGTAGGCGCAGGCTTACTAACACCAACTATGGTGTTTGCAAACGCTGCAGACTTTAAAGCTAAGTCTGATGCAGCGGGTGCTTCATCTGCTGGTGCAGGTAAAGGTTCATTTAAGTTTAAGGCGCCTAAGATTGCTGAAAATGGTGCAGTGGTACCAATGACAGTTGACGCTTCAAAAATGGAAGGTGTAACTAACATTTCATTCTTTGTTACGAACAACTCAACACCGTTAGCAGCTTCATTTAACTTGTCAGGCGCTGCAGTGGGTTATGTTTCTACTCGTATCAAGATGGGTAAAACTTCTCCAGTAGATGCTTTAGTAACTGCCGGTGGTGCAACAACTAAAGTTTCACAAGAAGTTAAAGTAACGATTGGCGGCTGTGGCGGTTAATTCGGTAACGAATCATATTAATTAGGAGAATATAATGGGAAAAATTAAATTAAAGCCAAAGGCTAGAAAAGGTGTTATCGGAATTAAGGCGCTTATTAAGCACCCTATGGAGACTGGTTTACGCAAGAAAAAAGGTAAAGTTGTACCTGCAAACCATATCGTACACATGGTTGTATCTCACAACGGTAACGTTGTTGTTGATGCAGACATTGGTAGTTCTATTTCGAAAAACCCATACTTTAAGTTCAACGTAGCTGGCGCTAAAGGCGACACTATCGAGCTTAAGTACAAAGACAATAAAGGCAAGACTGGTTCTGCGACTGCAAAGTCTAAGTAATCAATATTGCTATTTGAGGAGAGATTAATGAAAAAACTAATAACTGCAGTAGTCAGTTTGGGTTTAATGGTTGGAGCCACATCTGCAATTGCAGACATGGAATCTGATCGTAAAGCCTTTGTTGGCCACTTTAAATCTATTCTTCCAAATGTTGAATTTGCAGATTTCACTAACGGCGTTTACGCAGTTGATGAAGGCTCAAGAGAACAATTTGAAGAGATTTTAGATGGTATTCCACCTTATGAAGAAGCATTAGAAAAAGGTGCTGAAGAGTTCTTGAAGTTTGGTCTTAACAAGTGTGCATCACTTGCAGATCCTGCGGCAGCTCGTTTAAAGCACCCATACTTTGATGAAGCTTCACAGCAAGTGGTAACACTTGAAGGTACTATCAAGAAGTGTTACAACCAACAAACTGGCAAGAAGCTAGGCTCTAGTAAAGGTAAGATTGCCCGTATTAGCGCTTGGATTTCTGATCAAGCTGCTGGCGAGAAAATCAACGTAATCGTTGAATCTGCTGGTGCAAAGGCTGCATACGCTAAAGGTAAGGCAACTTTCTACGCTAAGCGTGGTCAGTTTAATATGTCATGTGCTGATTGTCATGTATACAGTGCTGGTAAAAAAGCTCGTGCTGATATCTTATCACCGGCGTTAGGTCATACTACACACGTTCCAATGTATCGTGCGAAGTGGGCTGGACTTGGAACACTTCATCGTCGTTATGGTGGTTGTTACAAGAATATGCGTGCTAAGCCATTAAAGGCTCAAACTGAAACTTACCGTAACATGGAATTCTTCCATCAAGCGATGAGCAACGGCCTTGAGATTACTGACGCACGTTACAGAAAATAAGGAGAATGAAGATGAAAAAAGTATTAATTACAGTTTTATCCGTATTCGCTTTAACAGCGCAAGCTGATTTTCTAGGCGGTTCGCATAATTGGAACACAGGCTCATCTGACCCATTCAAGTCGGCTATTGCTGCTGCTGAAACTGGCTACAAAGCTAATTTAGCAGTCAACATGGCATGGCGTGATACAGGTAAGATGATTAAAGAAGCTAAAAAGTTACAAGCATCAGGCAAAACTGCTGCTGCATTAGCTTTAGCTAACAAAGCTCACACTCAAACAGTGAACGCTACGGCGCAAACTCCTTTGGCTGCGACTGCAGGTCCTCTTTTCTAGGAAAGATTTGATTTGCTAAAAAAAATACCCCTTAATTGGGGTATTTTTTTGTCTGAAATAAATCAATATCAAAATAAAATTGATGGATAATTAATTTTTTATAGTTAGTGATTTTATTTAATTTATATGTCTGAGTTGGGCTTTTGCCATCTACATTGCCAGAGTGAATTTTCAGTAGTTAATTCACTGGTGCGTATTCCTAAATTGATTGATAGAGCGGTTGAGCTGGGTATGAATAGTATCGCATTGACTGATGAGTCCAATTTATATGCTGCAGTTAAATTTTACCAAAAAGCCACTGCCGCAAATATTAAGCCCATCTTCGGCGCTCGAATTAATATCAGAGATGAAGAAAACGAATTCTATTCTGTTTTGTTGTTGTGTCAGAATCATCAAGGCTATCTAAATCTTTCTGAACTGATTTCGCTTTCTTATATGCAGGGTCAGTCGACCGAAGGTGTTAGTATAAGTGAAGTTCAATTGGTTGAACATCAAGAGGGTTTGTTGCTAATATCTACCCCTGTTTATAGTGATGTGGCAAAAAACCTTTTATCAAACCAGCTTCCTGAAGCTAGAAAAAAAGCACAATTTTGGCAAGAGGTTTTTTCCGATCGCTATTATTTAAGTGTGCAGCGAACCTCAAGAGAGCACGATGAGCGCCATTTGCATTTGTGTATTAATTTAGCCTTAGAATTGGATATTGCTGTTGTTGCAACTAACGATGTTCAATTTATTAGTCAGTCTGATTATGATGCGCATGAGGCCCGAATTTGTATTTCACAGGGTGGTTTGCTGGATGATTCAAGGCGTACTCATCATTTTTCTGATCAACAGTATTTGAAGTCAGCTGAGCAGATGCATGAATTGTTTTCAGATTTACCTGAAATTTTATTTAATACCGAGCAAATTGCTCACAGGTGTAATCTTCATTTTGAACTGCATAAGAAAAATTACTTACCAGATTTTCCAATTCCAGATGGTTTGAGTATTTCTGAATTTTTTACTTTAGAGTCTGAGCAAGGGTTAGATTTGCGTTTGAAAGATATTGATGTGGATCGCAATGACTATGATGCTCGATTGAAGTTTGAACTTGATGTGATTATTCAGATGGATTTCCCGGGCTATTTTTTAATTGTTGCTGACTTTATTCGCTGGTCTCGTGAAAATGACATTCCTGTTGGCCCGGGTCGTGGCTCCGGCGCCGGTTCATTAGTGGCTTATGTGTTAGGTATTACCAATGTAGATCCTATTAAACATGAGTTGCTATTTGAGCGATTTTTAAATCCTGAGCGCGTGTCAATGCCTGACTTTGATATTGACTTTTGTACCGATCGACGCGATGAAGTCATTGACTATGTGGCTAAAAAATACGGCCGTGAAAAAGTTTCGCAAATCATTACTTACGGCACCATGGCTGCCAAAGGTGTAGTTAGAGATGTTGGTCGTGTATTGGGCCATCCTTATGGTTTTAGTGACAAGCTTTCCAAGCTTATTCCAAATGATTTGAAAATGACGCTTTCTAAGGCGTTAATGCCTGATTCTGAGGGTGGTTCAGATGATCTCTTGGCACGTTATGCTTCCGAAGAAGCAGTAACTGATTTAATTAATTTATCTAAAAAGCTTGAAGGTGTTGTGCGTAATGTTGGTACGCATGCAGGTGGCGTAGTAATTGCACCTAGTAAGATTAGCGATTTTTGCCCAGTTTATAAAGGCGCTGGTGAGGATGATGGTGTTGTTTCACAATTTGATAAAGACGATGTTGAGGCAGTTGGCTTGGTTAAATTTGACTTTTTGGGATTATCAAACTTAACGGTTATTCATAAAGCCATCCAGATGATTGAAGCCAGAGGCTTGAGTGATACTAAGATTGATCTAGATGCTTTACCGCTAGATGACGAAAAAGTTTATGAGCTGCTTCAGCGTTGCGATACAACAGGCATTTTCCAGTTAGAGTCGGATGGCATGCGTAGTTATCTAAAAAAACTACAAGCTGATAATTTTGAAGATATTGTGGCTATGTTGGCCTTATATCGCCCAGGCCCGCTAGATGCCGGCATGGTAGATGACTATATTGATGTAAAGCATGGTGCCCAGGTTAAATACCCACATCCAATGCTAAAAGAAATTCTTGAACCAACAAATGGTGTATTTTTATATCAAGAGCAAGTGATGAAATCAGCCCAGGTTATGGCTGGTTACTCCTTGGGTGGTGCTGACTTATTGCGTCGAGCCATGGGTAAAAAGAAAGCTGAGGAGATGGATCGCCAACGTAGTGTTTTTGTGGAAGGTGCTGCAAAAAAAGATATTAACGAAAAGAAAGCTAATGAAATTTTTGATCTGATTGATAAATTCTCAGGCTATGGATTTAATAAATCACATTCGGTTGCCTATGCTTATGTGTCTTATCATACTGCTTGGTTAAAGTCTCATTACCCAGCACCCTTCATGGCGGCAGTACTTTCTGGCATGATGGATGATACCGACCGAGTGTCGTTTACAGTTGGTGAGATTCGTCAGATGGGGTTAACAGTTAATGGTCCTAATGTTTGTTTGTCTGATTATCAATTTAGCATTGCTGATGATCAAACTGTAGTTTATGGACTTGGCGCCATTAAGGGTGTGGGTGAGGCCTTGGTTGAGCGATTAATGATTGAGCGTGACGCTAATGGTGTGTTTAAAGATTTATTTGATTTTTGCTTTAGAATTCAAAAACGCTATTTAAATAGGCGTGCAATGGAGGCGTTGGTTTATAGTGGCGCATTTGATGTATTTGGTGTCGATAGAGCGAGTTTAATCAAAACCTATCCCGTAGCTGTTAAACAAGCAGAACAGCGCCAAAATGATCATTCTAGTGGACAGAGTGGATTATTTGCCGCTGTAGAAGAGTATTCAGAATACGAAGTGCATTATATTAATGCCCCAGAGCTATCTTTTAGACATCGATTACAATTTGAAAAGTTAGTCATGGGTTATTATTTTTATGATCATCCAACGGATGAATACAAAGCTGATGCCAAACACATTAGCGCAACACTACCTTCCCAAATTAAGTTTAGAAATAATAAAGACGTACGAGTGTTGGCGCTGATCTCAGAGTTGCGCTATATGCCTACGCGTAAAGGCGGGCAAATAGCGATTATTAATATTGAGGATGGACAAATGTCATTAAACGCAGTGGTATTTACTAAGGTGCTTGGTGCGGTCAGTGATAAGCTTATCGTTGATGATGTGGTGATTATTTCAGGCAAGATTCAGCGAGATGATTACCGTGATGGTTGGCAAGTTATTGTTGATAAAATTGAAAATATCAATGACGTTAAAATGAATTACGCCAAAGGCTTTGAAATTAGATTGGATGCACAACAGCAATCTATTTTTCCAAAAATAGGCGATCTACTACAAGCGCATAAAGGCACATGCCCGGTAAAAATTTCATATCACACGAAACGCTTAAAAGGCAGTATTCCGTTGAGTAAAGATCTGAGAGTTAATCCTGATCAGGAATTGGTTGAAGCGATTAATTCATTGACAAAATCCCAATCTAGCAAGATTCATTACCATTAACTAAGTTACCCATACTTATTCACACTGGCGCCAATAATATCGTTTTTCTTCTTGTCGGTAATGACTAATGGTTATTTCATTATTTAACTTAACCTCTATTTGACCAGAACAATTTGTATTTAATATGGCTATCCCATGGGCTTTATATCGATCTAATATGGCGTTAGCAGGGTGGTTAAATCGATTTTTGTAACCACTTGATACGACGACAAATCTAGGCGATACAGTCGTTAAAAATAACTCACTAGATGAAGTTTTACTGCCATGATGAGGGCTAATTAAAACATCCGCTTTTAATTGGTTACCCCAAGTGTTAACTAGGTGTTTTTCAGCCTTTTTTTCTATGTCGCCTGTTAATATTATCGAGTGATTTGAGGTGGAAATTTTAAGCACGCAAGAGCCATTGTTACCACTGAAATTGTGCGATATGTTTAACATTTTAAAAACAACCCCATCCCAATTCCAAGATGCCTTATCTTGACAACGACTAGCAATAGATGAAATATTATCAGGTACCGAGCTTACAATTTCATTAATTGGTACCATCTTTGACAAGCCATTTAAACCACCTATATGATCATTGTCACCATGTGAGAGTACCACTAAATCAATACTATCTACTTGATGGCTTTTTAAATAAGGAGTGATAACTGCCTCACCCATATTAAAGCCTGAGCGATAGCGTGCACCGGTATCAAACACCAAAACGTGATTTTGGGTACGAACAACGTGAGATAGGCCTTGTCCAACATCAAGTGTGGTAATCACCACCTCATCTTGCGTAATTTTATCAATAGGTTGGAGTAATGCGACGGCAGCCAATATTAATGCAATTTTTCTAAATTTAAGTGTACTAGGTAATAGCAAAATCAAGATAGAAATAATTAATAACGTAAGTACACTTGTAGATATAAGTGTGTATTGCCATTGGTTGAATTTAAAATCTTGTAAATATTGAAGGAAAATTGAGAGATAAATAAGCGACTGATTGGCAATGGCAAAAACAAAATCACTTAATGTGATTAATTCCATATAGCTTAAAGCAATGCCAAGCAATGAAAAAGGCGTTGTAATGAAGCTGAATACCGGAATGGAAACTATATTGGCAATAGGCGATAATATAGATCCGGATGAGAAAAACCAAGCAATAAGAGGCACGGTAGACAGGCTAATCAGTAATTGGATATAAAGCAAGCGAAACAACCAGTGTCTATCTTGATATTGACTGACACCATAAATAATAACGGCAACCACATAAAATGAAAGCCAAAATCCAACGCTAAAAATGCTCAAAGGATTGGTAACAAGAACCATTAAAAGAGCGCCACCATACAACTGCCAAACACTATGATTTCGACGAAAAATGATTGATAAAAAAACCACACTTGCCATAATAAATGCCCGCTGCGTTGGAATTGAAAATCCAGCAATGAGCGCATAACTGAGTGCACTGAATAATCCAAAATAAGCGCCAACAATTGAGGCGGGTAGCTTGAGTGCACATAATGAACATTGGCGCCATAAAAAACTAAAGAGTAAAAATACAAATCCTGAGATTAGTCCAATATGCAAACCAGAGATAACACTTAAGTGTGTTGTGTTGGTGGATTTAAATAACTCCCAGTGATTATCATTAAGAAGTGACCTGTCACCAATAATTAATGCATTGATAACACCGATAAATTCTAATTGAGTAATTGAATCAAGTAGCCTTTGTCTGATATTTTGACGAACAGAATCAATTGACAGGCCGGAATTTAACTTTAAAATTTGATTTGAGTCGCTTCGTCTTACATAGCCAGTAGCATCAAATTTCTTAAAGAATAGCCACTGCTCAAAGTCGAACCCACCTTTATTTTGATAACCATTGTTATGCTTAATTTTAATCAAAAATTTCCATTGGTCGCCACTACGAAGTTTCACTTTTGATTTGTCATACCAAGCTAATTTAATAGTAGCGTTAAAAGGTTCGATAACATTAAAGATAAATTGAGTTTTATGCTTACTAATTTTGGGGATATCTGCAATAGTTCCAACAACATTAATAGGAGTGTTGAAGTGTTTTTCATCAATATTAGCTTGTAAAACATGAATTGAAAATAGGCCCATCCAGCCAAAACCGAATATAAAAAATACCAAGCTTATAGCAATGGGTTTTTGTCGCTTAAAGGTGGCCAAAATGACCAATATTAGGATAACAATCAGGCTTATTTCAGGTGTTGATAAAGGTAGTGTGTTTTTGACTGAAAATGCCATAACTCCTAACAGAAAAGTAAGGGCAAAAAATAGCATAATTAGAGCTTATTTTTAAAAAAATAGTAACACTCACTGTTTGCTAGTTTAGCAAGTGCTAATATGGCGTGAAACCCTTGTTTTAATACGTGAAACACGATTAGTTTTCCTCCATTTTAGATCTGAGGGTGTTAATGAGTGATTTCTAATATTATGGTTTTATATTTAAAAGCATAAGTAATTGATATTTAATGAAAAATATTAACTGATTAGTTTTTATTCAAAACCATAAGAAAGAGCAATACATCAACGTTTTTGATACTTTTCAAAGAGATATTAACAGAGTTATCCACAGTTTTGTGAGTAACTCTAGTTGGTGTTGATTTAACGGTGTTTTTAGGCGTTTATAAGAACTCTTTAATGAAGATTTTTAGAATTTTATCCGCAATTTTAATTTTGCTATTTTTACTGATATTTTGCTGTTGATTTTGACTGATGAAAACCACTTGATTGTCGTCATTATTGAAGCCAATTTCAGCATTGGAAACATCGTTAGCAATAATGACGTCACAAGCCTTATTTTTTAGCTTATTTATAGCGTTTTTTAAGGTATTTTGTGTTTCTGCAGCAAAGCCAATGCACAGGGGCTTGTTGCTCAGTTTGCATACATCCAACAAGATGTCTTTATTCGGGGTTAATTCTAGAATTAAGCTATCATCAGATTTTTTAATTTTTTGAATAGTTGGATTTTTGACTCGATAATCACTAACCGCAGCAACAGCAATAAATATTTGTTGCTGTTTAATATGCTTCATGACACACTCATGCATTTGATCTGCACTAAGTGTTTGGATGTTAATTGCTTTATCGTTTAAAGGAGTGGTGATATTTGCATAAACACAAGTTACTTTAGCACCCATTTCAATGCAACGATTAACTAAGGCCATGCCCATTTTCCCGCTAGAGTGGTTAGAAATATATCTAACGGGATCGATCGGCTCTATAGTGGCACCAAGCGTAATTAAAACATTTTTCCCGCTTAATTCAGTCGTTTTGAATTGCTTGGCAACTTGATTGGCAATATCAGTAGAATCTGGCAGTCGCCCTAGGCCAATATCACCACAAGCCTGTATACCTGAATCAGGTGTAATGACAATTGTCTGGCGTGAGATTAGAGTGGCTAAATTATTCTGAAGTGCAACAGCTTGATACATTTGCTGGTTCATTGCCGGTGCAATTATTAGCTTGGCGGTACTGGCCAATACGACACTGGTTAGTAGATCACAAGCCTTACCGCTTGCGATATTGGCAATAGTATTGGCACTTGCTGGTGCTATTAAAATTAAATCAGCCCATTTTGCTAACTCAATATGCCCCATGGACAATTCAGCGTCTTTATCCCATAAGTTGTGATGAACCTTATGTTTGGAGATGGTTTGAAGTGACAATTCAGTTATAAATTTAGCACCACCTATTGTTAAAACCACGCGCACTTCAGCACCCAAATCTTGCAATCGTCTAATAATATCAGGTGACTTATAAGCAGATATAGAGCCACTTATGGCTAATATAATATTCTTATTGGTTAGACTGCTCATTGTTTAATTGTAGCAGTAATACGTATGTCATCACCCACCATGCGTAAATCACTAATATTTAGACTTAGCTTGTCTTTCATTTTGTCAATTGGTAGCTGGATCATGGATTTGGCATTGCTACCCATTAGAATGGGTGCCGTATAAATAATAAATTCATCGATCAACTTGCTTTTAATCATAGCGCCAATAAGACCTGGGCCTGCTTCTAGCAAGACTGTACCAATGCCCTTATTGCCAAGTTGCTGTAGAACATCGTTTAAGTTAAGCTTCCCGTTGTCGTCTAATTTTGTATTGCTGGTGTTAAACACTTGAGTTGGGGCGTTATCTGAAAAAATATTAAGAGCAGTATCTGTGATTTGATGCTTGCCATCAATCACAATTCTTAGTGGTGAAAAATCAGCGCCGTCTTGACGTAGTGTCATTGATGGATTGTCCGCAAGTATTGTGCCAGATCCAGTCATAATGGCTTGATGTGTACTCCTAAGTTTTTGCACATCCTTTCTGGCATTTTCACCTGTAATCCACTTGCTTTCACCAGAGCTCATAGATGTTTTTCCATCAAGGCTTGTGGCAATTTTGCAAGTAACAAAAGGACGTCCATACTTCATGCGTGTCATAAAACCACGATTAAGTGTAATAGCTTGATCTTCCAGCAGTCCAACCTGCACAATGATGCCAGCAGCCTCAAGCATGGAAACGCCTTGTCCAGAAACCAAAGGATTAGGGTCAAGAGTTGCAATGATAACTTTGCCGGCACCTGAATTAATAATTGCCTGGGCACACGGTGGTGTTTTTCCTTGATGTGAGCAAGGCTCTAAAGTGACATATAGCGTAGTATTATCAGCTTGATGATTGATTTGATCCAAGGCGTTAATTTCGGCGTGAGCATCGCCAAAAATTTTATGATAACCTTGAGCAATTATTTTTCCATTTTTTTCAATCACACAGCCGACCATCGGATTAGCACCTACGCCATGTATACCAAGCCTTGCCAGCTTGAGCGCCAAGTCCATATTTTGAGTGTCATTTATTGAAAAAGTTGCCACAATATTTCAGATATAATTGTCAAATTAATTAATCATATTTTACCCGGGAGTAATGACATGGATGAACAGAAAAAACAAGCACTTAAGGTGGCTTTAGCGCAGATTGATAAGCAGTTTGGCAAGGGTTCAGTTATGTTTTTGGGTGACGAAGGCGCTCAGGCAGATATCGAAGCTGTTTCTACGGGTAGTTTGAGTTTGGATGTAGCACTAGGCATTGGTGGCTTACCAAGAGGTAGGGTGATTGAAATTTACGGCCCTGAATCTTCTGGTAAGACAACATTAACACTACATGTTATTGCTGAGATGCAAAAATTAGGCGGCACAGCGGCATTTATTGATGCAGAACATGCGCTAGATCCTCAGTATGCTAAGCGTTTAGGAGTTGATACTGATGAATTGCTAATCTCTCAACCAGATACTGGTGAGCAAGCGTTAGAGATTACTGATATGTTGGTGCGATCTGGCAGTGTTGATATTATCGTTATTGACTCAGTTGCTGCGTTGACGCCGAAAGCAGAGATTGAAGGTGAAATGGGCGCATCACACATGGGCTTGCAAGCACGTCTAATGTCTCAAGCACTTAGAAAGCTAACCTCAAATATTAAGAAAACTAATACTATGGTGATTTTCATTAACCAGCTGCGTATGAAGATTGGCGTTATGTTTGGTAATCCTGAAACTACAACAGGTGGTAATGCACTGAAGTTTTATGCCTCGGTACGTCTTGATATTCGTCGTATTGGTGCGATTAAAAAAGGCGATGAAATTTTAGGCAATGAAACACGTGTTAAGGTATTAAAAAATAAAGTTGCACCACCTTTCAAGCAGGCTGAATTTCAGATCCTTTATAACGAAGGTATTTCTCTTGAAAGTGAGATCATTGATCTTGGTGTTAAACATGGCTTTGTGGAAAAAGCAGGTGCTTGGTACAGTATTGAAGGTGAGCGAATTGGCCAAGGTAAGGACAATGCAAGAGATTACTTAAAAGAGCATACTGAATTAAGTCAACGCGTCGAAGCTAAAATTCGTGAAAAGCTTATGAGCGGTAGTGACGACAGCTGATCAAAAAAAATGTTATGCGGCTGCAATGCGCATGCTGATCAGGCGCGAACACTCAGTTTTTGAATTAACACAAAAGCTGAGTACTAAAGAGTTTGAGCAAGACGATATCGAAACATCGATCGAAACTTTAATAGAACAGAACTACCAAAGTGATGATAGATTTTCAGCTGATTTTATTCAAATGCGCTTCAATCAAGGCAAGGGTCCAATTAAAATTAGTGTCGATTTAAGGCAACGTGGCATTACACAATTTGATTTATCTGACTATGATTTTTACACATTAGCACGTCAGATACGTGAGCGTAAATTTGGCCAAGAAGCGCCAAGTGACTTCACGCAAAAAGCCAAGCAACAGCGTTTTTTACAATCAAGAGGATTTAATTTTGAGCACATTAGCGAATCATTTAAAACCGCATAAATTATTATCTATGCGTTCGCCGCTATATATTAAATATCCGAATGGAGAGGTGCGTGTTATTGAAAACTTATTTCAACATCCTCAAGGTGTGCTCTATTTTGAGATTTTTTGGGAAAAAGACCCCATTTACAGTATTCATCTGATCGAGGGTGAAATCACTGGCGATGGTCCTTGGAAGGTAGGCGACTGTTCATTTCATATTTTAGGTTGTAATCATACGCATCCACAAATGTGTGAAATGCATTCTTTTTGGCAGCAAGAATTATTGCAAAATCCAGCTCAATTCCGTGGCAATGAAATTGTAAAAATAGCATTAGAAAAAGGCGCTATCGTACCTAAAGATCACCCAATGAACGATGCACGGTACTGATAAACCAACACAAGCTTACGACTTTAAGACTCAAGATATAAAGGTTTTAAAGAAGTTATTGCCATATCTACTGGCAATGCGTGCTCGTGTTATTTTAGCTACTATTTTCTTGATCTCTGCCAAGCTGGCTAATGTTGCTGTTCCTGTGGTTCTTAAGGAGATCGTAGACGGTCTAGATCAAACCAATGTTGTGTTAATATTGCCATTAGGGCTACTCTTTGCTTATGGAATGTTAAGATTGTCTAGCTCATTATTTAATGAACTTAGAGATGCTATTTTTGCCAAGGTTCGCTACCACGCCATGCATTTGATCGCACTTGGTGTGTTTAAACATTTACACACACTTGACTTGTCTTTTCATTTGGATAGAAGAATTGGCGGCATTACTCGAGATATTGATCGAGGCACGCAAAGTGTCTCTACGTTGCTATCCATTTTTGTATTTAATATCTTGCCTTCATTTTTTGAAATTTGCTTAGTTATTGGTTTATTGTGGATTAACTATGATTTCTTTTTTGCAGGTATTTCATTGGCGACAGTTGTGTTTTATATTGGCTTGACGCTTGCGATTACAACTTGGCGCATGAAGTATCGTTATCAAATGAATGACATGCAATCAGAGGCAAATACCAATGCAGTCGATAGCTTAATTAACTATGAAACGGTTAAATATTTTAATCAAGAAGAGTTTGAAGTTAAGCGCTATGAAGATACCATGACGCGCTGGGAGAATGTTGCCACCAAGAGTTTTACTTCAATGACAGCGCTTAATTTTGTTCAAGGAGCGGTCATTGCTGTTGGTGTAACTATGGTTTTGATTATGGCTGCCGAAGGGGTTGTGGCACAACAATTAAGCTTAGGCGACATGATCATGATTCAGGCGCTATTATTGCAATTGTTTATGCCGTTGGGATCATTAGGTATTGTCTATCGACAAATCAAACACAACTTTATTGACATGAATAACATGTTTAATTTACTTGATAAAAAACCAAAAATTAAGAGCGATAAAAACGCACCATTACTTAAGGTTGGCCAAGGGAAAATCGAGTTTAAGAATGTTACATTTGCATATTCTGGCAAAGAATCAGTATTGAAAGATATTAGTTTTGATATTAGTCCTGGACAAAAGGTGGCCATTGTTGGTGCTTCAGGCTCTGGAAAATCAACTTTGGCAAAACTTTTGTTTAGATTTTATGATGTTGAGTCTGGTGAAATTTTAATTGATGGTCAAAATATTAAACAGCTAGATCTAAGTTCGGTTCAGAAAGCTATAGGTGTTGTACCCCAAGATACGGTCATGTTTAATGAGAGTATCTATTACAACATTGCGTATGGCAAGCAAGGCGCTACCAGCGATGAAGTAAAAACAGCTGCTAAACTAGCCTTTATTGATCAATTTATTGAGCAATTGCCGCAAGGGTATGATTCTCGTGTTGGTGAGCGCGGGCTTAAACTTTCTGGCGGAGAGAAGCAGCGCTTGGCAATTGCTAGGGTGCTGTTAAAAAATCCACCTATTTTGATTTTTGATGAGGCTACCTCAGCACTAGATTCATATTCTGAACAAATGGTTCAGAGGGCATTAAATTCAGTTGGTCAGCAGCATACAACGCTTGTAATTGCTCATCGTTTATCTACTATTGTTGATAGTGATAAAATTATAGTTTTAGGAAGCGGCGGTATACAAGAGAGTGGCTCACACGAAGAGCTGTTAAAAGCTCAGGGCGAATACGCCAAACTTTGGGATTTACAAATTGATTCCCAGCATTCTTGAGTAATACATATTAATAAGGCACATATGAAATTTGAGTTAAAAAATATAGATAATAAAGCACGTCGCGGAAAAATGGTTTTTGAGCGTGGAGAAGTGCAAACACCTGCTTTTATGCCGGTAGGCACTTATGGCACTGTAAAAGCAATGACGCCAGAAGAAGTAATAGATTTAGGTGCACAAATAGTCCTAGGAAATACTTTTCATTTGGCTATCACCCCAGGTACTGAAGTAATTGAAGCGCATGGTGATTTGCATAATTTTATGCACTGGCAGGGTCCAATATTGACAGATTCAGGTGGTTTTCAGGTGTTTAGTCTTGGTGCTATGAGAAAAATTAGCGAGGAAGGTGTTGAGTTTAGGTCGCCTAAAAATGGTGATAAAATTTTTATGGGCCCTGAAGAATCTTTACAAATTCAACATAAACTAGGTTCAGACATTGTTATGATTTTTGATGAGTGTACGCCTTATCCTGCTGATAAGCCAACAGCTGATCAATCCATGCAATTATCGCTTCGCTGGGCAAAGCGATCAAAGTCTGAGCATAATAAGCTCAATAACACTAATGCCTTATTTGGTATTGTTCAAGGTGGCATGTTTAAAGACTTGCGTGAAGAGTCTGCAAAAGCATTGATCGAGATTGGCTTTGACGGTTATGCCATTGGTGGCTTAAGTGTTGGAGAGCCAAAAGAAGAAATGATGAAGGTGCTAGATTATTTACCAGACGAGCTTCCAGAGGAAAAACCTAGGTACTTAATGGGTGTGGGTACGCCTAGTGATTTGGTTGAGGCAGTTGAGCGTGGAATAGATATGTTTGATTGTGTGATGCCAACGAGAAATGCCAGAAATGGTTATTTGTTTACGTCTGTAGGGATTGTTAAGATTCGTAACGCACAATACAAGCTCGATGTTTCAACGCTAGATGAGCGTTGTGGTTGTTACACCTGTCAGAACTATACTAAATCTTATTTGCATCATTTGCAACGAAAGAATGAAATTTTAAGCGCTAGATTAAACACGATTCATAATTTGTATTATTATCAAGATTTAATGGCACAAATGCGTCAAGCAATTGAAGATAACAAATTTACCGAATTTAAACAAGGTTTTTATCAATTGCAGAATTCAGAATCATGAGTAAAAATCTGTTATTTTTTGTTGATGAGGGTGGCTTTGAAGATTTCACATCAATGTTTGTTGAGCAAGGATTTAAAGTTGATTTTGAAGATTCTCAGCGTAAGGCGACTAAGTTAGCTAAGAAAAATAGCTATCAAGTATTGGTGGCTGAATTTAGTCATAATCCTGAATTTCGAGATCGAGTGAGTAATATTGAATCTTTGTTAGCAACTCTAGAGGGGAATTCACCGCTAGCCAAAATTGTGATTTTATATGACGACTTAAATCAGCCACAGTTGGATCAATTAAAGGCTCGATATAGAATGGACGCTATGTTGAAATTTCCAATTGATGAAGCGCTATTGCGTCAAGCGATTGGATGACTGTTTGTTAAAATAAACATCGAGTACTTCACGTGCTAGCGGTGCTGCTTTTGAGCTACCACTACCGGCATTTTCCACAATAATAGCAATAGCAATTTCTGGATTGTTAATGGGTGCAAAGCCAGTGAATAGGGCATGATCTCTCAGCTTTTCTTCGTATTTTTCTGCAATATATTGCTCCTCAGGATCTAGCCCAAAGACTTGAGCTGTTCCTGTTTTTCCTGCAAGTGTATAAGTTAAGCCTTTATTGAGTCGTCTAGCTGTACCCTTGGGTGCGTAAATTGTCATTTTCATACCCTCAATAACATCTTCCCAATTGTGAATGTCTTTAATAGGTATTTGTTTACTGCGTTTATTATCAATGGTAAGGATGGAATCGCCTGGTGATTGAGTAGCTTTAAGAAGGGTTGGCTGGAATATTTCACCTTTATTGGCAAGTGCAGCAGTGGCAACAGCAAGTTGCAATGGGCTAGATGTCATGAATCCCTGGCCAATGCCGGCAATGAGTGTTTCTCCTCGATACCAAGGCTCATTTCGATTGATTTTTTTCCAGGATTTTGAAGGCATGATGCCACCTTTTTCACCCGGGATATCAATACCTGTTTTACGCCCAAAGTTAAACAGATCTAGATTATCATGTAATTTATCAATACCCATTTTGTTAGCTAGATCATAAAAAAATACATCACAAGATTGGGCGAGCGAATCTTTTACATCGACATGACCATGTCCAGTGCGCTTCCAGTCGTTAAACTTTCTTTTGACATTGGGTAGTTTGTAATAACCTGGGCAAAATGTTTTACTTTTATTGTTAATAACCCCTTCTTCAAGGCCTGCTAATGCAACCATTGGTTTGACAGTTGATCCAGGCGGATAAAGCCCTTGAACCGCTCGATTTAACTGTGGAATGTCTTTGGAGTTCCGTAGTTGGTTGTAATTAGCATGAGATATTCCATTTACAAACCAGTTGGGATTGTAAATAGGGGTGCTAACTAAGGTTAATACTTCGCCATTACGTACATCGACAACCACAATAGAGCCACGTTTGTCTTTGAGTGCGGATTCAGCTTTTTTCTGCATATCCAAATCAAGACTTAAGTATAAGTTTTTTCCAGCGGTGGCAGGGGTAATTATTTTTGTATCAACAATACGACCACTAACATTGCGCTCTATTTGTTTAACACCAGTACGTCCATGTAAGAGGTTTTCATATTGCTTTTCAATGCCAACCTTGCCTACAAATAGAGTGCCTGAATAATTCTCTTTATCGTAAAGTAGCGACTCTTTTTTATTCATTCTAGAAACGTAGCCAAGTGCATGCACACTAGAAGATTCATGCGGATAAACGCGATGAAAATAAGACTCAATATCAACACCTGGAAACTGATTACTAACCAAAAATTGAGCTACTTTGGTCTTACTTAGATTATGCTTAATGGGGATATTATGGAATTTAAGAAAGCGCTTTCTTTTTTTATAATAAGCCTTAATGTCATTTTCATTAATAAAATTAAGTTGCTCAAGTTGAAGAAGTGTCTTGCTAATATTATCAACCTTTTCAGGAGTAAGAGTTAGCTGGTAGGTTAGTAGATTGGTTGCCAATAAAATACCGTTTCGATCGTAAATCTTACCTCTATTGGGTGTAATGGGCAAGCTGCGCATTTGATTACCAAGCGCCTCTTCTTGATAGAACTCATGATTCACAACTTGCAAATTATAAATACGTACCAATAACACCGATGTAAGTAAGAAAATAAATATTAAGGCCAGCTTTAATCGTGAAGATAGGAGTGAGTTTTCAAGTTGAGTGTTATTAATACTATCCATGCTTATTGGTGCTTACATTTACCCAGAAAATAACGTACTACAGGCCAGGCAATAGCACTTGTTAATGGAGTTAATAGTAAGTAGTAGTTGTTATTAAAACCGTGCACTAATAAATGAATAGAAAAGAAAAAACTAAAATAAATACCACTAGCTAGAAAAATATAAACTTGTTGAGTGCTCAAATTGGACACATAAAAAGATTGCTTAACATTGCTAATAAATAGACTGGCTAGAATCAGTGCTAAAGCATTTTGACCAAGAATATCTCCTTGTAATATATCTAATATTACGCCTAAGATTAATGCGATAAAAAGACCACCTTTGACTGGAAAGTAAACTAGCCAATAGCTAAACAGTAAAAACATCCAAAAAGGGGAGGCGTCTAGAATGGTTTCATTAAAAGGCAGAGCGCTAAGAATGAGAGAGAATAAGGTTATCTTCAACAAGAAAAAATATGGTCTTTGGGTAGTCATCGTTCCTCCAAAATAATCACAAATTCTAGATTTTGAGTTTTTTGAATAGGTTCTAATACAATATGCAAAAAAGATTCATCTGTATGTTGCTCAACATGAATAACCTTTCCTAATGGATATCCGTTAGGAAACTTCCCGCCCAGTGCGCTACTAAGAAATATGTCATCAATTTGAATATCTAAATCAGACTCAATAAATTTAATTCGGATCAAAAATTGATTTTCAGCCACACCCTGACTAACACCTTGAATACCATTTCTAGCATTCTTAACAGGGATATGTTGGGTTGGGTCGCTCGCCATTAAGATGCTAGCATTGGTAGGAGTTACTTGTGTAATTTGCCCAATAATACCCTTAGCACCCAAGGCAATTTGACCAACTTTCAGGTGATCGTTACTACCCTTGTTGATAATGATTTGTTTTTTTAATCGGGAGCGACTTACTTGTTCAATTCGAGCAGTGGTAAATATGTTTTGATCAAGTGTGTAGCTTGATTCAAGTAGCGCTTTAAGTTTTTTGTTTTCTAAAATTAATGCATCTGTTTGTTGCAGTCTTGCCTGAAGCTTTAGTAGTTCAGAGTTAAGGTTTTGATTGTTATTTAGAAGTTGATCTTTGGAGGTGCCTTGCTCATCAATCCAAGTGTAAAGCTTGCCTGGCAAGCTGACGACCATATAAATGGGAGAGATTGCTGTTGCAACACTTTGTCTTAGTTGGTTGAGGTAAGAAAACTTATAGTCGAACAGAATTAGAAATATGGCAACAATAATTGGGATAAAAGTTTTAAGAAAATTCATTATCTCTTACCCCGATTGAATGACGAATTTATTTATTCGGCTGCCAAGAATCCCATGTTGTGCTTGCTAATCATATCAAGCGCAACACCACCACCACGCGCAACACAGGTTAACGGATCATCAGCAACTCGTACTGGTAGATTTGTTTCCTGGTTGATGAGCTTATCAAGACCATCTAGTAAGGCGCCACCACCTGTAAGTACCAAGCCGTTTTCAGCAATATCAGAACTTAACTCAGGTGGTGTTTTTTCTAGTGCAGTTCTGACTGAGCTAAGAATGGTTTTTAATGGCTCTTGTAGTGCACCTAGTATTTCAGTATTGGTAATTTCAAAACTTACTGGAATGCCTTTTGCAACATCTCTACCTCTGAATTCGATTTTTTTAACAACATTAGTTTTAAACGCTGAACCCACCTCTTCTTTAATTTGCTCTGCAGTAGCAGGGCCAATGATAATACCGTGTTCGCGACGAACAAATCTAACGATAGTATCATCAAATACATCACCACCAACACGCAATGAGTCAGAATAAACAATACCATTTAAAGACATGATAGCAATTTCTGTTGTACCACCACCAATATCAATAACCATGGCGCCTGATGCTTCTTCAATAGCCATGCCAGCACCTAGTGCGGCAGCCATCGGCTCTTCAATTAAGTAGACGTCACGTGCACCTGCGCCAACGGCGCTTTCTTTAATAGCACGACGCTCAACTTGAGTGGCGCCACAAGGAACGCAAATCAAAACCTTTGGGCTGGGTGAGAAAAAACCCGAACGCAACACTTTGCGAATGAAATGTTGTAGCATTTTTTCAGTGACTTTAAAATCAGCAATTACACCATCTTTCATTGGTCGAATAGCTTCAATTGATCCAGGTGTTCTACCCAGCATGTTTTTAGCATCTTGACCCACTGCAATAACCGTGGCTTCCATTGAGCCTTTATCTTGGCGAATGGCAACTACTGAAGGCTCGTTTAAAACAACCTGGCCATCCATGTGAATTAGCGTATTAGCAGTGCCTAAATCAATTGAAAGGCTTTGAGCTTTGAAAAAATCAAACATAAAAATTCCTGATTAATTATTGATGAAATAAAGAGATATAATACTATAAATAATTAGCAAAAAATACAACAATCGTCGGAGTAATATCAATATGAAAATTCAGCAAGAGCATGTGATTGAAAGCGTCTTTTCGGCCTTGCAGTATATCTCGTATTATCATTCGCCTGATTTTATTCGTGCGATGACATCAGCGTATGAAAAAGAAACGCACGATAGCGCTAAAAATGCCATCGCCCAAATTTTAATTAATTCAAAAATGGCTGCCTTAGGGCAAAGGCCAATGTGCCAAGATACCGGTATTATTAACGTTTTTGTTGAAGTGGGTATGGATGTTTCTTGGGAGGCTGATTTATCCTTAGAGGAAATGATCAACGAAGGTGTTAGGCGCGCATTTACATTTGCAGATAACCCGCTGCGCGCTTCTATTGTTGCCGATCCATTATTTTCACGAACCAACACTAAAGATAATACTCCTGCTGTTATTCATATGAAAGTGGTTAAAGGTGATGTGCTGAAATTTATAGTAGCTGCCAAGGGTTGTGGCTCAGAAAATAAGGCAAAATTCGCAGTGCTTGCGCCAGATGATAATGTTTCTGATTGGGTGATAAAGATGATTCCCACTATGGGTGCCGGCTGGTGTCCGCCAGGTATTATTGGTATTGGTGTGGGCGGTACAGCGGAAAAAGCCATGCTTATGGCTAAAGAAAGCTTAATGGATCCGATTGATATTGTTGAGGTTTCGCAAAAGAGTAATCAAACTAATATTGAAAAAATGCGCCTAGAGTTAATGGATAAAATTAATAATCTAGGTATTGGTGCGCAAGGCTTATCTGGACTAACTACTGTACTTGATGTTAAGATTAAAGATTACCCTTCACACGCTGCTTCGCAGGCGGTTGCCCTTATTCCAAATTGCGCTGCCACTAGGCATTTACATTTTTCATTAGATGGATCAGGCGTGGCGCAATTACCAAAAGTGGATATGAGTATTTATCCTGAACTGGAAATGGATTATTCTAAATATAAACACATCGATCTTAACACGCTAACACGCGAACAAATGGGTGAGTGGAATATAGGCGATACATTGCTATTAACAGGCACGATTATTACTGGACGAGATGGAGCGCATTCGCGACTTAAGCACATGCTGGATGAAGGTAAAGGCCTGCCAAAAGGTGTTGATTTTGATAATAAGTTTGTCTATTATGTAGGGCCGGTAGACGCTGTGGGTGACGAAGTGATTGGTCCTGCAGGTCCAACCACAGCGACACGTATGGATAAATTTACAGATATGATGCTAGAAAATACCAATATTCTAGGCATGATCGGCAAAGCTGAGCGTGGCAATGAAACGGCTAATAGTATTAAAAATCATAAGGCTAGCTATCTGATTGCTGTAGGTGGCGCTGCATACTTAATCTCCAAGTCTATTAAAAAAGCCAAAATAATTGCATTTGAAGACATGGGTATGGAGGCTATTTATGAATTTGAGGTGGAAGATATGCCAGTCGCTGTTGCTGTTGATACTAATGGCAATAATGTCCATCAAATTTTCCAAGATCTTCAAGTGAGTGGTTAATAAAATGTACGCCGTTATAGTTACTTAAAAATTAAAATAAATGGTATGAGTCCTACAGTGTACAAATTGTAGATGTATTACGAGAATATAGTCACACAGATACTTAGCGTATAATCAGCGCTGAAGTTGGTCGGATGGTCGCTGGAAGGTTTACCTTTCAGAGGAAAGTCCGGGCTCCATAGAGCAAAGTGCTAGCTAACAGCTAGGTATGGTGACATAATGGAAAGTGCTGCAGAAATTTAAACTACCCATTCGTGGGAAAAGGTGAGAAGGTGCGGTAAGAGCGCACCGCGCGGAAGGTAACAACCGTGGCAAGGTAAACCCCACTTGGAGCAAGCTCAAATAGGCTACCATTGATGCGGCTCGCATAAGGTAGCGGGTAGAGTGCTCAAGCGACTTGGTAACAATTCGCGTAGATGAATGACCATCTATTACAGAACCCGGCTTATAGACCGACTTCACTCAATTTATCTTTTTCTTTGTATATCGTTGTGCATATCGTCACAGCTAATACAAAGAGAAGCTAGTTTTTCCAACTGTGTTAAATATCAAAAAAAACTTGTTACAGTAATTTTGTTGTAGAATAAACTCATGAGGAAAGACTTTACACAACTAACTGCATTTGCATTACTGGCCGTATCAATGAGTGTTTGCGCTCAGAAAGCGACAATCTACAGTGATCAATCGATTACTATCTATGCAGACAATACAGTCGTGTCAACCAAAACAGGCAGGCCTTTGGTTTTTTCCGAGTCAAAAACTTGGGTAGAGGAAGACTACTTCACCCAGCAAGAAAAATATTGCGAAGTGGACTCGATACATAAAGACAAGCTTAATAAATTTTTAAAAAAAATTTCAAAACCTTCTAAATAGGCGGTAAGGCCAGATTTTTATTAGTGTGTAGTGAGCTATGCATTTTTAATCTGTGCCAAAATCGCACGGTCTTTAATATTGTAGTCTTGAAAAGTTTGAATATTAGTAAAATTAATTGATAATAATTCTACAATTTCAGTTTGTTGGTTGTAGCCGTGTTCTAAAAGTAAATAACCATCTTTATTTAAATATTCTGGCGCATTGTTAATAATTATGCGAATATCATCCAAACCATCTACTCCAGACACTAATGCTGTTTGTGGCTCATAAGTTAGATCATTCAAATAAGCATCATTCTCTTCAATATATGGCGGGTTAGATACGATCAAATCAAAGGTTTGATCAGTAACAGCATCAAACCAACTGCCTTGAGTAAAATTAATGTTAGTCGTTGCATTGATTTTAGCCACATTAATTGCCGCTTGAGAAAAGTCTGTTGCACTAACTTTCCAACGCGGATTTATATCGGCTAAAGTGACGGCGATGATACCGCTACCGGTACCTAAATCCAATACTTGGTATTTTTGATTTTTTTTGAGTAAATCAAGTGTGATATCGATTAATAGCTCGGTTTCTGGGCGTGGTATTAAGGTGTCAGCTGTTACTTTAAAATCTAAGTGATAAAATCCTTTTGTGCCGCTAATATATGAAAATGGCACACCATCAGTGCGTTGCTGAATAAATTCGCTTAAGGCTTGTTTTTCTGTGGGCGTTAAGCAATAATCACCATGGGTAATTAACTCAACATTGCTTTTCTTAAGTGCCAAAGACAACAGTGGCGCAATATCGACTGCGCCACTGTTGAGGTAATCCTGAATGGTTTTCAAAGCTTATAAATTAACCGTTGTTAGTCCAAGAGATTTCCAGGCATTCATGCCACCACGGTAGTATTTAATCTTAGAGGCTGGATAACCGTACTTTAGTAATGCTGCTACTGCTGTAGGTGTTTGTCCACACCAGATTCCGTTGCAATACATAATCAGCGTCTTGGCATAAGAAAAATCAAAAATATCATCCACTTGAACATCTAGTTGATCTTCCATAATCTCTAAGGCTTTTTCTTTCTTCTTAAATTTTGTATAAGGAATGTTAACCGCTGTTGGGATGGCACCGGTAATCACTGGCCAATTTGGCGTACGTGTATCAATCACTAAAATACTATCATCACCTTCAGAGCGCTGTTTAATGTAGTTAATCATTTCTAGCTCGCCAATAGTGTCAACTAAATGTGGCGCAAATGGATGCATAGACTGAATTTTTCCACGAGTCGTTTTTAGATAAAAATTAGAAATTTCATTGTCTCGGTCTTGATTGCGCTGTAAGGTGACAGTTTCATCTTGATGCGTCACATTGAGCGAAACAAAACCCGGTGAAATAAACACTTCTTTGGTAACTTCTCCCTCAGCGTTAGCGCCAAATGCTAGTAAGCTAGCAAACATTATTACTATTTTTTTCATTTTCCTCTCCTCTTTTTTTAAACTTTTTTCAAATCAAAATAATTTTTTACTGCCACAATTAGCCCTAAGCCAATAAATGCACCTGGCGGTAGAATGGCCAATAGGGTGCCTTGATAATCTTCAAATACGGTGATACTGAGTGTGTCACCCAAACTGCCTAGTAGTAAAGCAGATTGATCAAACAAAGTGCCAGAGCCAATCAGTTCTCGCATTGCGCCAAGAATAATCAAAATCACTGAAAATCCAATGCCCATCATCAAACCGTCAAGTGCTGATTTTCCCCAAGTATTTTTACTGGCAAAAGCTTCCGCTCTGGCTAAAATTGCACAGTTGGTTACAATTAATGGTACAAAAATACCTAAAATTAAATACAAATCATAAAAATAAGACTGCATTAATAATTCAACAATAGTCACAAAAGAGGCGATAAGTAATACAAAAATAGGAATTCTGACTTCTTTTCGAATTTGATTTCTAAAGATTGAGACTGTTACATTTGAGGCAACGAGTACAAAAGTAGTTGCTAGGCCAAGACCGATTGCATTAACAATATTATTGGTAACCGCTAAAAGAGGGCATAAGCCAAGTAATGCAACCAAAGCTTGGTTGTTGGTCCATAAGCCATTTTTAACAATCTTAAGGTAATCTTCCATAAGCTTCGATTATATCAATATATTCGCTCATAATAAGAATTTAGATAGGTTAGGCATAAAAAAAAGGAGGCTACTGCCTCCTTTTATATTTTACAAGTTAAGATTTAAGAAAATGTAATCTCACCATTGGTTACACCAGCACTGATGTGTGCACCTGGTAAAAAATCACCTGATAAAATCTTTTGCGAGAGTGGATTTTCTAGTAGCTGTTGAATGGTGCGCTTAAGTGGTCTTGCGCCAAATGCTGGATCATAGCCTTTGTCAATAATCATCTGCATAGCAGCATCATTTAGATCAAGCTTAAGATCAAGATCTGCCAGACGAGAAGATAAAATCTCAAGCTGTATTTTGGCAATTCCTGCAATTTGATCTTTACCAAGACTATTGAAAGTGACAATCTCATCAATACGATTGACAAATTCAGGTCTGAAATGTTCACCTACAAGTTGGGTCAGCTCTACCGACATATCCTTGCCTGGATTCTCTTGAATTAGATGTGAGCCTAAATTCGAAGTCATGACGATTACGGTATTTTTAAAATCAACCGTACGCCCCTGACCATCCGTTAAGCGCCCATCATCTAGAACTTGCAACAGTACATTAAACACATCTGGGTGAGCTTTTTCTACTTCATCAAGTAGGATAATTGAATACGGCTTTCGACGAACAGCTTCAGTCAATACGCCGCCTTGTTCATAGCCCACATAGCCTGGAGGTGCGCCAATCAAACGGGAGACTGAATGCTTTTCCATAAACTCACTCATATCAATACGCACAATAGCTTGTTCGGTATCAAATAAGAAGTCAGCTAATGCTTTGGTTAATTCTGTTTTACCCACGCCAGTAGGGCCCATGAATAAAAACGAGCCATCAGGACGATCAGGATCAGATAATCCCGCACGTGAACGACGAACCGCATCAGCAATCACTTTAACAGCCTTGTCTTGACCAACTAAGCGCTTTTGAATAATAGATTCCATTTGTAATAGCTTGTCTCTTTCACCTTCCATCATTTTATCTACAGGGATGCCTGTCCAACGTGCAACAATTTCAGCTATTTCATCTTCGGTAACTTTGTTTCTAAGTAATGTCATTTCTACATTATCTGCAGATTCAACTTGGGTAATTTTGGCCTCAAGTTCTGGAATTTTTCCATATTGAAGTTCACTCATTTTGGCCAGGTCGTTATTTCTCGCTGCAGCTTCAAGTTCGGCTTTTACTTGTTCCAGCTCTTCTTTCAAGTGCTGGGCACCTTGAACTTGAGATTTCTCTTTCTTCCAAATTTCTTCAAGATCAGCGTATTCTTTTTCAAGATCTTTAATGACTGACACCAGCTCTTTCAAGCGTTCTTTGGAAGCTTTATCTTTTTCTTTTTTCAGCGCCATGCGTTCGATTTTTAATTGCACTAGTTTGCGATCAAGTTTGTCCATTGATTCTGGCTTTGAATCAATTTCCATACGAATTTGAGAAGCCGCTTCATCGATCAAATCGATAGCCTTGTCGGGTAATTGCCTATCTGTAATGTAGCGTGTTGAGTAAGTGACAGCGGCAATAATAGCTGGATCGGTAATTTCAACACCATGATGCACTTCGTATTTTTCTTTTAATCCTCGCAAAATCGCAACTGTATCTTCTTGTGTTGGTTCATCGACCAATACTTTTTGAAAGCGACGCTCTAAAGCAGAATCTTTTTCAATGTATTGGCGATACTCATCTAGTGTCGTTGCACCCATACAATGAAGGTCACCCCTGGCAAGTGCTGGCTTAAGCATGTTTCCTGCATCCATGGCGCCATCAGATTTGCCCGCACCAACCATGGTGTGAAGTTCGTCAATGAATAAAATCACTTGACCTTGCTCATCCTCAAGTTCTTTTAAAACAGCCTTAAGTCGCTCTTCAAATTCTCCACGATATTTTGCACCAGCTACCAAAGCTGCCATATCTAATGATAATAGACGTTTACCTTTAATGCCCTCAGGCACTTCGTTATTAATAATGCGTTGTGCCAATCCTTCGGCGATGGCCGTTTTTCCTACGCCAGGCTCACCGATTAGCACTGGGTTATTTTTAGTCCTACGTTGCAGGACCTGAATAGCGCGACGGATTTCTCCATCACGGCCAATAACAGGATCAAGTTTGCCATCAATAGCCATTTGGGTTAAATCAGTCGTGTATTTGTTCAAAGATTCTCTTTGTGTTTCTGCATTTTGTTCGTTCACGTTTTGTCCTCCTCTAAGGGTATCAATAGCCTGGATTAGTTCTTTTTCATTTACGACAACATCTTTTAATAGTTTTGTAGTGGCATCATTACCTTGAATAATGGCCAATAAAAAAAGTTCAGTAGATAAATAGCTATCACCTTTATCGGTAGCTATTTTTTCAGCTGAGGTTAGTAGGCGTAGTAGACTTTGAGATATCCCAATGTCAGTATTAGGGTTGTTAACAACCGCCAAATTTTGTATTTCAAGTTCAACACGATTTTTAAAATTGTTTATTTCTACGTTGATAGATTTTAAAACATTACTTACGCTAGAAACATTATCACTAAGCATTGCACTGAGTACATGCATGCCTTCAATAGCGCTATGGGAATTGCTAATTGCGATTGATTGCGCAGTACTAAGATCCTGTTGAAATTGAGAAGTTAGTTTTTCAATATTCATCGTTTTTTTATTCTTTGTTTTTGTTTAAGTTACTCTCTATCTATGGGATGATATTGAAATATTCAAGTACCAAAATAAAATATTATGTTAAATTTAGTATTGTTCGAGCCAGAGATTCCCAATAACACAGGCAGTTTGATTCGCCTTAGTGCTAATATGGGTGCAAGTTTACATCTAATCAAGCCATTTGGTTTTGAGATTACTGACAAGCGTTTGCGTAGAGCGGGGCTTGACTATAAAGAATTGGCAAAAGTGACTGAATATGAAAATTTTGAAGATTATCTTGCCAAGGCAAAGCCCGATCGATTGTTCGCGGTAAGCTCCAAGGTTGATACAAATTATGCGCAGGTTGATTATCAGTCCGGCGATTCGTTTTTATTTGGTCCGGAGACAAGAGGTCTGCCACAAGAAATTTTAGATCAATATCCTGGAATTACACTACCCATGCAAGCAGGCTCTAGAAGTCTCAATTTGTCTAATTGTGTTTCAATTGTGGCTTATGAGGCTTGGCGTCAACTTAATTTTTCAAGTTTGTAAGCGTTAGTAAAATCTTTAATATTAATAGCTTTCTTGCCAGCTAATTGAACTTGCTCTAAGCTCAATACACCATCACCCGTGGCAACAATGCAAGAGCCCTTAGTGCATTCAATTACTTCTCCTGGCTTAGCGTCATAGGCAAGACTTATGACGGAAGCAGATAAAATACGTAAAACTTTAGAGTCAAATTTGTCACTTTTTGCATTAGCTTGTGCAATAGGGTAAGGATTAAAAGCTCGAATTTGTTGATTGATTTGTACTGCAGATTTTGACCAGTCAATCCAAGCCTCATCTTTACTAAGTTTTTTGGCGTAGGTAATGCCTGCTTCATCTTGAATGGTTGGTGTTAATTGCCCGATGTTATTAAGCGCCTCAACTATACCTTGTGCACCTAGAATGGCTAGCTTATCATGCAGAGTTTGAGCGGTATCTACATCAGTAATGTCACAAGTTTTCTCGAGTAATATATCGCCTGTATCTAAGCCTTTATCCATTTGCATAATACCAATGCCTGTTTGATTATCACCTGAAATAATAGCGCGTTGAATCGGTGCAGCACCACGCCAGCGAGGCAACAGCGAGGCATGAATATTAAGACAGCCAAATTTAGGCATTTGCAGCACTTCATTTGGTAATATTTGCCCATAGGCTACCACCACCATAACATCGGCATTAAGACTGCTCAACTCATTTTGTGAATTGACATCTTTTAAGCTGTCAGGCTGAAAAACAGTTAAACCCAACTCTAGTGCTTTTTCTTTAACAGGGCAGGCACTTAGGATTCGACCGCGACCTTTGGGGCGGTCGGGCTGTGTATAAACTCCAACAATATCATGTCCGGCTTGATTAAGCGCTTCTAATACGCCAACGGAAAAATCAGGCGTTCCCGCAAAGATAACACGCGTCCTAAAAGAAGTAGCAGCCTCGGAGTGCATTACTTCAAAGAAGCTCTGGCAGTTTTAATCGCTTGCTTAACTTGATTAGGGCTTGTAGCACCAAGATGATCTCGTGCAGCAAGTGAGCCTTCTAAAGATAATACTTCAAATACATCATTTTCGATGCGATCATCAAAACTTTGAAGCTCTTCTAGGCTTAGTTCTGACAAGTCTTTTTGATGTTCGATACCATAAGAGACCGATTGACCAACTATTTCGTGGGCATCTCTAAATGCTAAGCCTTTGTTAACTAAATAATCAGCCAAATCTGTTGCAGTTGTATAGCCTTTTTTGGTTGAGTTGTACATGGTGTCACGCTGTGCTTCAATGGTTGGTACCATATCTGCAAACACACGTAAGCAAGCCTTAAGTGTATCAACTGTATCAAATAGCGGCTCTTTGTCTTCTTGATTGTCTTTATTGTAAGCCAAAGGTTGCGACTTCATAATGGTTAGCATAGAAGTTAGGTTGCCGTACACACGCCCTGTTTTTCCACGAACCAACTCAGGTACATCAGGGTTTTTCTTTTGTGGCATGATGGATGACCCAGTGCAAAAACTATCTGGCAGCTCAATAAAATGAAACTGCGCACTTGACCATAAGATTAATTCTTCAGAAAATCGCGATAAATGCATCATAATAACACTTGCAGCAGATAAAAATTCAATGGCAAAATCTCGATCACTAACTCCATCAAGCGAATTTAAACAAATTCGATCAAAGCCTAGTAGTTCAGCAGTACGCTTGCGATTAATTGGGTAAGTGGTGCCCGCCAATGCAGCAGAGCCAAGTGGCATTGAGTTCATGCGTTTGCGACAATCAACTAAACGCTCAGCATCGCGAGCTAACATTTCAAAATACGCCATCATGTGATGGCCAAAGCTAACAGGCTGAGCTGCTTGTAAATGGGTAAATCCTGGCAAGATAGTGCTTGCTTCTTTTTCGGCTAAGTCCAGTAGTGCCAATTGTAAGCGATTAATTTCAGCTAAGATATCATCAACTTGGTCGCGTAAGTACAAACGTATGTCAGTTGCCACTTGGTCATTACGAGAGCGTCCTGTGTGTAGCTTCTTACCAGCATTACCAATTAACTGAGTTAGACGTGATTCGATGTTCATATGTACATCTTCTAGAGCAACAGACCATTCAAATTCGCCAGCATTAATCTCAGCTGAAATTTGATCAAGACCCGTCAGAATTTGGTTTTTTTCATCTTCGGTTAATAGGCCAACCTCTTGCAGCATCGTAGCATGTGCTCTAGATCCTTCAATGTCATAAGGTGCTAGGATTTTGTCAAAGAATACCGAAGCGCCAAAGATTTTGACGAATTCATCGGTCGGCTGGCTAAAACGTCCACCCCAAGATTGATTAGTTTGTTCACTCATAATTTTGCACTCATTTGCTGGTTAATTTTTGTTGTTGCTTTGTCGATCAGTTGATCTAGGTCAGTCCAATAGTATTCTTCATTAGTCACGCCTAGGACTTTCTCCAATATCACGCCGTATTGATCAACTAGTAGAACAGTCGGGAAAAAGTTAATCGCATATCTACTGGAAAACTCGTTGTTTGACACTTTTTCATTGTAGAAATTTTTAATGTCGTCAAAGCTGTTGGAATTAATGTGGCGAATAATGACTTTATCATCATATTCCTTTAACTCTGCCATTGGACCAATGATTTCTTCTTTGACCTTTTTACAGAATCCACAATCAGGAATGGAAAACATTATTAAAATAGGTGTTTTGTTTTTCCACACTTGCTGAGAGTCTTTGAAGAAATTTTTAGCAGGCGTCAACGTTAATTCGTTTGCTACGGCAAAATTAGTCAATAAGACAACGAGTAATAGATAAAATCTTAACATGATGACTATTTTAATACAAACTCCTTGAAACATGAATAAAACCCTAAAAATTGCAACACGAAAATCTCCACTGGCATTATGGCAAGCAGAACATGTAAAAGCTAGGCTAGAGGCGCTATATCCAGCACTAACGGTTGAATTAATTAAGATGACCACTAAGGGCGATCAGATTTTAAATTCACCTTTGTCAAAAATTGGTGGCAAAGGTCTGTTTATTAAAGAGTTGGAAGTTGGCATGATGGAGGGTGTGGCAGATATTGCTGTTCATTCGATGAAAGATGTGCCTTATGAAATTCCCCCAGGCTTTGAATTGGGCGCAATTTTAGAGCGCGAAAACCCATTTGACGCGTTTGTATCTAATCAATACAATACGATTGAAGACCTGCCGCAAGGTGCTAAAGTAGGCACCTGTTCAATGCGACGAATTGTTCAGTTAAAAGACAAGCGCCCTGACTTAGAGATTCTAGATTTACGTGGTAATGTGAACACAAGACTTAAAAAATTGGATGATGGAGAGTTTGATGCCATTATTTTGGCATGTGCAGGTCTGATTCGTTTGAAGTTCGAAGATCGTATTAAGCAAGAAATTCCAGCAATTGATTCTTTACCTGCAGTTGGACAAGGTGCAGTTGGTATTGAAATTCGTGAAAATGACACAGAAATCCTTGATTTAATCAAGCCACTGATTGATGAGCAAACAACTTATCGTGTTAGTAGTGAGCGTGCTATGAATGCACGCCTAGAAGGCGGTTGCTCTGTTCCAATTGCTGGTTATGCGACTATCAGTGGCGACCAAATCAACTTAACTGGCTTGGTAGGTAATGTTGAATCTGGTGTTATTTTGAAACATCAGGTTACTGGTCATGTGAGTGAAGCTGAATCTTTGGGTGTTTCTTTGGCTGACACATTAATTGAGATGGGTGCCAAAGACATCTTAAAGGTTTAGGTTATGACTGAATTAGATATTTTAAGACAACTGCCAGATTGGTCAATTGTTGATCAAAAATTACATAGAGAGTTTGAATTTAAAGATTTTATTCAGGCCTTTGGCTTTATGGCACAAGCAGCGATAATTGCTGAAAAAATGAACCATCACCCAGAATGGTCAAATGTTTATAAAATTGTTATTGTTGAATTAACAACACATTCCAAAGGCCGTATTAGTTCTTTGGATATTGAGCTAGCCACCCAAATGAATAACATTTTTAAACAGCTATCTAAATAAAGGAAATTACCATGTTGAGATTTATTGAAAATAACTTCTTTTTGATTGTGCAGCGTATTGGATTTTTGTTTGCGCTAATGTCATTGGTGTTGATTGTGTTTCTGGGTATGTTTAGCTATGAAAAAATCTCCAGTAGGGCGACTGATGTCATTAGCGCTCCTATCATCAAACTGGCTGATTATCAAAATCCAATTAGTTTACAAAACAACGTTGAATTACCCAATGCCGAGTTTGATAATGTTCAGTTTGAAACTCAGTTGGCTTTTAGTAAGGAGTTCGATGAGCAGGTTGATCTAATTATCTCTATTTTTCAGAAATTACCTGAAGGTGTGGTGAGTCAAAATGATTTACAATTTAAGATTAAGGTGATGATTAAGATTAAAACTGATGTTTATTCGCCAGAGTTAAAGCTTTATTACGCTCAATCTTTAGCAAAACTTGCTCAGCAGTTGGTTAACGTAGGCGGTGATCAAATCAATATTGATGAATTCTTACAGTGGCACGATCAACAGTTTGCATATCAGGTTAATCTTCAAACTCAGCAAAACCTTATGAAAATTGGCTCTGCAAGAGCTGATCAACTAACAGGTTTTATTTCTTTAGGTATGGCAATGGCAGCGCTTGGATTTTTTATCATGTTTGTAATGATGTTGGCTATGCTGCGTATTGAAAGAAATACAAGACGATAGCAACTATGCAGGCAATTGGATTTAACGGCCAAGAATTTATTAAATTTGATAAAGATTTAAACACAGCTCAATCTCACGACTTATTGATTGAGGTTAAAGCAATTTCTATTAATCCTATTGATAGTAAGGTTAAACAGTCAGTTTCTAAAGATAGTGGACCTAAAATTTTAGGCTATGATGGCGCAGGTGTTGTTTTGTCTGTGGGCGATCAAGTATCTGAATTTAAGATTGGTGATGAGGTATTTTACGCAGGTGATATAACACGTGATGGATCTAACTCAAGTCAGCAATTGGTTGATGGGCGACTTGTTGGTATAAAGCCTAGCTCACTAAGTTTTGCACAGGCAGCTGCTTTACCACTCACGAGTATCACTGCATGGGAGTCTTTGTTTGATCGTTTAAAAATAAGAAAACAAGATAAAAACAAAACATTGTTATTGATTGGTGCAGCGGGCGGTGTTGGCTCTATGGCAATACAATTTGCTAAGAAAATTATCGGCATGAGTGTGATTGCTACTGCTTCTAGAGAGGTTTCAAAGCGTTGGTGTTCTGAGCTGGGCGCAGATATTGTACTTGATCACCATGATCTGGCTAATCAATTCAGCCAACAGAATCTTGATGCACCAGATTTTATCTTGTGCATGGGTAGCCCTGATGAATATTTGGCGCAAATGACTGAAGTGATCAACCCACAAGGCAGTATTTGTTTATTAGTAAATACTGAAAATGATTTAGATATCAATTTACTAAAAGCAAAAAGCATCACTCTAGTTTGGGAGATGATGTTTACTCGCTCTATGTATCAAACCAAAGATATGGCTCAGCAGGGTCAGCTACTTAATAAAGTTTCTAAATTGGTTGATAATGACAAGGTTAAAGCTATGGTAACTCAAAGCCTAAGCCCGATTAATGTTGAAAATATTACCAAAGCCCACACTCTGATTGAGCAAGGAAATATGATCGGCAAATTAGTGCTAACTAATTAAATAAGGCGTCAACAAACTCATGAGCTTTGAACGGCTTAAGGTCATCAATACCTTCTCCCACACCAATAAAACGTATTGGTAATTTTAACTCATCAGAAATAGCAAACAACACGCCACCTTTAGCGGTGCCATCAAGTTTAGTAATGCTTAACCCCGTCAGTTCAACACTCTTATTAAACTCTTTGGCTTGATTGATCGCATTTTGTCCAGCACCACCATCAATAACCAGCATAACCTCATGAGGGGCTAAGTCGTTTTGTTTGGAAATGACGCGCTTAATTTTTTCTAACTCCTGCATAAGGTTGCTTTGTGTGTGCAATCTTCCGGCAGTATCAGCAATCAAAATATCAATATTTTTAGCTTGCGCAGATTGATAAGCATCAAAAATAACCGAAGCAGAATCTGCACCGGTATCTTGCGCAACTACAGGGATGTTGTTGCGTTCACCCCAAACTTTAAGCTGATCTACTGCTGCCGCTCTAAAGGTATCACCTGCGGCTAGCATGACAGACTTTCCTTCATTTTGAAAGCGCTTAGCAAGCTTGCCGATAGTAGTGGTTTTTCCAGCACCATTGACACCAACTACCAAGATCACAAAAGTTTCATCAAGGTCGGTATTAAGCTGACTGTCTTCAACCAGCAGGCTGGCTAATTCTGATTTTAAAAAATCATAAATCCCATTTGAATCTTTAAGGATTTTACGTGAGGCATTTTTTCTAACTGATTCGAGTACCTTGTCAGTTGTATTGATGCCAATATCAGCCGTAATCAATAACATTTCTAATTCATCGAGTAAATCGTCATTAATTGATTTTTTACCTAAAAGCAAAGAGGCCAAACCTGAGCCGAGTTTTTTTCTAGATTTGGACAAACGCTCTTTGAGAGATTGCGGCTTTTCTACTTTAGTAGATTTATCTTTTTTAAAAAAACTAAACAAGGCTTCTCGCTATAATGATTGAATGATGAAGATTCTAATTTTACTAGCCTTTTTTTTAACCACCAATGCATTTTCAAATTCTACTCAAGTTGTAGATGAAATTAATATGGGTATCACCCAAGCAATCTTAAAAAATGGGTTAAAAATAATTGTTAAGATTGATAAAAGAGCGCCAGTGTTTATTTCACAGCTTTGGTATAAAGTAGGCGCTAGTAATGAATCTAGACCTAATACTGGCATTTCACATATGCTTGAACATATGATGTTTAAGGGTACAGAAAAATATCCAGTGGGCGAGTTTTCACGCATTATTGCTAAAAATGGCGGGGATGAAAATGCTTTTACTTCAAAAGATTACACGGCCTATTATCAAAAAATGCACCGCTCAAAGTTGGAGCTTGCTCTTAAGATGGAAGCAGATCGAATGCGCAACCTAGTCTTTTCTAATCGAGAGTTAGAAAAAGAACGACAGGTAGTGATAGAAGAAAGGCGTATGCGTGTAGAAGACAACCCAAATGCAAAAGTATTTGAACAATTGCGCCTAATTTCTTTTGATTCATCTGGCGCTTATCATGCGCCAGTCATTGGCTTTCAACAAGATATAGAGTCTTATCAACTAAATGATCTTAAAGATTGGTACAGGAAATATTACGCACCCAATAATGCTACATTGGTTGTGGTTGGTGATGTTAATCCGAAGCAAGTGGTTAAATACGCCAAACAGTATTTTTTAGATTATGAGTTCAATCAGCTAATAAATGTGCTCACAGACAACACGCCAATTCCCTTAACCCGACAAACTAAGCAACTTAAGCTAAAAGCCAAATTACCTTTATATACCATGGCTTTTCATGTCCCAAGTTTACATAGTGCGAAAGATAAGCCTCAAGCTTATCAATTAGAAATGCTGGCATATGTGCTAGACAATGGCCTATCAAAAACTCTAATCCGAGATCGTCAAATTGCTTCTAGTATCAGTGTGGGGTATAGGCTATATGATAAGTATCAAACCTTGTTTAGTATTAGTTTTGTACCTGCTAATGGCGTTGACAATAAGGCGGTCGTTAGCGCCATTAGGCAGCAAGTGACAGCATTGATTAATCATCCAGACGCCTTGCAAGATGAGGTTAGGCGAACAAAATCACAACTAGAGGCCAATTTTATTTTTGAACAAGATCAAATTTCCACTCAGTCTTACTATTTAGGAATGCTAGAAACAGTTGGACTGGGTATTAATGAAATGTTTGAATATGTTGATAAAATGAATGAAATTACCGCTGAAGATTTGTCAAATGTTGCGAAGTTTTATTTAAATTTTAACCAAGCAAATACGGTAGAGTTACTACCTCAGGGAATTTAATGAAGTTATTTATCTTATTAATGTCATTGATTGGTAGCGCTCAAGCGCAACTTGAGATTTCTCAGTGGCAAACCCCTGAGGGTGCTAAAGTATTGTTTACCCAGGCTCAAGGTTTACCCATGTTGGATGTTCAGCTTAATTTTGATGCTGCTAGTAGTCGCGATGGTGAGCAGTTTGGTCTAGCAACACTAACCAATACATTGATCGGTACTGCGACTAAAACACTTTCTGAAGAGCAAATTATCAATCAATTTGAGTCTCTTGGTAGTGAGTTCTCAACAACCAGTTTGAAAGATATGGCCATTATTTCAATGCGTAGCTTAACTCGAGACTCTATCTTGGGCCAATCATTATCAATCTTTAAAGAAGTTGTTACTAATGTTGATTTTCAACAGATATATTTGTCTCGTGAGAAAAGGCAGATTTATCAATCAATCGAAGCCTCCAAGCAAAATCCAGCTAGCGTTGCCAATTTAAAATTTGATCAACTGGTATTTGGCGATCATGCTTATTCTCATGCAAAAATTGGCACTAAAGATACTATTAATGCGATTCAACTCAATGATTTAAAACAATTTTACCGTCAATATTATGTGGCAAAGAACCTAACCATTGCGCTAGTGGGTGATATTAGTAAGGCCCAAGCTCAGCAAATTGCACGTCAAATCTCTCATGGTTTAAATATAGGTAAAAAAGCTCAGGCTAACCCTATGATTTCACCATTAAAGCAAACACAGGAAGTGCATGTGAATTTTCCATCTGAACAAACACACCTGTTGATCGGACAAACAGGAATTAATCGTGCGCATCCTGATTACTACGCACTGTATTTAGGTAATCATATTTTGGGTGGCAGTGGTTTAAGTTCAATATTAAGTGAACAGGTGCGTGAGCAGCGTGGATTGGCTTATTCGGTAGTAAGTTATTTCACCAAGATGAAATCAAACGGCTTATTCTTAATTAAACTGCAAACTAAAAATTCACAGACGCAACAAGCCAAACAAGTGGTGTTAAAAATGTTGGAAAAATTCACAAAAACCCCAATCGACGCGCAATTGTTACAAGACGGTAAGGATAATATAATTGGTGGATTTTCACTAGAGACTTCTAGTAATGCTAATATTCTAACTTATTTATCAATTATAGGATTTTATGAGCTTCCAAAGGATTTTTTGAGTAGTTTTACCCAAAAAATTGATTCTATTAATGTACAAGAGGTGCAATTAGCCTTTAGACGACTAATTGATCTTGATAAACTTATTGTTTTGAGTGTTGGCGACTTACAATAAATAATTTTATTTTATAAAAACCTCCAGAAACAATCGTAAAAAGCTGAAAGCTATAAAATTTAATAATTAATAAAATTTTAAACTTTTTAAACCATATGGTTTTCATAATGGTTATAACACTTCTCAATGTTAAAATGAATGATGCCTTGGTTTAAATATACTATTTTTTTATTGTTTAGCGTCACATTAATGTTTGGTGCTAAAGCCTCAAACGAGCCAATTAAAATAACAATTGGCATTCAGTCTTATCTTCATAAGAGTGCTGCTTATCAGAATTGGAAGAAAACAAGTGACTACCTGACGCGTAGAATGCCTGGCTTTGTTTTTAATATCGTAGTGGTTGATACGCCAGATGATGCATTATTGTATCAAATGGTTAAAGATAAAAAAGTTGACTATGTTATTACTCAGCCCATTACTACAATTGAACTTGTTCGTTTATATAACACTCATATTGAACTTACCAAAAATGACACCACTAACGTTAATCAATTAGGTAGTGTGATTTTTACTTCATCAAGCAACCGTTCAATACAAACCGTTGAATCTTTAAAAGGTAACAGCTTTGCTGCATCAACCCCTGAGCGACTAGGTGGATGGGTGTTAGCCTTGGATCATTTAACAACACAGGGTGTCAATCCTTATCAAGATTTTTCAAGAATTGAGTTTTTGGGCGCACAAGATAATATTGTTAATGCGGTTGTAAGTGGCTTGACTGATGCCGGCACTGTTCGCACTGGTGTAATAGAAACCATGATTGGTCTTGATCAACTTGATCGTGATCAAATTAAAATATTAAATTCCAGGAATGATTTTCCATATTTTTTAAGTACTTATTTAGTACCAGAGTGGGCGTTCTCATCGTTGCAACATAGCGACTCTCAGTTAACGCAGAGGATAAGAGAGCATTTGTTAGTCTATAAGTATGGTGACCAAACCAATCAATGGGTCGAGCCTTTAGATTATAGCTTTGTGCGTGAGCTATTAAGAAAACATAGAATTGGCAGTTATAAAGATCCAGTTTATATTAAATATTATCGTGAAAACTTTGTCATAATTATTATATCCATACTTTTAGCTGGATACTTATTGCAGTTATATCGTAATCGAAAAAAGTTTGAAATTCAACAATATAAGATGAAGCTTGAACAGCTTTCGCGAGTGAGTTCGGTTGATCAGCTGCTTGCGGAAGTAACGCACGAGTTAGCCCAGCCCATAACTTCAATTAAAATTGATGCACACATTCTTACTAAGTTGTTAGAAGATAGTGCTAATTTTGATTATGATCAAATTAAGTCGACTTCTAGTGAATTACAACTTAAAACAAATCATTGTGTGGAATTGCTCGCTAATATTCGTAATTTTTTATCAACAAAAAACATTATCAAAGAAAGGTTTGCTATCAATAAGAGTGTTATAAAAATTACCAAAATGCTTAATAAAGAGTTGGATGATAGTAATATTAAATTGAAACTATCATTATCTGATAATACAGGATTCGTAAAAATGAGTCCTATTGAGCTTGAACAAGTGTTGTTGAATTTGATTAAAAATTCTATTAGTGCCATGACTAACAATTTAAAACGAACCAACACACTATCAATTACGTCTGCAATTAAACAAGATACTATTGATATATCTATTCGAGATACAGGCTCTAAGATTAAAGATGTTAATAATTTATTTGTGTTATTTAAGAGTAACAAAGAAAGAAGCTCTAATGAAGGTCTTGGTGTTGGTCTAAATTTGTCCCGACGTATCATCAGATCTTATGGCGGTGATTTAGTTCTTAATTCGAGCTCAGAAAAAGGTACTGAGTTCTTGATTATTTTGCGCAAGGTTGATTAAAAGTGAATAAAAAATCTTTACATGTTTATATTGTTGATGATGAGCAAAAGGTGCGTGACTCCTTGTCTAAATTCTTTTCTCTTCATGGATTTAAAGTGAATACTTATGCCGATGCTGCAAGTTACTTGAATGAATTGGATCAAGATGAGACTGGTTGTTTAATTTCTGATATTGATATGGAAGACATGAATGGCTTACAATTGCAGGAGTATCTGAATGAGATTAATTCCATCAGGCCTACTATTTTTATTACCGGGCATGCGAACGTAGATATTGCAGTCAAGGCTATGAAACTTGGTGCAGTTGATTTTATTGAAAAACCTTTTGATCCTGATGAGTTAGTCATCAAAGTGACCGCTGCCATAGAGCGGTTCTCAGAAAAAATGTCAATATTAAATTGCTATAATTTATTAACTCAGAAAGAAATTGAAGTGTTTGATCATGTAGTTAGGGGTGATAAAAATCGAAGTATTGCCGAAAAATTATTTATCTCTATACCAACAGTTGAGGCACACAGATCAAAAGTAATGAAGAAGATGCGGGCAAAATCACTACCTGAGTTGGTCAAAATGTCAGTTTTGTTAATTCATGGTGTTTAATAGTCTGTATTAATTTGACATATAAATGCGTACAATAAGATGTTTTAATTGGGCCTAATAATATGATCAAGACTCTTCAATATAATTTAGTGGCATTATTCAGCGTCTTTATCACGCGTTCATTAATTATTCCAATGGATCATTTTAATTCTGATATTGGAAATCTACTTTGGCTACCGATGGGCGCAGTGCTTTTATCCTATGTAGTATTTGGCTTTAAAGTGTTTCCGGGCTTGTTAGTTGGTTATTTGTTAGCTGAACTGTTTATAGAAGGCGGCTCTGCCAATATTGCTCAACATGAGGTTGTTAGTCGTACAATTAACACCTTTGTGCCATTAATTGTTATTTTGTTTATGCAAAAGCTAAATGTTGGTGAATTTATAAAAAATCAGAGATTAAATTATCGACACTTTGTGCCATTAATTGTTATTGCATCTTTGACAACGACACTGACTAAGGTTGCATTATTGTATGCCCCAGAACAATTTAGCGCCGGTAAGGTTTATTTTCAATCTTATGTTCAAGGTGATATTGTGGGTGCCATTACCTTTATTGTTATTGTATTTTTTATTGCTAAACCGACCCTGATCCAAAACAAGCTTATTTAAGACAATTCAATCTGTATTTATATGGTTTTCCATAATAGTAATAGTTGAGTTTTTTAAGGATAATAGAATTAGCTACATTGGCTTTATACCTCTCCTCAGATTTATTTCCCAATGTGGCGCTTTATTTAATACTGATTATTTAATATTAATCAGACATAAAAAAACCTAATCCAATGATTAGGTTTTTTTATGCCACTAATTATAAATTAGTGTAAATTGCTAGCTTGGACGACGACAGCATTCATTATAAATTGATAATACTCATCGTTTACATATTTTACAATCTCAGCCTCTTCTTCAGGAAACCAGGCTGAATCGTAAAAGTTTGAACAGCGATTAATTTGTGCTTTTAAATCGGCATGGTTTTTTAACTTAGTGCCAGCGAGTGAGCGTGATTCATAAAATTCATTGTCATGATTGTAGTTTGCACCATTGTCTTTGTGACAATTTAAGCAAGATTGATCATGAGTACCCTTAATTTCAAATGCGACAGCGTTACATGTGATTGTTAATCCAAGTGCCAAGGTTAGTGTGGTTATAATTTGAGCTTTCATATAGTTTTCCTGGTTATATAATTACTCCTCAAGTGTTTTTATATTATATTATGTATTAGTAAATTAGTATATTATGGTAAACCATATTAACCGGTTAAAGATATCCTTATGAGTGAAATGAAGCTACTATTTTCGTATGGAACATTGCAAGATACACCCGTTCAAATAGAAACATTTGGTCGAGAACTAGAAGGCTGCAAGGATTATCTCTTGGGATATTGCTTGCAAATGGTTGCCATTGATAATGAAGAGGTGGTTCGAATTAGTGGAAAAACGCACCACCCAATCGCCATCCTTGGTAATAAAACCAATGAAATAAAAGGCATGGTGTTTGAAATTACCGCTGAAGAACTAGCTCATTCAGATCAATATGAAGTTGATGCTTATCAGCGCGTTCTGGGTAAGATGCAATCAGGTATTGAAGCTTGGGTGTATGTCAGTGCTAGTAATAACACCAGCACTGACAAAGCTTAATTAGTCTTGGATATTTTTACCAATATTAATCAAGAAAGAAGCGAATGGTCCCATGTTGTCCATGGCTTCGCCCATTGGACCTTCAAAAGACAAGCCGCCAAAAGTCATGTGGTACATAGGGCCAGATTCTCCAGTACCCATTGATGCCCAGTCTTCCATTGAAGCAATCATTTTGTAATCTACATTAGAATTTAATTTAGAAGTTTTGGCATTATCAAATGCAGCAACAACTTTACCATCAGCATCAATGTGTAGCTCAGCCGCTTTACTTGAGTCTTTTACAATAACTTGTAAAACTTTATAACCTTTACCTGCATCATTGCCAGTCCAGCCTGATTTGACCAGTTCAGCAGGGGTTGATGATGCGTTAAATGCATCTGCAATGTTTTGTGCACTACCAGCAAAGGTGTTGGTTGATAATATCGTAAAAAGTGCGATTAATATTTTTTTCATTCTATCTCCGTGTGTTTTAATTCTTCTCAAGTGTTTGGCTTAATGCCAGTATCAAATTTTAAAGCATTACTTTTTCAATATTGACAGATTGGATGAATTCTTTCTGCCAATTTTCGCCTAATTGCTGCTCTGCAATAAGCTCGATAGGATACACAGGCTTAATATTAGTTGTACTTTGGTAACGTGCTAATCCTTGGCGACATGCAGGGCAGGTGGTTAGCATCTTAATAGGTTTGCCAGATTTAGCAATATTAGCCAGTCCTTTTTTGATTTCCGCTTCTTTTCTAAACTTAGCTTGCTTGGCGATATCTGGTCTGGCAACAGCAAAGGTACCTGCTTCGCCACAACAGCGATCATTATTAACCACCTCACTGTTCATAATTTTAGAAATTACTGTACTAGATTCATCTGATTTAATAGGATCATGACAAGGCGCATGATAAAGATACTGTTCACCTGTGGCCTTTAAGGTGACATCTTGCTCAAGTAAATATTCGTGAATATCAACCAAGTTAGAATCTTTAAATATGTCGCCTAATTCATAGCTGGCGAGTTGATCAATACAGGTGCCACATGAGGTTAGTACATGCTTGATATCTAGGTAGTTTAAGGTATTAGCCATGCGATGGAACAAAACGCGATTATCTGTCGAAATAGCCAAGCTTTTGGCTTCATAGCCACTAGCGCGTTGAGGGTAGCCACAGCATAGGTAACTAGGTGGCAGAACCACTTTAATGCCTTGATGATAAAGCAGTGCAATAGTTGCTAACCCAATTTGGGAATATAGGCGCTCAGAGCCACAACCCGGAAAATAAAACACGCTTGGTGAATCAGCATTAGATTTAGTTGGATGTGATAATATTGGCACCGTGCCAGGATCAATAATATCAAGCAGTTGACGCATTGGCTTAAGCCCAATATCAGTTGGTAGTGGTTTATCGAGTAGGGTGGTTAGCTCGATTTGTAAGCTAGGCTTGCCAACGGTTTTATTGGGTTTTTTACTAACGAATGGCTTAGCAAGGCGTGAAATAATATTTTGCGCTCTATACCCAACATTAATCAATAATTTCTTAGTTAGGTTGATCTGCCAAGGCTTGGTCATATTGAGGTAAGCTATTGACATTTTTGCAGCAATGTTAGTATGGCGCATGCCTTGCTTAATTAAGATTGATTTCATCTTAATTGAAACATCACCAAAATCAATGTCGACTGGGCATGGTTTTTCGCAACGATGACATATTGTGCAATGATCAGCAATATCATCAAGCTCAACAAAATGGTTGAGAGAGATGCCACGTCTAGTCTGCTCTTCGTATAAAAAAGCTTCAGAGATTAGGTTGGTGCCAATGATTTTATCTCTAGGCGAATACAGTAAGTTAGCCTCAGGTACATGAGTAGTGCACACATCTTTACACTTTCCACAGCGAAGGCATGATTTAACCATGTCGTTAATCTCGCCAATTTCACTACTTTCAAGAATTAGAGCTTCTTGCTCTACTAGGTGTAGCGAGGGTGTGAAGGCGTTGTTGAGGCCACTTCCTGGCATTAACTTGCCTTTATTGAAATGGTTGTTTGGATCAATCTGTTGCTTATAGGCAATAAATTCTTGCTTAAATTCATCCGACAAATACTGATATTTTGTCAGGCCAATGCCGTGCTCACCAGAAATAACACCACCTAGCTTTTTAGCTAAAATCATGATTTCATCAACCACACTTTCAGCCTTGTGCAGCATCTGGGTATTATGAGAATGTACCGGAATATTGGTGTGAACATTGCCATCACCCGCATGCATATGTGTTGCTATAAAAATGCGAACAGTGCGGAATTGACTATGAATGTTTTTAATCTCTTGACGGATTTCAGTAAAGACCTCACCCATGAGTAAATCATTCAGCGGATGAGCAAATACATCCATATATGAGATTCTAATTTGACCAGTTTGAAGTAGTCGAAAGGTTTTTTGATCGCCTAGCTGGGCCAGTGAATCTTGCCATTGGCGATTGATACGCTCTAATAGTTCAAGTGCTGATGTTATTTTTTCTTTAACCAGATGGTCTTTGGGTTTGATGCTTTGCAAATAAGTACGAACACCTTCCAGAGTATCTAGCTTATTCTCAATTGATAGGCGAATATTTAGATGCTCAATGCCATCACTGTAGTCAGCCAATTTATCTAGTGGAATAACCACGTCTTCATTGATTTTAAAGGCATTAGTATGTGCTGCAATGGCAGCTGTATTGGCACGATCTTTCCAAAAACTTTGGCGTTTAGCTGTTGATTTTGCAATAAAGCACTCACCATCTTGAGCGAGCGTAATGGCTTTAATGGTTTCAATATGAGTGTCTAGTGATGCTTGTTCATGGCTAGATATATCAATCAATAGCACCATTCTTGGTAATACTGACTTATTGGCTTTGGTGGTATAGCTAACGGCTTTAATATAGCGCGCATCCAAATGCTCCATGCCGACCAAATCAACTGCTGAATTTTTATCAACCGATTCTTTAATTTTAACAATACTTGATACGGCGGCTTTAAGATCATGGCCAAAAAACTCTAAACAAAGTGTGTTAATGTGAGTCAACGGCTGATGCAGAATAAATTCAGCTGAAGTTATAAAGCCATCGCAACCTTCTTTTTGAATGCCAGGCAAGCCATCTAAGAACTTGTTGGTAACATCTTTGCCTAAGCCGCTCTTACGCATGTTTTTAGTGTCAATTTTTAACGTACGAGTGCTAAGTACAGTTTTGGCGTCGTCCTTTAGGGTGTGAATCTTAAAGCTAATCGATTTTAATAATTGAATTTTATCTTGATTATGATTAAGACGCTCAACTTGCAACCAAGTGCCATCAGGCATTACCATTTTCCAAGACAGTAGGTTGTCGATGGTGGTTCCCCATCTTAGGGCTTTTTTACCACCGGCATTCATAGCCACGTTGCCACCGATTGTACAGGCATCTTGTGAGGTTGGATCAACCGCAAATACTAAGTTATGTTTGGTAGCCAGTTCACTTACGCGCTTGGTAATAACACCCGCACCAACATTGACACTATGAATGCCATCAGCATGTTGAACATCGCCGATTAAGCTCATTTTTTCAGTATTGATAACTGCCGTTTGCGTGTGTAGTGGAATAGCGCCGCCAGTATAGCCAGTGCCACCACCACGAGGAATAATAGTTAATCCAAGCTCAATACAGACCTTAACAAGTGCAGCAATTTCAAGCTCAGTATCTGGCGTAATAACTACTTGTGGATATTCCACGCGCCAATCAGTTGCATCAGTTGCATGTGATGAGCGTGACAAAGCGTCAAAGCGAATATTGTTACTACTGGTTACTTTTAACAAAGCTTTTTTGATACGCTGTTTGTGATTTTTAAAGTCACTTAGACAGTTTTTAAATTTCTCAACTGCTTGATCAGCACTTTTTAATAGGTCTAGTACTTTGTTATTGCCATCTGCGCGAGCGCGTATTAAATCAAGGCGTGAATTAAGTGCGTCAATAAGTGCTTTCCAGCGACGCTTGTTTTTAATGAGATCTTCTTGAAGATAAGGGTTGCGATCCACCACCCACATGTCACCGAGTACTTCAAATAACATACGGGCACTTCGACCAGTGTTGCGATTTGTGCGAAGAGATTCTAATAGTTCCCAGGCTTCAATACCTAAAAATCGACAAACAACCTCCTTGTCAGAAAATGATGTGTAATTATAGGGAATTTCTCGGTATTGATTCAATTGAGGTAAAGTTTATAAAAGTGATTTTTATTTTACTATAATGGCTCTTACCTATCGTCTTATTCGGAGTTGTTTTAATGTTGTGGATAAAAGCCTTTCATATTATTAGTGTTATCACCTGGTTTGCGGCACTATTCTATTTACCACGCTTATTTGTTTATCATTCTATGAGTGACGATAAAACAAGTATTGAGCGCTTTAAAGTGATGGAGCGTAAGCTTTATCGAGGTATTATGATGCCTAGTTTTATTCTAGCAACGGTATTAGGTGCTTGGATGGTGGTTGATGGTTGGGCGATTTATCAATCTCAATATTGGTTACATGCAAAATTAGCATTAATTGTACCTCTGATTGGTTATCATTTTTATTGTGGCCATTTATTGCAAGTATTTAAGCGTGATGAAAATACTCGTTCTAATGTGTTTTATCGCTGGTTTAATGAATTTCCAGTATTGATCCTAGTTGCTGTGGTGATCTTGGTGGTGGTTAAGCCTTTCTAAGATCTTTGAGTGATCTTTAGGTAGTTGTCTGCAAGTGCCTCATAGATAGGTTGGGCAGAAATTTGCTTGGATATCCAGTTAGCAGTAAAGGCAACTAGCAGTCCAGGAATAATTAAATGGAGCGATACTGTCATTTCCAATATGACAAATACCGCGGTTAACGGCGCCCTAATAACAGCACTTAAATAAGCAATCATTGCCATGATTGTCACAATTTGCATATTTATTTGCGTGTAATAATTAGCCGCTTCAGAGCCAATGCCAGCACCAATAGAAATACTCGGCATAAATAATCCACCAGGAATGGTAGAAACTAGTGAACTAAGGGTGGCAATGTATTTCATAACAACAAAACCAAGTCCAGGCTGATCACCAGCAAGCATTAGCAGAACTTCATTATGACCAGAGCCAGCAATTTGCCCTTTAGAAAAATAGTTAAAGCTAGCAATAATAAGACCAAGTATCAGTGCGATGATAATCACTTTGATTTTAGTGTGAGATATGAATTTTTGTACTAGAAATAACATCGTCTTTGAAAATAGGCCGCCTAGAATGCCCGATAAAATAGCCAAAGGTAGTAACTGCCAAGCAAGTCCAAAATCAAAAGAGTATTGAGACATGTTAGTCAAGTAAGGGTTATTGCCACGGTAGATGATGGCCAATAAATAAACTAGACCACTAACAAGTGCAATAAGGATTAACGCTTGCTTCTTAAGATTTCGACCGATTTCTTCGTAAGCAAATAAAAAGCCAGCAATTGGCGCATTAAAGGCGACAATGAGCCCAGCACTACCACCTATGGCAATCAAAGAATGAATTAGAAGTTTCCGCTTAAGCTTAATAAAACGATTGAACCCATAAAATATAGACCCACCAATATGAATGCTTGGACCTTCAATGCCAATCGGCGCACCGCCAAGCATACCCATAAAAATGAAGCCGATTTTTCCAAGTGCTACTCGAAACGATAATAACCTTTCACGAATGGATTTATTGCGAGAGTCATTCGCAGCAATGAGTTGTGGGATGCCACTACCTTGTATATAGTGGCAATAATATTTAGCAATATATACAATTAATACAATTGTTATTGGGGTGATGGCAAAGCTTAATAGCGGCTGTTTATTAATCAGTTGTTTAAAGCTATGTTGAGCATAGTCACTTGACATTAAGAAAAAATCAATGGTAATAACTACCATAATGCTGGCTAATAGTAGACCAGTATAAGTTTTTAACTGATTTGGAAATTGATGCGAGATATATCTACGCATGATTTATGTAGCGTTAAATAGGCCGGTTGATAGGTAGCGATCTCCTCGATCACAAACAATGGTAACAATAGTAGCATTGTTTACTCGCTTGGATAGCTCGAGTGCTGCTGAGACGGCGCCACCGCTCGATACACCAGCAAATATACCCTCTTTAGTGGCTAAATCACGCGTGGTTTGTTCGGCCGAAGCTTGTGATACGTCCATCATAGAATCAACTCTTGAGGCATCAAAAATTTTAGGTAGATATTCCTTAGTCCAACGACGAATGCCTGCAATTTGAGCGCCATCTTCCGGTTGGACGCCAATAATTTGCACATCAGTATTCTTACTTTTAAGTGAGTTAGAAACCCCCATGATAGTGCCAGTTGTACCCATCGCAGAGACAAAATGAGTAATCTTTCCCTGGGTATCCCGCCAGATTTCTTCAGCGGTAGTATTGACATGGGCGCCGGAGTTATCTTGATTGGAAAACTGGTCTAATTGTAAGCCTTTGCCATCCGCCTCTAGTTTATCAGCTAAATCTCGAGCACCCTCCATGCCTGCTTGCTCAGTGACTAGTAATAATTCTGCCCCGTAAGCGGTCATCGCATCGCGACGCTCTTGCGATAAATTTTCAGGCATAATCAAGGTTATTTTATAACCCTTAATGGCAGCAACCATTGCCAGAGCAATACCGGTATTGCCACTAGTTGCTTCAATTAGTGTATCACCAGGCTTAATATCACCACGAGCTTGTGCTTGATTGATCATATTAAAAGCGGCGCGATCCTTAACCGATCCTGCTGGATTATTACCCTCTAGTTTTAATAGAATGGTATTTGATGGATTTGGATTTAGGCGCTGTAGTTCAACTAAAGGAGTATTACCAATGGTTTGGTCGATAGTTAGGTATGACATAAATCCCCTTGTTAGATTTATCACTAAGTAGAAACTTAGTGATAAAAATTACATGTTATTTAAAATAGCATCTCTTACTTCACTCATCACAGGATTAATGTTAATCATTGCATCTGTGCATTGTGAAATAGCAGTATCCGGATCTTTAAGGCCGTGACCTGTTAGTGTACAAACTATTGTAGAGCCTTCTGCGATTTTTCCATTTTTAATATCACGCATAGCACCTGCAAGTGATGTTGCTGATGCTGGCTCACAAAAAATACCCTCTTGTTCTGTGAGTAATTTTTGCGCCGCTAAAATTTCTTCATCTGTTAATGAGTCAAACCAGCCATTAGATTCTTTTTCAACTGCGTGAGCCAAGTCCCAACTTTGTGGATGGCCAATTCGAATAGCTGTCGCTATAGTTTCAGGGTCATCAATCATTTCTCCTTTAACAAAAGGAGCTGCACCAGCCGCTTGATAGCCTACCATTTTTGGTTTTGTAGTAGCTATACCATCGTCAAAGTACTCTTTGTAACCCATCCAGTGGGCGGAAATATTACCAGCGTTACCCACTGGTAGGCAATGGTAATCAGGTGCCACGCCTAATTCCTCAATAATTTCAAATGCAGCTGTCTTTTGACCTTGTAAGCGATATGGATTGATTGAGTTAACAATAGAAACTGGCGCATGATCTGCAACCTCTTTAACTAAACGCATACCATCATCAAAGTTACCCTTGATTTGAATAATTACCGCACCATGAATCATCGCTTGAGCTAACTTACCAAGGGCAATCTTACCTTCAGGAATAAGTACAAAGGCTTTAATTCCAGCTCTAGCTGCATATGCAGCTGCTGCGGCAGAAGTATTGCCAGTTGAAGCGCAAATAATTGCTTTAGAGCCTGCTTCAACCGCTTTGGTAACCGCCATAGTCATGCCACGATCTTTAAAAGAACCGGTCGGATTTAGGCCTTCGTATTTAATGTAAATATCAATATTTTTACCCAATAGAGCGGGAATGTTCTCTAGTCGAATTAGAGGTGTATTACCTTCGCCAAGGCTGATTAATTTAGTTGAACTATCAACTGGAAGTCTGTCGCGGTATTTTTCAATTAGGCCTGTGTATCTCATTGTATTTTCTCCTTAGTCAAGGTTTTCAACATGAATAATTTTAATCGTGTCTTGGATAAATTCATGGGTTTGGATTTCTGTAGTAGCAGCTTGTAGATCGGCTGTTTTAACGCTGTTAGTGATAATAGCAATGTGAGCATTGTTTTGTTGATCAATTTGCTTTTGAATAACTGACTCTACGCTAATGTTGTGTTTGGCAAGTGTAGCGGTAATATCGGCTAGCACACCAGGTTTATCTGTTGCTAGTAGGCGTAAATAAAATACGCTTTCAACATTACCAGGATTGCAACTCGGGATTTCAATTAGTTGTTTCCAGCCAAATACATCATGACTAACTGTACCTTTGATGATGTCAACTAAATCTGCAATAACAGCACTTGCTGTAGCTTCAGCACCAGCACCAGCACCATAATATAAAGTTGGACCAACCGCATTGCCTTTGACAAGTACTGCATTCATCACACCATCAACATTGGCTAGTAATTGTGTTTTTGGAATTAAAGTAGGGTGCACGCGCATTTGTAATTCGCCGTTAACTTTTTTAGCAATACCTAGGTGCTTAATTGAATAATTTAGCTCTGTTGCGAAGCTAACATCTTCACCGCTAATATCACTAATACCTTCGGTAGATACTTTATCCATTTGTAATTCACAGCCATAGGCAATTGACGCAAGAATGGCAAGCTTGTGTGCAGCATCAATGCCTTCAACATCAAAAGTAGGGTCAGCTTCGGCGTAGCCTAATGCTTGAGCTTCTTTCAAGACATCAGTAAAATCTCTGCCTTTATCACGCATTTCAGTCAAGATAAAGTTACCTGTGCCATTGATAATTCCGGCCACAAGCTCAATCTTGTTGGCACTAAGGCCTTGCTCTAATGATTTTAAAATTGGAATACCACCAGCAACCGCTGCTTCAAATAACAAATGTACATTTTTTTGTTTGGCTAGCGTTAGTAGCTCATTGCCATGAGTGGCAATTAATGCTTTATTGGCGGTAATGACGTGCTTGTTGTTGTTAATAGCGGTAATTACTAAATCTTTAGCAATGGTTGTGCCACCAATAAGCTCCAAAACAACATCGACATCAGGATTGTTAGCAACGCTAAAAGCATCTTCAGTAATGTTGATATTGCCATCTTCACATATTCTTGGCTCAGATATACTTTTAACAGCGCCATGAGTGATGTTGATTTGCTCACCTGTGCGTGCAAAAATCTCACTTTTATTGTTGTTTAAAACGTTAACAACACCACCACCAACTGTACCCAGGCCTAAAATTCCAATATTCACGTAAATAAATCCTTAAAAAAATGCTTAATAGGGTGGAATTATACCAAGTCGATAGTAACAGTTAGCGCTGTTCTAGCGCTTTTATTTTGCTTTAGAGTTGGTCTTTGTTTAAAACAATGGCACTACACTTTAATGGGCGTGAATAGTGAGCTGGGATTTTGTGCTGGTTGTTAAATAAAACCGGTGCTAAGGCTTTTAGCATATCTTCATAGATTGGCTTTTTAAAGTCAATAACCTCTTCAATAGGATTCCAGTAATCCACCCAAGCCCAATCGTCAAATTCAATATCAGAGTGTGTATCAAGTTTGATACTATCTTCACTTGAAGTAAGGCGAAGTAAAAACCAAATTTGCTTCTGTCCAACGCAAGTTGGCTTTTGAGAGCGCCTGATATGGCAATCAGGTAAATCGTAGCGTAGCCATTTAGGTGTTTTTGCAAGCACACTAACGTCATGAATCTCTAATCCAACCTCTTCATTAAGTTCACGAAAAAGAGCATCTAGATCACTTTCTCCTTGGTCAATGCCACCTTGCGGCAATTGCCAAGAGTCTTGCTTATAGCGTTTGGCTAATAGCACCTGTTGCTTGTCATTAGTAATGACAATGCCAACATTTGCGCGATACCCCTCTCTATCGATCATAACAATAAATTGGCAGTGTGTTAGTCGTCGTTAGAAAATGCACCTAACAAATGAAGTAGGCTAGTAAACATGTTGTGAAGTGCAAGATATAAACCAACCGTTGCAGAGATGTAATTAGTTTCGCCACCATTGATAATAGCTGACATTTGGCTCAACATGAATGCACCCATAATCAATACGATAGCAAATGACATTAATAAGCCGAATGCTGATGATTCAAGAAAGAAGAAGTTAAGCAATGACAAAACGATAACCGCAATCATTGCGAAAAAAATCATACCATTTAAAAAGCTAAAATCTTTTTTGCTATTTTGAGCATAGAAACTAATCGCAAAAAATGCAACACCAGTGCCAGTCATTGCTTGAATGACTAAATCTGCACCGTTTGGCATGGCAAGATAATGTGACAACATTGGGCCAATTGAAAAGCCAAGTAAGCCGGCAATTGCAAAGGCAGTCAAAATACCTTTATTGCTGTTTTGAGTTTTAGGAAGAACAAACCAAATGATAGCGATGGCAGCGATTGAACTAACCATAGCTGATCCAAATCCAGCACCTGATGCAACTGAAAACCATGAGGCTAAGCCACCAAAAATCAATGTGTAAGATAAAAGCTTCATTGTGTCTGACAAAACTTTATTCTTAACTTGGATGTTGCTTATTGTTGTTGTTGTTGAAAATGTGTTCATATTTTATCCCTTAAGGTTAAGCGTGTAAAATGATCTTATTTTATACTGAATATAAAACAATAGCATGAAACTAGTTTTAGGTTTAGGAGTGACAGGTTTTTCTATTGCTCGATTTTTAGCACAAGAAGAAATCCCTTTTAAAGTGGCTGACTCTCGTCAACAAAGTGATCGCTCATCAAGATTTTCAGAAAAATTTCCGACGGTTGAGGTTTGTTCTGGAGCTTGGGATATTTCAGTGCTAGATGGGATTGATGAAATCTTCATTTCCCCTGGTATTGCGCAAAAAGAATCCATTGTTGTTTGGGCGCGTGAGAAAAATATCGAAATTACCAGTGATATTGAATTATTCTCTAGAGTTGTTCAGGCGCCTGTTGTTGGTATAACAGGATCTAATGGTAAATCAACCGTGACACAATTGTTAGGTGAAATGGCGCGTGCAACTGGCAGGAAAACAGCCATTGGTGGTAATATCGGCAAGCCTGTTTTAGATTGTCTAGAAGATGATATTGATCTATATGTTGTTGAATTATCCAGTTATCAACTCGACTATACAAAGCACTTAAATTTATTGACAGGCGTAGTGTTAAATATTACACCAGATCATTTAGATCGATATGAAAACTTTGAGCACTATACCGCTTCAAAATTAAGCTTGTATCGATACTGCCAAAATTTAGTTATTAATATTGATGAGACTTTAATCCCCAAAAAATCTTCAGCCATTCATTTTGGCCTTGATATGCCTAAATCAGACCAAGATTTTGGCACGGTAACCTGTCATGGAAGTTGTTATTTTCTCAAAGGTGATGACGTGTTAATGGGGGTTGATGACATGCAACTCATCGGCGAACATAATATTGCTAATATATTAGCAGCACTGACATTAGGCGATCAAATTGGTTTGGATATTTCAGTCATGACTGAGTGTATTAAATCTTTTAAAGGTTTAGAGCATCGTTTAGAGTGGATCGCCCTTCAACAGGGTGTCGAATTTTATAATGATTCAAAAGCAACTAACGCCTTGTCAACCGTTACTGCGATCAAGGCGTTAACAGAAAAACATGAAAATATTGTTCTGATCGCTGGCGGCGTTGCTAAAGATGAAAGTTATAGTGAATTATTTGAATTAATTGATCAAAATGTTTTAGCTGTTGTATTGATTGGTCAAAGTGCTGTGGAATTTGATAAGGGTATTCATCAGGCGCAAACCATTCATGCTGAAAATATGCCAGAGGCGGTGTCTTTAGCTAAAGGCATGATCAATAATGGTGTTATCTTATTGTCGCCAGCTTGTGCAAGTTTTGACATGTTTGATAATTTTGAATGCCGAGGAAAGGCTTTCAAAAAGGCAGTTCTAAACAGTTAGAATCATCACTCATTAATAAATCTTAAACACTGTTCCACATCACTTTTTTCAAGTCTTAGTCCATTAGCTTCATTTTTAAGCCAAGTACTCTGGCGCTTACAGAGTTGACGAGTGGCAATAATTGATCTTTCAATCATCTCTTTTTCATCTATCTCGTTGTTTAAGAATTTCCAAGCTTGGCGATAACCTACACAGCGAATTGAAGGTAAATCTTGATGAAGGCTTTTATCCTCTTTTAAGGCGCTAACTTCTTGTATAAATCCTTGCTCCATCATGGCGTGAAAGCGAGTTTCAATACGTTGATGAAGTAGTGCACGATCAGGCATAAGGATAATTTTTTTAATGTGACAATTAAGCCCACCTTGTTTTTTACCCTGTAATTCGGTTAATGTGTGTCCACTGATATCGAACACTTCTAGGGCACGCGTAATTCTCTGGGAGTCATTTGGATGAATTCGTTGGGCGGCAACAGGATCAATTGATTTAAGCTCTTGGTGAAGCATCTCAGGGCCTATTTCTTTTAACAGTTGATTGTATTTATTTCTGGATTCCTTGGTTGACTCCGGCAAATCTGATAACCCATGCTCTAAGGCGTTAAAATAAAACGAGGTACCACCTACCAAAATAGGCAATTCGTTATTAGCAAAGGCTAGGTCAATTTGTTTATTTGCATCAATGGTGAAGTCACGTGCTGAATAGGTTTCGCTAGGCTTACAAATATCAATCAAATGATGCGGATGATCCAGCAACGTTTGAGTATCAGGCTTTGCTGTGCCAATATTCATATTTTTATAAATTAAAGCAGAATCAACACTGATCAATCTAGCGTTAAGGTGTTTGCTTATATTGATAGCTAAATCCGTCTTTCCTGAGGCGGTAGGGCCCATTAAAAAAAGTACAGTATTGTCAGGAGGGTTTTGCACAAAGATCCTTGTATTAGTAAGCATTTATCATAACTACCTAGATTATAATGTCAGCATTCAAAATAGTTAGAAAATAAATACATGTTTACAGTAGAAAATCAAGTAACCGGCAGCCAGTTTAAAATAGAAAAAGGTGAAACCATCTTGGATGGCGCCATGAGTAATGGCATCGGCTTTCCGTACGGTTGCCGAAATGGTTTTTGTGGTAAATGCAAGGCTACCTTAATCGAGGGTGAAGTTAGCTATGAAGAAGGCGTCCCACCTGGTTTAAGTACTGAGGAGATTGCTGATAATATGATTCTCCCATGTAAGTGTCAGGCAAAAACAGACTTATCAATTGTTGTGACAGAATTAGAAAGCGTTGCTGACATAGAGGTTAAGACGCTACCTTGTAAAGTAACTAAAATTGAGCACTTAAATGGAGATGTTGCCAAAGTTGTCTTGAAAATTCCTAGCAGTGAGTCAATGCAGTATTTAGCAGGTCAATATATTGACTTGATTCATCCTGATTTTGAGCCTAGAGCTTTTTCAATTGCTAATGCGCCACACAACACAGGTTTTATTGAGCTTCACGTTCGTTTGATCTCGGGTGGTAAATTTACTAATTTTGTATTTAATGAATTAGAAGAAAAATCTTTATTAAAAATTGAAGGCCCTAAAGGTAGTTTTTATTTAAGAGAAAGTAGCGATAAACCTATGATCATGGTGGCAGGTGGCACAGGTTTTGGTCCGGTTAAAGCGATGGTTGAGCATGCGCTTGAGTCTGGCAGTCAAAGAAAAATCCATATCTATTGGGGCGCTAGAAGCGAGCAAGATTTATACATGAGCTTACCAAGTGAATGGGCTGAAAAATTTGATAATATTAATTTTACGCCAGTACTATCAATGCCTGACGATTCATGGAAAGGACGTACAGGCTTTGTTCACGAGGCAGTTTTAGCTGATTTTAAAACACTAACGAATTATGAAGTGTATGCGTGTGGTCCACCTCAAATGGTAAGATCGGCCGCCAACACTTTTGTAAAAAAAGGTATGTTTGAAAATAATTTTTATAATGATAGCTTTGATTTTGCTTATCAAGTGGGCGAATCATGAATGAATCACCATCAATGCAACAGCATTTAACAGAGCAACTTGAGGTGGCTTTATCGCCAAGCTACTTAGAGGTATTAAATGAATCTGCTAATCATTCTGGCCCTGCTACTGAGTCGCATTTTAAGTTGATTGTTGTGAGTGATTATTTCAATGATTTAGCGTTAATCACAAGACATCGTTTTATTAACCAGCTATTCAAAGAGGAGCTGAGTCATATTCACGCATTGGCGATGCATACTTATACAAAAGATGAGTGGGCGGCAAAGGGTGGTGCACCAGCCTCTCCTCAGTGTTCAGGTGGATCTAAATCTTAAGGTTTTCTAAACAATTATTTTTCTCTGTTTTTTTATTGCTAGGTGCTTGTAGTAGTCAAAGTGATGTCAAACCTCTTCAAGTAAAAAAAACTAACCTTCCAGAATTATCATCGATAAACTCCCAGCCTATTGTTGAAAAGGATCTTTGGCGTTATATTGTTAACCGATCAACATTAACTGCTGAGAATGACAGTCAGCTATATTGGCATATTGATTGGTTTAAGAAGCACCCTGATTATTTAACTCGCATCACTAAGCGAGCTGAACCGTATTTGTATTTGGTTACTCAAGAGGTTGAGCGTGCAGGATTGCCGCTAGAAATCGCCTTACTTCCTATTGTTGAATCAGCATATTATCCTTTTTCGTATTCGCATGGAACTGCATCAGGCCTATGGCAATTTATTCCTTCAACAGGAAAGCTTTACGGCTTGAAGGATAATTGGTGGTATGACGGACGTCGAGATGTTTTGGCATCAACCAAGGCGGCTGTTAAGTATCTTAAAAATTTAAAAAAGTTATTTAAAGGTGATTGGTTGCTTGCAATCGCTGCCTACAACTCTGGTCCTGGCCGTGTGCAAAGAGCGATTAAAGCAAACAGAATCCAAGGCAAACCCACAGATTTCTGGCATCTTAAACTGCCAAAAGAAACCAAAGGCTACGTACCAAGACTCTTAGCAGTTACTGAATTAATTCGACATCCAGAAAAATATGGTCAAACGATTACACCTGTAATTAATCAGCCCTCCATACAATCAATTAAGCTTACAAGTCAGTTTGATCTTGCGTTAATTGCTGAGTGGTCTGAGCTAGAAATAGAAGAGCTGTATACTTTGAACCCAGGTTTAAAGCGCTGGGCAACACCAAGCAACGAATCTTACACATTGCTTTTACCAAATAACAATATGGCATTATTTAAACGAGCTATGCAAAATAATCCCAATATTGATAAGCTTAAATGGGTTCGCTATCAAGTTAAACCTGGAGATAGTTTGAGTTTAATTGCAAGAAAGCATGCGACAATTATTAGTCAAATAACCAGTGTTAATCATCTTGATGGTCATATGATAAAGGCAGGTGATTATTTAATTGTTCCCATTGCTCAAAAGCATAGTGATGAGTATTCATTGTCTGAATCTCAACGTGAAAAATCACGACTAAATTCTAGGAAATCAGACCGTAAAGTCATTCATACAATTGTTTCTGGTGATAGCTTATGGTTAATTGCTAGAAAATACAAGGTAACTATCAATAGTTTGATTAAATGGAATCATCTGAAGCGCTCAGAACCTTTAAAGCTTGGCAAGAAATTGCTTATATGGCAGTCTAAATCAATTGCAAAAAAAGATTTATCCTTGATAACGACATTGGGTATTAATATTGATAGAAAAGTCTCTTACCGAGTTAAAAATGGCGATAATTTATCTGTGATTGCTGCTAAATTTGGCGTTACTGTTTTACAAATTAAGCGATGGAATCAATTGGCCAATAAGCCATTGCAGCCCGGACAAAAATTAACCATTATGGTTAATATAATGAATACAAATATGAAATAAACCTTATGAATATACTTCCTATTAATAAAATAATTTTAGCAAGCTTTGCTTTTGCTTTAACCCATTGGAAAAAGATTGTTGAAATCTCAATTCTACCTATCTTGGTATCACTACCATTTTTATTTATTTTGCCGCAGATGTTTGAATTGATGGAGGCGGTATTTCAAGGTAACCAAGTAACTGATGTTGTATTGCCAGAAAGTATGCTACTTTACTTGGTGCTGTTTTTATATGGCTATTTGAGTTTATCGATTAATATGTATCGTTTGGTAATCATGGGTGATCAAAGTGTTTCGATTAAAACACCTATTTTCAACCTTAGTCAGATAGGTCGGTTTATTGGTTTAACTTTGGTTGTTGGTTTTGTAACGACAATCCCTGTTATGTTAACCGGGCTTGGTTTTTTACAATTAATTGCTTACTTCCTGATTATTCCAATTACATTGAATTTTGTTAATATTGCTATTCAACAACCTTCAAAATATAAGTGGAATTTAAATTTTGTAACCCAGGCTAATTTGTTTTTATTACAAGCTATTGTTCCTGCACTAATTGGCATGATTGCAACATTTTCATTTGGCGCCATTGGCCTGCCTGATTTCTTTGTATGGGCAGTAAAAGTGATTGTGTTTTATTGGAGTTTGGTGAATTTAGCCATGTGCTATCAATTGATTTCTACTGATACTTCAGTGTAAATCCTTTTGAGTAGCGCATATCGTAAGTGGCCTTATTAAGTTTCTTTAGTGGAACTTTCTTTCTTAACTTGGCATAGATTTTAATAAAATTTTCCAAACGCTGTTGTTGTTGGTTGTAACCTAATATAACAGTAATATTAGGCTTTATGCTTAAGCTATCAATGTTGCTTTTCACGAATTTTTCGATTTTCATTTTGGTTAAAATTTGTTGATAAGCTTGATATTCATTCAGCAGTGAGTCATTTTTGCTTAAATCATAAATGGAGTGAAGTTCGATAGCATTGCTGGATTCTTCTTGTTGATGATAAAACAAATTTTTTGGTGTAATAATCAACCCTGTTGTGGTGACATACCCCTGACAATTATCTTTTGATTGGTCTTGTTCGCAGGCAATATTTTGCCAATGAGTGGCGATTTCATGAGTGATAATATTAATATCAATCGCATCTAAAAATAAGCGTTTTACTTGCGCTTCCAGTACCCAAGGGTGAAGCTCTAATTCATGTTTGATATCATGTAAATTCAGCTGATGAAATTCATTAACCAAAGGTTCTATTTTCTTTTCTAAACTGAGTTTATCAACTAAATGAGTGCGATCAATTGTCCAGTTAACAGATACTTTTAATAATTCGCTTGGATTGTATTGATAGATATTCCAGCTAATTACTAAAAGCACTAATAGTAATAGCAAAGGCTTGATCCAGCGCTTTAGATGCTGAGCAATGGAAAGTTTACGTTTATTTTTTTTCTTAAATTTCATTAATAATACACTTGATCAGCTGATCAAAACTTATCTCATTAGCTTTTGCTGCCATTGGTACGAGAGAATGAGAAGTCATGCCTGGTACGGTGTTGATTTCTAATAAATAAGGCTTATTTTTTTTATCGACAATAAAGTCAATGCGCCCCCATCCGTGCGCCCCAATAGAATCAAAAGCCTTGAGTGCTAACGCTTGTATGTGTAATTCTTGCGAGCTACTCAAGCCACAAGGGCAAAGATATTGAGTGGTATTGGAGTGGTATTTAGAGTCATAGTTATAAAAATCTTGATCACTCACAATTTTAATAACAGACAGGGCTTTATCGCCTAGGATTGCCACTGTATATTCATCGCCTTCTATCCACTGTTCAACCAAAACTTGATCATCATATTGCCAAGCCAATTCTAGTGCTTGGCCTAAGTCTTGAATTTGAGCGACTTTGCTAATGCCGATACTAGAACCTTCACAAACGGGTTTTACTGCCCAAGGTAGTGCAAAATTTATATCAGGCACAATATCCTTTCGATCAACCAAGATAGAAGATGCTAAAGGAAGCTCTGAATTTTTCCAAATTTTCTTGCTTAGGTGTTTATTCATGCCATTGGCGCTTGACTGAGAGTTAGACCCTGTATAGGCAATATTTCGCTTCTCAAGCTGCATTTGAATATAACCATCTTCACCACCACGACCATGAAGGATGATAAAGGCTAGATCAAATGTTTCATCCCAAAGCTTAGCTAAATTATCACCTTTCCAATCAAATTTAAAACATTCAATTTCTTGTCTTATCAGGGATTGATAAACTGCTTCGCCACTTACTAGGGAGACTTCTCGTTCAGCAGAATTACCACCCATTAATACAGCAATCATATAATTTTAAGCTCAGTTTCTAAGTCAATATTTGAGTTTAATTTTACGGCTTGTTGAATGTGTAAAATTAAATTTTCAATGTCATTAGCACTTGCCTTGTTATTGTTGATAATAAAATTAGCATGTTTACTAGAGATGCAAGCACCACCAATGCAAAATCCTTTAAGTCCAGCTTGTTCAATTAACTGAGCAGCATATAAGTTAATTGGATTTTTAAAAACACTGCCGCAACTAGGTAGCCCAATTGGCTGTGAGGTATTTCTTTTATCTAATAAGTCTTGAATATTTTGATTAGACAGTTTGCTGCTAAAGCTTAACTTTGCGGAAATAAAGTATTCATCTTTATGGTTAGGTTTGACACTTCGATAGCCTATATCAAAATCCTCAACATAACGCTGAAATACTTCTCCTGAATTATTGATGGTTGTTACGCTATTAACAAACTGCCAAAATTCAGCACCAAAAGCACCAGCATTCATTGCTAAAGCACCACCAATCGTACCTGGAATGGCGCTTAAAAACTCACCACCATAAAGCTTGTTTGCCAATAAAAATCTAGATAATTTTGCTAACGTCACCCCTGAATCTACTGTGATTTTAGTCTTATCAAGACTAATAGATTTAAGCAGGGTGAGTTTAATCACAACACCTTTAAAGCCTTGATCTCGAATCAACAGATTGCTACCTAATCCAATAAACAAAACAGGCTGTACATTTTGTTTTAGAAAATCAACAAGCTTGCTAACACTTTCAGGCGTGTAAAAATCTTGAGCTAAACCTCCGGCCCGTAAAGAGCAGTGTAAGGCCATAGGCTCATTGTGCTTTAGCATATTGTATTTTTTAATGGTAATGTGCTTTCAATAAGCTTGGCAATGCATGGATGTCACCTGCACCTAAAGTTAACAGTACATCATTTTTATTAATCAAGTTTGGCAGAACACTCAACACTTCTTGTGTATTTTTAATGACAACTGGATTTAGAGTTGATCTTTTTCTAATAGCTTCTGCCAATGTTGAGCTGCTAATTTGGGCAATAGGTTGTTCACTCGCAGGGTAGATGTCCAATAAAATTAAACTATCTGCTGTTGACAAGACTCGGGCAAAGTCATCGAAAAGATCTCGAGTTCGAGAATATCGATGTGGCTGAAAAATAACCACCAAACGCTTATCCGGATAGGTGTTTTTTAATGAGTTGAAAATGGCGCTTACTTCAACTGGGTGGTGGCCATAATCATCAAAGAGCTCAACTGATTGTTTGTTAATAGTTAATTGCTGATGATAATCAAGTCTTCTGGCAACACCTGAAAATTCATTTAGTGCTGATTGAATGATCTCAACCTCAATGTCAAGTTCACAGCAAATTCCAATTGCAGCCAGAGTATTCAGAATATTATGCCGACCAATTAGATTTAATTGAATGTGAAAAGACTTTTTATATTTGTCTTTATTGTGCGAGCAAGCAACATCAAAATGCATTTGCATTCCTGCTTGCTTGACATTAGTGGCACGTATGTCAGCCTCTGAATTGAAACCATAGCTAACAATAGGGCGGTGAATATCATCTACAATATCTTTTACCCCAGCATCATCTGTACAAAGAATACATGCGCCATAAAAAGGCAGATTAGAAGCAAAGCTAACAAAAGCATCTTTCAATTGTTGATAGTCATTTCCATAGGTAGACATGTGATCTTCATCAACATTAGTAATTACGCTAAGCATGGGTTGTAAGTGTAGAAAGGATGCATCCGATTCATCTGCTTCAGCAACTAAATAATCACTTTCACCAAGTTTTGCATTAATGCCATTTGAATTTAAAATACCACCAATAATATAAGTTGGATCAAGATTTGCTTGATTGAGAATATGCGTAATAATACTGGTAGTGGTGGTTTTTCCATGGGTACCTGACACAGCAATTCCAAATCTAAAACGCATGATTTCTGCCAACATTTCAGCTCTAGGGACAATCGGAAGATGTAATTGTTTAGCTTTAACGAGTTCAACATTAAGTGAATCAATAGCACTTGAAATGACCACAGCTTGAGCTTGATCAATATTATCTTGATGGTGTCCTTGACTGATCTTGCAGCCCATATCGGATAGTCTTTTGGTAATGCTATTTTGATTAATATCTGAGCCAGAAATTTGATAGCCTAGGTTATGTAGAACTTCGGCAATGCCACTCATGCCAGAGCCGCCAATACCAACAAAATGTATTTTATTGATTCTAGACTTAGAAATCTGTCTTAAGTTTTTCATGATTGGGTGACGCTAACAATGCATAAAACTTGAATACCTTCACCTCTACCAAAAGAAGTAAGACCTTCACCCGTAGTGGCAGTAATACCAATATCCGCAGTGGAAATATTTAATAATTTGGCCAAATTGGCTTTCATCTCATTAATTTTTGGTGAGATTTTTGGCATTAAACATTCAATAGAAATAGCAACATGCTGTATATCCCAGTTGTGTAAGTTGAGTAAGGTTAGTTTTAAATATTCACTACTATCAGTAACGCCTTGCTGACATAATTCATCCGCCTTAGTGCCGAGTATATTAACACCAGTTATTGACGATATTGCATTAGTCAGCGCATGTAACAATACATCGCCATCGCTATTTGCTCTTAAGCCTTGATTAAAATCAAAATCAATCCCTGCTAATAATAACGGCTTGTTATTATCTTCAAAAGCATGTGAATCTTGCCCTAGGCCGGTTTTAAATTTCATGTTAGCTGGTTAGTTAAGTAAAAGTTTGCCAATGCTAGATCTTCTGGATTGGTTATTTTAAGGTTACGCTTAGATGATTCAACCAGTAGCGATTGCATGCCCATATGTTCAATCGCACTAGCTTCATCGGTTATATTGATCTTGTCATCACATGCTGAGGTTAAGGCGTTTAACAATACATCAAATCGATACATTTGCGGCGTTTGCGCTTGCCATAGAGTGCTTCGATCAATAGTTGCAATTGTAAGATTTTTATCGGCTTTCTTAATAGTGTCTACAACTTTAGTTGCCAACAATCCCCCGACAGAGTTGTGTTTAAGCTGGTTGATTAACTTAATAACATCGGCAGGATCAATACAAGGGCGCGCAGCATCATGCACTAAAATCCAGTCAGAGTCTTTTACAAAAGGCTTTAAGGTGTGTAGAGCATTGATCACAGAATGGTAACGTTGCTCACCGCCTGTGGCAAGTGCTAAAAGCTTGGTATGGTGGGCAAACTGAGATTCTTTAAAATGCATATCATGCTCTGCTAGCGCAACAACAAAACCTTTAATTTGATCAATACTAAGTAGTGCTTTTAAAGTTTGATCAAGTATATTTAAACCATTATCAAGCATTAAATATTGCTTAGGAATGCCTGCATTCATGCGTGATCCAATGCCACTAGCAGGAACAATAAGATAGCATTGATCGGTCGACATAAGACTTAATAATTAGATAGATTGTTTTTATTATACCCAAGCAAAAGTAAACTTAGCAAGTGCTAAAAATGAAGAGTGATAATGTTATTGATTTTGCTCAGAAATGTTAAATTGATAGTATCTTTCGCCCGATTTAATCAATCCAAATTTTTGCCTTGCCATAGATTCTAAGATTTCTAATTTATCATCAGATTTGGCGGCTGATTCTAGTTTGAGTTGTATATTTTCTTGCTCAAGCTGTTTGTTGTCAGCAATGCTTTGTATAAGTAAATTTTGCTTATCGTAAATATCAAATGGAAAATTATTACTAATAAAATTTTGACGAAATAAAGTAATCAGAATCACAATCAATACAAGACTAAACCAATGGCGATAAAAAAAGCCAAATAAATTATTTGGCTTTTTTATAAGCCCAATGACTGGGCGTAAATGAGATTTAATGTTCAAGCTATTAATTAGCCATCAGCAAGATTTTTTCCATCTGTAGCATCTTGAGAAAACATCCAAATAGAGCCACCAATAATATAGATTGTTGAAGCAATCACGCCAAATGCTGCGACATATTCAGCAGTGCCAGAAACTGCACCAATATAAGAAAGGATGATTAGAGCGAGTGGCGCTATAAGGGTAACAGCCATAGTGCTTACCATTAATATATGACCTTTTTTAGTGCTGTTGTCTGTAGCGCTCATACCTATTTCCAAGAGTGTTTTATAATGTTAATATTATAGCACAGGTTTTTTTTAATTATTGATCGAGGTTAATTTTTTATCAATAGTGTATTTGAAATTTTATCGTGCCATGAAAGCTTATCTTTATTAAATAGTTGGTACAGAAATCCAAGCCCGAACAGCATAAAAGAAACAAACCCAAGGCTAGATCGGATAAACGCCTGTTGATAGGTGATATTTTTTTGATTGTGTTGAACGACTTGGAATTTCCAAGCCTTCATGCCAATTGTTTGACGCCCTTTAACCCATGAAACAACAAAATACAAGTAAACACCTGGAAGGGTGATTAGATAGAAAAAGGCGTCACCTATTTCACCGATAAAAGCATTAACAACGATACCGACAAAAAATATTAACGAAAAGGCTAAACATATATCGTAAAAAACAGCACCCAATCGGCGCAATAAAGAAACATTGGAGGTCATGATTTTGGTGTGTCCTTGATTAGAATGTTTGGATTAATGACAGTTTTGTTAAGATAGATGCCAAAGTGAAGGTGTGGGCCTGTTGCTCTTCCAGTCTGCCCAATTGTGCCAATAATATCACCTTGATTGATTATTTGTCCAGGCTTAACTAAGCGTTCATTCATGTGAATATAGACACTGATTAACCCTTGTCCATGGTCAATAAAAACTGCATTGCCATTGAAGAAAAATTCATCACTAATGATTACCTTTCCGGCTGCAGTAGCCTTTATGGGTGTACCAGTTTTTCCTGCATAGTCTAATCCAGTATGTGGACGTCGAGCCTGACCATTGTAGAATCGTTTAAATCCAAAAGGGCTGGTTGTGACGCCAGAAACAGGACGGATAAAACTAGAATTGTTAAATACTTGAGTAGAAAAAGTATTGCGCGCTACAGCTAAAATTGGACGCTCTCGAGTGATTCTATCCATGTGCGCAAGGTTTGGATTGACATATTTTTTGTTCTTTCCAGTCAAGGTGATATGTTGTTCTTTATAACCATGAGGCATAACATTAAAAGCTATTTTTCGTTCAGAAAAATCTTTAATAATTAATTGTTTACCCCCTGTTTTTGCTAATAGTGGAATACCAACTAGGGCTTGCCAATGTGAGTCTTTCTTGCGCTGTAGATAGACTGGAACATTACTATAAAAAGCTTTTGGGTTGGCATGGTTTGTATAAAAATCAACCACTGCAATGCCACCTGGAATAGCAGTATTATTGACGTTAAGAGTAGCTAGCGCAGAAAATGGTAATAACAACAACGTTATTAAGTTAATTTTTTTCAATTTTTACCACCTTGGAATGAATGATGCCACTACTAAGTCGAGTGCTAATCATTTGATTTTTGTCAATATTTTCAATGGATGATAACACTTTGTTTTCAACATCTGTAGTAATGCTGTAGCCTCTTGAAAGCGTGCTCAGAGGTGACAAAAGGTTTAATGTATTGGCATGAATTGACAATGCATTTTTATAGCGATCAACCATTTGTACGCTTGAGTTTTTTAGTCGATTTTTAAGTGAATCTAGGATGTTAGTATTATCACTGATGGTCTTATTGATTTGTTGATTGAGTTGATGAACAGATAGTTTGTTTAACTCAATCGAATGACGAATATGCTCTTTAGGAGAGTGCTGTTTTAAAGTAGCGTATAAAGTGCTTAACCTTGATTCATCATTGCTAACTCGACTTATTGCACTTGTGGTTAATCTATGTGATAAATAGTCCAATTGTTGAGATAAGTAGTTAATGGTTTTGGTTGGTGTTGGGATTCTAAGCTTTAGCAGATCAAGCTGTGCTTGCTGGTGTTGTTGATATTGACGTGCATGCTGTTGTAATAATCCAGTTAACTTATCAAGACTTGATAATATCTCTAATCGATCCGGCGTGGCCAGCATGGCTGCAGCACTTGGTGTTGGTGCACGCACATCAGCTACAAAGTCAGCAATGGTGGTATCAGTTTCATGACCAATGGCGCTAATAATGGGCGTATTAGTAGCAAAGATAATGCGCGCTAAGGATTCTTCATTAAATGCCCATAAATCTTCTAATGAGCCACCACCACGCGCCAAAATTAACACGTCACATCGATTTGATTGATCGGCTGCTTCAATAGCCTGAGCTAGCTTAATTTCTGAGCCTTCGCCCTGGACTACAGAGTCAAATAATAATATTTCAGCAAAAGGGTAGCGCTTATGCAAAACTCTAATAATGTCCTGTATCACCGCACCTGTTGAAGAAGAAATAACACCAATGGTGTTAACTATTGTTGGTAGTGGCTTTTTATGAATCGAATCAAACAGACCCTCTTTAGATAATTGACTTTTTAGCTGTTCAAAGGCAAGATTAAGGTTTCCAGCACCAATAGGTTCAATATGCTGAATGATTAATTGGAAATCACCACGTGCTTCGTAGAGTGTTGGTGCTGCACGCACCAACACTTCCATGCCATTTTCAGGTGTGAATTTAATATTTCGCTGATTAAGGCGAAATAGCGCACAACGCACTTGACCACGATTGTCCTTAAGTGAAAAATACCAATGTCCTGAAGCAGGGCGTGCTAAATTAGAAATCTCACCTTGAAGCCAGCAAGTTGGAATATTGTTTTCAACGGTTTTATTGCACAGTGATAAAAAGCTGGAAACACTGTAGATTTCATCTAAGTCAAACATTGTCTATTTTTTAAGTAAAACAAATACAGCGCCAGTTCCGCCATCTTTATCAGGGCAAGAGTTAAATGCCATTACTTGTGGATGTTGATTTAGGAAGCTCACGACTTGGGTTTTTAAAATACTCATGCTATTGTCAGAGTGATAACCTTTGCCATGAATAATATGAATAAACTCTTCATGCTGATAATGATACATAAATTGACTCATAGCTTCGCAAGCCTCAATAACCGTTTGCCCGTGAAGATCCAGTACTGGGGCATGATCAATATTACCACGTTTCATTTTTTTGATGATTTTAGGTGAAAGTCCATTTTTAGCATAAGCGATTATTTCAGAGCCACTCAAACGGGCTTCGGTAATATAACTATAAGCTGTAAAGGCTGGTTGGCTTATTCTTCCACTAGGTTGTGTATGATTATCTTTATCAATGGGCGCAGTTGCATCAACACTGGATCTGAATAGTTGTTTGTCTTCGTCGTTAATCATAGATGGTTGTGCATTAAAAAGCCCTCAAAAGAGGGCTTAATTATAGCAATGTTAATTAAAGGTTTTATAGAGCTTTAATTTGTGCATTGATTCTAGATTTTTTTCTAGATGCTTGGTTCTTATGCATTAAGCCTTTGCTTACTGCCTGGTCAATCATTTTTTGCATGATACCGTAACCATTCTGTGCTTCTTCTTTATTGCCAGCTTCTAATGCGTAATTTACTTTCTTGATAAAAGTACGAACTTTAGCGCGAATTTGCGAATTATGCTTGTTGCGTTTTGTTGATTGTCTTGCGCGTTTTTTTGAACCTGCTGAATTAGCCATCTTTGATATATAAGAGTTAAATTAGTAAAGGCGTAATTATAAAGTCTTAGTTGGAAAAAGTCTAGGGGTAAATTGAATTTAAATTAGCTACCAATACGATCCAATGCATCAATCGCACTCAATATTTTTTTCTTGTTTAAAATCAAGTGCCAAGTTTTTCCACCTTGAGATTTCCAAAGTGAAACTGCACGTATTCCGGCTAACAATAACGCCCTAATATGGTTGGCCGTACGTTGGTTTGATAAATGGAGTTGTTCACCTTTAACCATAATTCTTGGACTTAGCTCGCCCAATGTGGTTTTGTATAACTCTCCTAATCTAGCAATTGAATTGCTGTGTGTTATTTCAAAAAATTCTTGCTTGTTTAAAGCATTAATCTCAGTGCTTATCACATCTAGTAAAGCTGAATTTTTCATTAATTTTTTTTCAAGATTGATTAATGATAAAGCATAAAAAATAACCGTTTGTATGGATTTAGTTTGTTTGCCTAGAGCGACTCTTAATGCTGCCATACCTATTGATAGCTGCACTGGAGATTCGAACACCTCATAAACATTGGCACTTTTAGAAGTGATGCTATTTAAGCTTACAATTGAGCAGTCAGTATCACACTCACCTTTTGAAGCCAGTTGATCGACTAACATAACACTTTGTAATATGCCTGCAAGTGCGAGAGTTTGATTGTTTATTTTATTCATTGCTACGTTGCTCAATAATTGCGCCGCCTAGGCAAACATCATCCTGATAAAAAACGATAGATTGACCAGGTGTGACGGCCCTCTGAGGGTCATTAAAAATAACTTTAATGGTGTCACCATTTTTAATAATTGTACAGTCTTGAGAGGCTTGTCGATAACGAATCTTAGCCTGACAATCTAAAGGAAAGTCAGGATCATTACCAACCCAGTGATTTTTTGATGTACTTAGACTGTTGTGATATAGCAATGGATGGTCGCCCTGTACAACGAGCAGTTCATTGCTATCAATTCTTTTGTCAGCCACAAACCAAGGCTCAGGTGAGTCACTAAAGCCGCCACCAATTTCTAAACCTTTTCTTTGACCAATGGTATAAAAAGCCAAACCTTGATGGTGTTTAATAAATTGTCCGTTTTCATCAACTATATCACCTGATTGTTTGGGTAGGTAGGTTTGTAAAAATTCAGAGAAATTACGCTCTCCAATAAAGCAAATACCGGTTGAATCTTTTTTATCTGCTGTGATTAAATCGTGTTGAGTGGCAATTTCTCTAACTTTTGTTTTACTAATATCACCTAATGGAAACAAGCTTTTACTAAGTTGGTATTGACCAAGTAAATATAAAAAATAACTCTGATCTTTATTATTATCTAAACCTGTTTTTAATTGATATTGATGATCGCTATGCGAAATCCTTGCATAGTGGCCAGTGGCGATTTTGTCCGCACCAAGAGATAATGCGTATTCAAGAAATACTTTGAACTTTATTTTTTGATTGCATAAAACATCTGGATTTGGCGTCCTACCTTTTTTATGCTCTTGTAAAAAATCTTCAAAAACATCTTCCCAGTAATCTGACGAAAAGTTTTTAGTGTGTAATTTAACACCTAATTTATCAGCAACTTTTTGCGCATCTGCAAGATCTTGCTCGGCTGTACAATAGCCCTCGCTATCGTCTTCATCCCAGTTTTTCATAAACAAGGCTTCTACGTTATAACCTTGCTCCAACAACATTAAAGTCGCAACAGATGAATCAACACCGCCGGAAAGTCCGACGATTATTTTTTCTGACTTATTCAAAGATTTCATACGCTTGTACAATGCGTTGAACTAGCTTATGTCGTACAACATCTCTGGAGTTAAAATGACAAAATGAAATTTTTGTTTCATTTTCCAGTACCTTCATTACATGTAATAAGCCTGATTGACTTGGGCGTGCTAAATCTATTTGGGTGATGTCACCAGTAATCACCATTTTTGAGCCGAAACCCATGCGTGTTAAAAACATTTTCATTTGCTCGGTGGTGGTGTTTTGAGCCTCATCTAAAATAATAAATGATTCATTTAGAGTTCGACCTCGCATAAAAGCAAGTGGCGCCACTTCAATGATGTTTTTATCCAGTAATTTGGTGACTTTGTCAAACCCCATCATTTCGTATAGTGCATCGTAAATTGGACGTAAATAAGGGTCTATTTTTTCACTAAGATCACCAGGTAAAAAACCCAATTTTTCACCCGCTTCAACAGCAGGTCGAACCAATACAATGCGACGTACGTCAGATCTTTCTAATGCTTCTACTGCGCGCGCCACAGCAAGATAGGTTTTACCGGTACCAGCAGGGCCAATACCAAAAGTACAATCTTGGTCTTTAATGGCTTTTACGTAAAGTTGCTGATTAAGGGAGCGTACATGAATGAATTTACGCTTGGTCTTGATATTGACCGATTCATTTGGTGGATTATCTTGAGTATAAGCTTTTATGCTCATCTCTACATCATGAGAGCTGATAGATTGAGATCTAGCAAGAAGACTTAAGTCTTTAAGTATGCGAGCAGCCAAATGCTTGTCCTCGCCACGGATAACAAATTCCGCACCTTTGTTGTTGATCTCTACATCAAGGCTTTTGGCAATGGTTTCTAAGTTTCGATCAAAAGACCCGCAAACAGCAGCTAATTGTTCGGGATTGTCTATTTCAAGGCTTAGATGCATAATTCACCTACTAATGAATTGCCACGTGCAGCCGTAATTCTCACATTAACAATTTGACCAATAAGCGACTCATCACCTTTGAAATGCGTATTACGCATATTTTCCGTACGACCAAACATGTTGTCGTCTTTTCTGGCTTTATTTTCTACCAATACTTTTTGAATGCTACCAACCATAGATTTTGAAATTACCTCGGTAGATGCATCAATGGTTAGTTGGACGCGCTTTAGTCGTTCTTTTTTGACCGCCATACTGACATCGTCAGGATAACTAGACGCTGGCGTACCAGGACGTGCTGAATAAATAAAGCTGAAAGATTTGTCAAAACCAATGTCATTAATAAGTTTCATTGTGTCTTCAAAATCCTGATCATTTTCACCTGGAAAGCCGATAATAAAATCACTCGAGATTGAGATATCTGGGCGAATTTCACGCAGCTTTCTAATCTTAGATTTATACTCAATGGCCATATGGCCGCGCTTCATCAATCCTAAAATTTTGTCAGAGCCACTTTGAATTGGTAAGTGTAAATGAGAAACCAATTCAGGCACTTCCGCATACGCTTGAATCAAGCTTTCTGAAAATTCAACCGGATGTGAGGTGGTATAACGAATACGATCAATACCGTCAATTTGTGCAACAATATTAATGAGTAGGGCTAGGTCAGCCATCTCCTCATCATCCATTAAACCTTGATAGGCATTAACATTTTGCCCAAGTAAGTTAACCTCGCGAACGCCCTGAGAAGCTAAGATTTCAACTTCTTTAATAACATCATTAAATGGACGTGAAACTTCCTCACCACGGGTATATGGAACCACACAAAACGTACAATATTTGCTACAGCCTTCCATAATGGAAACAAAGGCACTGACACCGTTTGATTCGGGTTCAGGCAGGTGGTCAAATTTTTCAATTTCAGGAAAAGAGATATCAATACTGGTTTTTTTATCACCCAGTACTTCATTGACCATTGCTGGCAGGCGGTGCAAAGTTTGCGGGCCAAAAATAATATCAACGTAAGGTGCGCGTTTAAGAATAAGCTCACCTTCTTGGGAGGCAACACAGCCGCCAACACCAATAATAAGCGCTGGATTTTTTTCTTTAAGTTTACGCCAGCGACCCAATTGATGGAACAACTTTTCTTGCGCTTTTTCACGAATCGAGCAAGTATTAAGTAGCAATACGTCAGCCTCTTCAGGCTTATCTGTCAGGCTTAAATTGTGAGAATGTTTTAGTACGTTAACCATCTGATCTGAGTCGTACTCATTCATCTGACAGCCGAAAGTACGGATGTGTAATTTATTCATAATGGGCTAGCTAATTAAGATTCAGCGTTTTTCTGAATGTGTAATGTTTGTGTTGGGTAGGCGATTTCAGCTTTGTGCTGTTCAATGATATCAGCAACAGCTAGTAAAATTTCTTGTTTGATTTTTTGATAATTGTCTTTACTGGTGGTATTGGTAAAGGCGTAGATATTAAAATCAAGCGACGATGCATTGAAATAATTAAAGTAAACACGCAATGATTGAGATTGATCAATATCTTTGTGTTTTCTAAGTAGCTCTTCTACATCGGTCACAATACCTGGAATTTGCTTAATGTCATCATAACGAATGCCAACAATTTCTTTGATACGACGATTGGTCATGCGTGAAGGTGTTTCAATTGGAATTGAGGCAAAAATAGAGTTTGGAATATAAACAGGGTTTTTGCTAAAAGTGCGAATACGGGTCATGCGCCAGCCGATTTTCTCTACCGTACCTTCGAATTCACTAGAACGAATCCAATCACCTGTTGAAAACGGCTTATCCATTTGAATCATTAGGCCACCAAAGATGTTACTTAACATGTCCTTGGCAGCAAAGCCCATCACAATACCACCCACACCACCAAAGGTTAGTAGGCTTGAAATTGAAAATCCAAGGTGTTGAGCAATCCCTAGAAGAATGGCAACAATAACCAAAATCTTAATCAATCGTGTAAATAGGCGGACTGAATCGTTATTAACACTATTATCAGCTTCAACTAAATAGGACTCAACACCAGAGATAACACGTACTACACCCCAGGTAACAATAAAGATTGGAGTGATATCGATATACTCAACAACAATACTTAGTGCGGTAATATCTGCTTTAAATGCATTGATAGAGAAAAACACCCAAGCAAACCAAATCAATACTTTTAATGGTGGAGAGACAGCATTGATTAAATGGTCATCAAACTGATTTTTAGTTCGACTTGTATGTTTAGTAATTTGCTTTAAGGCGAAACCTAAGACTGTATGAGCAACTAGTGCTACGATAAATAAAATTCCAGCAGTCTGGTAGGGGGGTATATTTTGTAAAAATTCATTCATAATAAATATTTTAGCGCTTATTTCAAATATTTGAGCGGATTAATCGTTTGCTCAAATTTGGTCATTTCAAAGTAAAAAGGCTGATCAGTTGTCATTGCAATGACTTGTCCTTTATCAACCGAATCACCCAGAGAGGCTTGTAATGATTGGGTTTGAGTGTAGGTACTATTAAACCCAAGTGGATGGCGAACGATAATCATTTGCCCATAACTTTTCATTTTATCGCCAATGTAGATAATTTTTCCATCGCGAATAACACGTACTTCTTGCCCCTGATGTGAACTAAAAGTTAAACCTGGGTGTTTTTTAGAGTAGGTTTTACTTACTTTACTGTTGATTGGCGTCTTCCAACTTGAAGACGCCTTGTGAGTTTTTGCTACATTTTTTTTCTGAGTCTTATGTACTTTTTTAATGGCTGTATAGTCTGTTATTCTGCGAGTTTTTTTCTCAACTTTATCTATTTTTTCGAAACGCTGATGATTGATATTCTCCAAATTTGAAGATTTTTCAATAACGATAATCGCTTGTTTTGGTGCTTGAGAATAACAACCATTTAGAGACAGTAAAATCACGACACTAAATAACTTAACCCACATACCAAGCTCCAAAAATAACCAATACAACCAACCCATAGCCTAAGCGATCCATGTACTTTTGTAACCATTGGTCGCAAGCACTACCGTAGGCTTTAACCAGTCCAGCAACTAGATAATAGCGAGCGCCACGAGCCACTAATGAAATAGCGATAAATGGCAATAAAGGCATTGCCATGCTGCCAGCACTAATGGTAGCAAGCTTATAAGGAATGGGGCTGAACGCAGCAATACCAACTACCAAAATACCATATTGATCAAAAAATTCTTTAATCAAATCAACTGATACAGGCTTAATAAGCCCATAATTAAGTAAAAAACTAAGCAAAATATCGCCAAGTAGATAGCCCACTAATCCACCTAACACTGAGAATATAGTTGCTATAAAGGCAAAATAATAGGCTTTATCAGTTCGTTGTAAAGCCATTGGTGCCAATAAAATATCAGGTGGCGGGTAGGGTAAAACGCTAGATTCTAAAAAACTAACAACCGCTAACCAATAAATGGCAAATTTACTTTGCGCCCAATCTAATGATTTTTGATAAAGTTTAGAAAAAATTTTCATGCAAGTTTAGCTATCTTTCACCATTGGAAAGCCTAACGCTTCGCGTGAATCATAATATGTTTGTGCTACTTTTTGACTCATGGCACGCACTCGACGAATAAAGCGAGCACGATCTGTCACACTAATTGCATGACGGGCATCAAGTAGGTTAAATAAGTGAGAGGCTTTCATGACTTGCTCGTAAGCAGGATACGATAAGGCTTTTTCAATCAATTGCTGATTCATGGCTTCCGCTTCATCAAACTGCTTAAACAATACGTCAGTATCAGCGATTTCAAAATTATAGGTTGATTGCTCAACTTCATTTTGATGGAATACATCGCCATAGCTAACACCTTCAGTCCAAACTAAATCAAACACAGAGTCAACACCTTGAAGGTACATGGCTAATCGTTCAAGACCATAAGTTAACTCACCCGCAACAGGTTTGCAAGCTAAGCCACCAATCTGCTGAAAATAGGTAAATTGAGATACTTCCATGCCATTAAGCCAAATCTCCCAGCCCAATCCCCAAGCGCCTAACGTTGGTGATTCCCAGTTATCTTCAACAAAACGAACATCGTGCTTGGTTAAATCAATGCCAATTTCCGCTAAAGATTCTAGATATAAATCTTGAATATTTTTAGGAGATGGCTTAAGAATAACTTGAAACTGATAATAGTGTTGTAAGCGATTTGGGTTCTTGCCATAGCGACCATCAGTTGGACGGCGTGACGGTTGAACATAAGCTGCATTCCATGGCTCAGGGCCAATAGCGCGTAAAAAAGTTGCTGGATGGAAGGTGCCTGCACCCATTTCCATGTCAAAAGGTTGTAATAATGTACAACCTTTTGATGCCCAAAAAGTTTGTAGCTTTAAGATTAAATTTTGAAAAGAGGCAGTTGCATCTAGCTCTGAAATTGACATAATAAATCAGCTTAAATAAGTCTAAAAATTACAAAAATTTTACCGCATCAAGTCTTACTCGATAAGGTATTTGTAAATACAGATGATGTGAAAGGTTGGGGGCTTTTTTTATAAAGCCGAGAAGATTTAACATGAAGCCCCCAAGATACTAAAAAAGAAATATGGAGATAAAACCTTTTTTAGTAGTTATTAAACATTGAGGATGTTTAATAACAAGGCAATTATAGCAAAAAAAAAAAAAAAACGATTTGAAAAAAAATATCAATATTACTAGGTTATTTTTAATTTTAATAATTCTTTATTAAGTTGCGCTTCAGTTAGCTGATCAAAATCTTCCAGTGTGTAAGTGCTCAAACCACCACAAGCTTCATACCAAGCGTAGCCAGAGGTCCAATCAGCATGCTTGTAGTCATCTTGACGCTGACGGACAACACATAAAATAGCTTGATCGCGATAAATCAAATGATAAGGCTGCTCATCACGATGTAAGCTTTCAATAAATTCCCAGGCATCACCAACTGAATTAAACCAATAGTTTATCAATGGATGCTTGTCGTTGTTTTCAATTGGTAGAGGCTTTTCTCTAATAAAGCATTGTAGGTGAAAATGATTCACCGATGCATAAGCGCCATAGGAGTTGTAAGCCAAACTAAAGCCTTTAATGTTTAAGCCAATACTGTTGGCCATCATCCAAGCAAACTGATGAAGCTCAGCGCTCATTAATTGAGGGTGTTGCTGTTCGGCTTCAACCACCACTAAGCCGTGAAGCTTAGCAAATGGGAATTTATTGTAAAAAAGTGATATATTTTTCGAGAAAAACTTACCCTGCCAAAACAACTCTTTTTGTAAAAACGGCTTATTGAAGTTAAAAGTATTCTCATCAAAATCAAGGCTCATTCCTTTAGTGCTGACGCCAGACATTCTTTTTGGACGCAAGGCTCTTAATCGGTTGTATTGCAATTCAAAGTTACCAAGATCTTTATAGTTAGTCACTTCAAGATCGTTTAAATCTAACTCAATCAGTTGATTAAAAACATCAATATCATCAGCTGCGCCTTGAGGTTCTTTTGATTTAAGCTGTTCAAATTTTTGCTTTAAACCTGGTTTAAGTTGTCGCCAGAGTTTTTCATCAGACAATGCATTAGCAAGTACTAAAATAAACACGCCGAGCTCATCATTTTCTAGCATTTTTTCCAAATTATTGGAAAATGCTTGTTCAAATTTTTGATTATTGGTAAAAATAGGGTCAATCATGGTTTTTTCCGTATAAAAATATTCATTATTTTCAATATAATGCTATAAATTATTAAATTTTAGCCAAAATATGCCATTTTATTAGTATTTATGGCTATTTTTATCTAATTGTATTTGTAGTTATTATAAATTTAGTAAATATTGAAAATGACATAAAAAATGCGGCTCGAAAGCCGCATTTATATTCCCTTGCGGGGAATGTACTATTTTACTAAAGCTTGAATCTAGTATTTATAAGATTCTGGCTTAAATGGACCTTCTTTAGGAACATTGATGTATTTAGCTTGAGCATCAGTAAGTGTCGTTAATACACCGCCAAAACCACCAACCATACCAGCGGCCACTTCTTCGTCAAGTTTCTTAGGCAGAACTTCAACGTAAATATCGCCACCATTATCAGCAAATTTTTCATCAAATAAATGCATTTGAGCCAAAACTTGGTTGGCAAATGAACCGTCCATGATACGACTTGGATGGCCAGTTGCGTTACCTAGATTAACCAGACGACCTTCAGATAATAAAATTAAGTAATCAGATTTATCATCACTTCTAAAGATGCGGTGAACCTGAGGCTTTACTTCATCCCATTGCCAATTGTCACGCATATATTGTGTGTCAATTTCGTTGTCGAAATGGCCAATATTACAAACGACAGCGCCTGCTTTAAGTGTTTGAAGCATTGCATCATCACATACGTTCATGTTTCCAGTTGTGGTTACAATTAGATCAGTTGTACCTAATAAAAGTGTATCGATGCCAGCTACTGTGCCAGTGTTGATACCACCATTGTAAGGCGATACAATTTCAAATCCATCCATGCAAGCTTGCATGGCACAAATTGGATCAATTTCTGAAATTTTAACGATCATACCTTCTTGACGAAGCGACTGCGCTGAACCTTTTCCAACATCACCATAGCCAATTACTAGCGCTTTTTTGCCTGACATTAGCATATCAGTACCACGCTTAATAGCATCGTTTAATGAGTGACGACAACCATATTTGTTATCGTTCTTAGATTTAGTCACTGAATCGTTAACGTTGATAGCTGGCACTTTCAATGAGCCTTCTTCCATCATTTCTAGTAAACGGTGAACACCCGTTGTGGTTTCTTCACTAATACCGTGAATGTCATTAAGCATTTCTGGATATTTTTCATGAAGCATTTGAGTAAGGTCACCACCATCATCAAGCACCATGTTGGCGTTCCAAGGCTTGCCATTGTCTAAAATAGTTTGCTCGATACACCATAAGAATTCTTCTTCAGTTTCACCTTTCCAGGCAAAAGTAGGGATGTCTGCGGCTACCATAGCGGCTGCTGCATGATCTTGTGTTGAAAAGATATTGCAACTTGACCAGCGAACTTCAGCACCTAAATCAACTAAAGTTTCCATTAATACAGCTGTTTGAATGGTCATGTGAATACAACCTAAGATGCGAGCATCTTTTAGAGGTTGTTCGTTGCGATATTTATTACGTAGTGTCATCAGCGCAGGCATCTCTGCTTCTGCTAGTTCCACTTCCTTGCGGCCGTAATCAGCCAAGCTCATGTCAGCTACTTTATAGTCGTTATTGTTTAAAGTATTGTTGCTCATTTTTTCTCCTTTGGAAAATTTAAAAAAATGAGCGTCGTTTTATGATTCTGATCGCCAAGCCTGATTGAAACTAATTTCAACGCAACGCTCCTTGGCAGTTTGGTTATTATACCAAATAAATTTATTTCAACAAATGAGTGCGATCGGTTTTTTCCCAACTAATGTCATCTTCTGTACGACCAAAGTGACCATAACTAGCTGTTTGTTGATAGATTGGACGTTTCAAATCTAGCATAGCGATTAAACCCTTTGGGCGTAAGTCAAAATGTTCACGTACTAGTGCTTCAATTGCATCGTTAGAGATTATGCCAGTGCCAAAAGTTTCAACACTGATCGATGTTGGCTCAGCTACACCAATGGCATAAGATACTTGTACTTCGCAGCGATGTGCTAAACCAGCTGCAACAACATTTTTAGCCACATAACGAGTTGCATAAGCTGCAGATCGATCTACCTTTGAAGGGTCTTTTCCAGAAAAAGCACCACCACCATGACGCGCCATACCACCATAGGTATCAACAATAATTTTACGACCTGTTAAGCCGGCGTCACCCACGGGGCCACCAATGACAAAATTACCCGTTGGGTTGATGTGAAATTTGGTTGAATCAGTAAGCCATTTTTCTGGCAATACTGGCTTAATAACTTCTTCTAAAATTGCTTCACGTAAATCGTTTAATGAAATATCGGCGTCATGTTGAGTTGATAATACCACCGCATCAATACCAACAATTTTATGACCATCATAAATACAAGATACTTGTGATTTTGCATCTGGACGTAACCACGGCAGTGTGCCATTTTTCATTAGCTCAGCTTGCTTAGCCACCAAACGGTGGGCGTACAAGATTGGTGCAGGCATGTAAACATCAGTTGCGTTACAAGCATAACCAAACATTAAACCTTGATCGCCAGCACCTTGCTCATGATCTGTAAATTCATCAACACCCATGGCAATATCTTGTGATTGCTCACCCAATAAATTGGTTAAATCGCAGGTATGACCATTAAAGCCGTATTCTTCTTTATCATAGCCAATACCAATGATGGTTTCGCGTACGATTTTCTCATAGTCAATCTTGGCACCTGTGGTGATTTCACCAGCTAGTACTACGTGATTGTCTTTAACTAAAGTTTCAACAGCAACCCGTGAGTTTTTGTCTTGTGTTAATGCAGCATCTAAAATTGCGTCAGAAATTTGATCGCAAACCTTATCAGGGTGTCCTGCAGACACCGATTCAGAAGTAAATATCATTATTTTGTTCTCCTTGTGAACGTTAAAAACCCATAATTAAGAAGGGTTTTCAGTTAAGAAGAACGCCTGCTTTAGCTTGTTTTAACTACTCTAGGTAGTAACGCTAGCAATCGGGACAAATTAGCGTGTAGCCTTAATTATAACAAAGGATTTTAAAAAGTAAAGGTCATTCTAAGCTTATTTTAAGTGCGATGCTACTCACAAATGGTGCGCTCATTAGACTAAGTACTAAAAACATTGCTAAGAAATATAATTGTCCATCAATAGCGAGACCAAACTGGGCTTGAGATACAGCACTTGAAGCAAAAATTAGAATAGGGATATAGAGTGGTAAGATTAATAACGACAACAACATGCCTGAATTTTTAACCCCAACAATCAGCGAAGCACCAATACTACCAATCAGACTTAAGCTGGGTGTGGCTAATAGTAGGGTAATCATTAATACTTTTATACCTTCATCGTCTAAAAATAAAAAGACACCTAATAAAGGCGATAGCAAAATAATTGGAATACCAGTGAGTAGCCAATGTGCAAAAATTTTAGATAGTATTAATAAGGGTAGAGAATGATGCGAGCTAACCATTTGCTCTAAAACACCATTTTCGTAATCATGATGAAAAAGGGCATTAAGTGATAATAGTACAGCTAGCATGCTTGCCACCCAAATAATACCGGCAGCAATTTGTGAAAGTGTGGCTGCCTCTGGGCTAATGGCTAGTGGAAATAGAGAGACAGAAATAACAAAAAACAGTAAAGGATTGAGCACGCTAGAAGGATTTCGTAGAGCAACGCGTAGGTCACGACTCAGTGTTTTCATATAAACGTTCATAATGCCAACACTCGTTGATTGGTCAATGCTGAATCTTGATGAGTGGTAAATACACACAAACCACCATTTTGACAGTGCTGCTCAATTCGACTTTCTACAATCTTTACGCCCGCAGGGTCTAGTGCAGTAAAAGGCTCATCTAGTAGCCATATTTTGGCTGTTGACACAAAAAGTCCAGCCAAAATAACACGACGTTTTTGTCCAGCAGAAAGGTTGGTGCAATATTCCTCTTCATAACCTTTAAGGCCAATATCGTTTAATGCTTGGATTAGTTTACGTTGATCGGTGCTTTTATTTAAGGCACTTAAAAATTCTAAATTTTCAAGACTGTTCAGTTCACCACTTAATGCTGCATGATGACCAAGATAGAAAATTTCTTGTTGGTATTCGTCAGATTTAACTGAATGGTTTTCCCAATTAATGTCGCCATTCTCGCTCGCACTAATGCCTGCTAAAATTTTTAATAAGGATGTTTTACCACTGCCATTTGTGCCAGTAATACGCAATACCTCGCCAGCACTTACCTGAAAAGATAGATTGCTAAAGAGCTGATTGTAGCCTCTTTGACAATCTAAATCGCTAATAACAAGTGATGACATGAATTGACAGTCCTACCAGAATTGATACCAAGGCTTATCTGTACTTTCTTCTTTAGAAGGTACTGGAGGTTTGTTGTTAGTTGTTGACTTAGGCTGCTGAATGATTATTTTTTCCTCAGCAGCTTTAATGGCTTTTTGTTGGTCAGCTTTGCGCTGCTTAATTTGTGCTAGTTCGTTCTTTTTTTTTAAAGCCTCAGCTTGAGCTTTTTCAGTAGCAAGTTTTTCATTGGCAATTCGCTGTTCGTTAGCGAGTCGAGCCTGTTCTGCTGCACGTGCTTTTTCAGCAGCAAGCTTTTCAGCAGCAAGCTTTTCAGCAGCAAGCTTTTCAGCAGCTATTTTTTTTGCTGCTACTACCGCTGCTTTTTCTTCTGCAATACGCTGGTCTTCTAGTTCTTTTTCTTTCTTGGTTAATGCGGATAGACTGCTAATGCCTGATGTGTCAATTTCTGTTAGTTTTTTATTGCTAAAGGTTAATGTCAAACGGTAATGAATATCGTCTTTTTCATGCAAAGTAGAATGATTGATGTAGTTCCATTGTTTGTTATGAAACGGATCAATAATGCTTGGCGAGCCAATTAAATCTTGCACTTGTGCTTGTGACATGCCAAGCTTAAGTTGATTAATCTTGAATCTATCTAAAACTGAACCTTGATTGATATCATCCTTATAAAGCGTTGGCAATGACATATCAGGAATGATATCCGGCATATCAGGAAGCTGTGGCATGCTTGGCATAGAAGGCGAACATGCAGATAAAAATGAGAATGAGAATGAGAATGCAATCAAAGTTAGTTTGTTCATTTGTAATTAATTGATTAAAATGATTAAGAATTATTTATCTGATTTTACCTCAAGGATGAGAATATGGATGCTCAAGATTTAAAAACTGCCGGTCTTAAGGTGACACTACCTAGACTTAAAATTTTAGAGATTTTAGAAAAGGGTGAAAATCATCACATGAGTGCTGAGGATATTTATCGTGCATTAGTCATGCAAGGTGAAGAAGTGGGTGTGGCAACTATCTATCGCGTACTTACTCAATTTGAAGAAGCAGGCATGATCAATAAACTAAATTTTGATAATGGTCAAAGTATGTACGAATTATCGAATGCTGAGCACCATGATCATTTGTTATGTATTAAATGTGGCAAGATTGATGAATTTAACGATGAAGTGATTGAGCAGCATCAACACGATATTGCCACTAAACATGGCTATCAGTTAACAGACCATTGTTTGTACCTTTATGGTCTGTGTGAAGATTGTCAATAAATAAACAGCACTAATTGTGGAAGATTTTATTATTAGAGCGCTGATTGCAGCACTCGGAATTTCTATTATTACAGGCTCACTTGGCTGCTTTGTGATTTGGAAGCGCATGAGTTATTTCTCTGAATCTATTTCTCATTCAGCCTTACTAGGTGTTTCATTAGGATTGGCTACCGGTTTAGGTATTCATACTGGATTAGTAGTAATTGGTGTTATTTTTGCCAGCTTGATTGTTGTTTTACAACAAAGAAAGATTCTATCAAATGATGCCATATTGGGTATATTTTCTCATTTGGCCTTATCATTAGGTATTGTCATCTTGAGTATTGTCGGCGGCTCAAATACAGATTATTTCTCTCTTTTATTTGGTGATATTTTATCAATCACCCGTCAAGACATAATTTGGATTTATGCTATTTTAATAATTGTTGTTGGATTGCTGGTGATATTTTGGCAGCGTTTATTGCTACTTACCCTTAACGAAGAGTTGGCTGTTTCCCAAGGGCTTAATAGCACGATTTATCAGTTGTTGTTTATGTTGATGATCGCACTAACAGTGTCAGTCTCTGTACAAATTGTTGGCGTGCTGTTAATTACTTCGTTATTGATTATTCCACCTGCGGTGGCAAGGATGTTTGCACGTACACCAAAAGCTATGGCGTTTCAGTCAATTGGCATATCTATAGCAGCTGTACTAATGGGCTTGAGCGCTTCACTCTTTTATGATTTGGCCACAGGACCAATGATTGTAATTGCTTTGGGTGTGTTGTTTGTAGCTTCTCAGCTGTTACCGAGAAGGCTAAGCTAAGGCGTCGTTTAGATCACTTAGTTGGTTAGTTTGTTGTTCAACAACTAAAAGCTCAATAATTGACTCTAAATCACCCTCCATAATTTCTGCTAACTTGTATAAAGTTAGATTAATACGATGATCGGTAATACGTCCTTGCGGGTAATTGTAAGTGCGAATTCTCTGAGAGCGATCACCACTACCAACTAACTCTTTACGTGTTGATGCTTGTTCTTTGTGCTGAATCTGTTGTTGTGCATCTAGAATTCTTGAAGCTAGAACAGACATCGCTTGAGCTTTGTTTTTGTGTTGTGATCGTCCATCTTGACACTCAACCACAGTGCCAGTTGGAATATGAGTAACACGTACGGCTGAATCAGTTTTGTTAACGTGTTGTCCACCAGCACCACTTGCTCTAAATGTATCCACCCTAACGTCGGACATATTAATGTTAACTTCTTCAATATTTTCAACTTCCGGCATTACGGCAACTGTACAAGCTGAAGTATGCACACGCCCTTGGCTTTCAGTTTCTGGCACACGTTGAACTCGATGTGCGCCTGATTCAAATTTAAGCTTTGAATAAACATCAGTACCGGTAATGCGTGCAATGATTTCTTTATAACCGCCATGATCTCCCGTATTCGAGCTCATTATTTCTAACTGCCATTTTTGTTTTTCCGCGTAGCGAGAGTACATTCTGAATAGGTCGCCAGAAAAAATAGAAGCTTCATCTCCACCAGTACCTGCGCGTATTTCAACAATAATGTTACGAGAGTCATTTGGATCTTTGGGTAGGAGGGATTTCTTAAGTTCAATATCTAAGCGCTCTAAATTTTGCTTGGCGTCATTAATTTCTTCTTTGGCCATCGCTTTAATTTCTGCATCATCTTCTTCAAGCATCATTTTGGCGTCTTCAAGATTTCGCATAGTTGTTAGATAATCTTGGTATTGATCATTAACGGGGGTTAACTGAGAATACTCAATAGACAGTTCTCTAAATTGCTTAGCATCACTGGCTACTTGTGGATCACTAAGCATGGCACCAACTTCTTCAAGGCGCATGGACATTTGTTCTAATTTAGAAAGGATTGATTCATTCATTATTTTTTAATATTGGGAATACAGCCTTCACATTGATCTAGGCCGGTAAGTGAAGTTTGCTTGATGTTTTTAAAAGTGGTGTGAAGTATTTTATTGGTTAGCTGATCGGCCAATTTTTTAATAATTTGTTCGTTATCGCCGCCGTTTTTAAGGCGCTTCAAGGCATCTTCAACCGCATCACTTTTAATCTGATTTACATTGGTCCGATAGTTTTGAATCAGTTGTTCGTTTGGTAAAATTGACAACCACTGATTAAATACTTGAGATTGTTTAATAATAATTTCTTGCGCCAGAACCTTCTCTTTTTCACGAGAGCCGATGTTGTCACTCACCACTTGCTCTAAATCATCAATGGTGTAAAGATAGGCGTCATCTAACTGCCCAACTTCAGGTTCGATATCTCTTGGAATGGCAATATCAAGCATGAACATTGGCTTATGCTTGCGTTGCTTGAGTGCACTCTCAATCAGTCCTTTGCCGATAATAGGTATCGATGCAGCAGTTGATGAAATAATGATATCAGCTTCATGAATAATGCTTGAAAATTGCTTTAAACTGACGGATTGTGCACCATATTGATCAGCAATTTTTTGTGCATTTTCAATGGTTCTATTAGCGACAATCATATTGCGAACACCTTTTTGATTCAGGTGCTGAGCGCACAACTCTATCATTTCTCCAGCGCCAATCAGCAGTACTGTTTGCTCTGATAAATCCGTAAAGATCTTTTCACTGAGTTTAACAGCACAATAAGCAATAGAGACTGGTGATGAGCCGATTTGAGTATCTGTGCGAACTTTTTTAGCTGTTGAAAAAGCATGTTGGAATAGCTTTTCTAATTTTTTGTCTAAAGTTTCAGCTAGTTTGGCGGCGTGATAAGCATCTTTTAATTGGCCCAAAATCTGAGGCTCGCCCAATACTAATGAATCGAGCCCACAAGCAACATTGCAAATATGTGACAAAGCATCATCTGCTTCAAAATAAACCAAATAAGGGTCGATCTCAGCTCTGGGAATATTATGTGTTTGCGATAAATAGCTGCTTAGAATTTCTTCAGCGTTTTTATCTTCAATTACAGCGTAAATTTCTGAACGATTACATGTCGACAAAATAACACATGCCTCAACACCATCGATGGTGTTGAGTTTTTGCAATTCGTTGGTTAGAAGGTTAGGTGCAAACGCCACACGCTCACGAACTGCAACTGGCGCTTGTGCATGATTAACACTTAAAATAGCAATGCGTGACATAAACCCAAATAACAATGACAAATAAGCGCTTGATTATACCTTAATCACGGTTTTTTAGGTATTTGCTATTATCCTTGGATGTTAGAATAGTTTCGCTTATGAAATTACTTCTAACATTCTTTATTTTGTTGCTACTACAAGGATGCTCAACACTGTCAGTACAACCTCAGCATACCATGCTTGCAGGTGATACTCCTAGTCAATGGCAACTCAAAGGTAGGATTGGTGTTGTGTCACATAATAAGGTTCAAAATTTTGGCTTTAATATTAAATTTAAAGAGCAGGAATTTAACCTAACTTTAACTGGCATGCTAGGCTTAGGACAAGTTAATATTGTTTCAAATAATGATGGGTTGTATATTGATGGACATCAATCATCACAAGATTTAAAACAACTAATGATCAAAGAATTTGGCTGGTATTTTCCAGTCAAGAACCTGGGTAATATTGTATTTAAACATCGTTTAAATACAGAGGATGAGTGGCAATTAACCATTACTAAATTTGGATCATATCAAGGTGCTAGTGTTGTCAAAGTGGCGAAATTAAAGCATTCAACTCAAGCTATTAAAATCAAACTATTGTTCCAGAAAATTTTGCCCACTTTGGATTGAGGTCTCACGTTAAAATGATTGAAAAACTCATTAAATCAACATGATAGAAGAAGATTCTTTAGTAGGTGGAGCAGATCAAGGTAGCGAAGATATCGTTATGACTTCTGTACGTCCAGATTGCTTGTCTGAGTATATTGGACAGGATGATGTCAAATCTCAAATGGCACTTTTTATTGAGGCAGCTAAAAAGCGCGGAGATGCGCTTGATCATTGTTTGATTTATGGCCCTCCTGGGCTTGGAAAAACTACATTGGCCAATGTTATTTCAAATCAAATGGGTGCAGGGTTTAAACAAACATCTGGCCCAGTTTTAGAACGTTCTGGTGATTTAGCAGCAATTTTGACGAAATTAGAGCCTTATGATGTTTTATTTATTGATGAAATTCATCGTCTAAATCCTGTGGTTGAAGAGATTCTCTATCCAGCTTTGGAGGATTTTAAGTTAGACATTATGGTGGGAGAGGGGGTGGCTGCGCATTCGGTGCAACTTGACCTACCACCCTTTACATTAATTGGTGCAACCACACGCGCTGGCATGCTAACCTCACCTTTACGTGATCGTTTCGGCATTGTTCAGCGTTTAGAATTCTATAACAATAAAGATTTACAAGTTATTGTTGAGCGATCAGCCAGAATCTTAAATATTGAAATTGAATCAAGCGGCGCATATGAGATCGCTAGACGTTCGCGTGGTACACCAAGAATTGCAAATAGATTATTACGCCGTGTTAGAGATTTTGCCGATGTAAAAACAGATGGCATTATTCATCAGAAAATTGCCAACGAAGCGCTAGGTATTTTAAAAGTCGATGAATTAGGATTGGAGCAGCTTGATCGAGATTATTTATCCATTATGATTCATAAGTTCTCAGGTGGGCCTGTTGGATTGGATACGTTAGCCACTGCTATTGGTGAAGAACGTGGCACACTAGAAGATATGGTTGAGCCTTATTTAATTCAACAAGGATTTATACATCGCACCCCTAGAGGGCGAAGTGCCACTAATCTAGCTTATGAGCATTTAGGTGTGTCAACGCCTTCTAGCCGTCAAGGCTTATTTAATGAGTGATTTACAAGTAAGAATTTATTACGAAGATACCGATAGTGGTGGTGTGGTTTATTATGCAAATTATCTAAAATTTATCGAACGTGGGCGCAGTGAATTTTTGCGGGAAATGGGCTTTGAACAAGATCAATTAATAGTTCAGAAAAACATTATTTTTGCAGTGAAATCAATTCAGGCAGATTACTTATCACCCGCTCGTTTTAATGATTTACTTAGTGTTAGTACCGAGATAGAAAAAACTCGACATGCCAGCTTGATTTTTTCGCAGAAAATCAAGGATCTTAAACAAAATAAGGTATTATTTGAGGCACAAATTACCGTTGCTTGTTTGAATGCGCAAAGTTTTAAACCTAGCGCCATTCCCAGCAACATTCTGGAGAAAATAAATGGACAATAGTTTATCAATTTTAAGCCTAATTATCAGCGCTGGCTTCGTTGTGCAAGTGGTTATGTTTATCTTGGTATTAATGAGTATTTATTCTTGGACGATTATCATGTCAAAGAAGAAATCACTTATGGATGCTGATAAAGATATTAAAGTTTTTCACAATAACTTTTTAGCAGATACTGATTTGGCCTTATTGCACGGTCAAATTCCTAATCAAGTATCTAATCGCACAGCGATGGAACATATTTTTGGTGCTGGTTATGGTGAGTTTTCCCATACAACTTCTGCTTCAAATCAAGCTTTGGTTATGAATTCTGAACGAGCTTATCGCTCAATGAATACAGCAGTTAATAATGAGGTTGATCGTTTGGACCATGGCTTAAGCATACTAGCAATGATCGCTTCATCAAGCCCTTATATTGGCTTATTTGGAACGGTATGGGGAATCATGCATTCTTTCATTGGTCTAGCTTCTGTTAAGCAGGCAACAATTTCAATTGTAGCACCCGGTATTGCCGAAGCGTTGATTGCAACTGCTTTTGGTTTGTTTGCGGCTATTCCTGCAACTATCGCTTACAATCGATTAATCACTCAAGTGGGTGAAATTAATAACAAGTACACCTCTTTCGTAGAGGAATTATTTGTTACTTTCCAAAGACAAAAGTAAGCTCGAATTATGATTGAATTACCACAACGTCATAGGCCTAGTGTTGATGCAAGCATTAACATTGTGCCGTATATTGATGTCATGCTGGTGTTACTGGTTATCTTTATGATGACAACGCCAATCATTGAACAAGGGATCGAAGTAGATTTACCTACTGCCGATGCCAAAATGGTTGATTTTACTGAGCAACAACCAACTATTATCACCATCAATAAAGATGGTGAATATTTCATTAATTCACTTAATGAGGATAATTCTGACATCGCCCAGGGTGAAAAATTACCATTGGGCATTATTGCCGGACGCGTAAGTGCTCGTTTAGAAATCTACCCAAGTATGAAAGTATTTGTACGAGGTGATGCTAATGTTGCTTATGGCTCTGTTGTCTCGCTTATGTCATTTTTGCAAAAGCAAGGTGTGGATAAAGTTGGTATTGTTACTGAATCAGCCTTAGAAAACTAATGAAAACTGATTTAATTAAAAAGGTAAAGCTACCAAAGATTGCAAAAAAACATCCTTTTGCATTCTGGACGGCGATCGCATTGCATGTCGCACTAGTGATTGGTTTAGTATTTACTAACGTTCAGCGTTGGGATATTCCAAAGCAAGCTGCAAAATCTTCAAACACTGCAGTGCCAAAAGCAGTCACCATTGATTTAACTGAAATCAAGAAAGAAAAGCAACGTTTAATTAACATTAAGCAAAAACGTGAAAAGCGTTTAGCTGAACTCAAGCTTGCAGAAAAACGCGTTGAAAATGAGCGCTATAAAGAGCAACAGCGTCTTAAAAAATTAAAGGCCAATGTTAAAAAAGAAAAGCAAGCCAAGATAAAAGCAGAAAAAAGCAGAAAAAAGGCTGAGCAAAAAATCCAGCAAGCAATAAATAAAAAGAAAATCGCTGAGAAGAAAACCAAAGAAGCCATCAAAAAGAAAAACCTAGCTGAAAAGAAAGCCAAAGAAGCTGAGAAAAAAGCTAAGGTTGCTGAGAAAAAGAAACAAGATATTGAAAAACTACGCCAAGTTGAATCTAATAAGTTTGAAAAAGAACAAGATAATCGTTCTCTAAAGAAAGAGATTCAAGCAGAAGAAGATCAAGAACGTGAAATTGCTCAAGAAGATATTTTGAATGAGCTAAAGGCAAATTACATTAATCAAATTGCTTCAAGAGTAAAAGAAAAATGGCGCTACCAAGGTGCGAAAGATAATTGGGGGTGTGACGTTTACATTCTTCAAGATCTAAAAGGTAATGTGCAAAGTGTTAAATTGCAGTCTTGTAACATTAACAACAATGCAAAAGAAAGGGCATTTAAAAATGCCATTGAGCGCGCAGTTTATAAGGCCTCGCCACTACCTCATGCGCCAGACAAAAGCGTGTTTGATCGTGAAATATTATTCCACTTTAGGGTAAATTAATGTCAGCAAGTATAACTAACAGTAAAGAAATCAGTATTGATCTAAGCGAAGACGAAAAAAATAAGTTAACCTTTCAGCTTTGTCAAATTCTAGAAAATTGGAAACTAGAAGATGCCGACCAATTATGCATTCTTAGTCTTGAAGATATTCTAAAGCCAAGACATTTGTACATGTATCGTCGTGGCGATAAGGCGTTTGATTTCACTAATGATATGGTGAAGCGCACAAAAATGATCTTGGGTATTGATGAGTCATTGGGCACAACATTCCCTACCAATAAAGAATATGCAAGTGTTTGGTTAAAGCGCAGTGTAAAAAAATTCAAACACAAAACCCCTTTGGAACTTATGCTGAGCGGTGATTCAGGTATGAATCGTGTGTGGCATTTTCTTGATTGCACACAAGGCTGGCGCAGTTGAGTAAAATTGAAGTCATTACTCAAACCGAAGCTTTATATACGTTAAGAGTTCTGTCCAATAATACCGATGCACTGGTAGACGAGATCAACTCGCTTGCTAAAAACAACAAAGCTCAATTTCAGCATGCGCCTGTTATCTTGGAAATTGAAAGTCGTAATTTCCAGGCTAATGAACTGGCTGTATTAATTGAAATATTATCGCAAAATGAAATGGTTGCCGTGGGTATTCGCTCACAAAAACAAGAGTTAATTGATTTTGCAAAATTTTCAGGTTTAGCAGTATTCGGGAAATCATTATCACCGAGCAAAAAAAATAAAATTAAAACTCAAGAAATTGAACAGCCTGAAGCTGAAGTGCCAAACCCACATCAAGATAAGATTTATCAGGCTCCAAAAATTATCACTAACAAAGTGTATTCATTCCAACAAGTGATTGCACATGATAGAGACTTGGTTTTATTATCAAAGGTAAAGTCTGGTGCTGATATTATGTCTTACGGATCAATTTCAGCTTACAAAGAGGTTCAGGGTAATTTATTTGCCGGTATTCAGGGTGATGAAAAGGCCACGATTTTTGTGCAATCATTTAATGCAGAGTTGGTATCTATTGCAGGTGTATACAAAAAATTCGATGTGGTTCCAACCAAACTTTACGCTCGTTCCATTATGATCGATTTGGTTAATGGCCAGCTTCGATTCCAGATTATTTAATATTGACTATTATGAAAACACAAGATTTTTTATTAGAGCTAGGCACTGAAGAGCTGCCACCTAAGTTATTACCTAAGCTTTCAAAAGCATTGACAGATAATATCGTTAATGAATTAAACAGTTTGAAGCTGAATTTTTCAGCGGTTGAGTCATTTGCCACGCCACGTCGTTTGGCAGTGTTAGTACACGATTTAGAATTACAACAAGAAGATCAAATTATTGAGCGCAAGGGTCCATCGGTTAGTGCACCTGATCAAGCGGTCGATGGTTTTGCTAAATCATGTGGTGTATCAAAATCTGATCTGCAGCAAAAACCTTTTGGCAAGTCAGATTATTACTTTTTTAGTAAAGAGCAAAAAGGCTTGGAAACCAAAGGCTTATTGCAACAAGTTGTAGATACAGCTATTAAAAATATTCCAATTGCTAGACCAATGCGCTGGGGTGATTCAGAAATGCAGTTTGTTCGTCCTACTCATTGGTTGGTGATGTTACTGGGTAGTGATGTTGTTGAGGCGAGTATTATGGGCTTAGCTGCTGGCAATGTAACTCGAGGATTAAGGTTTACTGGTCAGCAAGAATTTAGTATTAATGAGGCGAAAAATTATCGTCAAATAATACTGGATCAGTCAAAAATTGAAGTTGATTTTAATCTTAGAAAAGAAATTGTTCGTCAGCAAGTCATACAAGTTGCCAATGATAATAACGCAGTGGCTGTGATCGATGAGGCGCTTCTAAGTGAAGTCTGTGCATTGGTAGAATATCCGTGTGCTTTCTCTGGTGGCTTTAATGAGTCATTTTTGGTAGTGCCTGAAGAGGCGCTAATCTCAGCAATGAAATCTCATCAAAAATATTTCCATATGCTTGATTCAAATGGAAAATTACTACCAAGCTTTATTTCTGTTGCCAATATTGAGTCTAGTGATATTTCTGTCATTATTGACGGCAATGAGCGTGTTATTCGCCCTAGATTGGCCGATTCAGAATTTTTCTGGGATCAAGATAAGAGTCAAACACTAGAGTCACGTTTACAAAACCTTGAGCGAGTTTTGTTCATGAAGTCATTAGGATCAATGGGCGATAAAGCAAAGCGCATCGAAGAGTTGTCAGGTTCAATTGCTGTGATGATGGGCGCTAATAAGCAAGATTCAAAGCGCGCAGGACTACTTTGTAAAACAGATTTAGTTACTGAAATGGTTGGCGAGTTTGCAGATTTGCAAGGTGTTATGGGTGGTTATTATGCATTAAATGATGGTGAAAATCCTGCTGTGGCAACTGCTATTAGTGAGCATTACCACCCTAGATTTGCAGGCGATACATTGCCATCTACTGAAGAAGGATTGGTTGTTGCCATTGCTGATAAATTAGACACAATTACAGGCATCTACGGTATTGGTCAAGGTCCTACAGGATCTAAAGACCCATATGCTTTACGTAGAATGGCACTTGGATTATTACGCATCATGGTGGAAAGTAAGCTTGAGCTTAATCTTAAAGCATTAATTTCGGCGTCACTAGCCGCCCATTCAGATGATGTGGATAGTGAATGCGCACCTGCTATTTATAAGTTTATGATGGATCGTTTGCGTGCTTACTATAAAGAGCAAAAATTAAGTGCTAAGGCGTTTGAAGCGGTATTAGCCGTTAAGCCAGAATCGCCATTTGATTTTCACCTACGTGTAGAAGCACTAGATATCTTTACTAAGAACGAGGCATCAGCAAGTTTAATTGAAGCGAACAAGCGTATTGCAAATATGCTTAAGGATCATCAAGGGTTGTCTATTGAGGTTGATCAGTCAATTTTAATAGAATCAGCTGAAAAAGCATTATTTGAAGCAACTGGATTGGTGGCATCTAAGCTCGCTAAATCAACAAATTACATTGATAACATGCAACAGCTAATCTCGCTAAAGGTGAGTATCGACACCTTTTTTGATGAAGTGATGGTTAATGCCGATGACAAGCAACTCAAGCAGGCTCGCTTGAGTCTTATCAACTGGGTAAGGTCTTTATTCTTATCAGTAGCCGATGTTTCTTATTTAAGTTAGCCTTAAGTTTATGAAAGCCTTGATTCAGCGCGTTTCTAGTGCAAAAGTTGAAGTAGAGTCAACCATTGTTGGTGAAATTGATCAAGGATTGTTGGTATTTATCGGCATTGAAAAATACGATGAATTAGCCGAAGCTGACAAAATGATTAAGCGCCTGTTATCGTATCGTATATTTTACGATACTGACGATAAAATGAATCTATCGGTTAGTGATATCAAAGGTGGTGTTTTGCTTGTTTCACAATTTACCTTGGTTGCAGATACCAACTCTGGAACACGCCCTGGATTTTCCACCGCGAAACCACCTAAAGAAGCTGAAGAATTGTATAACTATTTTGTTCATCAAATGCAAAAAGCACATGACACAGTTGCCACAGGTATGTTTGGTGCTGATATGCAAGTATCACTCACCAATGACGGCCCAGTAACTTTCTTATTAAAATGTTAGATTTGATTACTCAAGCCACAGCAGACTATCATCAGTATTTTATCTGGATGGGGATAGTGTCTTTTGTTGTTTTTATTGCTAGTCTTTTATTAACTCCATTATTATTAGGAAAAATTCCTCAGGATTATTTTATCCATACAAATCAACATAAGGTTGAAATCGAACACCTTGGTCATCTGATCATTGTCGTTATTAGAACCCTGATTGGCTTTGTACTTTTAATTGCCGGCATTATTATGCTGGTAACACCAGGACAAGGCATAATCACCATTTTTCTGGGTTTATTTTTAATGGAGTTTCCAGGAAAGCGAAAATTAGAGCTTAAATTTATTAAACATAACCCTACCTTTAAAGCGCTGAATTGGCTACGTAATAAAGCTGGAAAATCCCCATTTACACGATGAAAGAAAGATACATAGTTGGTTATACATTATTGGCAGCATTCATAGCATTTGCTATTATGTTTTTATTAACACGTGACATACAAACACCTGAAAATCAAGCCATGCCGTGGCAAAGTTATATTAATGATCAGGATCAAACCGTAGTGTTTGATTTGACCATGGGTCAAAGCAAGCTACTAGATGCTGCACGTTTATTTGGCACTGAGATCGAAGCATCATTATTTGAAAATGAGAATGTTGATCCAGAGTTAGAAGTGTATTTTTCAAGCACCAAGGTTGGTGGTATTAGCGCTAGAATCATTCTTAATATAGCGCTTAACAAGCAAAATATAGATATCCTGCGTGATAATATTGACGTATCAATGATGATGCCATCTGGCGTTAAAAAAACCACGTTTAAGGCAAGGGCTGAATCATTAATGTCTCGATTTACGATTAAATCATTAACCTTTATCCCTCGTGCAGATTTACCTGAAAATGTGGTGATAGATTTATTTGGTAAGCCAGATAGGGTGGATCTTTCAGATCAAGGTATTTCGTATTGGCATTATCCGGAAAAAGGACTAAAAATCATTATGGACGATGAGCAAAAAGATATTCTTGAATTTTACAATCAATAGAAAATACTCATGAAAATGTACGGCATTAAAAATTGTGACACCATTAAAAAGGCACAAAAATACCTAAGCAGTCACAATGTTAATTTCGAATTTATTGATTTTCGTGATCAACCACTTGATGAAGTGACATTACTAAAGTTTGTTGATGCACTAGGCTGGGAGAAAGTAATTAACAAGCGCTCAACTACCTATCGTAATTTAACCGACGAGCAAAAGAGCGATATTACTATAGAGTTGACGTTAAAAAACCCAACTCTAATAAAGCGACCTATATTGGTAATAGGTGCTGATATTAAAGTTGGGTTTAGTGAAAAAACCTATTCAGATTTAATCTAGCCTTCCTTATTCTGATCTTCAATTTCCTTGCGAACTTCAGCCATATCAAGCTCTTTAGCTTTATTTAATACTGTTGCTAAGTCAGCTTCAGCCATGGCACCTGGTTGAGAGAAAATTGCAATTTGCTCTCTAAAGATCATTAATGTTGGAATTGAGCGAATTTGGAATTGGCCTGCTAATTCTTGTTCATCTTCAGTATTGATTTTTGCAAATGTAATGCCGTCAATTTTTTCGCTCATGGCTTCATAAGTTGGTGCAAATGATTTACAAGGACCACACCACGGTGCCCAAAAATCCAAGATAACAATATCATTGTTTTTAATTGTGTCGTCAAAGTTACTTTTGTTTAGCTCTAATACTGCCATGAGGTTTCCTTGTAATATGTGTATAAAAAATAAAGTATATCATAATAGCCTTATATACAGGGAAATTTATGGCGTTTTTATTGTGTTGTAAATAATAATTAAAGAAAGATTTCACTGTAGTAAACTAATTTCAAATTATTGATACACAAATTACATGAAAATTTTAGGTGTTGATCCCGGCTCAAGAGTCACAGGCTTTGGTTTAATTGAAGCGCAAAAGCTAAAGTTTACGTATTTAGCGAGTGGATGTATTCGCACTAAGGGTGAGTTAACAGATCGTATTACAACGATTTTTTTAGAAATTGATCAAGTGATCAAAAAATATCAGCCTGATATTGTCGTGATTGAGCGCGCATTTATGCGACCTGATCGTCCCAATCCAGATGCTGCAATTAAGCTTGGCCATGCTCGAGGTGCTATTATTTCTGCAGCAGGTATGAATGGTATTACAATGGTTGAATATAGCCCCAACCAAATTAAAAAAGCAGTGGTAGGTAAGGGGCATGCCGCTAAAGACCAGGTATCGTTTATGGTGTGCGAGTCATTAAAGCTTAATAAAGCGCCACAAGAAGATGCGTCAGATGCATTAGCTGGCGCTATGTGCCATGCTTATCATTGTCTTTAGTCTTTACCGAAGTAAACCCTAATGTGACCAAAGCTAGGTAATTCTTTGGTTGTTTGATTTAATTTAGTTAGTATCTCTTCATGACTTTTGTCATTAACCAAACAACTTAATGGCAGGAAAAAATCCACATGAATTTTTCCAGCTAAATAATGTAGCTGAATACGGTTAATTTCACCATCACATTGATTACTATATAAAGCCTTGGTTAAGATTCCTAATGCTTCAGCACGTTCTGGTAGGTTTTCATATGGCGCTACAGTCTCATCGTCTTCAGGGTCAATGTGTACGGTTACGTCGGTTAGTTCCGCAAGGCACTCTTTAGCCACACGTTCAACGCTAACACTAATTATATGGCCTTCACTAACACTTAAGAATGGATCTACTTGTACATGTACATCTGCTGAAATTGTATGGCCACTTTTTCGCGTGCGTAATGAATTCACACTGTTTACACCGCTTATTTGCCCAAGCTTATAGCGTATTTTTGTAATTTCTTCAGCATCAATAGAAGTATCAACTAACTCCTTGGTAGCTCTCGCGCCAAGCTCCCAGGCGATGTAAAGGATCATTAGGCCAACAACTATAGCAGCAATGGCATCTAAATAGATATAACCAATGCTAGCTCCTAAAATACCCGTAAATACAACTACAGACGATAGGGCGTCAGAGCGATGATGCCAAGCATTAGCCTTCATCATATCGGAGTTATGTGTTTTAGCAACTTTTAGCGTATACCAGTAAAGCATCTCTTTAGAAAAAATAGAGATACCCGCAACACCAAGAAGCAAGTTAATGTGAGTTGGTGTTACAGGGTTGTTAAGCCGATCAAAACTATCAATAATAATACCAAGACCAATCATTGCCAAAATCATTGCCAAACCAAGAGTGGCAACTGTTTCAAATTTTTGATGTCCGTATGGATGGGCTTCATCTGCCTCATCTTGAGAGTGTTTAATTGCATAAAGCACAATACCATCAGAAATCAAATCAGAGAATGAGTGAATACCATCAGCAATTAAAGCACCTGAATTACCAATTACTCCGGCGATCACTTTAAAAATTGCCAATAAAAAATCAACAGATACACCAATAAGGGTGATTTTTTGAGCGTCTTTAGTGCGATTTGACTGTTGCATTGTCATCTTATTTGTTGATTGTTTTTTCCATATTTTATGATAACTAAATATTAATTTGTATCTAGTTAGTTTTTTACTTATAAATTTATATTTACATTGTATGCTATAGAATTAAAGAAACATATGTTGTTGATACTCTAGATAAGTCTTACTTATTATTATCAATTTCTTATATAATATTGATAATCATTCTTATTAGTATTTACATTATCTGATGCTAAGTGTTACAAATCTATCAATTACCTATAAAAACACCCAAGTTTTAAATGACTTTAATCTAAGTCTTAAACATGGGGATATCTTAGCCTTGCTTGGTGATAGTGGTAGTGGAAAAAGTTCTGCATTAAGGTTTATTGCCGGTTTAGATACTGTTACAAGTGGCAGTATTGAGCTTGATGGTAAGGCTTTATCTAGTAATGGCGGCCACCTAATTCCAGCAGAATCAAGAGGGGTTGGTATGGTGTTTCAAGATTATGCATTATTCCCTCATATGAATATTGAGAAAAATATTTCCTTTGGGCTTGTTGCCCAGCCTAAAGTTAAACAGCAGGCTCGCGTTACAGAGTTGCTAGCTTTGATTGGCTTAGAAGGAATTGAAAAGAAATATCCACACCAACTCTCTGGCGGTGAGCAGCAGCGTGTAGCGCTTGCTCGTGCTTTAGCACCTGCACCTAATTTACTATTGTTAGATGAGCCTTTTTCAAGTTTGGATAAAAATCATCGCGATCAATTGGTTCTTCAAGTTCGCTCCATTCTTAAAAAAGCACAAGTCACTTCCATTCTGGTGACGCATGATGAAACTGAAGCAGATTCTTTTGCTGATGTTGTTGGTATTATTAATAATAAGCAGTTGACATTTAAATAACAATGAGTATCATTCGCAATTGATAATCATTATCAATTGTATAAATATCAAAAAAGGACAAGCAAGAAATGAATGTTAAAAAAATAATTTCATCAATGATTGTATTTTCAGCATTGACTGTATCCAGTATTACGTCAGTGCAGGCGATAAACGGTAGTTCAGAAGCTCAAGCAGTAAGTGTTGAGTCGGTAACTGTCTATAGTTCTAGAAAAGAGCATTTAATTAAGCCATTGTTCGAAGCCTTTACAAAAGATACTGGCATTAAGGTTGAATATTTAACCGGTAAGGGTGGTGCATTGATTGAGCGTCTAAAGCTTGAGGGTGACAATACACAAGCTGACATGTTTATGACAGTTGATGCTGGAAATCTTTGGTACGCTGGCTCACAAGATCTATTTCAATCGGTTCAAACTGAAACTATTAAAAGTAATATTCCAGCACATTTGAGAGATCCTAAAGGCTTATGGACGGGTCTGTCAGTTCGTGCACGTACAATCGTTTATTCAACAGATCGAGTAAAAGAGCAAGACTTATCTACCTATGCAAATTTAGCAACTGATCAATGGAAAGATAGATTATGTTTAAGAACCAGTAAAAAAGTTTACAGCAAGTCATTAGTTGCTTCTATGATTTACAATCAAGGAGAAGATAAAACAGGTGACATTATTAGTGGCTGGGTGAATAATCTAAGTGCTACGCCAAATGCAAAAGACTCACATGTGATGAATAGTATTCTTGCAGGTCAGTGTGATGTCGGTATTGTTAATACATATTACTTTGGTCGTTTGATCGCTAAAACCCCTGATTCTCCGTTAAAGTTATTTTGGGCTAACCAAGATACAACAGGTGTACATGTAAATGTATCTGGCGCTGGAGTAACTAAACATGCGTCAAATAAAGAAGGTGCGGTTCAGTTGTTAGAGTGGTTGTCATCTGCAAAAGCTCAGGTTATTTACGGCTCTTTAAATAAAGAATATCCAGCTAATCAGAAAGTTGCTTCTGATGATGTGGTATCTGAATGGGGATCATTCAAGCAAGATGAAATGAACTTATCTCAAGCAGGATTACTGCAAGCTAGGGCGGTAAGATTAATGCAAATAAAAGGATATAGATAATCTTACAAAGATCAATCACAACCCAAGGCTTGGCAGAGTCTTGGGTTTTGTTGTTTTAAAATAATGAGCAATAATTAAGGATAAATGTTGAAAGAGAAATGCATTAAATCAAAGATATGGATAAGCTTTATTGCTTTATTGGTAGCAATGCCAATCTTTGTAGTGGCTTTTTCTTGGGCTATGCCTGAGCATGAATTATGGGCGCATTTTTCTGAAAACATCTTATCTGGGTTAATTAGCTCAACACTTGTGTTGTTACTTGGTGTTGGTGTTGGTGTTATGCTGCTTGGTACTGTGCTGGCATACTTGGTGGTGATGGTAGAGTTTCCAGGTGGAAAGTGGCTAGAGTGGGCACTGTTCTTACCATTTGCTATTCCTGCTTATGTATTGGCATTTGTATATCTAGGTGTATTTGATTATTCAGGCTATGCGCAAGTATGGATGCGCGAGGCACTTGACTTACCTGGGTTTGATGTCAGAGCAGGATCATGGGCGATTATCCTTACTTTTGTTTTGGTTTTTTATCCGTATGTTTATATGATGACGCGAGCATCTTTCAAGCGTCAAAAACTCAATATGATTGAAGCCGGAAGATTGTTAGGTGCAAGCCCATTACGTGTATTTTTCCAGGTGTCATTGCCATTAGCCCGACCTGCTGTAGCAGCGGGTGTGCTGGTTACTTTAATGGAGACTTTGGCAGATTTTGGTGTGGTGAGCTTGTTTAATTACGATACATTTACCACGGCAATTTACTCCGCTTGGGGCGATTTTAGATCTATTGAAGTAGCTGCTCAGCTGGCCTCTTTGCTAGTTTTGGTGGCATTTTTATTAATTTATTTTGAGAAAAAATCACGTGGCCAGGCTAAATACTATTCTTCTGACGTTACTAATAAAAAGCCATATCAAGCAACCGGGTTAACAGCCTGGCTAATAAGCTTATTTGTTTTTGGTGTGTTTATGTTGTCTTTCGCTATGCCGATGTTACAACTCGTTATTTGGGGTTGGTCGTCCGTTGCGGATGAGTGGAGCGCCAAGTATTTTGATTTAATTGCTTCAACTTCTATCTTGACAATTTCTGCTGCACTAATCACGGTAATACTTGCTACTTTTTTAGCATTGCCAAGCCAATGTAAGAAAGCCAGCATTTGGCTTAAGAGTGTGATTCGGTTAGCGACGTTAGGCTATGCATTGCCAGGTTCTGTGATGGCGGTGGGCTTGTTATATGGTATCAATCAAATTTCAATCATTAATATTCATTTTGGCGGTGAAAGTATTAATCATATTATTTATGGCTCGATAACATTGTTATTGTTCGCTTATGTGTCACGCTTTATGGCAATTGCCTATAGTTCGATTGAGGCTAGCGCTCAGCAAATTAAACCTGTCTTCACTCAAAGTGCACGCTTATTAGGCGCATCGCGTTTGCGACTAATCTGGCAGGTGTATTTACCAATGATGACACCTGGTATTCTAGCGGGTGGTTTGTTGGTGGCAGTGGATGTAATGAAAGAATTGCCAGCAACTTATCTTCTGCGCCCATTTGGCTGGGATACACTCGCTATTCAAACCTACGAGCTAAGTGCTGAGGGTTTGTACGAGCGTGCTGCTGTGCCAGCATTAATAATGGTTGTATTTGGTGCGCTACTAATGGCTGTGTTCCAGTACTTGGATAAAAAATCTTCTAGAACTTCTTAAGTCAGTAAAATACCCTTTAACTATTAAGGATTTTATTGAGCATGAGTAATACATTGTTAAATATTAAAGGCATTAGCAGTGCAGCTATCAATGCACAGATTAAAAATAATGACGCATTGGATTTGTCTGTTATTCATTTAACAGAAGGCACAACAACAGCTGGCGTATTTACTCAAAATGTATTCTGCGCCGCTCCTGTACTTGTAGCTAAAAATCACTTGCAAAATTCGCCCTTGGCATTGTTGATTAATAGTGGTAATGCCAATGCTGGCACGGGCACGCAAGGCATGCAAAATACAGTCACAACTTGTAAAATACTTGCGAATGAACTTGGTATTAAGCTTGAGCAGGTATTACCATTTTCAACCGGTGTGATTGGTCAGCAGTTGGATGTTTCAAAATTTGAAGTAAGCATCCCTCTGGCAACTACCCAACTTTCTGCTGATAATCTTGGGATGGTTGCCAAGGGTATTTTGACCACGGACTTAGTAGAAAAAACTTATTCTAAAACTTTTGAAGTAAATGGCAAGATGGTTAATATTACCGGTATTGCTAAAGGATCCGGCATGATTCGTCCGAATATGGCTACCATGCTTAGTTTTATTTTTACTGATATTGGTGCCACTCAAGCACAACTACAAGAGTGCTTAAGCAAGGCTGTTAATCAATCCTTTAATCGGATTACTGTTGATGGTGATACTTCGACTAACGACGCATGCACACTGAGTGCCACCGCTAAAAGTGGTGTTAAGTTAGCTGATTGTGCGTCTGAGTTTCAGCAGGTGCTAAATGAAGTGGCACAATCTTTAGCGCACCAGATTATTAAAGATGGTGAGGGTGCAACTAAATTTGTTGAGGTATGTGTAAAGGGTGGTGAATCTAATGATGACTGCTTAGAGGTGGCTTATACCGTCGCCCATTCTCCATTAGTTAAAACTGCATTATTTGCCTCAGATGCTAATTGGGGTCGTATTTTGGCAGCAGTAGGTCGTGCCAATATTAACAACTTGAGTATTGAAGATATTAATATCTCATTAAACTCTGTCAGCATTGTTAAAGCTGGTGAGCCAGATGAGAGCTATACTGAAGCAGCGGGTAGTGCTGAAATGGCCAAAGAAGATATCATCATTACCATTAGCATAGGACAAAGTAATTTGGTTGAGAGTGTTTGGACAACAGACTTCTCTTATGATTACGTTAAGATTAACGCAGAATATCGCACATGAGTGTTTACAGACTATTGATCTCTTGTCCAGATGCACACGGTTTAGTCGCGGCAGTGAGTCAATTTATTTTGACACACAATGGAAATATTAAAGAGGCGCATCATCATCTTGATGAACCTAACAAACGCTTTTTTATGCGTATTGAAATTGAAGCTAGTTCGATATCTTGCTCGCTAGAAGAATTAAAACAAATTTTCAGAACATTGGCCATTCAATATGACATGAGTTGGCAGATTAATGACGCTACTAAACTTAAGCGTATTTTAATTATGGGATCCAAGTCATCCCATTGTGTGGCAGATTTACTACACCGAGATCATGAAAAAGAATTAGAAGGTGAAGTTGTTGGTGTGCTGTCTAATCATCAAAGATTGGGAAAGATAGCCAGCTGGTACGATGTTGATTTTAAGCAGGTTGAAATAAACACCAACACTAAAGATGCTGATATTGCCAAGATGACAAAGGCGGTTGATTTGTTTAATCCAGATGTAATAGTGCTGGCGCGCTATATGCAGATTATTCCAAAAGATTTATGCGAAAAATATGCAGGCAAAATTATCAATATCCATCATTCGTTCTTACCATCTTTTGTGGGCGCCAACCCTTATAAGCGTGCTGCTGATCGCGGCGTTAAGCTAATTGGCGCAACTTGCCACTATGTAACAGCCGATTTAGACGAAGGTCCAATTATTGAGCAAGATGTTATTAGAGTTGATCATGGTAATAGTAGTAATGACATGAAGAAAATGGGTCAAGATGTGGAAAAAATTACACTCGCAAAAGGCTTGCAATATCACTTAGAAGATCGTGTTTTAACTTGTAATAATAAAACAATTGTATTTAACTAATTTAATTACAACACACTGTTGTCGATAATAAAGTCTTTAAAACGCTGAGCAATTGGTGATAGCTTACTTTTCGATTGATGAACAACATACCAATGACGAGTTACTGGAAAGTTATCAACATTAAGTTGGTTGATAATGCCATTTTCTAATTCAAGCTTAACCGTGTGCTTTGATACAAATCCAATGCCTAGTCCAGCTTGAACTGCCTCAATAATCGCCTCATTAGAGTTGATCTCAATATCTGAATTAAATTTCATGCCAGTGATTCGCTCAATGGTGATTCGAGTACCTGAGCCTTGTTCTCTAGTAATTAGTGTCTCCTTTACCAAAGTTTTAATACTATTTTTTTTATTGGCTAATAATGGGTGCTCAGGATGGGCAATGGCAATTAAAGGGTTCTCCATGAACGGTTGAGTTTCTAAGGGAAGGTCAGAGGGTGGTTCACCCATAATAACCAAATCGGCAGAATGATTACTCAACTTTTCTAATAGTAATTTTCTATTTGTAACCTCTAGATGAAAAGTCATCTGTGGATATTTTTTTTTAAATTTTGCCAATATTCGACTTACAAAGGAGTTGGTTGTCGTGGCAACAGCAATTTGCAAGTGACCAGAATCTGGATTAAGAGTTTGTTCAATGTCTGAGCGCGAGCTTTCAAGCGTACTAATAACCTCTAAACAGGTTTGGTAAAGCTTCTTACCAATGAATGTTGGTATAATGACTTTACCATTAGTTCTAATCAAGTCAGATCCAACATTTTTTGATAATTGCTGGATCTGCATATATACGGCAGGTTGGGTTACATACAGCTCTTTACTGGCCTTTGTAAAACTTTTAGTTCGGATGACAGCTTCAAAACTATACAGCTGTTTTAATGTGTAATTAATCATAACTAAATCTTATTATTTATTAAATAAATATTATTTTACATTAAATGTTAGATATTGTATGATGGTGGTTCTTTTAATAAGGAGCTAAAAAAATGGCAAAGGTTTATGATGCGGGCGTAAAGGACTACCGCGATACTTATTGGATGCCGGATTATTCACCGTTAGAGACGGATATCCTGGCATGTTTTAAAGTAACACCTCAAGAAGGTGTTCCTCGTGAAGAGATTGCAGCAGCAGTAGCAGCTGAATCTTCAACGGGTACTTGGACAACTGTATGGACAGATCTATTAACTGATCTTGACCACTATAAAGGTCGTGCATACGCAATTGAAGATGTACCAGGTGACGACACATGTTTCTATGCATTCGTTGCATACCCAATTGATCTTTTTGAAGAAGGCTCAGTTGTAAACGTAATGACTTCTCTAGTTGGTAACGTATTCGGCTTTAAAGCTCTACGTGCACTTAGATTAGAAGATATTAGATTCCCTATTGCATATGTAATGACTTGTAATGGTCCGCCACAAGGTATCCAGATGGAACGTGATATCCTTAACAAATATGGCCGTCCTTTATTAGGTTGTACTATTAAGCCTAAGTTAGGTTTATCTGCTAAGAACTATGGCCGTGCATGTTATGAAGGTCTTCGTGGTGGTTTAGACTTCACGAAAGATGATGAAAACATTAACTCTCAGCCGTTCATGCGTTGGAGAGCTCGTTTTGACTTCGTACAAGAAGCAATCGAGAAAGCTGAAGCTGAAACTGGTGAGCGTAAAGGTCACTACCTAAACGTTACAGCTCCTACATCTGATCAAATGATGCAACGTGCTGAGTATGCTAAAGAAATCGGTTCTCCGATCATTATGCATGACTACATCACTGGTGGTTGGACTGCTAACACGCAGCTAGCACAATGGTGTCAAGACAATGGTATGTTGTTACACATTCACCGTGCAATGCACGCTGTATTAGATCGTAACCCACATCACGGTATCCATTTCCGCGTATTGACTAAGATCTTACGTTTGTCTGGTGGTGATCATTTACACTCAGGTACTGTTGTTGGTAAGCTTGAAGGCGACCGCGAAGCAACATTGGGTTGGATCGACATTATGCGTGATTCATTTATTAAAGAAGATCGTTCACGCGGTATCTTCTTTGATCAAGACTGGGGCTCTATGCCGGGTGTAATCCCTGTAGCTTCTGGTGGTATTCACGTATGGCACATGCCAGCACTAGTAAACATTTTCGGTGACGATTCATGTCTACAGTTTGGTGGTGGTACATTAGGTCACCCGTGGGGTAACGCAGCAGGCGCAGCAGCAAACCGTGTAGCGGTTGAAGCTTGTGTTGAAGCTCGTAACTCTGGTCGTGAATTAGAGAAAGAAGGTAAAGATATCCTTACTTCAGCAGCTAAACACAGTCCTGAACTTGCTATCGCAATGGAAACTTGGAAAGAAATCAAGTTTGAATTCGATACAGTTGACAAGATTGACGCAGCACATAAGTAAAGTGTCTATAACAAGGTGTTTTTTGACACCTTGTTAATTAACTAAAATATAAGGAGCATTAATATGCAAGATTATCAATCAAGTTTAGGTAACACTGACAGTCGTAAATTTGAGACTTTCTCATACCTACCAACATTAACTGCAGAGCAAATGCGTGTGCAGATTCAATATATTATTGATAAAGGTTGGAATCCAAGTATCGAACACACTGAGCCACAGCACGCTGCTGGTTCATACTGGTACATGTGGAAACTACCAATGTTTGGTGAAACAGACGTTGACGCGATTCTTCAAGAAATTGAAAATTGTCATGCTGCACATCCGGACAATCACGTTCGTTTGTTAGGTTTAGACAACTTCGCACAATGTGCTGGTACTTCAATGGTTATTCACCGTGGTAAAACGGTTTAATAGCTACTAAGTTCTAAGCAAAAAAACCCCAACTCTTGTAGTTGGGGTTTTTTTTTGCTATAAAATAGGCCTATGAATAAACCTAAAACATATGTTGGAATTAACAACGAAATCCAAGGTGGCATGACCACTATTGGTAAGATAATTAGAGACGCTTGGGTTTTTGGCCTGATCGAAGAAACAGAGACCTGTGAAGGTTGGAACCTAGGTGGAATTGACGCATTATTGCAAAAAGTCAATGCTGAATGGGATAAATATGGCTGTATGGTGGGTTATTTGCCACCAGAGTTGCGAGAACGTCATCAGCGTATTCATGATAATGCTATTCAGTTTGCTAAGAACTCAGGCTGGACGGGCGAGCATGAAACAGATGATGAAGATGAATAAATAAGGAAGGAAAATTATGTCTGAAATAAAAGTAGATCCAAATCAATATATCATTAAAGATGAGCCGTATTATGAATCGGTAACGAATGAAGTAGAGCTTTATGAATCAGCATACGGTGTTCGTATGCCAATGATGATTAAAGGTCCAACAGGTTGTGGTAAATCTCGTTTTGTTGAGTACATGGCTTGGAAGTTAGGTAGACCTTTAATTAGTGTTGCTTGTAATGAAGACATGACAGCCTCTGATTTGGTTGGTCGTTTTCTTTTAGACAAAGACGGTACAAAATGGCAGGACGGCCCCTTAACAACTGCAGCTCGAATTGGTGCAATTTGTTACCTTGATGAGATTGTGGAAGCACGTCAAGATACAACGGTTGTTATTCACCCATTAACCGATCACCGTCGTGAATTACCCCTTGATAAGAAAGGCGAATTAGTTAAGGCTCATCCTGATTTCCAGTTGGTTATTTCTTATAACCCTGGCTACCAATCTTTAATGAAAGATCTTAAGCAATCTACTAAACAGCGTTTTGGTGGTATGGATTTTGATTACCCTGAAACTGAGTTGGAGGTGGCGATTGTCACTAAAGAATCTGGTGTTGATCAGGCTACTGCTGAAAAGTTAGTACAAATTGCACATCGTGCTCGTAACCTTAAGGGTCATGGTCTTGATGAGGGTATCTCTACTCGTTTATTGGTATACGCAGGTCAGTTAATCGCACAAGGTGTTGATGCTGAATCGGCATGTAGTATGACAATGATCACTCCATTAACGGATGATCCTGATATGCGTGATACACTTCAAGCTGCTGTACAAACGTTTCTTGGCTAAATAAAGGCCACTTATTGTTAATAAGAGAGTTTATTAGATAGATTAATTTTAAAATCTAATGGACTTAGTTTGAAGTGATTAATCAAGGTAGATTATTATGTCAAAAGTTGTACTTGAAGATTATGCAGAGTTTCTAGAAAAAATTGCACCTGAAGTAAGAGGTGTTTTGGATGCAACTTTTCAGGATGCTGCTCGTGTTATATCACCAGCAGGATTAAAAGATTATTTAGATGGTGCTAAGTCATTGTGCGGTTTGGGTAGAGGTAATGACTTGGTGATTACTTATCTAGAAGTTATGCCGCAAATTGCAAAAGAATGTGGCGAGGATATCATTCCTGACTGTGTTACTGCTGCAATGAAGGCTTCATCTTTGACCTCAGGTGAAGTTATCTCGTTATTACTTTCCACTTTGCCATTAGTTGCTCGTCATTTAGGTGATGCACAGCTTGTACGTGGATATCTAACGTTAATCCACCAATTGGCATCGACAGCCTCTAGAGGTATTCGTCCAATGTTAATTAACATTGACCAATTACTCTCTAAATTAACGTTAAGTGGTTTACGTCGCTGGGCTCAATTTGGTGCCAAAGCGTATCGAAGAGACTTTAAAAATCTTACCTCTTACTTCTCATTAGAATCCCAAGATTCACGTGCCATGCTGGAGCGTGAAAGGCGTGGTGTTTTGTTTGTTAGAGTTCAGCGAAAGTTAAACTTCTATCTACGTGCTTTATGGGGTCGTGATTTCTTTATTCGTCCAACAGGTGCTGAATACACAGATTTTAGACCATATGTGGATACACGTATCATGTATGTTCCAGATGCACTAGATGATATCAATGGCATTCAAGGTTTGGAAATTTACCGTGCAACAGTAGCGCATATGGCAGCACATATGATGTATACCGACAAATCAATGTCCGCTGACCAGCTTAGTCCGGCACAAATGTTTTTTGTTGGCCTTCTTGAGGATGCACGTGTTGAATATAAAGCGGCACAAGATTTCCCAGGGCTAAAGAAATTATGGCGTTCTTTAATGTTGCTTGAGCATGAAGAGCCAGCAGAGCATAAAACCATGGAAATTCTTGAGGGTTTCGCTCTGCAGTTGCTTGATAAAGATGCCCAAGGTGGTGATGTTCAATTAAATGAGTTCGCTGCTAAATTCCACGCTAATATCGAAGAAAATAAAGATGATAATCGTTTTGCTTGGTTAATGGGTATTGAACTTTATAACTTATTCTCTGGCCGTAAGGCGGTGCCAAGTTTAAGAATTTTAGAGCGTTACCGAGTTGACTATAGGGATGACAATCGTATTATCTGGCATTTTGAAGATGTTAATTGGGACATGGGTGATGAGTATATCGCTGCCAGTCAAACTCAACAACGATTCGAAGTAAGTCCATTGATGATGGCACACGAAGTTGATTGTGAACTTGCTGGTGATGACGCTCAAGTCGTATGGACTTGTAAAGATTTAATGCGCTTTTATGAAGATGACTTAACAGATACTGCCCACTCATTTAATGATGCTTGGGGTACGGAACCAATCTCTGACCCATTCCACTATCATGAATGGGATTATCAAATCCAGTTACACCGTCCAGATTGGGCGACTATTTACGAGCGTCGTCCTATCAAAGGTAACCCGGAGGATATTGAAGATATCCTGCAAGTACATAAGCCGATCGCCCATAAAATTCGACAAATTATTGATTTATTAGCACCTGCAGGTGTACAGCGTAAGCGTGGCCTGGAGGATGGTGACGAGGTTGATATTAATGCAGCGATTGATGCTATGATATCTATACGCATGGGTGATCAACCAAATCCACGCATCACTATGCGTAATGTGCTTAATACTAGAGATTTGTCTATTGTTGTTTTGCTTGATCTTTCTGAATCAACCAACGAATTTGTGGGTGATAGTGATAAAACTATTTTACAGCTCACTCGAGAAGCGGCTACTTTGGTATCTGTTGCCATGGAAGGTATTGGTGATCCATTTGCACTTCATGGCTTTGCATCCGATGGTCGTCATGACGTTCAATATTTCCGTTTTAAAGATTTCAATCAGCATTTTGATGATGAAGCTAAGGCGCGTCTTGCTGGCATGCAGGGTGGCTTGTCTACTCGTATGGGTGCAGCACTTCGTCATGCAGGTTCACATCTGCATAAGCAACAAGAAAAGCGTAAGTTAATTTTGTTAGTTACTGATGGTGAGCCGTCAGATATTGACGAGACAGATCCGCAACATTTACGTTTTGATACCAAGAAGGCTGTGGAAGAGCTTTATTCGACTGGTGTCTTAACGTACTGCTTAACTTTGGATCCGAATGCCGATGGTTATGTTAAGAGAATTTTTGGTGAAAACAACTATACGGTTATTGAGAATGTTGAAAAACTTCCTGAACAGCTGCCGCTGTTGTTTGCCAGCTTGACTGCCTAAGTAAATGTTTGAGGATGATGAAAAACTCATTGAGTTTGTTCCGAAATATCCTTATACATTACCTCAAGATTGGGCGGAGCCAGACAATCCAACCGTGTACGAGATTTCTGCAACATTAGATACGCTTAAAAAAATGTATGCAGATCAAGTTAAAGATCTCAATCAAGGAAGGATAGATTCAGAATTGGGTGAAGAAAATTTACGAAATATAGCCACTAATTATCAATCGATTAAAGCTATTTTTTTTCAACCCCGTTAAATAAATAAACAAAAGGAAGTCTTGTGAAAGCCGAAAATAAACCTCTAATTTTTGAAGTCAGTAAAAGTAATTTTGAAGACCTAGTTATCCACAATTCATCACACATTCCTGTAATTGTTGAATTTATGGCTGTTTGGGCTGGACCATGTATTCAAATGTCAGACGAGCTTTCACAATTGGCAACAGAATTTCCTGGTGATTTTATTTTTGCAAAAATTGATATTGACGAGCAAGAAGAGTTAAAAGATCAGTTTGCAGTTACAAACGTGCCAACTATTGTCGTTTTTAAAGATGGCGTTGAAGTACAAAGAGAAGAGGGACAGTACCGAACTGATGAGTTAAGATTGTTGTTAAAGCATTATGGTGTATTTAGAGAGTCTGATGAAGTACGTGAAAAAGCGCGTGAACAACATTTATTAGGCGAAACTTCTGAGGCGATCATGCTATTAACACAAGCCATTAAATCTGATCCGAGTAATGTCAGAGTGGCGCTTGATATGGTTCAAATATTTCTTGATATTAACGAACTGGAGCAAGCTGAAGGTTTGTTTTCTAGATTGGGTGATGAGGCGAGAAATAGTGAAATCGGATTATCTATTTCGAGCCAATTAAATTTTAAAAAATTAGCACAAGACACAATGGGAATTAAATCATTACAAGTATTGTTATTAAAAGAACCAGATAACAATCAAGCTCTCTTTGATTTGGCCGTTTGCTTCATTGCCCAACATAACATTGAAAAAGGCGTTGAGCTGTTATTTAAGATTCAACAAAATGATGATAAATTTAGAGAGGGTGCTGCCAGAGAGATGATTGGCATGATATGCAATATGCTAGAAAAAACCAATCCAGAAATGAGTGCTAATTACCGACGTCAATTGGCTAATTCAATCAGTGAGTGATATTTATTTAATAAACATTAATTACCGTTAGTTTATTAGCCAAACTTACTATATTTTTTTATACTAGATGCTTGAAAGTATAAAAAACAACCCCATATACCCAATTAGATAATCAAAGTGTTTTTGTTTAATGCATTAGTGTCAAAACGCTACAGCTATACATAAGCCTTTAGAATTTAGTCTATATTTTTAATTTAGGAGAAAACAATGAATATTCAACCCCTTCACGATCGCGTGGTTATTCGTAGAACAGAAGAAGAAAAAACAACTGCAAGTGGATTAATCATTCCAGATTCAGCAACTGAAAAACCATCTCAAGGAGAAGTTTTAGCTGTAGGTAAAGGTAAAACTACTGATAGTGGCACAGTTGTTCAGCTTGATGTTAAAGTTGGCGATACAGTTATATTTGGCCAATTCGCAGGTACAGAAATAAAATCAAACGGTGAATCTTTGCTAATTATGCGCGAAGATGACATTGTTGCAATAATCGATTAAAGGAGAAGTATAGAATGGCAAAGGATATTAAATTTGGCTCAGATGCTAGAAACCTAATGTTAGACGGCGTTAACATGCTGGCTAACGCTGTAAAAGTTACATTAGGACCAAAGGGTAGAAATGTAATTATTGATCGCTCTTTTGGCTCGCCACACATCACTAAAGATGGTGTGTCTGTAGCTCAAGAAATTGAATTAGAAAATAAATTTGAGAACATGGGTGCTCAAATGGTTAAAGAGGTTGCTTCTAAAACTAATGATATTGCTGGCGACGGCACAACCACTGCTACAGTGTTAGCTCAAGCTTTAATTGCAGAAGGCGTGAAGTCTGTAGCTGCTGGCATGAATCCAATGGATCTAAAGCGTGGTATCGATAAAGCAGCAGAAATTGCTGTTCAAGGTTTACGTGATATTTCACAAACTTGTGCCGATACTAAAGCTATTGCACAAGTTGGTACGATTTCTGCAAACTCAGATGCATCTGTAGGTAATATTATCGCTGAAGCGATGGAGCGTGTAGGTCAAGCTGGCGTGATTACGGTTGAAGAAGGCTCTGGCTTTGATAACGAATTAGAAGTGGTTGAAGGCATGCAGTTTGAGCGTGGCTATTTATCACCATATTTTGTTAATAACCAAGATGCAATGACTGCAGATTTAGACCATCCATTAATTTTAATGCATGATGCGAAAATTTCTAATATTCGTGACTTATTGCCAACGTTAGAAATAGCACAAAAATCAGGCAGACCATTATTAATTATTGCTGAAGATATTGAAGGCGAAGCGTTGGCGACATTAGTAGTTAACAACATGCGCGGTATTGTTAAAGTTGCAGCGGTTAAGGCGCCTGGTTTTGGTGCACGTCGTAAGGCAATTTTACAAGACATAGCAATATTAACTGGTGGTGAAGTAATTTCTGAAGAAATCGGCTTATCATTAGAAGGGGTAACTGAATTACAACTTGGTTCAGCTAAGCGTATTGAAGTGGGTAAAGAGGAAACTATTGTTGTAGATGGTGCTGGTTCTAAAGAGTCAATTGATGGCCGTGTTGCTCAAATTAGAGCACAATTAGAAACAACTACATCTGAATACGATCAAGAGAAACTAAACGAGCGTTTGGCTAAATTATCAGGTGGTGTTGCGGTAATTCAAGTTGGTGCTGCGACTGAAGTTGAAATGAAAGAAAAGAAAGACCGTGTTGATGATGCGCTTCACGCGACTCGTGCAGCTGTTGAAGAAGGTGTGGTTCCTGGTGGTGGTGTTGCATTAGTTAGAGCAACAAAAGCATTAGAAAATCTTAAAGGTGATAATCACGATCAAGATGTAGGTATTCAAATTTTAATGCGCGCTATGGAAGCGCCATTACGTCAAATCGTAGCTAATGGCGGCGGCGAGCCTTCTGTTGTTTTAAACAACGTGGCTAATGGCGAAGGTAACTATGGTTATAACGCTGGTAATGAAACTTACGGCGATATGCTAGAAATGGGTATCCTTGATCCAACTAAGGTGACTCGTGCAGCTTTACAGCATGCAGCGAGCATCTCTGGATTAATGATTACTACTGAAGCAATGATTACCGACATTCCACAAGAGGCTGGTGCTGCACCGGCGGGTGATATGGGTGGTATGGGCGGTATGATGTAAATGACCCGCTAAGTTTTCATCATCTTTAAATACTAGATTGTTATAAAGGTGATGAGCAGCTTTCTTGCTAGGTATCTAGTGATATAAAAAAAGCCCCGTTATACGGGGCTTTTTTTTGCATACGATTTAAATATATTGCTAAATCAGTGAAAATACGGGAGTAGGTTGTGGGTTTTACATGGCTTGGTATTATTCAAATTCTTGCTCGACAAAATTAAGATCTATTTGAATATTGGAATTGTCTAATAATTCTAAACATTTGGGTACAGCTAGGAATACTGCACCTAAGCATACAGCTATTGCTGCGGGTTTTCCCGGTAGATTGATGATTAAGCTTGATCCTCGTGTGCCAGCTGTTTGACGTGACAAAATAGCGGTTGGGACCGTGCGTAAACTAACATTACGCATTTGCTCGGCAAAGCCATCAAAGATTCGTTCACATACAGCATGCGTTGCTTCAGGGGTAACGTCGCGTGTGGTTGGTCCTGTGCCACCGGTGGTTAGAATTAAATTACACTGCAGGTCGTCAGCAAAGCTAATCATAGTTTGTTCGATCAAAGCTTGCTCATCTTCAATAATAATGTGCTCAACCTCGTAAGGAGAAAGTATGGCACTCTTGATCCAGTCTTGCATGGCAGGTCCACCAATATCTTCGTATTCACCACGAGCAGCTCGATCTGATATTGTAATAAATCCAACCTTTATTTTTGTAGTATTCATTTTCTAACGTCTATTTAATAAATTGTGATTAATTTTAACCTGAAGTTTTTGCTGAATTCGAAAAAATATAAGTCATAACACCTTAAATGAGAGTTTTTTTGAGATAGGTTGAGTGAATTAAAATTTTTTTTAATTATCAATGTCTGCTTTTATAATCTATAAATAGAGAGGTTGAGATTTACAACTGAATATAAATTTGATTGTAAAGATACTCAAGATAAAGGCTGATATAATTTTTTTTATTAAAGAAGCTTTGGTTATCTAAGTTTTTTTAGGCTAATGGTAACCATATCAAAAAGGAGTTTACTTTAAGATGAAAATTAATGAACGAGACATTGAATTAGACGAGGAAGGGTATTTAATTCATCCTGAAGATTGGGATCATGATGTGGCACTTGAGTTGGCCAATTCAGAAAATATTGAATTGAATGATGATTATTGGACGGTGTTTAATTTTATGCGTAATTTTTACGATGATAATGGTGTTGCACCTGACGTACGACATACAACCAAACAAATGGTGAGTGATTTTGGTGTTGATAAAAAAGTTGCTAAAACTAAATTATTCACCATGTTTCCTTATGGTTACGTCAAACAAGCATGCAAAATATCGGGTATGAGACGTCCCAGAGGTTGGAGTACTGGCTAATAAAAAATAAAGTTATTATTAGGCTTGCTTAATAGTTGAGTTATCCGCCAGTAACAGGTGGATAAAAAGCCACCTCATCGTCATTGTTTAATTGGGTTGAGTTGTTGGCAATTACCTGGTTTACAGCGCATAGAATATTGCTTGGAAAATGCTGCTCTCCATGTTGATTAATTAATAGTGATCTTAGCTCTATTACAGTCATATCAGGGGTTGCTAGTATCTCTTCATTAGAAATATTAAGAGATTCTTTTAGTGAGGCAAAGTATAAAATGTTCATCCGCCAATTTCCACCATTTGGACGTTATTGATATTATTCATATTGGTGTCAAATTCATGTTTTTCAGGTTTATGAGTAATGGCATTAATAATCATAGTCTTAATGTCATTATCATTCATATTTGATCTAATCGCATCACGCAATGAAATTGAATTTTCCTGACCAAGGCATAAGATTAACCGCCCTTTGGCAGTTAGCCTGACACGGTTACAACTGCTGCAAAAATTATTAGAAACTGCAGAAATTGTACCTACTGATGTTTCGGTGTTATTGATTAGGTAAGATTTTGCAGGCCCTGCTGTTTGTTTAGATTTAACTGTAATCAATCGATCTGGTAAGTGCGCACGTATTCTTTTTACGATTTCAGCTTCACTATAGTGATGATCTACTGCGTCAATTCCTGCTGCACCAATTGGCATGGTTTCGATAAAGCGAATGTCAATTTTACGTTCAATGGCAAAGTCAATCATGGCTTCGATCTCATCGTCATTAACACCGCGCATCACCACCATATTTAACTTAATAGGATTCATACCTGATTCGATAGCGCTGTCAATGCCTTGAATGACTTTATCTAAATCTCCGCCACGAGTAATCTGTTCAAATCGATCTTGGTTGAGTGAATCAATAGAAATATTAACCCGATTAATGCCGGCTTTTTGTAGTTGATTAGCGATTGGCGATAATAAATGTGCATTGGTTGAAAGGGGGATGTCATCAATGCCAGGAATTTCACCAAGCATGGTTGCTAGCTTTAGAATATCTTTGCGTAAAAGTGGCTCACCACCTGTTAACCTGACTTTAGTAATTCCTAATTCAGCAAACAATCGTACAATTCTAGCCAGCTCTTCGTATGATAATATATCATTCCTGGTTGTGTCTGTCACATGATCTTCGTCACGACAATAGTGACAACGATAGTTACAATGATCCGTTACTGATATCCTGAGATAGGTAATATTTCGATTAAATGGATCGGTTAATTGTTTCATGCCTGCACTTTCCAATCTCCAGACTTTCCACCTGATTTTTCAAGTACTTGGGTTTGGCTAATCACCATACCGCGATCAACTGCCTTACACATGTCGTATACAGTGAGCGCTGCCACGCTAGCTGCAGTAAGCGCCTCCATTTCTACTCCGGTCTTACCTGCGAGTTTAGTGGTGGCAATAATCTCAATACTTGAATCTTTAGTGTTAGCAGTTAATTCCACACTAACCTTGGTTAGCATTAGAGGGTGGCACAATGGAATAAGGTCGGCACACTTTTTAGCTGCTTGAATGCCAGCGATACGTGCCACAGCCAAAACATCACCTTTTTTGTGTTGACCCGAAGTAATCAGCTCTAAGGTCGATGGCTGCATGAGTACCACTGATTTTGCTACAGCAATACGGGTGGTAATAGCCTTGTCAGACACATCGACCATTTGCGCATCACCTTTATCGTTAATATGGGTTAATTTGCTCATAGGGTTAACTCAGTTAATGAATAATAATTTAGCACCTCTCCTTGAGTGAATGTGCTATTTTCAGGTATTTCTATTAAACCATCAGCCCAAACCACAGAACTTAATACATCTGAACCCTGTTTAGGATAGAGGTTGGCTGAAGCTGGGACAGTGGAATGGTCTAATTTTACTCTGACAAACTCACGTCGTGGCCTTGGCCTGCGCCAATCAAAGTTGGTCTGCACTTGAGTAGTTTGATTTTTATATTGACTAACACCTTGCATTTTTTTAATAAAAGGTCGTGCAAACAAAAAGAACGTCACCATAGCTGACACCGGGTTACCGGGCAAGCCGATAAAGGCAGCTTTACCAACATTGCCAAAAGCCAATGGCTTACCTGGTTTCATTTTAATGCGCCATAAAGATAATTTACCAAGCTCTTCTACTGCAGGCTTAACATGATCCTCTTCGCCAACAGAAACGCCGCCAGTAGTCATAATTAAGTCGCAATCGGATGCCAAAGTTTCTAAAGCCTTACAAGTTGAATCTAGGTTATCTTTGATATTGCCTAGATTGATTACTTCACAATTTAGTTGTTTGAGTAGGGCAACCAGTGCATAACGATTAGAGTTGTAGATTTCACCCATATTTAAAGCATTGCCAGGCTCAACCAATTCATTTCCAGTAAAAAATACACCAACCTTAAGTTTTTTAAAGACTTCCAGTTCAGCCACACCAACAGAGGCTGCCAGAGCGACATCTTGCGGTTTCAGTTGCATTCCAGCTCGTAAAATTACATCATTGGTTTGAATGTCGTTACCCATCGGACGAATGTTTTCACTCAGTGATAGAGGGCGCCAAGTTTCGATACTATTGTCATCTTCAGATACTTCACACTCTTCTTGCATGATCACCGTATTTGCACCTTGTGGGATTGGTGCACCAGTAAATATGCGAGCAGCACACCCAGGAGGGAGTGTGTTACCTATGCTACCTGCGGGGATTCGATCAGTAACTTTAAAATTAACCCCGCCTGGAGTATTAACTTGGCTTTCTTTAAGGTTGATGGCGTAACCATCCATCGCAGAATTATCAAAATCAGGTACATTAATGGTTGAACATACATCTTGTGCCAGTACCTGATAAAGTGAATTATCAAGCGATACAAGATGTGTATTGGTGTTGATCACTACTGCATTAAGCAGAAAATCTAGGGCTTCATCCATTGCCAATAAAGGCTGTTGTGCTTGATCGCAACCGCAATCAACTTCTTGATTTTTCATAATAAATATAACTCAAACTGATGGATTGATTGTATCATAGAATGCTAATATAATCTAATATCGTTATAACTGATAAGCAACAATAGACCTAACAAAATGATTGATAAAAACAAAATTACTGCTGTTATCCTCTCTGGAGGACGCTCAAGCCGAATGAAAGGTGATGATAAAGGTCTGATATTGCTAAATGATAAGCCGCTGATTAGTTACGTGGCTGATGTGGTTGATGGTAAGGTTGGTCGATTATTGATTAGTGCTAATCGAAATATTGAGGAGTATCAACTATATGGCGAAGTGATTGTTGATGAATTGACCGATTTTCAAGGGCCATTAGCCGGCATTGCTAAGGCGATGTCAGTGGTCAGTACGCCGTATTTATTAATCCTACCTTGTGATAGTCCATTGGTTAATGAAGTGGTGATTAATCGATTAATTCAGTGTATGGTAGATAAGAATGTGAACATATGTGTGGCTGATGATGGTTCACACATCCACCCAACCTTCGCATTAATAAAAACCAACTTAAAAGATAATTTATTAGTCTTTTTGGACTCTGGTGAGCGTAAATTGGGCTTGTGGATTGAGCAGAATAATTTTCAAAAGGTGGATTTCTCAGATCAGCCTAAAGTTTTTATTAATTTGAACAATCCGCAGGATTTCGATAAGATTTAATCCCAACTGTCACTTTTATCTTCGTCTGTTATTTTAGATTCAACCCATTTACTAGAGCTTTGAGTATGCTCTTTTTTCCAAAAAGGCGCCTGAGTTTTTAGATAATCCATAATGAATTCACAAGATTCAAAGGCTGATTTCCTGTGTTTACTAGTGGTAATTACCAATACAATTTGATCATTGACTGAAAGATCGCCGATACGATGAATAATAGTGATATTGCCTAACTGCCAGCGCTTATGTGCTTGATTGGCGATTGATGTAAGGGCCTTTTCAGTCATCTGCGGATAGTGTTCAAGCGTCATCTTGGTGATGGATTCATTGTCTAAATCACGTACCGTACCCACAAAACTGACCACAGCGCCAATATTGCTGTCACTGCCCTTGGTAAGGCTGGCCTCAGTGGTTAAATCAAAGTCCTGTGGTTGAATGATTATTTTATCCATGGGTTTATTTTAACTTTTTGTAGTGTTTTTTTATCAATAATTACACTAAATATTATAAATTAATAATATAAAGTAAGAATTTTTGATATAATACTCGCACATTATCCAACGATGGATAGTAAATAAACATTGACGTTTACACTGGTTTTTATAGATTAAAAGCTAGGTAAGCGTTTTTTTTCGTCTGTAGTAAATTGTTTTCTGCGGATATTGGCATTGAAGCCAAATTTATACATTGAAGTTTTTTTGAGAATTGTTACTAATGTTGTAACTTTTATAAGCTTTTACAAACTTTTTATAATTTTGGAGTATTTCATGGAAGACAAGTTAAATATATTTTCATTTAAAGGCAAGTACCGTGTCCTACACATGACGTGGTTTGCCTTTTTCATGACCTTTGTGGTTTGGTTAGGTCTAGGCCCAATGATGCCGTTTATCCAAGAGGCGTTAGCTCTCACAGAGCAGCAGGCAAAGGTTCTACTTATTCTTAATGTGGCGATGACCATTCCCTCGAGAATTATTGTTGGAATGTTGGTTGATAAGCTCGGTCCGAAGATTATGTTTTCCTCGATTTTGATATTGGGCGGGCTGATTTCAATCGCTTTTAGTTGGATGCAAACTTACGATCAATTAGCGATGATGCGTTTCTTGGCAGGCTTTATTGGTGCAGGTTTTGTTGTCGGTATTCGTATGATTTCAGAATGGTTCCCAGCTAAACAAACAGGAACTGCTCAAGGTATTTATGGCGGCTGGGGTAACTTTGGATCTGCCGGTGCGGCGGCAACTTTACCTTTTATTGCGGTAGGTTTTGGTGGCGATGATGGCTGGAGGATTGCTATTACTATGGCTAGTATATTGGCGATTGTGTATGGTGTGGTTTATTATTTCAGTGTCTCTAATACACCTAAGGGCTCTACTTACTTCAAACCAAAAAAATCAGGTGCTATGGAGATTTCCACCATGGGTGATTTAGTGCTTTATATTGTCATGAACATCCCATTGTATCTGGCCTTAGCATTACTAACCTGGAAACTTTCTCCGACTAAAATGGGGTTAATTTCATTAGAAACTTCATGGGCAATATATACTACGCTAGTAGTATTGTTCGGTATGCAGTTAGCCAAGATTTGGCATGTGAATGCGGAAATTATTAAAAATCCTGTACCTGAACAACACCGTTATAAATTTAAGCAAGTGGCTATCTTAGACTGGGCTTATTTGGTTACTTTTGGTACAGAGCTAGCGGTAGTTTCTGTGTTGGCTATGTTTTATGTGGATTGGTTTGAATTGCCTAAAATTACGGCTGCACTCTTAGCAGGTGTATATCCGTTTATTAATTTATTTGCCCGACCTGGTGGTGGCTGGATCAGTGATAAGATTGGCCGCAAGCTAACCTTGATGATTACTTTTTCTGGCATCGCAGTTAGTTTTTTATTGCTAGGTAATGTTGATAAGGACACCTGGTCTATCACTTGGGTGGTTGGATTGACAATTTTAGGTGGTATTTTCTCTAAGGCTGGCTCAGGTGCAATTTTTGCCATGGTGCCATTGATTCAGAGGCGATTAACTGGGCAAATTGCTGGCATGGTCGGCGCATTTGGTAATGTTGGCGCGGTGATGTTTTTAACCGTTAACACCTTTGTAGAATACGATGAGTTCTTTATGATTATTGGTATTGTGTCAGTTGTTGTATTGGCATTAATTGTTCTATTCTTAGATGAGCCTAAGGGTCATATGACAGAGGTGCTAGATGACGGCACGGTTGAAATTATTAAGTTGAATTAATTTTTATTTTTTTTTGGAGTGTTATGGAAGACAAGTTAAACATATTATCATTTACAGGTAAATACCGTATATTGCATTTAACGTGGTTTGCCTTTTTCATGACCTTTGTTGTTTGGCTGGGTCTAGGGCCAATGATGCCGTTTATCAAAGAAGCTTTAGATCTTACTGATCAACAAGCAAAAGTCTTGTTAATATTAAATGTTGGACTTACTATTCCTGCAAGGATTGTTGTAGGAATGCTAGTTGATAAACTTGGTCCGAAGATTATGTTCTCGTCGATTTTGGTCTTGGGTGGACTGATCTCAATTGCCTTTAGTTGGATGCAAAACTATGAACAGCTAGCTTTAATGAGATTCTTTGCTGGTTTTATTGGTGCTGGTTTTGTTGTCGGTATTCGTATGATTTCAGAATGGTTCCCAGCTAAGCAAACAGGAACTGCTCAAGGTATTTATGGCGGCTGGGGTAATTTTGGCTCTGCCGGTGCTATGTTTACTTTGCCATTTCTAGCTGCAAGTTTTGGAGATGTTGATGGGTGGAGATATGCGATTACAATTGCCAGTCTTATTGCGATGAGCTATGGTGTGTTTTATTATTTCAATGTTAGTAACACACCTAAAGGATCTACTTATTTTAAGCCAAAGAAATCAGGCGCAATGGAAGTGACCAGTCGAGGTGATTTAATTTTGTACATTCTGATGAATATCCCACTTTATTTGGCTCTGGCATTATTAACTTGGAAATTATCACCGGCTAAAGCTGGCATGATTTCATTGGAAACTACCTGGTTAGTGTACTTTATATTAGTTGCTGTTTTTATCTTGCAATTGGTTAAAATTTGGCATGTTAATGCTGAATTTATCAAAAAACCAGTGCCCGAACAAAGTCGTTATCACTTTAAGCAAGTAGCCATTCTTGACTGGGCTTATATGGCCACTTTTGGCACCGAATTGGCAGTGGTATCAATTCTAGCTATGTTTTATGTTGATTGGTTTGAGCTACCTAAGATTACTGCAGCGCTTTTAGCTGGTGCGTACCCGTTTATTAACTTATTTGCTCGACCTGGCGGTGGCTGGATCAGTGATAAGATTGGTCGAAAGCTAACTTTGATGATTGCTTTTACCGGGATTGCAATTAGTTTCCTAATACTTGGTAATGTTGATAAAGACACTTGGTCTATTAGCTGGGTCGTGGGTTTAACAATTTTAGGTGGTATTTTTTCTCAAGCAGGATCAGGCGCAGTATTTGCTATGGTGCCATTGATTCAAAGACGCTTAACTGGACAGATTGCTGGCATGGTTGGCGCTTTTGGCGCTGCTGGATCGGTAATGTTTTTAACGGTAAACTCATTAGTAGAATATGATCAGTTCTTTATGTTGATTGGTATTGTTTCTGTTTGTGTATTAGTGCTGATTGCACTGTTTTTGGATGAACCAAAGAATCAAATGACAGAGGTGTTGGATGATGGCACAATTCAGATCATTAAATTAAATTAATCAATGGAAAAACTCAAACTTAGTTTTCAATCCAATACTCAGGCAGGAATTAAGCCTGAGAATCAAGATGCTTGCGGTTTTTACATTCCAAGCTCTCCGGTGTTGGATAATAAAGGAATAGTAGCGGTTATAGCAGATGGTGTCAGTGCCTCAGAAAAAGCTAAGGATGCCAGCGCATGTTGTGTGCAGAGCTTCTTGAGTGATTATTATTCTACGCCAGATTCGTGGAGTACAGAGCATTCAGCTAGTAAGGTTATCTCAGCATTGAATAATTGGCTGCATTCACAGTCGATCAGAGAGCAAGAACATTCTTCTATGCTTTCGACGATGAGTGTATTGATTGTTAAATCTAACACGGCACATATATTTCATGTGGGTGATAGCCGTATTTATCGATATAGAGATGGCAAGTTGGAGCAATTAACACAAGATCACGTGTTACATCTTGCCAAAGAGAAAACCTATTTAGCCAGGGCTATGGGCTTTGATCTCAAGGTTCATGTCGATTATTACACGACTAAAGTTAAATTAGACGATGTGTTTTTAATGACAACCGATGGTGTGCATGATTATCTAACTGACAAAACACTTTGCTCACTGCTTGGTGATGGAGTTTCTGCTGATGAACTGTCAGAGAAAGCATTAGCAGCAGATTCTCAGGATAATATTTCAGCCATTATTTGCAAAGTAGATCAATTGCCAGATGAGAATTTAAGTGAGACATTTGATAAGTTAACCAAAAGACCGATTCCGCCAGATTTAGAGAAAGGCATGAAGATTAATGGCTTTGAAGTTGAATCTTTAATACATGCAAGTAATAGAACCCAAGTCTATCTTGCTAAAGATAGTCAAACGAATGAAATGGTAATATTGAAAACACCCTCAGTTAATTTTGAAGATGATGCTCAATATTTAAAACATTTTATGTATGAAGAATGGGTTGGACAAAGAATTCAATGTGCCAATGTGGTTAAAATTCACAGCAGTAGTGATGAAAGTAAATTTTTGGCTTATGCAATGGAGTATGTCAAAGGCCAAACACTCAGACAATGGATGCAAGATAATCCGCAGCCTGATATTAAAGTGGTTATTGGTTTAGTAAAGCAAATAATCCAAGGGCTTAGAGCTTTTCATCGTCAAGAGATGCTGCATTGTGACTTAAAACCTGAAAATATTATGATTAATAAGATTGGACAGGTAAAATTAATAGATTTTGGTTCGGCAAGAATTGCAGGCGTTGCAGAGTTAGTCAGTTCAGTGGCAGCGGTTGGTAATCAGGGTACCCAAGGTTATACGGCGCCAGAAGTGATTATAAGTGAGAAGGTTGCGCAAGCGTCCGATCAGTTTAGCCTAGGTGCGATTGTTTATGAAATGTTTGCGGGTAAGTTGCCGTATCAGAATAAGCTAGACAAAAGTTTAACCGCAAAGAAATTGTCACAATTGACTTATGAATCAATTTTAAAACATGACCCTCATGTACCCATCTGGATAGATGGTGCAGTTCATAAGGCTTGTAATCTAGATTACAAAAGTCGTTATGAAGTTTTAAGTGAATTTTTGTTTGATTTGGAACACCCAAATTCAACTTTTTTAAAAACAGCATCAGTCATTAAGGATTCAGGACTTGTGTTGAAGAAATATAAGATATTAATCGCACTATCTTTTGCAATTAATATCTTCTTGTTATTGTTATTAGTGCGTTAGGAGAAGTTATGAAAAAGATAGTATTAATCGGAAATGGTATGGCAGGTGTAAGAACCCTGGAGGAGCTTTTTAAAATTACCGAAGAAAAATTTGATATTACCGTATTTGGTAGTGAGCCATATGGCAATTACAATCGTATCATGTTATCTCCAGTACTGGCAGATGAAAAAACTATCGATGAGATCATGATTAATGATCTAGATTGGTATAAAGACAACGACATTAATCTGCATACTGATAGTACGATTACTAGTATCAACCGTAGCAGTAAAACTGTGATTGATGATAAGGGTAATAGTTATGATTATGACAAGTTATTGATTGCAACCGGATCTAATCCATTTATCCTACCAATTGAAGGCCATGATTTAGATGGCGTGATTGGTTTTAGAGATATTGCTGATGTTGATCAAATGATTGATGCTGCCAAGAATCACAAAAATGCTATTGTGATTGGCGGTGGTTTGTTGGGTCTAGAAGCGGCTAACGGTTTAATGAAGCAAGGTATGAATGTTACTGTTGTGCATTTACTTACAGACCTTATGGAAATGCAACTTGATTCTACTGCTTCACAAATGTTATTAACCTCTCTTAGAGAGAGAGGTATGACCTTTAAACTGGAGGCGCAAACTCAAAAATTAAACTCCAATGATAGTGGCCGAGTAAAGAGTATTGAGTTTGTAGACGGGACTTCTTTAAATGCAGATTTGGTAGTTATGGCAGTGGGTATTCGACCAAACTTTGCATTGGCACAAGAATCTGGAATTCATTGTGAACGTGGTATTGTTGTAGATGATACGATGCAAACCTATGATCCAAGTATTTATGCGGTTGGCGAGTGTATTCAGCATCGTGGCTTGTGTTATGGATTAGTCGCGCCATTGTTTGAACAAGCTAAGGTTTGTGCCAATCATTTAGCAGAATACGGTATTGGTATGTATGAAGGTTCAGTCACTTCTACTAAATTGAAGGTAACCGGTATTGATTTATTCTCTGCGGGTAATTTTAAAGGTACAGAAAAAAGCGAAAATTTAGTATTTCAAGATGTCGCTAAAGGCGTTTACAAAAAAATTGTAATTGAGAATGACATGATTATTGGCTCAGTATTGTACGGCGATACGATTGATGGGTCGTGGTATTTTCAATTAATGAAAGATGAAAATAACATTGCAGATATGCGTGACCGATTATTATTTGGTCAGGCGCATGTTGGAGATTCTGGCCATGGTGCAGTTGATATGGTTGCTGCCATGGACGATTCAGCAGAGATTTGTGGCTGTAATGGTGTGTCCAAGGGCGACATTGTTTGCGCCATTAATGAGAAAAATCTTTTTACTTTAGAAGATGTGCAAGCTCATACGAAAGCATCAAGCTCATGTGGCTCTTGTACGGGTTTGGTTGAGCAATTAATTGCCACAACCCTAGGTGGAGAATATTCAGAATCACCAAAGAAAAAGCCAATTTGCGCTTGTACTGAACACACTAAGCAAGAAGTTCATGATTTCATTTTTAAGAATGATTTTGACACAGTATTTGAGGTGTTTGCCAAGATGGATTGGGAAAATGCAGATGGTTGTCACGTGTGCCGACCTGAAGTAAATTATTATTTATTGGCTGCCAACCCTGATTATGAAGATGATGTGCAATCACGATTTATTAATGAGCGTTCGCACGGTAATATCCAAAAAGATGGCACTTACTCAGTGGTACCAAGAATGTGGGGTGGTGTGACAACTCCATTAGAGCTTCGAACCATTGCCGATGTGGTAGATAAATTTAACATTCCTACTTTAAAGGTAACAGGCGGACAGCGTATTGACTTGTTTGGTGTAACCAAAGAAGACCTACCTAAAGTCTGGAAAGATCTTAATGCTGGAGGTTTAGTCTCTGGCCATGCCTATGGTAAATCACTTAGGACAGTTAAAACTTGTGCCGGTAGTGATTGGTGTCGATTTGGAACTAAAGATTCAATGGGTATGGGCGTAACATTAGAGAAAATGACATGGGGATCGTGGATGCCTCATAAGTTTAAATTAGCCGTATCTGGCTGCCCTAGAAACTGTGCTGAAGCAACCATTAAGGATTTTGGTTTGGTAGCAGTTCAGTCAGGTTGGGAGCTCCATGTAGGTGGTAATGGTGGTATTAAAGTGCGTGTTACAGATTTATTAACCGTAGTTGAAAGTGACGAAGAGGCGATTGAATATGTGGGCGCTTATTGCCAGCTTTATCGTGAAGATGCACTGTATTTAGAAAGGACAGCGCCGTGGATTGATCGTGTCGGCCTTTCATTTGTTACTGAGCAATTAGTTGATGATGAAGAAAATAGAAAAGCACTACATGCTAGATTCTTAGTCTCTCAACTGAAAACACAAGATGACCCTTGGAAAGAGCGTGCAGAAGGCGCTCAGAGTCATCAGTTTGAAGTTATTACACTATAATTATTAAGGAGTATATATGTCAAATTGGAAAGAAGTGGTAGCGTTGGACGATATTCCAGTATTGGGATCACGAGTTATCCGCACAAAAGATCAGGAAATTGCACTTTTTAGAACTAGCGACGATAATGTATTTGCTGTACATAACTCATGTCCACATGCGGGCGGTGTATTGTCAGAAGGTATCGTACATGGTCACAAGGTAACTTGCCCATTACATAATTGGGTAATAAACTTGGAAGATGGCGAGGCTCAAGGTGTAGACGAGGGGTCAACAGCTTGTTTTGAGACAAAAATTGAATCTGGTGTGGTTTATATTAATTTATAATTAGAATCAATGTGAGTAAGTAAGCTAGCAAATAATTAAAAAATTTACAGTTGCAAAATAAACAAATAAGGAAGAAGCCATGTTATTAAATCGAACACAAAAAAATCCAATTAAAATTACTGATAAAAAAGTGGTTGAATGGAAGTACGCTACTTGTGGATATTGTTCTACAGGGTGTTCGATAGAGGTTGGTCTAAATGACGAAGGTCATGCAGTTTCATCCCGAGGCGTAGGTGGTGCAGATGTAAATCGTGGCAAGCTTTGTTTAAAGGGCATTATGGAGCACGAGTTGTTTAACTCTGCTGGACGTGGCGACAAGCCACTGATACGCGATCACTGGCATGAGGAATTTACTGAGACAACTTGGGACCAGGCAATTGATAAAACTGCAGAGGGGATTAGAGCAGTACAGGAAAAGTACGGTAAAGATTCTGTTGCAATTATTTCAACTGGCCAGATGTTTACTGAAGAGTTCTACACATTAGGTAAGCTTACAAGAGGCTTGATTGGTACAAACAACTACGATGGTAATACGACTTTATGTATGGCTTCTGCGGTTTCAGGTTATAAGCGCTCATTTGGTTCAGATGGCCCTCCTGGATGTTATGAAGATTTCGAGCATACTGACTGCTTAATTGCTTGGGGTTCTAATTTACCTGAGCAGCATCCAATTATTTATTGGAGAATGAAAGAGGCTCAAGAAAAAAGAAATTTCCCACTAATTGTGATTGATCCACGTGTCACCATGTTGGCACAGAATGCTGATATTCATTTAACGGTTACCCCTGGCACTGACATTGTTTTAATGAATGCTTTTATGTATGTCATCTTAAATGAAGGTTTGCAAGATGCTGAGTATATTGAAAAGAATACCAACGGCTACGATGAGCTTAAAGCAGAAGTAGATAAATACGACCCAGTCACCGCCTCTAAGATTTGTGGCATTGACGAAGATACCATTCGTGTTGTAGCTAGGTTATTTGCAAAAGCCAATGCAGCTATGCAGATTTGGACCATGGGTATTAATCAATCAACACATGGTTCTGATGGTGTGGTTGGTATTAATAATTTAGCACTTATTACAGGTAATATTGGCATACCAGGTGGTACAAGTTTATCAATTACTGGTCAATGTAATGCGATGGGAACAAGAGAGTGGTCTTCATGCTCAGGATTGCCAAATCATCGATTATTGGAAAATCCTCAGGATAGAGAGGACATTGCAGAATATTGGAATATTGACGTTGACTTCCTGCCAACTAAACGTGGCTTAGTGCAAACAGATATCTATAGAGCGATTGAAACGGGCGAGATCAAGGCATTATGGTTAATTGCAACTAATCCACTCTCCTCTTTACCTGATACAGCGAGAATAAGAAAAGCTATGGAAAGGTTGGAATTTTGTGTTGTGCAAGATTGTTACCAAGATTCTGAGAGTAATCAATATGCCAATGTTTTCTTACCAGCTGGCACGTGGGCGGAAAAATCTGGTGTAATGACCAACACGGAGAGACGTGTTAATTTGGTCAATAAAATTATGAAAGCACCTGGAGACTCAAAGCCAGATTTTGAGATTTTCAACGAAGTAGCCAAACGATTCAATACCGAAGGCAAGGTGAGTTTTCCAAAGACTACCGAAGAAGTATTTGAAGAAATGAAGGTAATATCCAAAGGTCGCTTGTGTGATATATCAGGCATGGATTATGAAAATATTGAAAAAAATCGTGGCATTCAATGGCCTTATACAGACAAGCATGTTGAGAAGAATGAAGAGCCACCCGCTGGTGGTAAACGCATTTACACCGAGGATGCGACTTTTAGATATCCAGATGGCAAGGCTAAATTAATTCCACTACCATTTGTTGATAACAATGAAGTACCAGACGAGGAATTCCCTATTTGGCTAAACACAGGTCGACTTGTAGAGCATTGGCACGGTAGAACAAAAACAGGAAAAGTTGGAAATAACAATAAATTTAGCCCAATTCCGTTTATTGAAATAAACCCTGATTTAGCCATTGAATCTGGAGTTAAAGATGGCGACTATGTGCGTTTAATCTCTAGAAGATCGGATGCAATTGTAATGGCAAAATATACAAATAGAGTGGGAAAGAACGCGGTATTTTTACCATTTCATTTCCATGATTGTGCTAATCGACTAACTTTGGGTTTGTTAGATCCTCATTCTAGACAGCCCGCCTACAAGCAACAAGCTGTTAGAATTGAGCCGATTAAAGATCAAAAAGCAGCCGCACAGTTAAGTATGGAAATGAGAGAATTTTAGGAAAATATTATGTTTAAAGTAAGAGCAGATGAGCCAGAATATGCATTTTTATGGGATAAAGAGACCAAGACAGATAACTGCTACGGTCATTCTATTGAAAAAACCCAAGAAGGCGATCCATTACGAGACCAAAGTTTAAATATTAATGGTGATAGCGCTATTGGAGAAAACCCAAATCGTTATAAACAGCATGGCTTTTACTTTAATGCAGATAATTGTATTGGTTGTCATGCTTGTGAATCTGCTTGCAGTGAGAAAAACGATGTCCCAGATCACTTAGCGTTTCGTTCAGTTGGCTTTGTTGAGGGCGGATCTTATCCAAACTATCAGCGCCTAAATATTTCAATGGCGTGTAATCATTGTGACGATCCAGTATGTCTTAAAGGCTGTCCTACACGTGCTTATACTAAATTTGCAGAATACGGAGCTGTGTTGCAAGATCCAGATATTTGTTTTGGTTGTGGTTATTGCACCTGGGTTTGTCCTTACAACGCACCACAATTAGATCCAGTTCAAGGTACAGTAAGCAAGTGTAATATGTGTGTTGATCGTCTAGAAGTTGGCTTAAAACCAGCTTGTGTAGCGGCTTGCTTGGGCAATGCATTAGATTTTGGTGTTATTGAAAATATTCCTGAAGATAGAGAGCAAGCTAAAATATCAATTCCTGGATTCCCAGATACTAATATTACTCATCCAAATATTCGCTTTCAGCAAACAAAAGATACTCAGAGGGATATGACTAGACCGGATGGTATGCCAATCAAGTACCATAAACAAGAAGATGGTAATTTCAAATCGACACTAGATAGTAAAAAGCACTCAGCAGAAAAACATTGGGGTATTGAAAAATTACTGAAGTCACATGAAAATGCTCATGCAATATTTACATTATGTACGCAATCGGCTATGGGTGCAACCTTATGGTTAATTTTATCAGACCTTCTAAATCTTGGTTCTATTGGATTAACAGGCGGCAATAGCGTGGTGATTATAATGGTGACATTGTTAACTTTGCTAACTTATGGTTTGGTTAAACTAAACCTTCATTTAGGTAAGCCACAGTACTTCTACCGTGGATTTTATAATCTAAGATGGTCTCCAGTTAGTCGAGAAATAGCCGGTGTAACATTGTTTATTATGGGACTGACCTTGGCATTACTAGTTGAAATTACTGGACTAACCATGTTTACAAATGTTGCGTATGCAGTCACGATTATAGGTTTTATGATGGGCTCATTCTATATGTATAAATTGTATAGAATTCCAGCGAGACCATTTTGGGATCATTGGCAAACGGGTAGTGCGTTCTATGGAACCGCATTATCATTAGGTAGTTTGTTGTTTGCCATGTTACTAATGCCATTTGGTTTGACGGAAGTCAGTACAATCAATATTGCAGCAGTTGCCTTAATTGGTCTTGCACTTGAAAGTGTTGGTCATATCGTTCATAGTAAGGATGTGAAAAAGTCAGGTGAAGGTCATGCGTCATATTTCGAACAAATCACAACCTATGGTAAAACTTATCAATTAAGAAATGCATTGTTAGGTGTTAATATGTCGTTAATGGCATTAATTGTTATTTATCCGAACCCATTGTTAATGGTGCTAGGCTTTCTATCAGTTTTGGTATCAGCGTATTTGGGCAGAATTTTGTTCTATGCTTTGGTTATTCCAACAACCATGCCGGGTGCTTTTTTCTGGAAAAATGATAAATTTAAAGAGCATGCAATTGAATCTGGATTAGCTGAAATGCCACAGATGGGTGTAATGGCTGAACGTCATCATAAATTTGATGTAAAGGCTTTAATGACAGTCATTAAAGAAACTACATTTAAAGATGCACTAACACAAGTGAAATCTATCGTTAGAGGTGGATAAGTAGTCTTTTTAATAAGGGTGCTGTCAGCTGATTAGATAACACCCTTATTTAGAGGTTAAGAGAATGTTATATTAAGTATACAAATGCTTAATATAACTCTTTTTAATTACTAGGCTATGGGTAGTGTAACCTGACTATTGAAGTGATGCCATTCGTAGCGAATTGGATAATTTCGGCGGTAAAATTCAAAATTTTCAATATTTTGTATTGCTACTGTGTCTTGCTTAAAATCATAAATCTCATTTAAGCAGTCAAGTAAATTATCACTTACTAGCCTTAAAACACCTGGATTTATTAAGTTTTTAATGCTTTCTTGTTGGTTTTCGTCTAAAAAATTACATAAAGCTTCATAAACCATGAAGCTTCCCATAAATTTAGCATCAACCGAGTGTCCAGCGATATGAGGTGAGGCTAAGTGGGCAGTTTTTTGTAAGTTTTGATTGATATTTGGCTCATTTTCCCAACAATCAATGATATTTTCAAGTGTTGGCGTTTTTTCCCAAATTTTTTCATCAATCACGCCACCTCGTGCGGCATTAAAAAGGATGGTTTGATTAGTAATATTGTGAAAATTGGCCTTATTTAGTAATTTAAAGCTCGGATAATCACCATTAAAGGTTAAAGGTGTGTGAAAAGTAACAATATCAGCACTTAGAGCCGTGTCTAAATCAACAAAATTTGGCAAATTTTCCTTATTTTGACGAATGGGATCATTTAACAAGGTTTTAATACCTAGTAACTCTGCTTTTGCAGCTAATCGTGAGCCAACATTGCCTACGCCAATTATTCCCAACGTTTTATCTTGATAATTGAAGTTGTGCTTTTGGGCTAAATTAAGAATCGTTGCAATGACAAATTCAGCTACCGCCATTGAGTTGCATCCTTGAGCGGAAAAAAATTCAATATTATTAGCTTGTAAATAATCCTCATCAACATGATCTAGGCCTGCCACTGTTGAACCGACAAATTTGACCGAACTACCTTTGAGTAATTCTTTATTAACTTTTGTGCGTGATCGTACGATAAGTACGTCAGCATCTTTGACACTTTCAGCGTTAATGTCGCGTCCGGCCATGGAGAAAATTTCTCCAAATTGGGAGAAAATTTCATCATAAGCGTAGCAAGCATCGTCAATAATAAGTTTCATAATTACCAGTTAATTGTTTGTTGATTATGCATTTTAAGGTAGTCATTGGTTTTGGAGAAGTGTTTAGTGCCAAAAAATCCACGATGCGCAGAAAAAGGTGATGGGTGTGAGCTACTGAGTATTAAGTGCTTACTTGAATCGATCAGCTTAGATTTTTGTTGAGCATGTGCACCCCATAATAAAAATACCAAATTTTTCTTATGCTCGCTTAATAGTGTAATGACTGACTCGGTAAAATTAATCCAAGCTGTTTTGGTGTGTGATCCGGGTGAATTTTTCTCAACCGTCAGCGCACTATTGAGTAGTAATACTCCTTGTGATGCCCAGCGCTGAAGATCGCCACTGGAGTTTTGTGTAATGTTTAAATCCGTTTCCAGTTCTTTATAAATATTTCTAAGTGAAGGCGGGATTTTAACGCCGTCGGGCACAGAAAAACTCAAGCCATGCGCCTGATGATCATTATGATAAGGATCTTGGCCAAGTATCACCACCTTTGTTTTTTCAAAGCTACTTAATTCAAAGGCTTTGAAGATATCATCTTTGGGTGGAAATATACAGATGTTGTTGAATTCTTGCTGATCAAGAAACTGGCTTAATTTTTGAAAACACGCCTGTTCAAATAAAGGCTGAAGATAGGCGGACCAGTCGTTATTTATAGTCCTGCCCACCATAATCTCATGCGATAGCCCCAAGTGGTAACATAGCCCACTTCGGTAAATTGAATTTGTCCTTTTGGATTAATAAAAAAGCTGGTTGGTGTGCCTTTGACACCAAATAGCTTGGAGATTGATCCAGATTGGTCATTAATAAGATTGTCAAGCTGCATATTGTTTTCTTCAGCGTAGGCTTGAATTTCCAAATCAGAACCTGATTGGATAGCAATATTAAGCACTTTATAATCTTTGGAGATGGCTTGAATGTTATCGTTTTCTACATTACACACCGGACACCAAACCGCCCAAAAATGCACTAACACACCTTGATCTGGCAGTGGATTAGCGTTCATTACTTCGCCACTCAGTGTTTTGGAGGTAAAGCTTGGCGCTTTGCCGCTGGTTAAGTCTTGCTGTTGGTATTCACGGATGAGAAAAATGGCTAAAATAACCATCATAAATTGCATGACGGTTTTTCGATTTGGTCGTTTGATTTTCATACTCGATATTATAACTTAAGGATCAGGATGACTGACTGGATACAACGCTGGAAAGAAGGAAAAATTGGCTGGCATCGTCAACAACCAAATTCTAAATTAATCGAATTTATTGATTGTTTACAGCTAGAGAAGGGCGATGAAGTTTTTGTACCATTGTGTGGCAAAAGTACAGATATGATCTATCTACTTGATCGAGGCTATCGAGTTATTGGTGTAGAGCTAAGTGCGCTTGCTGCCGAGCAATTTTTTGATGAAAATAAGCTTGAGTATTCCATTTGTTATTCTGACAAATTTAGTATTTATTCAGCAGATAACATTCAGATTTATTGTGGTGACTATTTTGAACTTGATTCCGAACATTTAAAATCTGTTGTTGGGGTTTATGATAGGGCGTCTTTAATCGCTTTACCGGTAGAGTTAAGGGTGAAATATGCAGCGCATTTATACTCTATAATATCCAAGGATTGTCGGGTGTTATTATTAACTTTAAATTATCCGCAATTACAAATAAGTGGCCCACCTTTTGCTGTTAACCAAGAAGAGGTGTGGTCACTGTATGAAAAAGGGTTCGACTGTCAACAATTACAATGTTTTAATGACATAGAAAATGAGCCTAAGTTTCAACGTGCGAACGTTGATTTTATTGAAAAAGCAACTTATTGTTTGCGTAAAAATTAAGAGGAAAAAAATGGCTAAGAAAATTAAAGGCGTAGTGGCACAATTTGGTACAAAAGGATATGGATTTATTACTGGGGATGATGGTGAAAAATATTTCGTTCACCAGAAAAATATTTTTAACAAATCACGTTTAAAAGCAAATACTCGCGTTGTATTTAATGCTGAAGAGTCAGATAAAGGCTTGGTAGCAACTAATGTTGATTTGGAAGGTGGTTCAAAATCAGAATCTAAATCTGGCCCGTCAAAAGCCTTATCTAATGGCACTGTTAAATTTATGTTCTTTGTGTTGTTTGCAGTGCAAGCAGCGGTTGTTTATAAAGTTTTCTTTGAAACTGTAACAGGCTAAATGAAAAAAGTATTCTTACTGGCTTTATTGCCGTTATTTTTGACAGGTTGTTTATCAACCCCAGCAATAACGGTTAATAACATCTGCACCTTAATGGATGAAGAGGTTAGCTGGTATCGATCGGTCAAAGCCAGTGAGAAAAAATATGGTGCACCAGCACATGTTCAGCTTGCCATTATGTATCAAGAATCACATTTTGCATCTGATGCTAAACCACCTAGAGAAAAATTGTTTGGCGTAGTACCTTGGTTTCGACCAACAACGGCTTATGGCTTTGCTCAGGTTAAAGATGCAACTTGGGATTGGTATCAGTTAAAAACAGGCAATTACAGTGCGGATCGTGATGATTTTGACGATGCCGCAGATTTTGTCGGTTGGTATATTAACCAGTCTAAAAAGCGTGCAGGTATTAATAAGTCAGATGCTTATAATCAGTATTTGGCTTATCATGAAGGTCATGGCGGATTTAAGAAAAAATCGTACCAAAGAAAGCCTTGGTTGATGAAGGTTGCCCGTAAAGTTGATGACAATGCTAAACGCTACAAGCGCCAACTGAATCAATGTTCTGCTGAATTAAATAGTAATTCAATTTGGAGTTTATTTTAACGATAAGCAACTCTCGTTTAAAGGAAACAATACTGAAAATATGTGGATAAAAGTTTTAGATAAAACCCCAAAAGAAGGCACAATGTCAGAGATAACAGTCGAAGGTAAAAACCTTTTTGTTACGCTAAACAATGGCCAGCTTTATTGTGCTGAAAATCGTTGTCCACATGAAGATATTGCATTGACATTAGGCTGTTTAAAAGGCAATCGTGTTAAGTGCTCTCTTCATGGCTATAGCTTTGATTTGGCCACGGGCGATAGCTCTGAAGAAGATGTGGATAATATGTTGACGTATCCAGTAAAACAAGAAAATAATGAAATTTATATAGAGGTTTAATCGTGAATACAGATTCCCAAGCATTAATGAAGTCAATTATTCAGCGAGTGGCTACCGGTCCAGATTTGAGTAAAGACATTGATTTTGAAGAAGCAAAAGCAGGCATGCAAGCCATTTTACGTGGTGAAATTGATGACGTACAATCAGCTATTTTCTTAATCGCCTTGCGTATGAAGCGCGAAAGCCAGGATGAAAACGAAGGAATTTTGGCCGCAATTTTAGCGGAGAGTGACAAGCAAACAGTAAATGTGCCTGATTTGGTAGATTTGGGCGATCCGTACAGTGGCTATAATCGTTCTATACCAATTTCATCATTTTTACCACCTGTATTGGCTGAGCTTGGCTTGCCAACAGTTATCCACAGCTTGAATTCAGTAAGTCCTAAATTTGGTTTGACACATCGTCATATTAATCAGGCATTAGGCTTGGATGTGGATCATTCTACTGCACAGGCTAAAGCTCGTTTAGAAGATGCTTCAATTGGTTGGAGTTATATTGATCAAGCTAGTTATTGTAAAGGCTTGCATAATATGGTGTCACTGCGTGATCGTGTTGTTAAGCGTACGGTGATCAACACCGTAGAAACATTAATTGGTCCATTACGTGGTAATAAAACACACTCAATTTTGGGCTATGTGCACAAACCATATCCGCCAATCTATGCAGATTTGGTTAAAGCATCTGGCATGGAAACAGCACTTCTTGTTCGTGGTGTAGAAGGCGGCGTCATTCCATCGTTACGTCAAAAAGGTTTGATGATTTCATACGAGAGTAATGTGGAGAGAAGTCGTGTGGATATTGAGCCCGCTTCGCTTGGTATTGAGCAAGATATGCGCGCTATTTCATTTCCGGCAGAGTTAAATGTGCAAAATGATATTCCTGCCTTGGCAGAATATACAGTTAGGCTAGGTAAGGCAGCCTTATCAGGTGAAAAAGGTATGTTTTATGATGGTCTAGTGTTGTCAGCTTCATTGATTATGTGGCATACTAAAAAAGCAGATTCATTGGTAGAAGCGGCTGAACTTGTACGTGCGGCGCTTGATTCTAAAAAGGTACTCGAACGACTAAAATAGCTTACTAGTATCCATTAATTTCAACATTGATTTTTCTGCAGAAAAAACAAAATAGAAGATCAAGAAAAAATATTTATAAATCATTGCCACTGTTATTTTTAAGGCGTAATATGGCCATAAAATATACGGGGGAATAGGTCGGTGTTCGACACATCAAATCTAATTTTTAATCTAATGCCAACACTGTTTGTTTGGATACTTGGTATTATTCTCGGTGTTATTGTTATAACCTTTATATATGACATTAGTCAGAGTAAAAATGCCATATTGAGAAACTACCCAGTGGTAGGTCATTTTCGTTATTTGTTTAGCACCATGGGTGAGTTTTTCCGCCAGTATCTTTTTGCTATGGATCGTGAAGAAATGCCGTTTAATCGTGCTGAGCGTGAGTGGGTTAATCGTGCGGCAAGCGACAAAGATAATACCATTGCATTTGGCTCTACCAAGAGTCTGAATACGCCGGGCACAGCAATTTTTATTAATTGCCCATTTCCAACGCTTGATGCAGATGCAGTTAAAACCAAAGCGATTATTATTGGCGAGCACTTTAATGATCAACCTTATACAGCAAAATCCATTTTTAATATTTCAGGCATGAGTTTTGGTGCTATTTCTAAACCGGCCGTATTAGCTTTGTCTAATGGTGCAAGAATGGCTGGATGTTGGATGAATACCGGCGAAGGTGGGCTTAGTTCTTATCATCTTGAAGGTGGTGCAGATTTAGTCTTTCAAATTGGCACGGCGAAGTACGGTGTGAGAAATGAAGATGGTAGTCTTAGTCGAAAAAAATTAATTAAGATTGCTCAGTATGAGCAAGTCAAAATGTTTGAAATTAAAGTTGCTCAAGGTGCCAAGCCTGGCAAAGGCGGTATTTTGCCAGGTATTAAGGTAACTAAAAAAATAGCTGAAATCAGAGGCATTCCTGAAGGTGAAGATTCAATTTCACCCAATCGACATATTGAAGTGTCTAATGCCAGTGAGCTTTTGGATATGATTAATCTTGTTAGAGATATCACTAAAAAACCAGTTGGTTTTAAAACAGTGATTGGGCATATTAAATGGCTAGATGCATTACTAGAAGAAGTTGATAAGCGTGGTGAGGCATCGGCGCCAGATTTCATTACTGTAGATGGTGGCGATGGTGGTACTGGTGCAGCACCTATGGCATTGATGGATAGTGTTGGCCTACCCTTAAAAGAGTCTTTGCCTTTGGTGGTAAATAAGCTCATGCAACATGGATTAGAAGATCGTATTAAAGTAATTGCCTCAGGCAAAATGATCACCCCTGCGGATGTAGCTTGGGCGATTTGTGCAGGTGCTGATTTTGTTACTTCAGCGCGCGGCTTCATGTTTGCGATTGGCTGCATCCAGTCACTAAAGTGTAATAAAAATACCTGTCCAACTGGTATTACCACTCATAACAAGCGTTTACAAAAAGGTCTCAATACTCAAGATAAAGCGCTTAAAGTTAATAACTATATTGGTAACATGGTTAAAACAGTTGAAACCATTGCTCACTCATGCGGAGTAAAAGAAGTGCATGGTTTGAATCACACACATGTAAGAATTGTCCAAATTAATGGTAAATCTACCCCTATGAATGAATTGTATCCCACTTGCTCTGAAGGAGAAAATTAATGAAAGCATCCGACCTATTTGTAAAAGCATTAGAAAATGAAGGTGTTGAATATATCTTTGGCATTCCTGGCGAAGAAAACTTAGATTTATTGGATTCTTTGCGTGGATCAAAAATCAAATTTGTTCTTACACGTCATGAGCAGGCTGCAGCTTTTATGGCGGCGACGTACGGTCGATTGACTGGTAGGGCGGGTGTGTGCTTAGCCACACTTGGTCCGGGTGCCACTAACCTAGTAACTGCAATTGCTTATGCGCAATTAGGTGCGATGCCATTAGTGGTCATTACTGGTCAAAAGCCAATTAAAGCAGGCTTACAGGGAAAATTTCAAATTTTAGATATTGTTAGAATGATGGAGCCATTAGTTAAAGATTCTGAGCAAATCGTATATGGTCGTCAAATTCCATCGTTAGTGCGAGGTGCTTTTAGAATTGCAGAAGAGGAGCGCCCAGGTGCTGTGCATCTTGAACTTCCAGAGGATATTGCTAGAGACGAAGTGAAAGATGAAACAGTTTTTCCAAGACAAACTATTCACCGAGTGTTTGCCAGTGATCGTGCCATTGAAAAAGCGGTGGAAGCAATCAAAGCCGCAAAAAGGCCTTTATTGTTGGTAGGTGCGGGTGCAAATCGTAAACGCATCAGACAGCCATTATCTGATTTTGTTAATAAAATAGGAATGAAATTTTTTAATACGCAAATGGGCAAGGGTGTTTTAAGTGGCGATGATTCTCACTTTATTGGAACAGCAGCGTTTTCTTCAAAAGATTATCTGCATGAGGCGATTAAAAAAGCAGATCTAATTATTAATGTGGGTCATGATATTGTTGAAAAGCCACCTTTTATTATGAAAGGTGATGAGCAAAAGGTGATTCACGTGAATTTCCATTCGGCGCAAATTAAAGACATTTACTATCCTCAAGTTGAGGTGGTAGGTAATATTAGTAATTCGATAGATAGAATAACTACAGCATTGAGTGGGTGCCTAGCTTGTAATAATGAGTGGCTTGAGGCTATTCGTCAGCGTACTAGAGAAGCTATACATGCACTTGATGATGACACATCTTTTCCAATGTTGCCACAGCGTGTGGTGGCTGATGTGCGTAAAGTGATGGACAAAAATGGTATTGTTACGCTTGACAATGGCATGTTTAAGCTTTGGTTTGCTAGGCATTACCACACTTATCAGCCGAATACTCTATTGCTTGATAATGCTTTGGCAACTATGGGTGCAGGCCTACCTTCAGCCATAGCATGTGCGTTGATGTATCCAGATCGTCAAGTGGTTGCTGTATGTGGTGATGGTGGTTTTATGATGAATTCACAAGAGTTGGAAACAGCAGTGCGTCTTAAGCTAAACCTGATTGCCATTATTTTTAATGATAGTGGTTACGGTATGATTAAATGGAAACAAGCGGCCCAAGATTTAACTGATTTTGCACTAGACTTTAATAATCCTGATTTTGTTATGTATGCACAAAGCTATGGCGCAACTGGTCATCGAATCGCTTCAAGCAATGGGCTGATCCCTACAATGGAACAAGCATTTGCTGATGGCGGCGTTCATGTAATCGATCTGCCAATTGACTACTCACAAAATACCAAAACATTATTAGATGATTTAAAACAATTTGATCATTAGGAAAATATTATGACTCAAGAAACTCTAAGCGTTACTCAAGCTTATACTGGAAAAACACTGGCCGAATTAACCATGCATAATTCTATAGATGTAGATGCAATGTTGTCAACGGCAAAAAATCTACATCATCAAGGATGTCTGCCAGTATATGAAAGAATTCGCGTGTTACAGAAGTTGGCTGAATTAGTTGATAATGAACACGAAGCGTTTTCAAAGCTTATTGCTAATGAAGGTGGTAAGCCAATTGGTGATGCTCGTGTGGAAGTGACGCGTGCCGTCGGTGGTATTCATATCGCCATTCGTGAAATGCAAGATATTAAAGGCGAAGAAATACCAATGGATCTTAGTGCAGCTGGTGCTGGCAGAAAAGCGTTTACGGTAATGGAGCCGATTGGTGTGGTGGTAGCAGTGAGCGCATTTAATCACCCGCTTAACTTAGCCATTCATCAGATAATTCCTGCCATTGCTACAGGCTGTCCGGTGATTATTAAGCCAGCAACAGTAACACCACTATGTTGTTTACGTCTAGCGGAGTTGATCATTGAAGCAGGCTTGCCAGAAGGCTGGGTACAAGTGGCAATCACCAATCGTGAAAATTCTGAAAAATTAGTCACCGATCCACGTGTGGCTTTTTTTAGTTTTATTGGCTCTGCTAAAGTAGGCTGGTATCTTAAATCAAAGCTCTCACCTGGTACGCGTTGTGCACTTGAACATGGTGGTGTTGCACCGCTTATTTTTGATTCCAGTGAAGATGAAGATGGCTTTGTTTCTGGTTTGGTAAAAGCCAGTATGTATCACTCTGGTCAGGTTTGTGTTTCAGTTCAAAGAGTGTATGTACCTAATAATAAGCTAGCTGATTTAGCGCAAAAAATTGCCAACCTTGCCAAGACTCAAATAGTCGGTGATGCTATTAATGAGGATTCAGATTTAGGGCCGCTAATCTCCCCTAAAGAGACTGACAGAATAGAAGCTTGGGTAAATGAAGCTATTGAGGAAGGGGCTGAGTTATTATGCGGTGGTAAGCGAATCAACGAGGTTAGTTATGAGCCAACTATTTTACTAAACCCGTCTAAGGATTCAAAAGTATCGACTCAAGAGATTTTTGCACCTGTGGTATGTCTATATGGCTATCAGAATATAGATGATGCAATTCAAGATGCCAATAGTTTGGATGTATCATTCCAGGCAGCTATATTTAGTAGTAATATCTCTCTTGCTATGGATATAGCCAAAAAACTTGAAGCCAGCGCAGTGATGATTAATGATTACACTACCTTTCGAGTGGACTGGATGCCATTTGCTGGGCGCAAACACTCAGGTTACGGCATAGGCGGCATTGGCTATTCTATGAAAGATATGCTTGAACATAAAATGATTGTTATAAAGAGCTAAAACTGACCAACAGGTTTTAATAGATTTGACAGTTAGTCTTTGAATTGGTGATTATAAAGCCCTGCGTACTCACCTTCGGTCGCCAATAACTCTTGATGTGATCCTTGCTCAATAATATCACCCGCTTTAAGGACGATAATACGATCTGCTTTTTTAATAGTGCTTAGACGATGAGCAATAATAATGGTGGTACGATCTTTTTGCATCTCATCGATTGCAGCTTGAACTTGTTTTTCAGTTGCAGAATCCAGTGCTGAAGTTGCTTCATCTAGAATTAAAATTGGACTATCTTTGGCAACTGCCCTAGCAATGGCTAAACGCTGGCGCTGTCCTCCAGAAAGCTTGGTGCCATCTTCCCCAATATGAGCATTAAATTGACCATCCATTTTTGAAATAAAATCTGTAGCGTTAGCTACTTCTGCTGCATGTTTTATTTGCTTATCACTCATAGAATTAATCTGGCCCAGGGCGATATTACCTTTAACGGTGTCGTTAAATAGACGCACACTTTGATCCACAAAAGATATCTGTGAGCGTAATGAGTCAATCTCAAGCTCATTGATATCAACACCATCAATGGTAATTGAACCTTTAGAGGGTGAATAAAAACGTGCAATGAGCTGGATAATGGTTGTTTTTCCACTACCAGTTGAGCCTACTAATGCAATGGTTTCGCCAGATTTTATGTCAAGATTGATATTATTAAGTGCCGTTGATTCAGCTGAATAACCAAAAGACACATTGTTAAACTTAATAGCACCCTTGGTGTCTTTTAATGATTTATTACCTTGATTCTTTTCTTCAACTTCGTCTAACAGTTCAAATACACTTTCCGCAGCAGCTATTGCGATTTGCAATGGCTTGTTAATATTAACTAAGCTTTTTGCAGGTTTGACTAGCATGCCCATCGCGGTAAAGAAGGATAGGAATTCACCGGCACTCATTTGCAATGAAGTGGATGAAAAATAAACTACACTACCTAGTGACAAACCAATTAAGATATTAACAAATCCTGAATTAAGGGCGCCAGTCATGTCCACTTTAAAGCGCTGTTGACGGATGTTTTTAATTAGATCATTAAATTTAGTACTTTCTTGTGTTTGCGCATGATAAATTTTAATCAGAGAAGAGCCTGAGATGTTTTCATCAAGCAGGTGGGTCATACTACCCATGGATTGCTGTACTTTTGTACTAGCGCTACGCATACGATTAGAAGAAAGTTTGACTGCAAAATAGACTAACGGCAATAATACTAATAGGGTTAAGCTAAGTTGCCAGTTTTTATAAAAAAGATAACTTGTAAGAATAATAACAGACAGAGATGATTTGATAAAATCTAGCCAAATAGTAGAAGCTGCCGCTGCAATTTGTTCCACATCAAAGGTGAGTTTAGAAAGGGTTTTTCCAGTAGGGTGCTGATCAAAATAAGATTTAGGAAGTTTGAGTAATTTGGCAAACATATCCTGACGCAAATCCATGATGACTTTATTAGACACCCAAGAACTAGCAGCAGTTGAAGTTAATGCAAAAATAGAACTTAATACAATCACGCCAAATAAAACTAAGGCATAAATAAAGGCAGTGTCTGTTTGACGATTTGCAGCAAATAAATCGTCAACAATACGCCCAGTGATTTCCGGGATTGAGCTTTCCAATGCGGTTGCAAGCATCATCATTACTGAGGTAAAGACAAGCTTGCCAACGTGTGGCTTTAAGTAGGTAAATAGGCGAGAAACAAACTGTTTGTACTGCATATTGCAATTACTTTATATTTTGATGATCTATATTATAACGCCTTAGGGTATCATAAGCCTTTCAACTTTGTTACTTTTCAAGTGCCTACAAAATACATCTTTATTACTGGCGGCGTGGTCTCTTCTTTAGGTAAAGGAATCGCTTCAGCTTCACTAGCTACACTTCTAGAATCACGCGGTCTTAATGTGACCATGCTTAAGCTTGACCCATATATTAATGTTGATCCTGGCACAATGAGTCCATTCCAGCATGGTGAGGTTTTTGTTACCAATGATGGTGCTGAGACAGATCTAGACCTAGGTCACTACGAGCGTTTTATTCGTCAAAAGCTTGGCAAGAAAAACAATTTCACTGCAGGTCGAGTTTATGAAAACGTGATTGAACGTGAACGTCGTGGTGATTATTTAGGCGCTACCGTTCAAATTATTCCACATATTACTAATGAAATTAAAGCATTGGCAGAAGCAGGTGCTAAAGGTGCAGATGTTGCATTGGTTGAGATTGGTGGTACTGCTGGTGACATCGAATCACTGCCATTTTTAGAGGCTATTAGACAAATGGGCCTTGAACTAGGTCGTGAAAACACATTATTCATTCATTTGACGTTATTGCCGTACATTAAAGTGGCGGGCGAGCTAAAAACAAAACCAACTCAGCACTCTGTAAAAGAATTACGCGGCATTGGTATTCAGCCTGATATTTTAATTTGTCGTTCAGAGCATCCGTTACCTGATGCAGAGCGTGCCAAAATTGCTCTATTTACTAACGTACCAGCAGATTCGGTCTTTACCTCACTTGATGTGGATACTATCTATAAAGTGCCGAGAGCACTCCATGATCAGGGTTTGGATGATATCGTCGTGCAAAGACTTGCATTAGATTGCAACCCAACAGATCTGAGCGAATGGGATCGTGTTGTTGAGAAACTTAATTCCCCAGTCTCTAGTGTTGATATTGCCATGGTAGGTAAGTATATTGATCTAACAGAGGCTTATAAATCATTGTCTGAGGCGTTATTGCACGCAGGTCTTAATACTGGCACCAAGGTTAATATTCATTATTTTGATTCTGAAGAAATTGAAAAAAATGGAACAGATTGTTTAACTGAAATGAGTGCAATATTAGTTCCAGGTGGATTTGGTAATCGTGGTGTTGAAGGTAAAATTGCAACTGTTCAGTATGCTCGTGAAAACAACGTGCCCTACTTGGGTATTTGTTTAGGTATGCAAGTTGCTGTGATTGAATATGCACGAAATGTTGCTGGCATGGCTGATGCTAATAGTACTGAATTTAACTCAGATACAACCCATCCTGTTGTAGCTTTAATTACCGAATGGCAAGATGAAGACGGTTCTAAACAAACGCGAGATATGGATTCTGATCTGGGTGGTACTATGCGCCTGGGTGGTCAAGAGTGTGCATTAGCGGAAGGGTCGCTAGCTAAAGAAGTATATGGCGCATCAGTAATCACTGAGCGTCATCGTCATCGCTATGAAGTTAACAATACCTTGATTCAGCAGATTGAAGAAGCAGGATTAGTAATTTCTGGAAAATCAATTGACGGTACTTTGGTTGAAATGGTTGAGGTTAAAAATCATCCGTGGTTTGTTGCTTGTCAATTCCATCCAGAATTTACCTCTACACCTCGTGATGGGCATCCATTATTTGAGAGTTTTGTTAAAGCTGCTAACGAAGCACACAATTTAATCCTTTCTTCTTAAGGTTTTTGTAGTAATTCCTATGGTATTTAATCAGGCCTTAGATTCTTGGGGTACTGATGACTTTGCCCGAGTTTTTAAGCTGACTTTTAACGCGTTAAGCCTTAAAGACCTGCCTTTAATGGACTGCTGCACTCATAGTGGTATCATTGATGAGACTAGCATTGAATCAACCATCCTAACAAGCTCCGCAACACAAAAAACCATTAGTTTAAAAATAGGCGTATTTTTTAGTGAAATCTTATCGGGTTGCGCGTGTAGCGATGATCCATCTCAAGCTATGATTCTTGAGAACTCTTATTGTGAATTGTTGGTAGAGATTAATCGATCTGATGCACAGATAAAATTTACTTACGCTTCTTACGCTTCTTAATAAATTGCATTAAGCGACGTTTTTTAGTTACCTGACGTGCACTAAGCTCATTTTTGTTATCTTTAAATGGGTTCTCACCACTCTTATATTCGATTCTAACCGGTGTATTGGTTAACTTAAGTGCATTGATAAAGAAATTCTTTAGGTAGCGATCATAGGCATTTGGAACATTCTGAAGATGGTTGCCATGAAAGGTGAGTGTCGGTGGAAAGACATCAGTCTGGTTCACGTATTTAATTTTTAAACGCCTGCCTTTTACTGGTGGTGGCTGATGCCCATGATTAGCCAACTCTAAGATTTTATTTAACGTCGAAGTTGAGTGCTTAGTACCAGCATTTGTATATGACTTAATAATAGGTGCAAACAATTTACCAACACCAGAGCCATGCAATGCAGAAATATAATGCACACTGGCATAGTTAACAAAAGAGAGTTTTACATCTAGCTTACGCTTAACTTCAGATTTTTGATATTCATCTAAACCATCCCATTTGTTAATAACAATTAACAATGCACGACCTTTGTCAGAAATCATACCAAGAAGTGTTGCATCTTGTTCAGTTACACCTTCGCGAGCATCCAACACTAAAACAACAACATGAGAGCGATCAAGTGCATCAATAGCTTTAATAATTGAGAAAATTTCAATTTTTTCATGAGTTGAGCGCTTGCGACGAATACCTGCAGTATCAATCAGCGTGTATTTTTGACCTTCGCGTTCAAACGGAATATAGATGCTATCACGCGTAGTACCTGGCATGTCGATTGCTAAAACACGCTCCTCACCAAGAATACGATTAATTAGGGTTGATTTACCAACATTGGGCCTGCCTAAAACAGCAACAGCAATACCCTCAATCTCTTCTTCCTCTTCTTCCTCTTCTTCTAGTTGCGGAAGGAGGGGTAATGTGTAATCAATTAATTCGCAAATTCCCTGGTTGTGTTCAGCAGAAATTAACTTAGGCTCACCTAAGCCCAGCTCATAAAACTCTGCAGCTAGCGATTCATTCAGGCCTTCTGCTTTGTTACAGACTAGAATTATTTTCTTTTTTAGGCGTCTAAGACGAGCAGAAATTTCCAAATCTAGTCCAATAACGCCATCTCGACTACTAACAATGAAATAGATAATATCAGACTCTTCAAGAGCGCTTAATACCTGTCCCTCAATGCCACTGTCAACAATATTATCTTCATTAGTTAGGCCACCAGTATCAATAATGGTGACAAAAGTATCGGTATCTTCATCTAGTAGAATTTCAGCGTATTGACGATCACGAGTTAAACCCTCAAAATCAGACACTAGCGCCTGACGAGATCCGACAAGTCTATTAAAAAGGGTGGATTTGCCAACATTTGGGCGTCCAACGAGTGAGATTGTAGGTAAGCCCATAGTAGTTTTAAATTAGTTAAGGTCGGCAAGTTTAATGTTAATTAAACTTTGTAATTCGGAGTCTTTCGAGATTTGTGATAAGGCAAGTCTATAATATTTTTTAGCTTCATCAATGTTATTATTGGCAACATAAATATCGCCTTTTAATTGGCTATAAAGGCCGTCAAATTGACCAGCAGTGGTATTATCAAGTGTAGCGATTGCTTCCGAAAAGCTACCCAACTCTAATTGTATGCTGGCAGTTCTCAGGGTTGCAACCTTGGCAATTAACGAGTTATCATCAGTCATTAGTGGGGATAAATATTGCAAGGCTAGTTTATAGTCTTTATCTTTAGCAGCGATTTTTGCTTGCATTAATGTTGCTTGTGGCAAATAGCCGCTATCTGAATGATTAGTATTGAGCTCTTCAAGTGCAGTGGTATTGCTATTTAAGTAAAGTGCTCTTGCCTCGATTGTTTGTTGATATTCATGTGCTTTATAAGCGCCCAAACCCCAAATACCACCCAAGCCAAGCGCAATACCTGCAATAATTTGCGGGCCATTTTCTTTTATCCATTTTTTAATTTGCTGAGCTTGCTCATCTTCTGTTTTTCCAATTTCAATAAAGTTTTTCATTTTTAATCCTTAAAAAATTTGATCGCCTCATCAAGGCTAAAGGTTTGTTGCTGGTCTTGAGATTTTAATGGCTTAATGCTTACTTGGTTGTTGTTTAATTCTTCCTCGCCAAGAATTAAAGCAAAGTCAGCTTTAGCTTTATTTGCCTTTTTAAATTGACTTTTAAAACTGGCCATACTGATATCGTTATAGATAACAAAATTTGGTAAGGCGTTGTGAAGTTCAGCTGCTATTTGCATTGATTTAAGTTGTGCTTTATCGCCAAGTGTCACCATATAAATGGATTGCTTGTGATTTGTTATTTCTGTATTTTGCTCTTCTAGTAATAAAATAAGACGCTCTAAACCAATAGCCAAGCCAACAGCTTTGGTTGGATTTCCGCCCATTTTTTCAACCAAGCCATCATAACGACCACCCGCACAAATGGTGCCTTGCGCACCCAAATCTGTTGTGGTCCATTCAAATACAGTGCGATTGTAATAATCAAGTCCGCGAACTAAGCGAGTATTGATAACAAACTCAATATCCAAACATTGAAGGTAGGCTTTAAATTGATCGAAGTGCTTGGCAGAGTCATCATCCAAATGATCCATTAGTTTTGGTGCACTGTTGATTAGTGCCTGCATGTCTGGATTCTTACTGTCTAAAATTCTTAAAGGGTTGGTTTCTAGACGTCGAAGGCTATCTTCGTCAAGTTGGTTTTTATGTTCTGAAAAATAACCAACTAAAATATCTCGATAAGCAGCCCTTGCCTCGTTAGAGCCCAATGTGTTTATTTCAAGTGTGAGATTTTTCAAGCCTAATTGTTGCCATAGGTTGTGAGTCATCATCATCAATTCTGCATCGACTTTAGCATCTTCAGCACCAAATACCTCGAGACCTACTTGATGAAATTGTCGATAACGTCCTTTTTGTGGACGCTCATGTCTGAACATAGCACCCTGATAAAAGACTTTTTGAATGCCTTCACGCGGGAGGTTGTGCTCTATCATCATGCGCACGCAACCTGCAGTACCCTCGGGACGTAAACTTAAAGATTCACCGTTAGACTCTTTCCAAGAATACATTTCTTTTTCAACAATATCAGTTGCTTGGCCAATAGCTCGACAGAAAGTATCTGTTTTTTCAACCAAAGGTGTGCGTATATTTTTATAGCCATATGAGATAAATAAATCAGCAATGTTGCGCTCTACAAAACCCCAAAGATCAGAATCTTTAGGCAGTAGGTCGTTCATGCCGCGTATGGCCTGGATTTTATTACTCATGAAGGTATATCGAGATCGAGATTGAATTGAGGCTATTTTACCAATAAAAACAAGCGCCTTACTGGTTTAGCATAGAACTGATTTGTAATTAATAAAAATACCAATAAAGACTATTGATTCGAAAAAAATAAATGTAAGTTTATCAGTAGAAAAATATCAGCAACAAAGAAAACAAACAGCAAGATTTTTCCAATAACAGTTATAGGACCTGAGTTTTAAATTAATTTAGCCAGAAAAAAATAACGAATAATAGTAATAAGAATAATTTTTGCAGTTACTGTTGCATTAGCATAAAAATCTCTAAAGTCAAAAATCAAGAATTAGAAATTCCATTTGGCACATGGCCAGTTGGTACATATTGAGAAGCGGATTCGCAGTGAGAATGCTGATCATCAAAGAAAATATCTGCCCCAAATTCTTTCAAGAAAATGCCTTTATCAAGTCCACCAAGAAAGAATGACTCATCAATGCGTATACCCCATTCGCGCATAGTGTGAATAACTCGTTTGTGAGAAGGTGCTGATGGAGCCGTAACCAAGGCGGTACGAATTGGGTTGTTTTCAACTGGAAAAGCTGACTGAATTTTATGCAATGATTTTAAAAAGCACTTGAATGGTCCGGCCTTTAACTCAATATTGGCTGATTTTTTTTCATTCTCTTCGAAAGCATCAATACCTTTTTCTTGATAAATTCTTTCCGCTTCATCAGAAAAGATAACCGCATCACCATCAAATGCAATACGTAGCTGGGTTGCGTGAGAGTCTTTTGAACCTTCCCCAACAATTGAAGCTGCAGCAAATCCAGATTCCAATGCTTTTTGCACATCTTGATAATTACTTGATAGAAATAGATCAGCCTCAAAGGCGCCTACTAAATTGTGCGTACTTTCGCCGCGAGTAAATGCTGCACGTGAAATGTTTAATCCATAGTGCTCAATTGAGTTAAAAATACGTAATCCAGTATCCGCGCTATTTCTAGAAAGTAAAATTACATCAATGGGATTTTTCTTGGTGTTGAGTGCTAATAATTTTTTAACTAGCGAAAAACCAACAC